>WNGQ01009577.1_pt1 | contig 10138 bp, 10 predicted proteins | sample 5407661 | NCBI WGS metagenome assembly WNGQ01 (sample SAMN13153382, study PRJNA577476) | soil metagenome | isolation source: 60 cm soil or saprolite under Garry oak tree replicate 2 | place: USA:California | collected 2016-06-15 | reverse complement strand
CTTCCAGTTGATGAGCGTCAGGAACTCCAGCCCGGCCTGGACCCGGGCCAGGTGCAGCCGCGCCCACTCCTGGTCGACCACGCGCCGGCCGTCGACCAGGCGGGTCTGGCGGGCCCACTCGCAGACCTCGTCGAACAGACGGGCCAGCCCGCCGGGGGCGCACAGCGCGACGCGCTCCAGGTTGAGCTGGTCCACGATCAGGTCCCAGCCCCGGTTCCTTTCGCCCACCAGGGCGTCGCCGGGCACCCGCACGCCGTCGTAGAACGTGGCGTTGGTGGTGGCGTCGCCGATCGTCTCGATGGGGCTGAAGCGGAAGCCCGGCGCGCCCGTGGGCACGATGAAGATCGAGATGCCGCGGTGCTTGCGCGCCTCGGGGTCGGTGCGGGCGGCCAGCCAGACGTAGTCGGCGTCGGCGACCAGGCTGGTCCAGAGCTTGCTGCCGTTGATGACCCACTCGTCGCCGTCGAAGACCGCGCTGGTGCGCAGCGCGGCCAGGTCGGTGCCGGCGTCCGGCTCGCTGTAGCCGATCGAGAAGTGGACCTCGCCGCGCAGGATCCGCGGCAGGAAGGCGGCCTTCTGGGCCTCGGTGCCGTGGCGCATCAGCGTCGGCCCGACCGTGTTGATCGTCAGCAAGGGCACGGGCGCACCGGCCCGCTGGGCTTCGTCGAGGAAGATGAACTGCTCGACCGCCGAGCGCCCCTGGCCGCCGTACTCGGCCGGCCAGCCGATGCCCAGCCAGCCGTCGTGGCCCATGCGCCGGGTCAGGTCGCGGTACATCGGGCCCCCGTACTCGCCCCCGGAGAGCGCGGACTCCACCTCCGGCGTCATCAGCTCGGCGAAGTACGCGCGCAGCTCGTCGCGCAGGGCGGTCTGCTCGTCGGTGAGCGCGAGCCGCATCAGGCCGCCGGCCCGAAGCGGACCGGCATCTCCTTGACGCCGTTGATGAAGTTCGAGCGCAGGCGGCGGACCGGGCCGGCCAGCTCGACCTCCGGCAGGCCCACGTCGAAGACGCCGGCTCGCTCGAACACGGCCTCGTCCCGGTTGGCCGAGCTGTAGTACACGACCACCTTGTCGCCCTCGGCGATGGGCTGGCCGGCGAGCTCCGTGTCGCGCATGGCCGTGCGCCGGAACAGCATCACCGGCGTCACCCAGCGCAGCATCTCCTCCACCGCGGTGTCGATCAGGGAGGGGTCGGCCAGCAGCCGGCGGCGCTGGTCCGGGTGCTCGATCAGCGCCAGCATGCCGCCCGAGACCAGGTTGCGGGTGGTCTCGTTGCCGGCCACGGCGAGCAGCAGGAAGAAGAGGTCGAACTCCATCTCGCTCAGCTGCTCACCGTCGACCTCGGCGCGCATGAGCACGCTGACCAGGTCCCCCCGGAGGCTGTCCCGCCGCTGGACGGCCAGCTCGTTGGCGTACACGTACATCTGCATCGCCACCTGCTGGGCCTGCTCGGGCGAGCTCTGCAGCTCCGGGTCGTCGCCGGCGACCAGCGTGTTGCTCCACTCGTAGACCTGCCGGCGCTCCTCCTGCGGGATGCCCAGCAGCTCGGCGATGACCTGCAGCGGCAGCTCCGCCGCCACGTCGACGACGAAGTCGCACTCGCCCCGCTCGGCCACGCCGTCCACGATCGCGGAGCAGAGGCCGCGGATCCGCTCCGTCAGCAGGGCGACCATGCGCGGCGTGAAGCCCTTGTTGACCAGCCCACGCAGCTTGGTGTGGCGCGGGGGGTCCATGTTCAGCATCATCAGGCGGTTCTGGTCCAGGCCCGCCTCGTCCATCTCGTTGATCAGCGCCGTGCGGCGGTGCGAGGAGAACGTGGCGAAGTCGCGCGACACCGCCACGATGTCGCGATGGCGGGTGACCGCCCAGTAGGCCGGGTCGCCCGGGTGCCGGAAGACCGGCGCCTCCCGCCGCAGCAGCGCGAACATGTCGTGGGGGACGCCCTGGACGAACACGTCGGGGTCCAGCAGGTCGACGTCCTCCAGGCGGCCGGCCGGCGGCCGCACCGCCGTCACCGCTGGCCTCCTGCCACGCCGGGGGCGGCCAGCTCCCGGTGCAGGCGCTCGATGGTCTGGACGGCGCCCTCGACCAGGTCGAAGACGACGTCCCCGGTCGCCCGCACGCTGTTCATCCGGCCCACGATCTGGCCGACCGGGCTGCCGGCCAGCTCCGGGCTGCTGGAGCGGCCGATGCGGTGCTGCGCCTCGGCGGTGAGCAGGAACTGCAGCGGCATGGGCAGCGCGCCCGGCCCGGACGGGTCGTCCCACGCCTCCGTCCAGGCGGTGCGCAGCTGGCGGGCCGGCTTGCCCGTCAGCGAGCGGGAGCGGACGGTGTCCCTGGCGCCGGCCTTCAGCAGCTTGTCCCGGACGACCGGCGAGACGTCGCTCTCGGTGACCGTCAGCCAGATCGATCCGGTCCAGACGCCCTGCGCGCCGAGCGCCAGGGCCGCCGCCACCTGGCGGCCGTCGCCGATGCCGCCGGCGGCCAGGACGGGCACGGGGCTCACGGCATCGACCACGTCCGGCACGAGCACCATTGTCGAGATCTCGCCCGTGTGGCCGCCGGCCTCGGTCCCCTGGGCGACGATCACGTCCACCCCGGCCGCGACCTGCTTGCGCGCCTGGCTCACGTCGCCGACCAGCGCCGCGACGGGGACGCCCCTGCCGTGAGCCCGGGCGACGACGTCGGCCGGGGGCGGTCCCAGGGCGTTGGCGAGGAGGGCGATCGGGTGCGCGAGGGCGATCTCGACCTGCGAGCGGGCGGCGCCGTGGGTCCAGCCCAGCAGGCCGCGCGGGCGGGGGCTGCCCTCGGGCAGCGGCGGGACGCCGTGGCGCGCGAGGACCTCCTCCACGTAGCGGCGGTGGCCCTCGGGGATCATCGCCTCCAGCTGGGCGGCGAGGTCGCCGCCGTCCAGGTCGGAGCCGGCGTAGGACGCCGGCATGATGACGTCGACGCCGTAGGGGCGGCCGCCGGCGTGCTCGTCGATCCAGCGCAGCTCGACCTCCAGCTGCTCGGGGGTGTAGGCGAGGGCGCCCAGGACGCCCAGGCCGCCAGCCCGCGAGACCGCCGCCACCACGTCGCGGCAGTGGCTGAACGCGAACAGCGGGACGTCGATGCCGAAGACCTCGCAGACCGGGGTGCGCACTTCGTCCTCCTCCCGTCGGCGCCGGCGGGACCGGCGGTGCCGTGGCTCAGCCGACTATAACGAGTTCTAGTCTGGAGTTCCAGTGGGGGCCGCGCGTGCGGCTCGAGCCGTCACAGCCGGCGGTCGCGGCAGCTGTCACTCCGCGTTACCTATTGTCAAGCCCTCTTTACACACAGGCCCCAGCGACCCGCCCTCTGTGCGGGGCCGGGCGAGGTGCGCCGAGCGATCCTCAGCGGCGTCGGCTATGCTGGGGGCCGTGGGGGGCCACCATCGGGGGCAGTCTCTCATAGAGTTTGCGCTCACCATCGGCGCGTTTCTCGTCGTCCTGTTCGGAGCGCTCTCGACTGCCCTCTACGCGGTGCAGCGGTCGGCCGCCGTGACCGCGGCCGCCGCCGGCGCGCGCGCCGCGGCCAGCGCGCAGCCCGGCCGGCCCAACGATCCCGACCTGGCCGCGGCCGGTCCCATGGTCGCCTCGCGCCTGGCGCCGGTCCTGTTCGGAACGTCCCTCCAGCCAAGGAGCGTCGGCGTCCCCTGCGACCCCCTGGACAGCATCCCCGCCGGACAGCTGCAGGTCTGCTCGACGCTCGACCCCGCCGATCCCGACATGGTGCTCGTGATCGTGCGCGGCCGCCCACTCGACCTGCTGCCCCTGGTGCCACTCCCATGGACCATAGACGCGCCCGCCGAAATCCACCGGGTGACGTTCACGAGATGACGGGCCGCTCCACGTCGGGCGGCCAGGTTTGCAGGGGGACGCCGGCCTCGTCCTCCAGACCCCCTCCCTGGGATGAGCAGAAGGCAGGGAGAGACGTGGCCAGTAGCAATGGGCTCCGCCCGAGCGAGTGGGTCCGCCTTCCCGATGCCCCCCAACGTCGCCTCCCCCCCGAGAACAGAAGGGCGGGGGTCGCCGTAAGCCAGGGCTCCGCCCGGTGTATGAGTCCGTCTTCCCGAGATCGCCGGCGTCGTCTTCAGACCCGGAGGGCTGCGCCGGAGGCGCCCCCAATGTCCAGAAGGAGGGGGGGTTCCGGAAGGGGGGGCCTGCCCCCCCTTGCACCCCCGAGCGGGGGCGGCCAGGCGCTGGTGGAGACGGCGATCACGCTGCCGGTCCTCATCGTCCTCCTGCTCTCGTTCCTCCTGGTGATGGTCGTGGCACAGGCCTACGTCGACCTCGACACCGCGACCAGCCTCGCCGCGGCCTCCGCGGTCACCGCGCCGGCCGGCAACGCCGCCCTCAGCCAGGACTTCGCCGCCCGCACCTACAACGGCACGCTGCGCCGCTCCGGGTACCTGGAGCCGGGCCAGCTGGACGGGTGCGGCGGCTACGTCGCCGGCGGCAGCGTGTCCTGCACGGGTCACGCCACGCTGTTCCTGTCGCGCACCCCCATGGCCCTTCTGCAGCCGCTGAACGCCAACTGGACGCTGTCCATCCAGGCCACCGCCACGGCCTACAGCTCACCGTACCGGTCGACGTGATGACAGAGCGAGGAGCGTGGGTCAGTAAGGCGGCGAGAGATTCGTCGTCCAGGTGCCCCAGATCCGGTGGCGGCGACGAGGAGCGGAGGGAGCGCCCTCCAGGGCGTGACCGAGCACCGCAGGAGCCAACGCCGGAGATGGGGTGCATGGGCGGCGAAGATCCGCCGACTTACTGGCCCACGCTCCTCGAGCAGGAGGGACAGACGCTGGTCGTGTTCACGCTGGTGTGCGCCTTCCTCCTGCTCGGCACGATCGCGCTGGTCGGCAACGCCCAGGTGCTGTTCGTCAACTCCGACCGCGCCGACGCGGCCGCGCTGCTGGCGGCCCAGGCCGGCGCCTCCGCGCTCGACGAGTCCGCCCTCTACAGCAACCAGGTGCGCCTGGAGCCCGGCCTGGCGGTCACCCGGTGTGACACGGCGGCGCGCCAGGCGCCCTACGTCGTGTCGGTCAGCTGCACTGTGAAGGGCGACACCGTGACCGCGAAGGTGGTGGAGCGGGTCGACATGCCGGTGCCGCTGTGGAGCGGCGCGGAGACTCTCAGCGCGACGCGGACCGCCAGGGCCGCGTTCGGCGGCCACACAGGAGGCTTCCAGGGCCCTTGACAGCACGCAACCTGATCCTCGCCGTCGGCGGCGCCATCGTCCTGGTCGCCGCCATCGGCGCGATCTACCTGGAGATCCTCGTGCAGTCGCGCTCGACGCACGAGGTGTGGATGGTCACGCAGGACGTGCCGGCCGGCGCCCGGCTGACGACCGACAACGTCCGCCAGGCCAGCATCCCGGACACCGGCGACAGGGTCCTCTACTATCGGGGCAACCCCATCGACGACGGACGGCGTGCGGGCCACTCCCTCACCACGGGGCACCTGCTCGCCGACGACGACCTGCTGCGCACCCAGATGGTGCTGGTCCCCGTCAACTTCAAGGCCGCGCCGCCGCTCAACCGGGGCGACATGATCGACGTCTACACACAGCTCGGCAACAAGACCATCCAGGTCGGCAAGAGGCTGCCGGTCGAGTCCCCCACGACCATCTGGGTGCCCGCCGTGGACGAGCCGAGCTGGATCACGCTGGGGGCCAACAACGCGCCGCTCTTCGCCGCCTCGAGCGCGGGCGTCGGGGTGCCGGCCAGCCCGGGGCTGGGCATCCAGGAGGCGGTTGCCACCCTGGCCGGGTCCGTCGCCGGCGGCACCGGCAACGGCACCCAGGCGCCCATCGTCTCCGGCCCGGGGAGCACGAAGCCGTGAGCTACGTGGTCTCCTGGGTGGGCACCAAGGACGGTCAGGGCGTCACGTCCACCGTCCTGGCGGTCGCCTTCGAGATCGCTCGCAGCAACTCCGTGCTGGTCGTCGACGCCGACATGTCGGGGACGTCCACCGCGCTCGACCACCTGCACCTCCACCCGCAGGGCCGGGGCATGAACAACCTGGTCGGGATGAGCCGCATCACGCAGGAGTCGCTGCTGCACCAGGTCATCCCGACGCGCCATCCCCGCGTGCACCTGGTGCCCGGCCTCATGGCCATCTACGGCACCGCGACCGCCGACTTCGTCGGCCAGCTCGAGCGGGGCCAGGCGCTGGCGGGCCTGGTCTACGACTTCGTGCTGCTCGACCTCGGCTGCGCCTGGTCGCACCCGCTGCTGGACTCGCCGCGCGCGGCCGCGCAGGCGGTGGCCAGGATCTCGTCGCGCGTCTTCGTGGTCATGCAGGACAGCCCGGCCCGCATCGCCCGCTCCATCCAGGTGCTGCAGACGGCCCAGCCGCCCAAGGCGGAGATCGTGCTGATGGAGACCCGGCGCGGCGCCCTGAGCCAGCAGGTGCGGGACGTGCTGGCCGCGCGCCTGCCGTCGATCGGCCTGGCCGCCCGCGCGCGCTGGGACCCCCGACGCGCCCAGATGGCGGAGGATGGCGGCGTGCCCATCTCGCGCGTCGGCGAGGAGGTGGTCCGGGGCGCGCGCATCGTGGACCGGGCCCGTCCGAGCCTGCAGGCGACCCGTGCCGCCGCCGCGGCGGGTACGAGCTGACGATGCTGGCCGCCGAGGACACCGGCCGCGAGGTGCCCCTGCGGGCCATCCCGTGGCCCGTGGTGCCCGAGCCGGTGCGCGACACCGTCAACACCCTTGCCCAGGTGGTCAGGGAGTACCGGCAGGCGGCCGACATCAAGCCCTCGACGCGCGACGAGGAGCGCCTCTTCGAGCTGGTCAAGGACCTGGTCGACCAGGCGGTTGAGCAGCCCGGCCGCTTCCGGCTGCACGGCGCCACGGCGCGCCGCCTCTCCGGCGACCCGGCCTTCCGGGCCGACGTCACCCGCGGCACGATGGCCACGACCTCCTGGCTGTTCCCGCTCTCCCGGCTGGTCTACCTGCTGGACGGCATCGAGGAGATCCACGTCAACCGCTGGGACAAGTGGCTGCTGACCTCCAGCACCGACCGCATGACGCTGGAGGGCGAGGGCAACCCGTTCCAGAGCGACGCCGACGTGCTCACCTTCTTCAAGGAGAAGGTGCTCACGATGCCCGGTTTCAAGGGCTACCGGCAGCTCAGCGAGGGCCACCCGGCGGCCGAGGGCAACCTGGGCCGCGTGCTGCGGGTCTGCATCATCCAGGAGCCGGCCGTCTCCGGCAGCACCAGCGTCGTGGCCACCGTCCGGCTCCAGGGCGCCGCCAACATGCACACCCTGGCCGAGTACGTGCAGCGGGGCGTCATGCCGCGGGGCGTCGCCGATTTCCTGGACGCCTGCGTCCGGGGCAAGGCGAACATCATGATCGCGGGCGGCACCGCCACCGGGAAGACGACGCTGCTGCGCGTGCTCTGCGGCATGGTGCCCGGCCGGGAGCAGCTGCTCGTGATCGAGGACAGCGCCGAGCTGAACCTGGACGGCGACCGCGGCGACGGCCAGGAGTGGCACCCGCTGGTCCAGCACCTGTGCACCGTGCCGCCCAGCTACGGCACCGAGGCCGGCATCACGATGCGCGACCTGGCCAAGCTGGCGCTGCGGATGCGGCCGAACCGCATCATCCTGGGCGAGGCCCGCGACGCGGCCATGGCCGAGGTCTGCCTGGTCGCGTCGACCGGCCACGACGGCTCCATGGTGACCGTGCACGCCGACGACGCCTTCCAGGGCGTGAAGCGCTCGGCCGAGTACGTGATGAAGAGCCCGGACTACGCCGGCAACAGCAACGCCTACGAGCTCGCCGAGCTCGCCGTCCACCGCGCCTTCAACGTGGTCGTGCACCTCGTCCAGGACTCCGACGGCGTCCGGCGCGTGTCCGGCGTGCTGGGGCTGGGCGGCGAGCGCGGCCACACCGCCTGGATCTACCGGCGCGACCTGGAGAGCCGGCTGCAGCGCATGACCCGGCACGTGGGCGACCTGCCTCCCGGCCTCCGCTGGAAGCTGGGACCGGAGCTGGGCCAGGAGGTGCCGGCGGTATGACACGGTCCATCCTGTTCTCGCCGCTCTTCTTCTACGGCCAGGTGGTCTTCGTCCTGGTGGTGGCGCTGGCGGTGGGGGTCGTGGTGGCCGGGGGCGGCGGCCGCCGCCGGCCGGCCTCCCGCGGCCGGCTGCGGCCGCTGCTGGAGGGCCAGCGAGGCCGCGCCGTGGCGCTGGGCTGGAGCCTGCGGGCCTGGATGGCCCTGCGGGTCGGCAGCGCGCTGGCGGGGCTGATCGCCGGCCTGGTCATCGGCACCCCGGTCGTGATCCTGGGCTGCATCGCCGTCGGCGTCTTCGCCGTGCCCTTCGTGCTGGGGCCCTTCACCGACCGCCGCCGGCTGCAGATGGAGCGGGCGCTGGTGGACCAGGTGCGAAGCATCGTGGAGCTGGTCCGGATGTCGAACCAGACGCTGGACGAGGCGCTGACCGACGCCGGCGCCAACCCGGTGCCGCTGCTGCGCCAGATCATGGAGCCGCTGGGCGACACGCACCAGTCCATCCGGGACCGGCTGATCGAGGTCGACCGGCGCGCTGTCAGCCCGATCGCCAACCGCGTCTGCGCCGACCTGCTGCTGTCGCTGGACACGTCGCCGGAGGCGTTCGTGACCGAGGCGTCGGAGGTCCTGGTCCCGCAGTACGAGGCCGACCTCAGCCTGCAGGAGCGCAACCACGCGATCGCCCAGGGGTCGCGCCAGGCCGGCTACATCGTGGCCTGCCTGATGGGCCTGATGTTCCTGGTCGTGATGCGGGTGGACAACTTCCGCACGGCCTACTCGCGCCCGCTGGGCCAGGTCGTGCTGGTCGTCATCGCGGCGCTGGTCATGCTGATCTTCTGGGTCATCGGCCTGCTGACGCCGCGCAGCCGCTGGGTGCGCTGGAACCTGCTGGAGATCAAGACCCAGCTCGAGCGGCGCTATGCCTAACCTGCTCCTGCCCGCGCTGATCGTCCTCTTCGGCGGCGCGGTCGGGCTCGCGCTCTGGCGGCTGGGGGCTCTCACGTCGCCGTCGGCCGCGGCCTGGAACCGCGTCGGCCGCAACCACGGCCTGATCGACGACAAGCCGCTGACCGAGCGGCTCGGGCAGCGGGCGCCGTTCCTGCGCCGGTTCGACGACGCGGCCAACATCCCCCGCCTGCTCGCCATCGCGGGGCGGACCGAGTCGGCCACCGCCTGGATCATGCGCAACGTCGCGCTGGCCCTGCTGGTCCTGCTGGCCGGCGTCGCGGTCGACCTGGCCGTGCTGACCACGCGCCACACGCTGCCCTTCCCGCTCCTCTACTGCGTCCTGCTCTCCGTGGTCGCCTTCCTGATCGGCTACCTGCTGCTGCGCATCGCCGCCAAGCGGCGGCAGTCGGGCCTGCAGGGCGGCCTCAGCGGCGCCATGACGGAGATGGCGATCCTCACCTACACCCGCCAGATGTCGATCGAGCAGTCGCTGGACCTGCTCGCCCGAGCGCAGGCCGACGGCCACCTCTGGGAGCTGCTGAGGGACGAGGGGTGGCGGCAGCTCGTGGTGCTGGACTCGTCGCCGCTGCGGCCGCACGGCGAGCGGCCGTTCACGAGCGCAGCGACCATCTACGAACGGATCGGGCATGACTACGGCGTGCCGATGTTCACGCTGCTGGGCAGCAGCATGCGCCGGATCGACGACAAGGGGCTGTCGCCGCGCATGGTGCTGACGAACCTGGCGCGCACCGTCGGCGCCACGCACCTGGCCGAGATGCAGGTCCGCTCGGAGCAGTCCAAGTTCCGGCAGGCGATCCCGATCGGGCTCATGATCCTGCCGCTGCTGCTGCTGATCGGCTATCCGGCCTGGGTCTCGCTGTCCAGGGCATTCCAATGAGACGCTCGCTTCGCTTCGCTCTGGCGGGGGAGTACGACTCCCCTACCGGCCCGCGCTCGCTTCGCTTCGCTCTGGCGGGGGAGTACGACTCCCCCACCGGCCCGCGCTCGCTTCGCTTCGCTCTGGCGGGGGAGTACGACTCCCCCACCGACCCCCTCGCTCCAGCGAACGGGCGCTCCGCGCCGTTCCCTCGGGGGGAACATGCGATGTCTGGTGCGCATCGGGATCACGGACTCACTCGCTCGGGCGG
>WNGQ01007975.1_pt1 | contig 10139 bp, 9 predicted proteins | sample 5407661 | NCBI WGS metagenome assembly WNGQ01 (sample SAMN13153382, study PRJNA577476) | soil metagenome | isolation source: 60 cm soil or saprolite under Garry oak tree replicate 2 | place: USA:California | collected 2016-06-15 | reverse complement strand
AGCCAATCGATTGCTCTCGTGTTCGGCAATCGCCAAATCCAATGCACGCTCGATGGCCTCAGTCTCGGTTTTCGCTCGCAAAGCTTTTTGGGCGCGCTTGATTTTCACGGAATCCAACTGAAAGTGCTTGTGCGATCGATTCTTTGCCATAGCCATGAAAGCACCCCTTTCCCTATTCAGAGAGCATACCTGCTAATGTACACATATTGCACAGTTATGTACATGCTTGGAACATCCAAGGCAGACTACTGGCACCTCGGGCTGAACCCCTAACTTTCACATTGTCGCAGGCGTGAAGACACCAAATAACGCCAAACTGGCAAGCGGGGTTATCTGCAAGGAGTTCAAAAGATGCTGGACCTGATCGGAATCGCGCCGACGACCTCTTCCATGCATCGGAAGCAGTCACGCCAAAATGACACCAAATTGAAAAACGGGGTATCTGCAAGTAGTTGAGAAGTTGCTGACCTTGTCGGGATCACCGACGACCTTGTTTCATGGAACTGAAAGAGGTTGTAGTGTTTTGACACCAAATGACACCAAACTGAAACGCGGAGGTTCTGCAAGTAGTTGAAAATGGTGGACCTGGTCGGGATCGAACCGACGACCTCTTCCGTGCCATGGAACTGAAAAATGGGTAAGTTATTGACGGCAAAGGTAATAAAACCGGTGAAGACGGAAAAAACCGGAAAAATCGCTCGGTTTTGACACCAAATTTGACACCAACCTGGGCCAAGGGCTGATAGTGCCGGATCAGCCTTTCTCATTCTTCCATCATTCCGGTGAAAATGTGCAGCGGACACGCACGAGATCTGTCCCTTCGAACCATTGCTCGAATCCGTCGAGGATCGTCTGCCACTTGCATCCTCTTCTTCGCTTGCCAATGCATTGTACCCCCTTTGCATACCGGATCACCGGCAAGACACTGCCAGCCCCGCCAGCGCGGGCTGTTGCTGCGCCTAGCGATCGAGGCGTAGCGCGCAGCCTGGCAGGGCACCGACTTGAGCTCAGGATCAGTCCTTCCAGCGACTCTATTTCCTACTTTGGTTTCTCTTGTTTTCAACAATTTGGGGAATCTGCTCATCGTTCAAAGTCAACCCCAACGGCCTGAATCTCGCTCGTAAGTGCACGGTTCGTGCACGGTCGCCTTTTTGTGTTCGCCGGGAAGCGTCGAGAAGATTGCAACGAAGCTCACCAAGTCGGCGACGAACGTCCTCCGCGCCCGTCGGATCCGGGGCTGTGCGGGCCAGCATTGGTTTGTGCGCCGCCGCGAATCCACCCTTGGCACCCTGATTGGAGAGTCCCATGCGCATGTTCCGTTCTCCCACGGCAGTTGCGATGAGATGTGGTTGGAACCTCGTCCTCGCACGTAGTCTCGTTATCCTCCATCAACCCCTTACCGAACGACTAGGATTTCCGCAGATGCTAGATATTGCTGCTTTCGCTAGAATGTCATCCTCACGAAAGGAGCAACCATGGCAAAGAAAAAGATTGATCCCTTGAACAAGAAGCAGTACGGCGCCGTGTCGGCGATGCTCACGGTCTCAGATATTCCGGCTGCTATGAGCTTCTATCCGAAGGCTTTTGGTTTTTCTAAACGCGCCGTCATGAATGGTCCCGACGGGAAACCGATGCATGCTGAGCTGACGTTGCGCGACACCACTCTCATGCTCGGGCCGGAGAGTGATGCGATGGGAAAACGGAGCGCGAAGAGCATTGGCGCCTCGCCGGCCAGCCTCTTCATCTATGTAGAAAATGTGGACAAGGTCGTCGAGAAAGCGACCAAACTCGGTGCCACCAGCAAAGGTCCGGTGATGGACATGTTTTGGGGTGATCGCTGCGGCACCATTGTGGACCCGGATGGTTATACCTGGATGGTGGGTACGTACAAAGCTGAACCAACGGCAAAGGAGATGAAAGAGAAGATGCTGGAGATGATGCGACAACAGCCAGCGGGTGCGGCCACTGCTGCTTGAACGGTGCGGTTCGACTTTTGTGCTCTGGCTAAGGAGGGCTACTTTTGCTTTGAGTGCGCATTCACTCGAAAAGAGCTGTCTGTGCAGCAGCCCGTTCGTTTTCCTGAAAGTTGCTCAAACCAACGCCAACGAGCCGATTGCGTTGTTGTGGGCCAAGGTCCACTCGTTCTCGCAGCTTCAGGGCGATGTCCGTCAATTCCTCGCAGGAGGATGGAGGAGAACCTGGGGTGTGGCTGCGAGTCAGAATCTTGAACTCGCTGGTCTTCAGTTTGAGGACGACCGTGCGGGCAGTCCGTGATTCTTGACGCGAGGCAGACCAAAGCTTTTCTGCAAGGCGCCGGATCATTGGCCCGAGTTCGGCCAACGGTACATCGTGCTCAAACGTGTCCTCGACGGATATCGATTGCGTAGGCCGGTGCGGGATTACTTCACTACCATCGATACCGCCGGCAAGCTCGTGCAAGCGCACACCATAGCGGCCGAAGTGGTGTTCGAGCAGGGATAAATCCAAAGCTCGCAATTCGCCAACGGTTTGTATTCCGAGTTTCGCCAGCTTCTCTCCCGTAACTCTGCCGACTCCAGGCAGGCGTCCAACGGGCACCGGCCGCAGAAACGTGTCTATCTCTTCGGGCTGGATGACAAAGAGCCCATCAGGTTTGCGCCAAAGACCGAGGTCGCAGGAGGGAAACGCACCGGGTTCTACCAGCGCTCGCATCGCCACGTATTGTGCGGTCCATTTCCCAATGCCAGGAATCTCACAGAGCCGAGCCAAAAAATCCCCGGAGTCGACGACGCCTTCAAAACTAATCCGACCGGTACAAACCGCACGAGCGAGGGCACGAATAGATTTGGCTCGTGCTCGAGGCAAGCCGATGCTGGCAAGCTTGCCCATGTCGCGGGAATTCATCACAGCGTCTCCGAAAGAATTGAGTCAGTTGCTGAAGCGCGGGCGCGGCTAAGACTTTCTATACTTGCCAAGGAATACGACCGAGCCGCTTTTCCCGTATTTGTCAGTTTGGTCCAGGTGAACACGCAATGCGCTTCGAGTTCAATAGATTGAACGCATTGTCCGCTATCATCCCGTCTGTGCTTGCTTCACATCTTACGGGTGTTGTAATAAGGCATATGCTGAGCACAGGTTATTTGAGTCCCCGATGCATGGACAGCTACATGGAGGGATACCCAGTGGAGTCTTACAGGAAGGTGTGAGGGACTATGGATAGATGCTGTGCCGGCAGAAGAGCCGTTGCCACTTCTGGCTTGCTCTTGTTGTCCGTTACTGCGAGTCTGCAGGCTTCGCGCGCGGCGAGCGTGGCGGCCCCGCTTGCTGTTGACCCCAAACCCTACCGAGTCTTGCTTCTGGTCGAACACCGGAGCGACCCTTACGGACTCGTGGTAAGTAGCGATGCCGACAAATTTCAACCTGTCGCGGCCCTCCTCAAAGCTTGGTCGGTTCCCTTTGACATTTTGCGATTGGATCAGCAGCATCTCGATGCCTCCTATCTGTTTCGTCGCGCGGGAGGAATTCGCTATGGTGCTGTTATCTCGCTCGCCGATCCTTCATCTTACGGTCAGCAGGATTGGGCCGCCCTGGAGGAAGCAGCGCACGCCGGGACGGGATTGATCGTCGTCGATTCCCGATTTCTTGAATCTACACTTGCCAAGTTGCTGGGCCTGAAATTCAAGGACTTCTATACGTCAACGGATAACTTCCAGGTCACACAGGAACATTACATCACGCGCGACATTGCGGCCGGCGACAAAACTACGTCCGCGCAGAGTCCTGACTATTCAGCTCGCATCTGGGTTCAGCCGACGAGCGCGAAAGTGCTGATTGCTCAAGGCCAACACCCCGTTCTCACCGTGAATCAACTGGGATCGGGGAATTCTGCACTGTGGTTGGGACCTCCAAATTTATCAGCGTTGTGTAACTCCCTCTTTTGGAGGAACCTTTTCTTTCGTTCGCTGGTTTGGAGCCTGGGTTATGTAGTCGTGCCCAATGTGGATTATGCTCATCGCATTATTTTCGAGCTTGATGACTGGGGAACGGCAGACAAGGGGTTCCTCTCTTATTGGCGTTATCTCGAGCCGAGTGAAGAGACTATTCGCGAGGACCTCGTGGGGCCGTTGAAACAACATCATGCCGTCGCGAGCGCCGAGGTCAACACAGGATACGTGAATCGGCAATCGAAACGGGTCGTGTCTCCATGGGTCCAGAATTTCATCGATCTATATGGGCTGCATCAGGACTATGTCTCAACCTACCAAGGTCTCAAAGACGCCGCCGATTCCGGTGTGCTGGACATCGAGAGCCACGGGTGGACACATATGGAGCCGGACCTGGAATCGTCTCCTGGCCCCTGGTGGACAGCAGATCTGGCGGGTGAAGGCTCGATGGTCGGCTGGTATGCGGAGTTTGCAGACCAGCGACGCGGCGAGGAAGTTCCGGCGGTCACGCAGATTTATCATATGGAGCGCTCGCTAGCGGAATTGCAGGAGGACTTCGGAAAACAAGCACTAGAGTTGAAACCCGGCAACAACTCATGGTCGAAATCCCAGTTCAATAACACCGCAGGGCTGGCAGCGCGCGTTGGTTTTGGTCTCTTTCACGGCGACAACGCTACCTACTATCTCGACCACGACCTTGTTCTAGATATGGCAGACGTCGTTCCCGACTTTAATACCGCCTACGACCACCTCGACGTTCTCAATCCACAACGATGGCCCGATCATCCGGATGGGCCTCTAATTTTAGGATTTCATGACAGAGACATTGCTCTGGATCATCACTTTATCGAGCGGCTTTTCGCTGCTTTGCCAGCGTATTACCAAACGTTGGGAACTAACCAGTACATAGGGATTATGCATACCCAAATCAACCGGTCCTCCGACGGTGACGGCTTGCAACTCATCTTTAATCAAGACAGCCATTACTGCGCCTACTTTGCGAGGCATCCTTCTTCATGGCGGCTGTGGCTTTCGGACCCATTGCGGGAACAGCTGGCGGCTTCACATCTGCAAGTTTCGATAGACGACAAACCTATAACAATAACAGCGGCAGATTTCGATCACGAAACTCTGACGATCGATCTTCCTCCAGGAGTGGAAACCCACGCTTGGAAGTTAAAAGCGGCGAGTAACAGCAAAGAGCCATGAAGAGAAGGCATGTCGAGGGCTACCATCGGTTCCCTTTTTACGCGGAAAAGCCTTCTGACAGAACTTCGACTCCGTTGCGAAACACATGGCAGATGCCTCTCGGCTGAAGCGTGGGAGATTCGTAGGAAGCTGGGCTGTTGACCCTTTCGGGGTCAAAAACCACCACATCGGCAAAATAGCCGCGCTCGAGGCGTCCACGCTTTGGAATCGAGAAACGACGCGCCGGTTTTTCCGTGATCTTATGAACAGCGGCCCCTAGCGTAAGCCATCCGCGCTCGCGGCTCATCTCTCCTAGCAGCAGAGGGAATGTCCCGTAAAGGCGGGGATGGGGGCGGCCCTTCACGTAAAAGCCGTCGCTGATGATACACGACAGCGGATGACAGATTGTCTGGCGCAGATTCGCTTCGCTTTGATTCATTTCGAGCATATTGACTCTTCCCTGTTCATCCTGGATTAGGTCGAATACCACCTCGACGGGCTCGCACCGACGGCTTGTGGCAATCGTTGCGATGGTTTGTCCGATCAAGTCGCGGTTGGCAGAGGTTTCGAGTCCGGCGACCAGAATATTTGTCCAGCCCTGTTCCAGACTCGCTTCGGTCTCAGCCGCGATTCGCCTCCTTTCGGCGCCATCGGCCAGCTTGGCAAGAAGACCATTGATTCCCCCCGCGAGCGCCCACTGCGGGAGCAGCTGTGTCAAAACGGTGCTGCCCGCGACGTAGGGATAGCAATCAAAGCCAACGTCAAGACCCTCGACCGCGGCATTCTCGATTTTTTCCAGGGCCACTGCTTGTTTGTTCCAATTGCGAGGACCGACAGCCTGGAAATGGGAGATCTGTAGTCGGCAACCGGTTCGGCGAGCTAGTTGCAGTTGCTCATCTACCGCTTCCATCAAGAGATCGCCATAACCGCGCATGTGGGTGGCGTATGTCTTCTCATGGCGCGCGACGACACGGCACAGCCGTTCTAATTCAGTAAACGGAGCGCTGGCGCCTGGTGAATACATGAGCCCTGTGGAGAACCCGCATGCGCCTTCTTCGAGTGATTCTGAAAGCTTCTGCTCCATCCAGTCGAGATCGCGTTCCGCAAGCTGCCCGAGTTGGTGTCCGACGCGAGCGACGCGAAGGCTTCCGTGGCCGACCAGAGAAAACACCGCCGTTGTCGTCGAACGGGCCGCTTCTTCGAGATAGGCTCTGGCGCTCGGCCAACCCCAGTCAGTGTCACCACAAAAAAGACCGTTCGCGAAATCGTGGAGCAAGCTGCGATCGGGGGGGGCGGGATACGGTGAAAAACCGCAATTCCCAACCACTTCGGCTGTGACTCCCTGCGCGACTTTGGCAGCACGGTTCTCCAGCACCTGTAAGTCCAAGTGGCTGTGCGAATCGATGAAGCCCGGCGCAACCACCAACCCGCGACAGTCGATCACAGGAGCATCCACGGGTGCCTCGAAGATGCCGACCATCTCTATGTTTCGGCCAGAGATTAAGACGTCACCGGAAATAGGCGGTGCCCCCGTGCCGTCGATGACCGCGCCACCCTTGAAGACAATAGTGTTCACGTAAGTCTGAACCCCAAACCTAACCACGATTCAGTCCGTCGTGTTCCCGCAGTAAATCACTGGTATTCAAGCGCTTCTCCCACACGCTTCGGCACTGCGAACGGGAGTTTTGGACCGGTGTTCCAATGCTGGAAAATCCTGGCCAAGCTTCTTGCCCATTTCGATGGTTCAGTCGACTTTGCCGGCCGATCTCGACAAAGCTTTAGAGTGCTGGACGATTCCCACGCCTTCCTTCACCGACAGGATTTGATTAGCGGGAAGGTCTTCCAACTTCTCCACTAATCCGCTGGGCCATCGGATTTCCAATCCGTCAATTTTCGCCGCGGCACCGAGGCCGAAATGCAGCCGGAAATCACTTTGCGAGATGTAGCTGCCACCGCTACGGACTTCTTGCAATTGTTGATGCCCACCCGCTCGCACCGTCACTCTGGCACCGATGCCGTCACGATTGGACTTCGTCCCAGCGAGCTTGACGAGGATCCAATTTCCGTGTTTGCCGTAGTTCTTGAGCAGGCTCGGCGGATCATGGCTGTTGTTCACCAAAAACTCCACCATACCATCATTATCGAAATCGGCGGCGGCCACACCGTGGCTGTTGAAAGGCCTGGTGATACCCGGACCGGCATCGAGAGAGATATCTTTGAACTTGCCATGATGACGGTTCCAGTAAAGCAATTTGCGCTCCCGAAAACTGCTGCCCATGGGGTTTCGGTCTAATTCCGGATAGACGTGGCCATTTGCCATGAATAGGTCGGGCCATCCGTCGTTATCGACATCCACAAAGAGCGTGCCCCAGCCCAGGAACTGCGTGTTGCCCCCAAGTCCTGCCCCGTAAGTAACGTCAGCGAATGTACCGTCCTGATTGTTGCGGTACAGGCTGACAGTTTGGTCAGAAAAGTTCGTCTTGATGATATCTAACCAGCCGTCGCCGTCGTAGTCCCCGGCATCGGCGCCCATACCAGCTTGTTCATGGCCGTCCTCGTTGTATGCGACACCTGCGCGAACACCAATCTCGCTGAATGTCCCGTCGCGATTGTTGTGGAACAGAATACTGGGAGTGGAATCGCAGGCCACATAAATGTCAGGCCATCCGTCGTTGTCGAAATCTCCGGTAACGGCCGTGAAGCAATAAAATGGTCCCGCTCTTGCCACTCCCGATTTATCGCTGACGTTGGTAAACCTACCGTCCCCATCGTTGTGGTACAGCTCGTTTCGTGTGCCCTTTAAACCGCGGGGTCCGCACATGACAGGAATCCCCTTCCAACGACAGAAACCGGTCTGCCCGGGGATGGGTGTCTTCGCGGGGTCAAAATCGATGTACTGAGAGACGAACAGGTCCAGGCGACCGTCGCGGTCATAGTCAACGAAGGCGCATCCCGTACCCCAGCGCATATCATCATGCCAGAGTCCAGCCGTCTTGGTGACATCCGTGAAAGTTCCGTCATCATTGTTATGCAAGAGCACGTTGTGGCCCCAAAAAGTAATGTACAAGTCCACCCATCCGTCGTTGTCGTAATCGCCCGCGCAAACGCCTTGGCCCCATCCTGGCGACGCGAGCTTTTTGTGTCACATCCGTGAAGGTCCCCTCGCGATTGTTGTGATACAGGTGGCTGGTGGGATCCTTGTCCTTTGGAAAGCCCTCCAGAGTAGTTCCGTTGACCAGAAAGATGTCCGGCCATCCATCATTGTCGTAGTCGAAGAACGCCGCACCGCTGCCGGTGGTTTCGATGATAAACTTCTTCGTCTTCTCGCCGCCATCCTCCGTCTTGAACGTCAATCCGGCACGAGCAGCGATATCCTCAAAATGGACACTCGGTGAAGCGGCTGAGAAATGATGGGAAGCGATTGTCGCATTGGGCCTGTGAACTGAGGGCGAGACAGCGAGTAGGAAGGACCCAAACATGAGTCCCACGACTAAAAAATGTGACGCCTTCATGGCAGACATTTTCGTCGATACGTCATTTGTGCGCCAGCTTCATCCCCGCCCTGCCCCGATCATTGAGCGGGCTGGGCAGTGTCCAGAGTTTGCAGAAAGTTCTCGCGTAGCATCTGAATCTCCCGGCCTTCCTTATCAGCCTTGAGTCTTTGAAACTGATCTTGCGCCCGCGATGCGTCGGCGCTGCGGCCCACACGGCGATACAGAGCAGCCAGGCGATACCAGGCTTCCGGAAAACTCGAATCCATCCGAGTGGCGATTTCGAGATCAGCAATGGCAGCTTCAAAGTTCCCTCGCGCCTGATGCACTTTGCTCTTCGTCAGATAGCACAGACTGCAGGAGGGAATCTCACGTTGGGCAATGCTGAGTTCTTCGAAGATCTGTTTGTACTGCTGTGATTGCAGTTTCACGAGCACAGAAGCATCAAGGTAATACAAGTAGGGGGAAGGATGGGGAGAGTTAAGGCCTTGACGCGCCACCTTTTCGGCGTCCTGGAGCCTTCCCTCCACGGACAGAGCAAAAGTCAGGAGAAGCTGGGCGGGAGCGAAGTCCGGGTGCCTAGAAAGAAGCTTCCTCAAGGCCTCTATCGATTGCTCATGTTGTCCCGCGAGGAATCGGGAGAGGGAGAGTCCGAGAAGAAGAAAGGATGAGCGGGAATTAAATGCTGCAGCACGTTCGAACACTGTGGCCGCCTGGAGATACGCATGCTCGTGGACGTAAAATAGGCCAAGATCCATGCCGTAGGTTGGATTCTGCGGCGCACCCGCAAACGCATCCGAAAGGTCGTGCTCAGCTTCACTGGTCTTTCCCTGCGAATCTTCTACCTTACCCCGCAGATACGAACACGCCAAGATTTCAGCTCTCGATTGCTGCGGGGCTTGCTGCAAGATCGAAAGCGCCGCTTCCCATTTTTGCTCCGCGATGTCCGCCAAAGCAAGATCGTAGTAGGCCTCAAAAATCTCAGGATGCTCCTGAATGCAGCGTTGGAACGCCTCGGCTGCCTCTCCATAGAGTTCCCGCTCAGCGAATTGTATCCCCACTCGCAATAGAAAGTCAGAAGTGAGACGAGGGCGTTTCAGGATCTGGGTTAAGAGATCATGGGCTTTTTCTGCCTTGCCCTCGGATAAGGCTTTTTCCAGTGACTCAACCAGCGCATTGGACGAGGATTGTGACGGTTGTTCGCTTTGTGGCGGAGGCAAATTTTGTGCGATTGCCGAGCACACAACGCCTGCCGTACAAATGAAAAGCGTCACCCCCAGAAGAGGCGTGTCACTTCTCAAGCCATTCAACATAACGCCCGTCCAGCCCGCCATATCGTTGTGGCGGCCAAGGTGTAAAGATTTCACTCGCTGCGCCGACCCGCAAGCAGCAGCTCGCCGAAGCCGGATGGGTCATGGAATACCTTGAGGCCGCACCAATCAAAATAGTCATACGCTCCCGTATCAAGGATCCTTGCCATTTACGGCGAAATCGATCCCAAGGGTGGTCGTACTACGTGTTGCGCATTACCATTCCA
>WNGQ01007971.1_pt1 | contig 10143 bp, 6 predicted proteins | sample 5407661 | NCBI WGS metagenome assembly WNGQ01 (sample SAMN13153382, study PRJNA577476) | soil metagenome | isolation source: 60 cm soil or saprolite under Garry oak tree replicate 2 | place: USA:California | collected 2016-06-15 | reverse complement strand
GTCCCGGTGGCCAGCCAGGTCAACAGCCAGCGGTACGCGGTCCTGTTCCGGCCCGGCACCGACGGGTCGGCCGCCAACCCGCTGGTCTTCCAGGTCGGCTACTACACCCAAGTCGCGGGCCTGGGCGCGATGCCGCAGGACACGGTCGTCAACGGCGCCATCGACGTGTTCAACAACTTGTGCACCGCCGGGACCCAGAATTGCAACTCCGACGACAACTTCTGGCGATCGCTGTCCAACCTGACCCTCAACGTGGACCTGCCGAGCTCGCCTCCGGCCTACGTGCCTGCGATCGTGGATCCGTTCGGTGCGGGCTGCACCAACTCCGCGGAGATGTGGTCGGCCTCCCAGGCCGCCCCGATCAGGCGCGCCATCGTCAACGGCAGCGTCGTCTTCCAGGATTACTGCGCGAACAACAACTTCGCCAGCGGCGGCTTCATCGCCGACAGCAAGGTCAGCGGCAACCTCAACTTCTTCGGCAACCAGCAGTTCATGGTCCGCAACAGTGCCATCGGCCGCGCGGCCGGCTGCCCGAACGGCCTCTGGAACATGGTCTACTCCGGGGTGCAGGGCGCGCCGGCACCGGTCTTCACCGGCCAGTGCGAGCAGAACACCGTCCTGTCCGCCAGTCCGGTGACCGAGGAAGAGCCGTTCCTGTTCACCGACGCCGGCGGCAACTACAACGTCTTCGTCCCCGCGGCCCAGCACGGTTCGTCCGGGCCGTCCTGGGCCAGCGGCCAGGGACCAGGGACGACCGTGCCGCTGTCGAAGTTCTTCGTGGCCAGCCCGGACACGCCTGCTTCGGCGATGACCGCCGCGATGGCACGGGGCCAGAACCTCATCCTCTCGCCCGGCGTCTACCACCTTGACCAGCCCATCGTGGTCACCCATCCCGGCACCGTGGTGCTGGGCCTGGGCATGGCCACTCTGGTCCCTCAGCACGGCAACGCCGCCATGGTTGTCATTCCCAACCGCGGGGTGAAGCTGTCCGGCCTCATCATCGACGCCGGCCCGGTCAGCTCGCCGGTCCTGCTCTCGGTCGGGACCCCGGGACCTGGCTCTGCCAGCAACCCGGACCTCATCCAGGATGTCTACTTCCGCATCGGCGGGGCCGAGACCACGCCGGTGTCCGCGACCGTCAGCCTGCTCGACAACGCCTCGAACTCGATCATCGACAACGTGTGGGCCTGGCGCGCCGACCACGGCAACGCGGTGGGCTGGACCCAGAACACCGCCAGCACCGGTCTCGTCGTCACCGGATCCGACGTAACCGCCTACGGCCTGGCCGTGGAGCATTACCAGAAGAACGAGGTGATCTGGAGCGGGCAGCGCGGCACCGACATTTTCTTCCAGAACGAATTGCCGTACGACCCGCCCAGCCAGTCCGCCTGGATGGCCAGCCCCACCCAGAACGGTTACCCCGCGTTCCTGGTCACCCCGAACGTCAAGACGTTCCAGGGCTACGGGATGGGCAGCTACGTCGTCTTCATCCAGACCTCGGCGACGTTGCACGACGCCGAGGCCTTCCAGGCCCCGCACACCCAGGGCGTGCAATTCCACGATGTCTTCGGCGTGTGGATCAGCGGCTCCGGAGGTCTCGACTCGATCATCAACGGCGTCGGCGGCCCGGTGACTTCTACCAATCCCGGAACGGTAAAGCCAGTCGACGTGGTGACTTACCCCTGACCCCGAGATCGTGGACATTTACCCCCCGCTTGTCGGGGGGTAAATGTCCACGATGATTAATCTCAGGCCCGGCCGGGCTCGGAGTGGATGACGACCCAGATCGCGTGCACGTAGTCGCCGGTTTTGTTGAGGTATTCGTGCGGCGTAGAGGAGTCGAAGGCGATCGAGTCGCCCGGGCCTAGCTCGTAGCTCTCGAAGCCGACGTTGGCCTGCAGCGTGCCGCTGATGACCAGGCCGTACTCGCGCCCGTCGTGGCGCAGCGGGCGCCGCTCGTCGGTGGAGTGGCCGCCGGGGGAGTAGATCACCTCGAGGAAGTCGGTCATGGCCTCGGACTGCGGGGTGAGCCGCTCCCAGCGCACGCCACTGGCCAGGTCGATGATCCTGCGGTCGCAGCCCCGCTGCACGATGGCAGACGGCGGCGCCACCACCACCGCCGCCACCGCGGGCGCCGCCGGCCAGGCTCCCGACCCGAACAACAGGTAGTCGAGAGAGCTACCCAGCTCAGAGGCCAGCGAGTACAGCACGCCCACCGACGGCACCGACACCCCGCGCTCGATCTGCGAGATCAGGCTGGCCGAACATCCCACCCGCCGGGCCAGTTCCCGGACGGACAGCTGCCGCTCGGCCCGGACCAGGCGCAGCCGTGGCCCGAGCCCGGTGCCCGGATCGAAGTCAGCCGCCATGGTGTAAATCTACACTGCACGCCCTGGGCCACAAGGCTTGACAGTCACACTGCACAGGCCATTGGATTGTGGTGCACCAGCAGAGGAGTCGCCATGTCTGAACGCGCCGTTCCCGCCCTTCCCCTCGCCCCGGCGCCGGGCCGGATGAACGTCGACTTCGAGGAGCGGGTCGACTTCGCCCGGCTGCGCCAGTACCGCCTGAAGCGCGCCAAGGCCGCGATGGAGGCGGCCGGGCTCGGCGCGCTGCTGGTCTTCGACAACAACAACATCAGGTACCTGACCGGCGTCGCGATCGGCGAGTGGACCAGGGACAAGCTGTGCCGGTACGCGCTCTACACACGGACCGGCGAGCTGGTGCTGTGGGACTTCGGCTCGGCCGCCGTGCACCACCGGATGTACTGCCCGTGGCTCAAGCCGGAGAACTGCATCGCCTCCTACACCACGATGCGCGGCGCGGCCCCGCCCGCATCAGGGCTGACACACAAGCAGGTGGCTGAGATCAAGGACCGGCTGGCCCAGGCCGGCGTGGCAGGTGAGCCCGTCGGCGTCGACTTCGCCGAGGTCCCCACCTTCTTCGAGCTGCAACGAGAGAAAATCGACATCAGGGACGGCCAGCAGGTGATGCTGGACGCCAGGCAGATCAAGTCCTCCGACGAGATCGCCCTGCTGTCCACCGCCGCCGCCATGGTCGACGGCACGTACCAGGACATCGCCGAAGCGCTGCGACCGGGCGTACGGGAGAACGAGATCGTCGCGCTGGCGAACAAGCGTCTCTACGAGATGGGCTCGGACGACGTGGAGTCGGTCAACGCGGTCTCCGGCGAGCGGTGCAATCCGCACCCGCACAACTTCTCCGACCGCATGATCAGGCCGGGCGAGCAGGCGTTCTTCGACATCATGCATTCCTACAACGGCTACCGGACCTGCTACTACCGCTGTTTCGTAGTCGGCCGGGCCAGCCAGCCGCAGAAGGACGCGTACAAACGAGCCCGCGAGTGGATCGACGCCGCCATCGAGATGATCAAGCCGGGCGTGTCCACCGACCAGGTGGCCCGGCTGTGGCCGACCGCGCAGGAGATCGGGCTGGCCGACGAGAAGACGGCGTTCGGCCTGCTGTTCGGGCACGGGCTCGGGCTCGCCCTGCACGAGCGGCCGATCATCTCCCGGCTCACCTCGCTGGACGCCCCGATGGAGATCAAGGAGGGGATGGTCTTCGCGCTGGAGACGTACTGCCCGGCCACCGACGGACGTTCGGCCGCCAGGATCGAGGAAGAGGTCGTGGTCGGCCCGGCCGGGATCGAGATCCTGACCAAGTTTCCCGCCCAGGACCTGTACGTCACCAACCCCTACTGACGAGGCGATCACGTGCCGGACATAGACACTGCGATATCCGAAGCCACCGCGCTCGAGCTGTACCGGAAGATGACCGAGATCCGGCTGTTCGAAAAGCGCGCCTACGACCTGTTCATGCAGAACCTGGTCAAGGGGACGACACACCTGGGCACCGGCCAGGAGGCGGTCGCGGCCGGCGTGTCGCAGGCCATGCACGAGGACGACTACCTGTTCGTCACCTACCGCGGGCACAACCACGTGCTGGCCCGCGGCACCCCGATGACGCAGGTGATGGCCGAGCTCCTCGGCCGGGAGAACGGCCTCATGCACGGCAAGGGCGGCTCCATGCACCTGCTCGACACCTCCCGCGGCATCCTCGGCGCCTACGCCATCATCGGCGCGCAGCTGGTCATCGCGAACGGCTCGGCCTGGTCGGCCCTGTACCGCGGCACCAAGCAGGTCACGGTCTGCTTCCTCGGCGACGGCGCCACCAACATCGGCGCCTTCCACGAGGCGCTCAACCTGGCCGCCGTGTGGCAGCTGCCGGTGGTCTTCATCTGCGAGAACAACCAGTACATGGAGTACACCCCGATCGGCTCGGTGACCGCGGTGCCCAGGCCCGCGGCGGACCGCGCCGCCTCCTACGGGCTCGACCCGGTGGTGGTGGACGGCAACGACGTGGAGGCGGTCTACGAGGTGGCGCAGGCCGCGCTCGGCCGGGCCAGGGACGGCGGCGGCCCGGCGCTCATCGAGGCGCTCACCTACCGGCACGGCGGGCACTCCCGCGCCGACCCGGGCAAGTACCGCCCCGACGCCGAGGTGAAGGAGTGGATGGCCCGGGACCCGCTGCCGGCCTACCGGGCGGTACTGGCCGGCCGCGGCGTCGACCCGGCGGTGCTGGACGCGATGGACTCCAGCGCCAGGGAGGCGGTGGACCGGGCCACCGAGGAGGCGAAGGCCGGCCGCGAGCCCGCCCTCGAGCTGGCCACCACGAACGTGTGGGCCGACGGCGGGCACGCGTGGCGGAACTGAGAAAGCCTTCACCCATTTATTACCGAACGGACCTGACGTGACTGTTATCACTTACCGTGACGCGGTAACCCGGGGGATCGCCCAGGAGATGAGCCGGGACCCCAGCGTGGTGTTCCTCGGCGAGGACGTGGCGGCGGCGGGCGGGGTGTTCAAGACCACCCCGGGCCTGCTCGAGCAGTTCGGCCCGGACCGAGTCCGCGACACTCCGATCAGCGAGCAGGCCATCCTCGGCGCCGCGATAGGTGCCGCGATGACCGGCCTGCGGCCGATCGCCGAGATCATGTTCAGCGACTTCTTCGCGGTCTGCTGGGACCTGATCGCCAACGAGATGGCCAAGATCAGGTACATGTCCGACGGCCAGCTCACGCTGCCGCTCGTGGTCCGCTGTGCCAACGGGGCCGGGCTGCGCTTCGGCGCCCAGCATTCGCAGTCGGTGGAGAACTGGGCCATGGCGGTGCCCGGGCTGAAGGTCGTCGCTCCGTCGAACCCGCGCGACGTCGTCGGGCTTTTCGCCGCGGCCGTCCGGGATCCGGACCCGGTGCTGTTCTTCGAGCACAAGGGCCTGTACCCGAGCAAGGGCGAGGTGCCGGACGGCGAGATCACCGACGAGCTCGGCCGGGCCAGCGTGCTGCGCCAGGGCGGCGACGCGACCATCCTCGCGCTGGCCGCGATGGTGCCGCGGGCGCTGGCGGCGGCCGGGAAGCTGTCCGCCGAGGATGGCATCGAGGCCACGGTCATCGACGTGCGGTCGCTGGTGCCGCTGGACACGCGGACGATCCTGGCCGAGGTGGCCAAGACCGGCCGGCTGTTCACGGTGGAGGAGAACCCGCGGCTGTGCGGCTGGGGCGCGGAGATCGTCTCGATCGTGGCCGAGGAGGCGTTCGGCGCGCTCACCGGTCCGGCCGTCCGCATCACCACCCCGCATATCCCGCTGCCGGCCGCGGACCGGCTCGAAGATCACGTGCTGCCCTCGGTGGATAGGATCGTCGAGACGGTGAGCAAGATGTGCTAGCCCGGGGGGACGACCCCCCGGAACCCCCGCTCTGGGGGGACCTATCCCCCCAGGCCCCCCTACTGGGGGGAACCTTCCCCCCAGGCCCCCCGGGGAGGGCCAAGGCCCTCCGAGGGGTCCCCCGCGTCGGCAGGAGGAATTGATGACAGGCAACCTGGCCGAACTGGTTGGCATCGACGTCCCCACCCGGCTGCTGATCGGCGGGGAGTGGACCGGCGGGCGGGGTGGTGGCACGATGCCGGTGATCGACCCGGCCACCGAGGACGCGCTGACCGAGGTGGCCGACGGGACCGAACAGGACGCGCTCGACGCGGTCGGCGCGGCCGCCGACGCCCTGACCGGCTGGGCGGCGACGCCGCCGCGGCAGCGCGCGGAGTGCCTGCGCCGGACCTTCGAGCTGATGACAGAGCACGCCGAGTCCCTGGCCAGACTGATGGTCGCCGAGAACGGCAAGGCGCTGCGCGACGCGCGGGCCGAGGCGGCCTATTCGGCCGAGTTCTTCCGCTGGTACGCCGAAGAAGCGGTGCGGATGGAAGGCGTGCTGATGCGGTCGCCCTCCGGGGCGAACAAGATCCTGGTCATGCGGCAGCCGGTCGGCGTCTCGGTGCTGGTCACGCCGTGGAACTTCCCGGCCGCGATGGCCACCCGCAAGATCGGCCCGGCGCTGGCGGCCGGCTGCACGGTCGTGCTGAAGCCGGCCTCGGAGACCCCGCTGACCGCGCTGGCCATCGCCGGCCTGCTGGCCGAGGCGGGCGTGCCGGACGGCGTGGTCAACGTGCTGCCCTCGCGCAAGTCGGGCGCGGTCGTCTCGGCGATGCTGAACGACCCGCGGGTCCGCAAGCTCTCATTCACCGGCTCCACCGAGGTGGGCCGGATCCTGCTGCGGGAGGCGGCGGACACCGTGGTGAACACCTCGATGGAACTGGGCGGCAATGCGCCCTTCATCATCTTCGAGGACGCGGACGTCGACGCCGCCATCGAGGGCGCGCTGATCGCCAAGATGCGCAACGGGGGCGAGGCGTGCACCGCCGCCAACCGCTTCTACGTGCACGAGGCGGTCGCCGACGAGTTCGGCCGCAAGTTCGCGGCCCGGCTGGACGCCATGGTGGTCGGGCCGGGCCTGGACGAGGGCACCGACGTGGGCCCGCTGGTCAACGAGCCGACCCGGTCGAAGGTGGCCGAACTCGTCGAGTCCGCGGCCGCGGACGGCGGCAAGGTGGTCACCGGCGGGCGGGCGCCGGACCGGCGCGGCTACTTCTACCAGCCGACCGTCATCGACCAGGTGCCGTCGGGCGCCGGCATCCTCAGCACCGAGATCTTCGGGCCGGTGGCGCCCGTGGTCCGGTTCACCGCCGAAGACGACGCCGTCAACTGGGCCAACGACACCGAGTTCGGGCTGGTCTCCTACGTCTACACCGGCGACCTGAGCCGCGGCCTGCGGGTCAGCGAGGCCCTCGAGGCCGGCATGGTCGGCCTCAACCGGGGCATCGTGTCCGACCCGGCCGCGCCGTTCGGCGGCGTGAAGCAGTCGGGTATCGGCCGCGAGGGCGCGCACGACGGACTCCTGGAATTCACCGAGACGAAATATATAGCGACCAACTGGTAGTCCCACCCCCCACCCACCGCCCCTCCGCCCTCCACTGTCCCCCTACACCAGGTTGACCGGCTAAGCTTCCCTGTTCATGGGCGGACTGCGTGCTGACGCTGAGCCCCAGTCAGTAGCAAGCCCGGCCGGGCCGGCCGGGCCGGGGGAGCGTGCGAACGGTTCCAGTGTCCGGAGGCGCTGGGCCGAGCTAGCGGCCTACTTGCTATCCGGCTTGGTCCTGTTCGTGGCCTACCTGCGGCTATCCGAGACGTACGGGCTCAACTCCGACAGCGCGAACATCCTGCTGATGGGGTGGGACCTGCTGCACGGCCACCTGCTGCTGCACGGCTGGTACATGTCCGACGTCTCGTTCTTCCCGACCGAGATCCCGCAGTACGCCCTGCTGGAAAGCCTCCTCGGCCTGCACATGCAGACGGCGCACGTGGCCGCCGCGATGACCTACACGCTGACGTTCCTGTTCGCCGTGCTGCTGGCCCGCAGTGTTGGCCCGGGGGGACGACCCCCCGGAACCCCCCGGTCACAGGGGGGCTCCCCGCCCCCCCGTACCCCCCTGGCCAGGACGCTGATCGCGGCCGGCATCATGCTGGCCCCGCAGTTCGGCCTCGGCGTCTTCGCCCTGGACCTGTCGGTCGGCCACATCGGCACCTCCATCCCGCTGCTGCTGACCTGGCTGCTGCTGGACCGGATGCCGCCGCACTGGTACGTCCCAGCCCTTACGGCCGTGCTGCTCGCCTGGGTGCTGGTCGCCGATCCCATTACGTACGTGGTGGGGGTGGGCCCGCTGGGCGCGGTCTGCGCGGCACGTGTCCTCCGGGGCCTGGTCAAGGGCAGCGGCCACTGGACTGACCGGATCGCCGCGACGTGGTTCGACCTGGCGCTCGGCGCCGCGACGGTAGCCGCCACCGCGCTCGCCTGGATAGCCAATAACCTGCTCAGCGCCATGGGCGGGTATGTGGTGAACCGGCCGCCCTTCTACCTGACGCCCTGGGGCCACCTGCACCACAACGCGTCGGCTGCGTGGAAGGTACTGCAGATATTCGGCGCGAACTACGCCGGGCTCAGCGGCATCTGGCTCGCTCTCGCGTTCCTGCATATGGCCAGCGTGCTCGTGGTCGGCTGGGCCCTGGCCCGCGTCGCGCGCCGGTTCTTCCGCGTCAGCCTCGTGGACCAGGTGCTCGCCGCGGCGATCGTCCTGAACGTGGTGCTGTACCTGCTCACCAACGCCTCGGACGAGGCCGCGCACGAGGTCGCCGTCATCGTCCCGTTCGGCGCGGCGCTGGCGGCGCGGGTCCTGACCCAGACAGTCGGGGCGCGCAGCCCGGCCGGGGCCGCGGCCCGGGCGGCCGGGCCGGGTCCGTCCGGGCGGTGGCTGGCCCGCGCGGCCAGGCCTGCCGCCCTGGCCGCCGGGATCGTGGTGCTGGCCGGATACACCGCAGGGTTCGGCTACGAGCTCACCCAGCCGTCCGCGCTGCCGGCCAACACCAGCCTGGCATCCTGGCTGGCCGAGCACCATCTCACCTACGGGCTCAGCGGCTACTGGACGAGCAGCAGCGTCACCGTGGACAGCGGCCAGCGGGTCAAGGTCAGGGCCCTCATGCAGTACACCCTGAAGCGCGACCTGTGGATGTCCAACGTGGACTGGTACAACCCGAAGCTGCACTACGCCAACTTCGTCGTCCTGGACAGCCAGCCGGGTAACTTCTCGCACTGGGAGCCGCGCGCGCTGGTCAGGAGGTACTTCGGCGTCCCGGCCCAGACGTACCACACCGGCCCGTACACCATCATGGTCTGGCACAGGAACCTGCTCAAGGACATCCCGGGCCAGGCCCCTGCCTAGTTCAATGTCCTCGTCACGAGCCGGTGAGCCTGCGCTGCGTGATCACGATCAGGGCGGGCATCGTCAGCGCGGCCAGCGAAGGGAGCAGCCAGGCCCCGAGCGTCCGCCGGGGGGTGCCCAGCAGGATGATCACGGCCAGCAGGTACACCTCGATGAAGGACCGCATATCGGCGTCGAGGCTGTTCCAGGTGCTTGGCGTGACGATGCAGATCTCGATCAGGTAGAGGACGAACGCCAGCCGTTCGTGCACCGGCGCGTTCGTGGACCGCAGGCACAGCAGCGCCGCCACCGAGAAGCAGGCGAGGATGGCCAGCTCCAGGAACCACAGGTCGTACTGCTCGAACTGGTGCAGGTGGACGTGGGCGAGGTTGTGCCTGAACGCCTGGAGCGGGGCGATGAACGGCGCGCCCGCGTTCCGGCCGCTGTCGGCGAGCAGCGGAACGCTCCCGGTCGCGGCCTTCACCACGACCTGCCAGGCCGCGAAGGCCACGGCCGGGACCGCCCAGGCCAGGTCCTCGCGGCCGGGCCGGGTCCGGCGACGCAGGATGCCGATCACCCGCATGATGGCGATGGCCGCCACGCCTACCATGACCGTTTCCCTGGTCAGCGCCCCGTAGGCGAGCAGCGCGGCGGCCAGCACCGGGCGGCGGCCGCGGACGGCGAGCAGCCCGGCCAGCAGGCAGACGGCGGCGAGCGGCTCCGCGGTGTCCCGGGACAGGCTGGTGATGAGGCCGAAATACCCGGGCATCAACAGCCCGGCCAGCGCGTGCCGGCCGCCCTCGGCGGCGAACAGTGCCCCCAGGTAGCCCATCGCCCCGATGGCGGCGATATTGACCGCGACCAGCATGACCGGGACCAGGAAGTGCTGGCCGAGCGAGACTAGCCAGGTTAGCGTGGGGTAGCCGATCCGCATGTACCGGTAGGGCCGGTCCATGGTTATGCCGTACGCGGTGTG
>WNGQ01007966.1_pt1 | contig 10145 bp, 7 predicted proteins | sample 5407661 | NCBI WGS metagenome assembly WNGQ01 (sample SAMN13153382, study PRJNA577476) | soil metagenome | isolation source: 60 cm soil or saprolite under Garry oak tree replicate 2 | place: USA:California | collected 2016-06-15 | reverse complement strand
CGCTGCGCCAGCAAGGGCAGCCGTCGGGCCAGCAGGGGCAGCCGTCGGGCCAGCAGGGGCAGCCGTCGGGCCAGCAGGGGCAGCCGGCCGCTCCTCCCGCGCCGGCGGCGCCGGCGCCGGCACCAGCCGGGCCGCAAGTGCCGCAATCGAAATAGCGGGGATATTCGGAGGGCCGGGGTTCCGGCCCTCCGGCTTTTGAGCAAATCGGACTCGGCGAATCGAGGGTAGCGGGTTAAAGGTTGGGCCCCATGGCGCGCTATGTGTTCATCACCGGCGGCGTGGTGTCCTCACTCGGGAAGGGCTTGGCATCCGCGGCGCTCGGCGCGCTGCTGCAGGCGCGCGGCTATCGCGTGCGCCTGCGCAAGCTCGATCCCTATCTCAACGTCGACCCCGGCACGATGTCGCCCTACCAGCACGGGGAGGTGTTCGTCACCGACGACGGGGCGGAGACCGATCTCGACCTCGGCCATTACGAGCGCTTCACCGGGCATCCGGCCACCCGCCAGGACAACATCACCACCGGCCGCATCTATCAGGAGATCCTCGCCAAGGAACGCCGCGGGGACTATCTGGGCGCGACCATTCAGGTCATTCCGCACGTCACCAACGCCATCAAGGAATTCGTCCTGGAGGGCAACGAGGGGTTCGATTTCGTCCTGGTCGAGATCGGCGGCACGGTGGGCGACATCGAGGGCCTGCCGTTCTTCGAGGCGATCCGCCAGTTCGGCAACGACCTGCCGCGCCGCCACGCGATCTTCATCCACCTCACCCTGATGCCCTACATCCCGAGCGCCGGCGAGCTCAAGACCAAGCCGACCCAGCATTCGGTCAAGGAGCTGCGCTCGATCGGCATCCAGCCCGACATCCTGTTGTGCCGCACCGACCGCGCGATCCCCAAGGAGGAGCGGCGCAAGGTCGCACTGTTCTGCAATGTGCGCGAGAGCGCGGTGATCGAGGCGCAGGACGTCGACAACATCTATGCGGTGCCCGAGGCCTATCACGCGGCCGGTTTCGACCGCGAGGTCCTGGCCGCCTTCGGCATCGAGAGCGCGCCCGTGCCCGATCTTGCCACCTGGCGGCTCATCAACGAGCGCATCCGCAGCCCGGAAGGCGATGTCACCATCGCGATCGTCGGCAAATATACCGGGATGAAGGATGCCTATAAGTCGCTGATCGAGGCGCTCTCCCACGGCGGCATCGCCAACAAGGTCAAGGTCAATCTGGACTGGATCGAGAGCGAGGTGTTCGAGCGCGAGGATCCGGCGCCGTTCCTCGAGCATGTCGACGGCATCTTGGTGCCGGGCGGTTTCGGCCAGCGCGGCGCCGAAGGCAAGATCAGGGCAGCGCAATTCGCCCGCGAGCGGAGCGTGCCCTATTTCGGCATCTGCTTCGGGATGCAGATGGCGGTGGTCGAGGCGGCGCGCAATCTGTGCGGCGTCGGCGAGGCGAACTCGACCGAGTTCGGCGCTACCAGCGAGCCGGTGGTCGGGCTGATGACCGAATGGATGAAGGGCAACGAATTGCACCGGCGCGGCCGCGACACCGATCTCGGCGGCAGCATGCGGCTCGGTGCTTATCCGGCGGTGCTCAAGCGCGGCAGCAAGGTCGCCGATATCTACGGCACCACCGAAATCTCCGAGCGCCACCGCCACCGCTACGAGGTCAACACCGCCTACCGCGGCCGGCTCGAGCAGCACGGCATGCGCTTCTGCGCCATGTCGCCCGATGGCGTGCTGCCGGAAATGATCGAGTACGGGGATCACCCCTGGTTCATCGGCGTGCAGTTCCACCCCGAGCTGAAATCGCGCCCGTTCGAGCCGCACCCGCTGTTCGCCTCGTTCGTCGGGGCCGCGGTGGAGCAGAGCCGGCTGGTGTAAGGGCCTCTTGTCCCGGGCAAGGCGAGAGAAGCCCGATTTCCCCGCCCCCATTTCGTGCTATCCTGGCGGCACACGGAGGACCATGCCATGCAGCTTACGCTTCACGTCAACGGCAAGGCGCAGGCGGTCGAGGTCGACGATCCCGACATGCCGCTGCTCTATGCGTTGCGCGACGATCTCAAGCTGAGCAATCCGCGCTTCGGCTGCGGGCTCGGCCAGTGCGGCGCCTGCACGGTGCATGTCGAGGGGCGTGCGGTGCGCTCCTGCATCACCCCGATCGCGGCCGTGGCTGATAAGGCGATCACCACGCTTGCCGGCCTCGGGACGGCGGAGCACCCGCATCCGGTGCAAGCGGCCTGGATCGAGGAGCAGGTCAACCAGTGCGCCTATTGCATCAACGGCTGGATCATGACCGCGGCTGAATTGCTGGCGCGCAATCCGCATCCAAGCGACGCCGAGATCAAGACTGCGCTCGGCGACCTGATCTGCCGCTGCGGCACCCATGTGGCGGCCTTGCGGGCAGTCAAGCGCGCCGCGCAATCGGCGTAAGGAGGCGTGCCATGAACCATAGCGAGCTCGAATCTCTCCCGCTCAGCCGCCGCGCCTTCCTCGCCTCGACCGGCGCCCTGGTAGTCACGCTCACGGCGCCGCCGGACCTTGCGCAAGCTGCGCTCAACGGCGCGGCGACGCGGCCGCCGCTCATCGGCGACCAGCTCGATTCCTACATCACCATCGAGCCCGACGGCACCGTTGTCGCCTATTACGGCAAGATAGACGGCGGCCAGGGGCTCGGCACCTCGATCGCCCAGATGGTGGCCGAGGAGATCGACGTTCCGTTCGAGCGCGTGCGCGTCGTCATGGGCGACAGCGGCCTCACCCTCGACATGGGCGGGGCCAGCGCCGCGATCGGCGTCTCGCACGGCGGCATGGTGCTGCGCCGCACGGCGGCGCAGGCGCGACGGCTGCTGATCGAGATGGCTGCCAGCGCGCTCGGCCTGCCGGTCGATGCGCTCACGGTGAGCGACGGCGTGGTGCACGCGGTCGCGGACCCCAGCAGAAAAATCTCTTACGCCGAGCTGATCGGCGGGCGCTACTTCGACCGCAAGGTGAAATGGAACGGCAAGACCTCGAACGCGCTCGCGGTCGAGGTCGAGGTTCCGCTCAAGACGCATGATCGGTTCAAGGTCATCGGCCAATCGTTCCGCCGCCGCGATCTGCCCGGCAAGGTGTTCGGCACGCTCGACATGGTCAACGACCTGCAGCTGCCGGGCATGCTGCATGCCCGCATGATCCGCCCGAGCGTGGCGGGTGCGGTGCCGGTCGCGGTCGACGAAAGCTCGATCGCGCAGATCAAGGGCGCGCAGGTGGTGCGGATCAAGGACCTGCTCGCGGTAGTGGCCGAGAAGGAATGGAATGCCGTCAAGGCCGCCCGGGCCCTCAAGGTGACCTGGTCGGACTCGAAGCCGAATTTCCCGGGCCACGACAAGCTGCACGAGCACATCCGCAACGCGCCGGTGGTGAAGCGCACCATCCAGCGCGAGAACGGATCGGTCGAGGACGGGTTCCGGCAGGCCGTGCGGATCATCGCGGGCGAATACGAATACCCGACCCAGTCCCATGCCAGCATGGGACCGGCCTGTGCGGTCGCGGACGTGCGCGCGGGCGAGGCCACGGTGTGGACCAGCACGCAGAAGCCTTACGATTCCGCCGCCTGCGTCGCCGAGCTGATCGGTCTGCCGCGCGAAAAAGTGCGGGCGATCTGGATGTTCGGCACCGGCTCCTATGGGCGCAACGACCAGGGCGATGCGACCGCCGATGCCGCTGTGCTCTCCAAGCATCTCGGCCGGCCGGTGCGGGTGCAGTACATGCGGCACGAAGCGCTCGCCTGGGATCCCAAGGGCACCGCCTCGGTCAGCCGCAATCGCGCCGGCCTCGATGCGACCGGCAAGGTGATCGCCTATGAGACGATCGGCAAGGCGTTCTCGCGGCTCGACACCAACACCCGCGAGAGCCGCGCCTCCGATGTGCTCGCCGGCCAGCTGCTCGGCTTTCCGCTCAAGCCGGACCAGGGCTTCGAGATTCCGGTCGCCTCCTACACATTCGATCACGGCCGGCTCGGCTGGGAGACTATTCCGCCGCTCATGGACCGGGCCTCGCCGCTGCGCACCACCCATCTGCGCGATCCCTACGGCCCGCCGATCCTGTTCGGCAGCGAATCGTTCATGGACGAGGTGGCGGCGGCGACCAATGCCGACCCGGTCGAGTTCCGGCTGCAGTACATGAAGAATCCGCGCGACCGCGACGCGGTGCGTACCGCGGCCGAGCACTACAAGTGGGACAAGCGCGCTTCGCCGCGCAACGACCAGAAGGGCGATGTCGCGAGCGGCCGCGGCATCGCGTTCCGCCGGCATTTCGATACGTTCATCGCCCTCATCGCCGAGGTGCGGGTGCACCGCAAGACCGGGAAGATCGAGGTCGCGCGCTATGTCTGCGCCCACGATGTCGGGCTGATCGTCAATCCGGAGACGCTGCGCCATGTGATCGACCGCCAGCTGGTCTACGGCACCAGCCGGGCGATGTTCGAGGAGGTGCGCTTCGACCAGAACATGGTGACGAGCGTCGACTGGGCGACCTATCCGGTGCTGCACATGGATGCGGCGCCGGAATCGATCGACATCGTGCTGATCAAGCGGCCCGAGGCGGCACCCTCGGGGGCCGCCGAGATGGCGCTCGGCCTGGTTCCAGCCGCGATCGGCAATGCGGTCTTCGACGCCACCGGCGTGCGGCTGCGCCGGGTGCCGTTCACGCCCGAACGGGTGAAGGCGGCGCTGGAGCGCGCTTAAGCGCACTCCAGATTCGATACATGGTCGCATTTTCAATGCTCTAGCTCTCCCCGCTTGGGGTCCGCTTGCGGGGAGAGGTCGCGCGCAGGGCGAGCGACCAAGCCGGCATCTTCGGCGGCAACATGGCAAACATCCTGGTCACCGGCGCGCTCGGTCAGATCGGCTCCGAGCTGGTCCCCGCCTTGCGGCAACGGTACGGCGCCGAGCGCGTTGTTGCGGCCGACCTCCGGATGCTTCCGGCGCAGGCCCATGCCGCGGCGGACCGCAATTACGAGCACATGGATTGCACGCAGCCGCAGCAGATATTGGAAGCGGTCCGCCGCCATGACATCGGCACGATCTATCACTTGGCGGCGCTGCTTTCGGCGGTGGCGGAGGAGAAGCCGCACCTTGCCTGGGGCATCAATATGGGCGGCCTCTACAATGTGCTCGAGGCCGCGCGGCAGTACCGTTGTCAGGTCTTCTTCCCGAGCTCGATCGGCGCCTTCGGTCCATCGACGCCGCGCGATCAGACCCCGCAAGTGACGATCCAGCGGCCGACCACGATCTACGGCGTCACCAAGGTCGCGGGCGAGCTGCTTTGCGACTACTACGCGGCTCGCTTCGGCGTCGATACGCGGGGCTTGCGTCTGCCGGGCCTCGTTTCGTACGTGGCTCCGCCGGGGGGCGGTACCACCGATTATGCGGTCGAGATGTTCCATCAAGCCTTGCGCTACCGGCATTACAGGTGCTTCCTCGAACCGACGACCCGGCTCGACATGATGTACATGCCGGACGCGATCCGAGCGATGATCGAGCTGATGGAGGCCGACCCCGGGCCGCTCCGCTACCGCAACGCATATAACATCACGGCCATGAGCATCACGCCCGCGGACATGGCCGCGGAAATTCGCAAGCACATCGCGGAATTCGCAATCGATTATCAGGTGGACCCGGTGCGCCAATCGATCGCCGATTCCTGGCCTCGCTCGCTCGACGACAGCGCCGCCAGGGCGGATTGGGGATGGGCGCCGCGTTTCGATCTTGCGACCATGACCGCCGACATGCTTGCGCGGCTGGGCAACAAGGTGATGGCGCGCGAAGGGGGCTGATCTCCGCCAGTGAGGTGCTCATGCCGATCGACGGACTGAACCGGGTGCTTGCCGCGAAGCTCGACGAGATGAAGCAAGCCGGCAGGCTCAAGGGCAAGGAAGCCATCATCCGGGGGGTCGTTGCTGCCGATGCGGGCAGGGGCCGGCGCTATTTGCTCGAAGGGGAGGGCTCGAAGCTCTTCCTGCGGATGAATTGCAACAGCTATCTCGGCCTGTCGTTTCGTCCGGAGGTCGCCGCGGCCGAGGAGGAAGCCGTCCGCAGCTTCGGCACCGGCCCGGGGGCGGTTCGCTTCATCAGCGGGAGCTGGTCTTCGCACACCGCGCTCGAGCGGCGGCTCGCCGAATTTCACCGCCGCGAGGCCGCCATGCTGTTCAGCTCGGCCTATGCGGCGGTGATGGGAATCCTGCTGCCGCTGATCACGGACAAGACCGCCGTGATCAGCGACGAGCTCAATCACAGCTGCATCATCAACGGCATTGCGCTGGCGCGACCAGCCGAAAAGCATGTCTATCGGCATCTCGATATGGCCGAGCTTGAGCGGCGCCTTGAGGCCGCGAGCGGGACTTGCATGCGCGCGGTGATCGTGACCGACGGCATCTTCAGCATGCGCGGCGACCATGCGCCGCTCGACCGCATCATCGCGCTGGCGCGCCAGCACGATGCAAGCTTCCCGGAAGGCGCCATCGTGGTGGTCGACGACTCGCATGGCGTCGGTGCGTTCGGGGAGACCGGGCGCGGCACCGAGGAATACACGAGGTCGGGCCCGGCCGATCTCTTGATTGCAACTCTCGGCAAGGCATTCGGCGTGAACGGCGGCTATGTCGCCGCCGGCGAGACGGTCGTTCGATATCTGCGCGAGACTTCCCCGTTCTATATTTATTCCAATCCGATAACGCCGGCGGAGGCAGCGGCCGCGCACAAGGCGGTCGAGCTGGTCGATGGACCGGTCGGGCTTGCGCTGTTGGCGCATCTGCGCGCCATGACGGCGCGCTTTAAGGCCGGACTGATCGAATTGGGGTTCGAAACGCTGGCAGGCGGGCATCCGGTGGTGCCCCTGATGTTGCGGGATTCGGCGCGAACATCGGCGCTGGTGGCGCATTTGCACACCTGCGGCATTCTCGCTACCGGCCTCAACTATCCGGTCGTGCCGAAAGGCGACCAGGAAATCCGCTTTCAAGTCAACGCCGACCACACTCCGGGCGACATCGACGAAGCGCTCGATGCGCTGAGAAGCTTTCGCGGCTGAATCGGGAATCGTCCGCGGATCACTTGATCATCGCGTTGTAAGCCTGCTCGTCGAGCAGCGCATCAAGCTCGGCCGCGTCGGCGATCCTCATCTTGAACAGCCAGCCATCGCCGGTCGGCGCCGAATTGACCAGGGCCGGCTCGTCGCTGACCTTGGTATTGACCTCGATGACCTCGCCGCTGACGGGCGCATAGACGTCCGAAGCAGCCTTCACCGATTCCACCACCGCGGCGGCCGCGCCCTTTTGGAGCTTGGCGCCGATGCCGGGCAATTCGACAAAAACCAGATCACCGAGCTTGTCCTGCGCGAAATTCGTGATGCCCACCGTCGCCACATTGCCGTCGAGGCGGAGCCATTCGTGATCTTCGGTGAATTTCAGCATGGCCGCGATTCCCGCTTTCATGTTCAAGCGCGCCTGTAGTGCAATGGCACGAACGGCACTTTGCAGACCTCCGCGGCCAGCCGCTTGCCGCGAAGCTCGGCGAAAAGCCGCGTTCCGAGTGCGGCTTCGGCGGCCGGGACATACCCCATGGCGATCGGCATGCCCAGGCTGATGCCGAATCCGCCCGAGCTCACCGTCCCGATCGGCGTCGCTTGGTCTTGGCGGAAAAGCGGCGCGCCGCCGCGCACGGGCGCGCGTCCTTCGGGCCTGAGCCCGACGCGGCGCCGCGGCGCGCCGCCGTCGATCTGCGCCAAGATCACCTCGGCGCCCGGGAATCCGCCCGGGCGCTCGCCGCCCTTGCGCCGTGCCCGCGCGATCGCCCATTCCAGGGCCGCCTCCACCGGAGTTGTCGAGAGATCGAGATCGGAGCCATAGAGACACAGGCCGGCCTCGAGCCGAAGGCTGTCGCGGGCGCCAAGACCGGCAGGCATCACGATCGCGTCCCTCAGGAGCGCGCCGCAGAAGACCTCGGCTTTGTCCGCTTTGAGGCTGACCTCGAACCCGTCCTCACCCGTATAGCCCGAGCGGGAAACGACGCACGCCTCGCCGGCAATGCGCAGCTTGCGGACATCCATGAACCGCATGGCTGCGATCTCGGGGGCGTAGGCCGCCAGCGCCGCTTCGGCGCGCGGGCCTTGCAGGGCCACGAGAGCGTGGTCGAGCAGAGGATCGACGATGCATGTGTCCGACAGATGTGCGCGAAGGTGTGCTTCATCGTCGCCTTTACGGGATGCATTGACGACCAGCCGCAGGTGGTCGCCCAGGTTCGACACCATCAAGTCGTCAAGGATGCCTCCGCCGGGATCGGTGAGGAGGGCGTACCGCTGCCGTCCCTCCGCCAGCCCGAGAACATCGGCCGGCACGAGGTTTTCGAGCGCGCGCGCTGCATCCTGAAGGCGACCGGAACGCGGTCGGATCGCGATCTGTCCCATATGCGAGACGTCGAACAAGCCGGCGGCGGCTCGGGTATGCAGATGCTCCCTGATGATGCCGGCCGGATACTGCACCGGCATTTCGTAGCCGGCGAACGGCACCATGCGCGCCCCGAGCCTGACGTGCGTTGCGTAAAGCGGCGTGCGTTTGAGCGGCTCCGTTCCCGTAGCCATGGTTGGTTGCCGCCTTGCCCTATCCACCCGAGGCTTTGGTGCGGTCCGAGAGCACCAGCTGCCGGGCGGCCCTCACCTCGTCCAAGCGCTTGACCGGTGTGCCATGCGGCGCGCTCCTGACCAGAGCCGGATCACCTCGCGCTTCCGCGGCAATCGCTTTCATGGCCTCGACGAAGGCGTCAAGCGTCGGCTTGCTCTCGGTCTCGGTCGGCTCGATCATCAATGCCTCCGGCACGATCAGCGGAAAATAGTTGGTCGGCGGATGAAATCCGTAATCAAGGAGCCGCTTGCTGACATCGAGGGCGCGCACGCCGGTGCCCTCGACCGCGCCCCGGCAAACGAATTCATGCATGCTCATGCGATCGAACGGCACGTTGAATGTGTCGCGCAGCTTGACCCGCAAGTAGTTGGCGTTGAGCACCGCGTGCTCGGAATTCGATCGCAGGCCCTCCGCGCCATGCCGGCGAATGTAGGCATGGGCACGCACGAACATTCCGAAGTTGCCGAAGAAGGTCGAAACCCGGCCGATTGTTTTCTTGGGCGTCGCCAAGGCATAGCGCGCATCACCGTCTCCGCCGCGGGCGATCTCGATCACCGGGCCGGGAAGAAAGTCGACGAGCTTCGCCGAGACGCCGACCGGTCCGGCGCCCGGTCCGCCGCCGCCATGCGGCGTCGAGAATGTCTTATGCAGATTGTAGTGCATCACGTCGAAGCCCAGATCGCCCGGCCGCGCCACGCCGGCGAGCGCATTCATGTTGGCGCCGTCGCCGTACACGAGCCCGCCGCAATCGTGCACAAGGCGCACGACCTCTTCGATGTGCTCCTCGAACAGACCGAGCGTATTTGGATTGGTCATCATGATGCCGACGACGGTTTGGTCGCACGCTGCCCGCACCGCCTCGAGATCGACATTGCCGCGCGCGTCGGAAGCAAGCTCGACCGCCGTGAACCCGGCCATCGTGGTCGAGGCCGGGTTGGTGCCGTGTGCGGAATCGGGAATCAGGATGCGCGTGCGATCAAGGTCGCCGCGGTCCCGGTGATAGGCGCGCATCATGAGCAGGCCGGTGAGCTCGCCGTGCGCTCCTGCCGAGGGCTGCAGCGAGATGCCGGCAAAGCCGCCGATCTCCGCCAGCCACTGCTGCAGCTGGAACATCAGCTCGAGGTTGCCCTGGACCGATTCGGCGTCCTGCAGCGGATGGCTTTCGGCAAAACCCGGAATTCGCGCGATCTGCTCGTTGACCTTCGGATTGTACTTCATGGTGCACGACCCGAGCGGATAGAACCCGGTGTCGACGCCGAAATTGCGCTGCGACAGCGCCAGAAAGTGACGTACCACGTCGAGCTGCGACAGCTCTGGAAGATCGCAGTCCTGGCACAGCTCGTTGCGAGGGAGCGGAGCTTCGGGCACGTCGGAACCCGGCAGATCCACGCCGTGTCGCCCCCGCACGCTCAATTCGTAGAGCGTCGGGAGGCTGGAAGCACCGGTCTTGCCCGCCGTCATTGGGGCACCGCGCGTTTCGTTATTCGGCCCAACGCCAG
>WNGQ01039571.1_pt1 | contig 10146 bp, 3 predicted proteins | sample 5407661 | NCBI WGS metagenome assembly WNGQ01 (sample SAMN13153382, study PRJNA577476) | soil metagenome | isolation source: 60 cm soil or saprolite under Garry oak tree replicate 2 | place: USA:California | collected 2016-06-15 | reverse complement strand
GAAGCTGGAGATCTGAACCCGGTTGTTGTTGATATCAAGGATTCCGTTTAATTTTTCCACGCCCAGCGGAGCGGTCGGAGTCGCTATGGCGACGTCGTTTAAGTGTACTTGCCCATGTACGGCAGGGCTTGTCGCCGATCCCGAGGCGCGAATATCGAGGGCAAGCGTTCCCGAACTCTGCACATCTGGCTGAATGAGGCGAAGAAGGCTAACGTCTACGGAGCCCTCCGCAGTCAAGTTGGGAGCGGTATTTCCTCCAAGTGGGATGCTGCCTTGCACGCGCAGAGAAGTTCCCGTCCCACGAATTTCCGCCGGCTGAAGCGTAACCACGGAACGAGCGTAATCCGCGCGGATCGGGCCAGCAGTGCCGAGCTGCAATGATTGATAGCTCGCTTTAAGGACGGGGATTGTCAGGTGAGCCTCGACTTGAGACTTGTCCTTGAGCGGGCCTTTGAAGGTTGCATGGAATTCGGTCTCGCCTTTGAAACTCTCAGGCAAACTGGATACATACATGGCGAGCAGCGGATCGAGCGGCACGCTAGTCGTGTCAATTGCCGCCTCGGTGTAGTAGTCGCCTGTGAGATTCACGCGTCCCTGTGCCTGAACCGAAGATTGAGCAACCTGCGAACTAAGGTTCAAGTCTGCGCGCTGATTGGCAATGTGGAGTTCCGCTTTCATCTTCGAGATTGAATTCTGCCGAAATCGCAGCTCGGGCAGCTCCAAGCTGGCGATGAATTGAGGATTGTCCAGTGTTCCCTCGCCACTCGCAGTTGCTTTTAGCGTTGCCGTAAGCGGGACATTCTTGGCCTGCACCGTGTGCAGCTTTTGCAAAACCAGAGACGGCGCATTCAGGCTGACCGTGTATGCCTTGGTTTTCGGGGTGTAGGCGAGGCTCGCATTCGCCGATCCTGCGGGCAAACTCACGTCCAAGGTAGAGGCAAGCGAACCCTTGTCTGCGCGGAACTTTACTTGCAAATTCTGAACCGGCTCGTCGTAAGCGCGCGCATTCACGATCTTTGCAGACCCCCCTCCGACAGGATTGAGCTGTGAGCCGTGAACCGAAATTTCCGCAGACAAGTCACCCGAAACTGGGTATTGCAAGTTCGCCAGTTTTTGCAAATCTGTGACCGACATTCGTTGTACGGAAAGGTTAGCCGCAATCGGATCCGAAGGAATGTAGGACCAGTTACGCAATGCCACGTTGCCGCTGAATGATGCCGATCCCTGGTGAGCGTTTACCAGAGATCCTCTCTGCAGCATCATCCGCGAGGGGCTTGCCTCCACCGAAATTTTCGCGCTCGTCCACTGGCTGCCTTGCACCTGGAGATTCTGCGCGTTCACTTGCCCGGCAAAATGAGGGCTTTTCATCGAACCGTGCATAGTTGCGTTCAATGCCGCCGAACCGGAGATGTCCGTTGCGCCAGTTTGACCGGGCCGCAAAGCTGAAGCCAACAGCGCGAGCTGATGCAGGTCGTTGGCCGCAGCCTGAATTTGCAGGTTCGAATTGTTGCTGACTTCTCCTTCTACGCTGAGTGTCGTCGAGGGCATGTGGAGCGTGGTTTGCCGGAATGTTATGAGGGTCCGCGCCCCGTCGTATGACGCGTGAACCGATCCATCGATCGGAATCTTGGCTGAAGACGGTCCCGTACGGCTGTTCGCAGCCTGCAGACGCAAGTCAGCACGCGCGATGACGTTACTGACGCTTCCCTTCCAGGACGCGTCGGCTGTGCCGTCAAGCCTACCCATCAGACTTACAGTTTTGGCGTCTGGCTTGCGAATGGCCTGCTGCGTGGCTTCGAGCGAGATACCGACGAGGGACATTCGAACTCGAGAGACGGCGGTCGCATCCAGATTCTGAATAGTGAGATCAGCATTAACCCGGCCGCCTAGCAACTGGGCACCGATGTCACGGGCCTGCAGCGTACCGCTCGCGAGCTGATATCGTCCTTGAAGCTTGCGAAGATCCAGATGTCCTTGAGACGAAGAGGCGGCGATCGCTTCACTTGCCACTTGACCGTCGATCGTTAGGCAGCGCAGAAGAGGTTGCTGGGAACACCGGTAGTGAATCTTACCGCTTAGAGTCACATCACCCGCCGGAGTAACGGCCGGCGACATCTGTCGAAAATCTTGCGTGTGAATCCGAACATCGTATTCGCCCTCGACCGAGGGATTGCCGTAGTCCGTCATATCAGCGTGCAGCGACACCGTCGAAGCTCCAACTTTCATCTCAGCCGATTCAAGCGATAAACCAGAGCGCGTAGCATGGAATTTTGCATGCAAACTGTGGGCAAGCGGAGAGTAGTCGGCATAGCGCAGGTGGCCGTGATCGTATGAAATCGAACCTCGGTAACGCGCCGCCAACAAATCAAAGCGAATTTCGCTGCCAAGATTGAACAAGTCCGCATCGAGAGCGCTCTTCTTGTCGTTGTAATTGATCTGCCCGTTGCTCAGAAGCACATGTCGTATCGCCAGGTCGAAAACATCGGTATGGCTGTTGGTCTGGCTGGGTGGAGATTGAGGAATATTGCTCTTGCCTTCACGATCAACCCGCACATGCGCCACAGGATGATCGATACGAAGTTCGCTCAGAAAAACCTGGTGATCGAGGATAGATTGAATCTTGAGGCCTAGGGTCAGCTTATCGATCTGCAACAACGGCGCTTGGTCCGACGACTCACGGCCATGCACGGTGATGCTGTAGAGATGCGCGGTGAACGTGGAAAGCTGGAAATCGAGATTCCCAATTTCGGTTCGTCCGCCAGTTGCATCATTTGTGCGCTGTACGATTGTGCGGAGCGCGTATGCCTTGAAGCCGCTGCTCTTCAAGTAGAAATATCCTCCCACGACGGCGACGAGAATCAAACTCACCAGCGCCGCCGCCGTCCATCCAATAATTCGTTGCCACCGCATAGCTTCTCCTAAAAAGCCTGCCCCAACGTGATGTAGTACTGAGTTGCCTTAAGCCCGGGCACCGGATTAAGGTTGCGCCCCACATCGATTCGGAGCGGTCCTATGGGGGTCGAGTACCGGAGCCCAATTCCAACTGTGTTGCTGTAGTTATTGATGAAATTGTTGAAGTTGATGGCGCGGTAAACGTTGCCACCGTCATAGAAGACGACTCCCCCCAGGGCCTTCATAATCCCCAGCGGGAAGCGGACTTCCGAGTTGAGAATAAAGAGCTGTCTTCCACCCACAGGCACTGTTACGTTGACGCATCCCGACTGGTTTTTCAGAACGTTGCAGAAGGGAACCAGGCGTTGCGGTCCGGCTTCATCAATCGGGAAGCCACGCAGAGATGTTCCGCCACCGGAGAAATACAGTTGGCTGGTGGGAACAAAACTTCCGGCGAAGGCTCTGGCCATGCCCAGCCGAATGCTGCTGGCCAACACCATTGCACGCACCGGTTTGTAGTAGGCATATTGCCCGAAAAATCTGACGAAATTTGCGCTGGAGCCAAGCGCGACCGGAGTGATCCCGAGATTCACGGTGGAGTACACGCCACGGTGCGCGTCCAAGGGCTTATCGCGAGTGTCCCGAATAAGGGCGCCAGACATTGTGGAGAGGCGGACATTTCGGTCGCGCTCCATTACCAGTTCAGGAACGAGCAGGTGTGACAGGATAGTCTTGTTGAAGTCGTAGCGAATCTGGAGCCGGGTATTGGTCTTACGGCTCAGCAGCCGCTCGACCTGGAACGACGCGTCACCAAGTCCAGCCGCGAAAAGCGGATTCTCCGTTGTGCGCTCAACTGAGATGGTTGTGAGTGAACTCCACGCGGAGCCCATAAAATGAGGTTGAGCGTAGCTGGTTATCGCCCGACTATCCAGGCGAGAGAGCAGAATGGAAGCGCTGGCAGTCTCCCCCAATGACCACCGCTGCTTCCTCGTTTTGATCGGTAACAGGCTTTCGCGGCCCCACGCTGGACCAGTCGAATGTGTTCAGGTCATACAGACGACTCTCCGCTGCCAGTAAGTCAACTTTTCTCATAGGAGCTTCGGAGGAGACCTGCGCTGTTTTCTTGATGAGCGCGACCCGTGTGACCTTTTGTCCCAAATACATCACCTCGCTGACACGCACCATTTGGCGCTCGGTGACCGCGTAGGTCACGTCCACGCGGTGCGGATCATCCTGATGCCGACTTACGCTGGTCTTTACCTCGGCATTGAGATATCCGCGGTTTAAGTAGGTGGCGGCAATCCGGTTGCGATCTTCCGACAAACGTCGCGCGGAGAACGGCGCTCCCGACCGTATTTGGAAGCCAACAGGTGCGGTGAGTTGATTTTCCGGGACGCTGTTGTTTCCCGTTACTTGAACATTGTCGACGACGCTTTGCGGGCCTTCTTCAATTTGGAAAGCGACATCAATCTTAGGCTCGTGATCGATTACCGTGGGAGTAATCTTGACGGCTTGGTATCCCTTATCCTGGTAGAAGGCTTGAAGATTGTCCGCACTCTGCTTGAGCAGTTTTTGGCTGATGCTTCCATGCGTCAAGATGTGAGATTTCTTTATCGTGATCACCGGCAGTAAATCGGCTTCAGATATTTGATGGTTTCCCTGAAACGATATGCGATTGACCTCGTGCTTTTTCCCGCGATCAATTTCGTAGACGAGTACGATCCGGTTTGCTTGCTGCTGAAAATCAGCGTTCACTGTCGCATCAAAAAACCCCTTCTTCTGAAAATGGTCGACGAGATTCCTTCGCCCTTCTTCCACGAGGTCGTGATCAATGGTTCCCTCGGAATAGATAGGAATCAGTTTTTGCATTTGCCGCCCGGACAGGAAAGGAATGATGGAAAGTCTGGCACCAGTAGTGCGAATTGTCACCAGCGGGCCAACTTCCACTTTGAAAGACACATCGACGCGATTGGTCTCCGCGTGGTATTGCGGCGGGTTTTCCTGAACCGTGCTCGCCAGCCGGTGCTGTGTGGTCAGAGTTTTCTTGATCAGCGTCGTCGCTGCTTTAATCCGTTCGGGCGTGTAGGGTTTCCCCGGCTTAAGCAGGCCACCGCTGAATCGGGCACGAAGCGAGCGTACCCGCTGAAGCAGGCGGGCTTGCTCAGGATCAGCAGGTCCTTCGAACCCAACCTTCCCAATGCGGGCCTGCTTGCCGATCCGTACCACGAAGGTGACGTGCACCAGTTGCTCGGCGTCGTCGATCTGGGATTCGGAGTGAACCTGCGCCTGGAAGTAACCATTGCGTTCGAGGAACTGCAGCAACTGCGCCTCAGCTACCGGCATCCTGCCCTTGACGTATGGATATTCCTCCGGCATATCCACGACCTGCAAGAGACGGGTGAACGAAAAGTATTTGGCCAGGCCTTGAAAGTCGACAACACCAAGATAGTAGGCGGGCTCAAGAATGAAATTAAGCCGCAGTCCGGCGATGTCTGGGATCACGTTGACTGTGACTTTTTCGAACTGCCCAGTCTTTTGAAGGGCGTCAATGCTCGCTAGCACTTTTTCCTGGGAATAGGGCTGCCCTGGTTTCTGCACCACTAAGGCACGCAGTGGCTCCACATCTCGATGGGGATTCGCAATCAGGTCGACAGCGGTTACCGACTGGCCTTCATAGAGCGCTTGTGGACCCACCACCGTAGGAACTTGAGCCGCTGCGGCAGATGTGCTGAAGGCTAGAAAAAACAATAGTGAGATGCGCATAGGAAGCCGGCTGACCTGGTTGCAGCAAGTATGGGCCTTGCGGCCTGACCACAAGCGAAGTGCAGAGCTTGACAGCGAACCAACCCGCAAGCGGACCATGTGTGATGCGCTTGAATAGAAATGAGTTGGTCGGTCCGGGAGCGGACGGATCGGGACCTCGGCCAGAAACCGGACTTCAAAAAAAGATGTCAAGAAACAATCGTGACTATCTCGATTTCATCATTTTTATTTCCTGCATGGACGAGTACGCAACCAGCCCTTCGCTCCAGAAGAAGATCCGCGCTTGCGTCACCCAGCCTCAGGCCTCTAATGGTGAGTTGCGGAATGCCGTCAGGAAGGTGGGGATGATCGAAGACAATGCGTTTGTGCTCGGGTTGTATGGAAATGCCCAGGCATGCCTGGAGAACGAGGAATGGTGCCGCCGCTGACCACGCCTGGGGCGAGCAAGCCACAGGATAAAGGGTCGGGCCCTCGCCATTCCGGCGCTCCAGCCCGCAGAGCAGTTCCGGCAGACGATGAAGCTCGACCATGCTGCTCAAATCGAGTAATCCCAGCAGAATTTGCGCCGCCAAGTCCTTGAACCCATATCTCGCCAGGCCGCAGGCAATCAAAGAATTGTCATGGGGCCAGACTGAACCGTTGTGATAGGAAAGCGGATTGTAGCGGACTTCGTCGCAAGCCACGGTACGTATTCCCCAGCCCGTGAAAGAATTGGGATTCAACAATGTTTCTGCGACGCGGCGAGCTCGGTCGTGCGACGCAATACCCATATACAGGCAGTGGCCTGGATTCGAAGTCCGCACTCGGCAGGGTTGTTTGTCGCCGTCCAGAGCCAGGGCATAGGTGGAAAGTTCGTCACACCAAAAGTGTTCCTCAAATTTGACGCGAATGCTCTCCGCTTCCCGCTCGAGAACACGAGACCTTTCGGTTTCGCCGAGAATACGGTTCAAGCGGGCTCCCGCCAATTTGGCGGCGTAGACGTATCCCTGTACCTCACAAAGAGCAATCGGGGCCTTGGCCAAGGTTCCGTCCGCATGGAACACGGAGTCATTCGAGTCCTTCCAGCCCTGCTGCACTAAACCGTGGCTCGAGTGTCGTGCATACTCGACAAAGCCGTCCCCATCAAGATCTCCGAACTTATCAATCCACTCGAGCGCCAGTTCCACGTGGGGCCACAGGCGCCGTAGAAACTCTTGATCCGCAGTGCGGCCGTAATATGCGTCGGCAAGAACAATAAACAAAGGTGTCGCATCCACGCTGCCGTAATAGCAGCCGAAGGGAACTTCGCCCAGGGCAGCCATTTCTCCTTTGCGCGCCTCATGCAGTATCTTTCCCGGCTCAGCTTCAATCGACGGATTCAATTCCCGGGCCTGTGCCGACCGCAAAAAGTCCAAGACTCCACTGGCGATTCCCGGGTTGAGCCACAGCGTTTGCAGCGCCGTGATGATTCCGTCTCGGCCGAAAACCGTGCTGAACCAAGGCACGCCCGCATAGGGATAACCCGGCTCGGGGTTGCCCACCATCATCATTTCTGCTTTCTGTTTGGGAAGCAGAGGGATTGCGAATTCAAGCTCTGAACCCGTGACGCGCGCCGGTGCAGGATTACACCGGACACAAGTCCGGCGGATAACGCTGTCCAACCCTTGATAGCGCAAGAGAACCGAGTTGTCCTGTACTTGGTCTGCCAGACGCTGGCCTCTTCTTGGTCTGCGAGTGCCGCGCACTTCAAAGATGTCCGCAAAGTCGGCATCGAAATTGATACGGAAGGGTACTAAAAGCTCCGACAGGCCATGATTCACGAACAGAAATTGTTCGTAACAAACGTCCCGCCAGAGGAATCTTGAGCGCAAGAGATGCAATGTGCCCCGAGGCTTGACCACGTTGCCCTCGAACGAAACGTCCAGATTGGCCAGATCGGCGGAAAATAGAAAATTGTCCGCCTCGACCGTCGAACTCAGCAGCAAAGGGCGGGCATTCCAAAGATAGATGCTAAGTTGCGAGAGGTGACGTGTCCCCTCAAAGTAAAGCCCCTGCTCGCAAAGGCCAGAAGTTTGGATGTCGCCAATGCGATCGAACACGAAAAACATTCGCCCGTATTTGAGAACCTGGGCGCGATCATCGGAAGGCGATGAGGTGGCCGCTATGTAGTAGTGCTGGATGACGCCAGATTCGACCAACTCAGAACTCCCTCGTCAATTCTAATAGCCGGGGGCTTCCCTCGACGCAGCCGTTTGTAAATATCCAGGTAGTTTTGAGCCATGCGCTCGGCAGTGAAATGCTGCTCGAAATGCTTCCGGCAATTTCGTCTGTCGATCTCGCCAATCCGTTCCACCGCATCTACGGCCGAATCAATATCGAGCGCGATGAAACCCGTAGTCCCATCCGCGACGATCTCTGGAACCGATCCGAACGGATGCGCGATTACGGGGGTTCCACAGGCCAGCGCCTCGATCATTACCAACCCAAACGGCTCCGGCCAATTAATGGGAAACAGCAGCGCGGCAGCATTTCCCAGGAAAGCATTTTTCTCCGCGGATCCGATTTCGCCAATGAACTGGACAAGAGGATGATCTAGCAACGGCTTAATGACTTTCTCGAAGTACTCCCGGTCCGCAGGATCGACCTTGGCGGCGATTTTTAACACTCTGCCCGACCGCTTGGCTATTTCAATCGCCTGGTCAACGCCCTTCTCTGGAGAAATCCGGCCAAGAAATGCCAAATATCCGCTCTTCCCCTCATCGAATGCAAAAGCACTCCGCGGCAGTCCGTGATGGACAGTTCCCTGCCAGTTCACCCAAGGAAAGGGTTGGCGCTGCCTGTCGGAAATTGACACCAGCGGGACTTCTCGAAAGTTTTCATAGATGGGTACGAGGTCGGGAAGATCGAGCCGTCCGTGGAGAGTACTGAGACACGGAGTCTGCTCACGCCTGGTCAATGGGAAATGCACATAGTCGGTATGGAAATGGATTAAATCGAAGTCCCTTGCCTGGCGAAAGACCTGCTCCAGCATGAGCACATGGTGGGGCAAAGGATCGATGCAATCGGAGTCGAGCCTTAGCGCCCGCTTGCAGACTGGCACCAGGCGCGCATTGGTTACGGAATCTCCACTGGCAAACAACGTTACGTCGTGGCCAAGGGAAACCAATTCTTCAGTCAGCCATGACACAACTCGTTCCGTTCCACCGTAAAGACGGGGGGGGACGCTCTCATAAAGCGGCGCTACTTGTGCGATCCTCATCGACTTTGCCGGTTTTTCCCCCTCGATCGGCGGAATCGTCCCGCGGGTCTTGGTATGTGTATGCAAGCCTTAACTCAACACTAGAAGGCCCTACGCTGTGCTTCCATCGGGTGCGCGCTGTAACCCACATGTAGATCGTGCCGTAGGTTGCTTCCTTTTTCGCGTGTTCGTTCTCAGCAAAACACAACGGGGGGGATCAATTCAAGCCATAGCTCGTAGCAATCAGCCTTTCGACTACTATTTGTCTCCACCATTTCCAACTGGGAGTGTCCCGCCCTTACGTTTTTTGCCAGCGCACAAATGCCGCCTACCTGGTGCCACGAGCTTTCCTTCTGGTACGCTGCATACGTTATGCGACCTCTCCGGACTCTGTTTTTTCTAGTCGCCCTAGCTGTTTCCGCTTTCGCCCAGAATCTCAAACCAGTCGCCGACCGTCTCGCCGCCCAGAACGCCCTTTTCGACGAACAGTACGAGTCCGATCTGGGGAACTTTCCCGAGCGCGCCACCGCCTTCGGCGACTATCGATATAACGACAAGCTCGGCGACCGCTCACTCGATGCCATCGCCCAGTTCCACAAGATCGACGAGGCCTTCCTGACCCGGCTCGAACCTATCCCGACTACGGGGTTCTCCGACCAGGACCAGCTCTCTCACAACCTCCTTGTTCGTGTCCTCCAGCAGCGCATCGCCGACTACGACCTCAAAGAGTACGAGATGCCAATCAACCAGCAGAATGGCGTCCACACCAGCCTCGCCGACCTGCCGCTTTCGGTCCCACTCGACTCCCTCCAGCACTACCAGGACTACATTTCCCGTCTTCATCAGATCCCCCGAGTCCTCACCCAGACCACCGAAGTCCTTCGCGCCGGCATTCAAGACAAGCTCATGCCCGTCCGCTTCCTCATCGAGAAACTCTCCATCCAGTGTCAGGGCATCATCGACGCCGACCCTTTTCTGCTTCCGACAAAAAAGTTCCCGGCAGAGATCTCCGCCGAAGACCAGAAGCGCCTGACCCAGCAGATTACCGACGCCATCAACACCGACGTCATCCCAGCCTATAAAACTTTCGCCGCCTTCCTCCGCACCGAATACGCGCCCCAGGGCCGCACCACATTGTCCGTCACCTCTCTGCCCAACGGCGTTAAGCGCTACCAAAACGACATCTACGCTCGCACCACCACCCACATGAGTCCGGACGAGATCCACCAACTCGGCTTGCGCGAGATCGACCGCATCCAGGCCGAAATGCTTGC
>WNGQ01007965.1_pt1 | contig 10146 bp, 8 predicted proteins | sample 5407661 | NCBI WGS metagenome assembly WNGQ01 (sample SAMN13153382, study PRJNA577476) | soil metagenome | isolation source: 60 cm soil or saprolite under Garry oak tree replicate 2 | place: USA:California | collected 2016-06-15 | reverse complement strand
GGCGGCTACAGGCGTTGGAACGTTCACGAAGACGCGGCGCCGAGCGAAGGCGGCAAATTCCGTCATTCCGCACGCGGCCAAACCGGACGCGCGGCCGGCGCCCCGCGCCGTCACCACGAGCCGCCCGATGCGAGCCGCGCCGTCTGGCGCCATCACCCACAATGCCGAGTAGCCGCCTACCACGGTGTCAGCGCTGGTCGGCACGGTGCGCTCCACAGTGAACTGGCCGCCGATTTCGCGCATGCCGTCGGTGCAGCGGTCCAGACGCTCCCACGACGAGCGAAGATCGAGCCACGTCGCTGCCGCGAGCGCGCCCGAGAGGAATCCCTCGATCGCGTCGCGTCCCCGGAGGGTATCCGCGCCATAGATGAACGTGGCGTTGGCGGCGAAGAGAGCAGCGAGCGCGCCGGGGTCGCGCGCGGCCACGCCCGAATCGAGCAGGACTCTGGCGCGGCGGATGGCGTCGCGCATCACGGCGTCAGACGGCGCAGGAACGGTCGGCGGCGGCGCCGCTTGCGCAAGGAGCGACGACCCGAGCAGCGCAAGCACGATGGCCAGCCAGAGCGATCGCATCAAGTCCCCGACGGTGGGCGGATCGAGAAACTATGGGGCTTGGCGAGGTGCGGCAAGGGAGGTACCATATCGGCCATGACCTTCCAGACCCTGCTCTTCGAGGTGCGTGACGGCGTCGCCTTCGTCACGATCAACCGTCCCGACAAGCTCAATGCGCTGAACGACCAGGTGGTGGAAGAGCTGGGCCGCGCGGCCGACCGGATCGCGGGCGAGGCGGCGATCCAGGGCGCGCTCCTGACCGGCGCCGGACCCAAGGCGTTCGTCGCGGGGGCGGACATCGCGGACCTCGCCAAGCAGGGTCCGTTCGACGGCAAGGCCCGCGCCCTGCGCGGCCAGGGAGTGCTCCGGCGGCTCGAGACCTGCGGCAAGCCGGTGGTCGCGGCGATCAACGGGTTCGCGCTGGGCGGCGGCTGCGAGCTCGCCATGGCCTGCCATCTTCGCATCGCGAGCACCACCGCCAAGTTCGGCCAGCCCGAAGTGAAGCTCGGCATCGCGCCCGGATACGGCGGCACCCAGCGCCTGCCACGGCTCGTGGGCAAAGGCGTGGCGCTGCAATTGATCCTCACCGGTGAGATGATCGACGCCCAGGAGGCGTATCGGATCGGCCTGGTGAACCGCGTGGTGCCGGCCGAGGCGCTGCTCGCCGAATCGGAGAAGATGCTCCGGGGTATTCTCGCGATGGGTCCCCTCGCCGTCCGGCTCGCGCTCGAGGCTGTGGACCAGGGGCTCGAAATGACGCTGGACGAGGGCCTCCTCCTCGAGGCGAACCACTTCGGCCTCCTCGCCGCCACCCAGGATATGAAGGAAGGACTCACCGCATTCCTCGAGAAACGGCAGGCCAAGTTCCAGGGCAAGTGACCGGGGCGCCCCGCCGCCGGGGCGCGCTGGCGCTCGGCGCCCTCCTGCTCGCGGCCGCGGCCGGTTGCCTCGAAGACCGGCCCCGCCCCGCGCCCCCGCAGCTCCACATCGTCATTACCCGGGACTCGATCCTCACTACCGACTCGGTAGAGGGCGTCCTGCGCGCCGACGACCCCGACGGCATCGACTCCGCCTGGCTTGAGGTGGATTCGGTGACCGCAGGCGTGGACGGGCTCTTCCAAACCACCGTGCAGTCGGCGTTTCAGTTCGCCATCAAGCCGTCACACGGTCTCGGCCAGCACGTCCCGGTGGTGCTCTCGGCTCGCGATGTGACCGGATTTACCAGCACCCTGGACACCTTTGTGGTCATCAAAGGCCCCTAGCCACAGGTGCAGTAAGTCTTGCCCTGACAATGACTTCTGTGTAAATTTCACGGGTTGTCCAGCACCGGGGCGGAATCTCCATGAGCGATCGCAAACACCGCACGCCGATGGGCGTCGCGGAGGCTTTGGCCGGCTATTTGAAGCGGTCCGGCCTCGGGCCGCGCGTGTCCCAGGCGGGCGTGATTCCCGACTGGGCGGCACTGGTGGGGCCGCAGATCGCGGCCGTCACCACGCCCGACCGCGTCAGTCCCGACGGGATTCTGTTCGTGGGGGTGCGCACGAGCGCCTGGATGACCGAATTGCAATTGATGGCGCCCGAGATCATGGCCCGCGTCAACGCGGGTCGCGGCACCGGCCGCCTCAAGACCATACGCTGGTTTCTCTCACCCTAGCGAGCCATGGCGAAGGCAAAGCCCGAACCCAAGACGCCGAAGGACAAGACCAACGGCGGCTATCAGGCCGATTCGATTCAGGTGCTCAAGGGCCTCGAGGCCGTGCGGCGCCGTCCCGCGATGTACATCGGGTCAGTGTCCGCCCGCGGCCTGCACCACCTGGTCTACGAAGTCGTGGACAATTCGGTGGACGAGGCGCTGGCCGGATACGCCACCCGCATCGACGTCACCATCCACGCCGACGACTCGATCACGGTGGTCGACAACGGCCGCGGCATTCCGGTGGACATTCACAAAACGGAAAAGAAGCCCGGCGTCGAAGTCGCGCTCACGGTGCTGCACGCCGGCGGCAAGTTCGACAAGAACACCTACAAGGTCTCGGGCGGCCTTCACGGCGTCGGCGTCTCCGTGGTCAACGCCCTGTCAGAAAAGCTCGAGGTCTGGGTCGAGCGCGACGGCAAGAAGCACCACATGGCGTTCGCGCACGGCGACACCACCAAGAAGCTCGAGGTGGTGGGCAAGGCCAAGGGCACCGGCACCACCGTCTGGTTCAAGCCCGACACCAAGATTTTCACCGAGACCCGCTTCGACTACGCCACCCTCGCCAACCGGCTGCGCGAGCTCGCCTTCCTGAACAAGAGCCTCACCATCACGCTCAAGGACGAGCGCAAGGGCGGCAAGGAAGAGACGTTCTTCTATAAGGGCGGCCTGGTCGAGTTCGTGAAGTGGCTGCTGGGCAACCGCAAGCCGCTGCACCAGAAGATGATCAGCTTCGACGCCACGCGCGAAGGCGTCGAGGTCGAGGGCGCCGTCCAGTACGACGATCAGTACAGCGAGAACACCTTCACCTTCGTGAACAACATCAACACCCACGAAGGCGGCACCCATCTCACCGGCTTCAAGTCCGCGCTCACGCGCACCATCAACGAGTGGGCCAAGAAGGACGGCATCCTCAAGAAAGAGGAATTCACGCTGTCCGGGGACGACGTGCGCGAAGGGCTGACCTGCGTGATTCACGTGAAGGTGAAAGACCCCCAGTTCGAAGGCCAGACCAAAACCAAGCTGGGCAACTCCGAAGTCGAGGGCATCGTCAAGAGCGTGGTGAACGAGGCGCTGGGCGACTTCTTCGACAAGAATCCCAGCGTGGCCCGCGCGATCATTGCCAAGGCCGTGAGCGCCGCCCGCGCCCGCGAGGCCGCCCGCAAGGCCCGCGAGCTGGTGCGCCGCAAGAACGCCCTCGAGGGCGGGCTCCTCCCCGGCAAGCTGGCGGACTGCTCGCTCACCGACCCCAGTCTCTGCGAGATGTATCTGGTCGAGGGCGACTCCGCCGGCGGCTCGGCCAAGCAGGGCCGCGACCGCAGCTTCCAGGCCATCCTGCCGCTGCGCGGCAAGATCCTCAACGTCCAGAAGGCCCGGATCGACAAGATTCTGTCCAACGAAGAGATCCGGACCATGATCACCGCGATCGGCACCGGCGTGGGCGAGGATTTCAAGATCACCGACGCGCGCTACCACAAGATCATCATCATGACGGACGCCGACGTGGACGGCGCCCACATCCGCACCCTGCTGCTCACGTTCTTTTACAAGGAGATGAAGGACCTGATCGACGCGGGGTACATCTACATCGCGCAGCCGCCGCTGTTCCGCGTGGCGAAGGGCAAGGACGAGTACTACGCCTACGATCAACGGGAGCGCGAGACGTACGTGAAGCGGCTCGCCAACGGCGAAGCCGGGCACGGAAACATCGTGATCCAGCGCTACAAGGGCCTCGGAGAGATGAACCCCGACCAGTTGCGCGACACCACCATGGATCCCGCGCGCCGCACCCTTCTCAAGGTCACCATGGAGGACGCGGTGGAAGCGTCCGACTTGTTCGAAACGTTGATGGGAGACGAGGTGGAGCCGCGGCGCAAGTTCATCGAGGAGAACGCCAAGTTCGTGCGCAACCTCGACGTGTAGGAACGGGACGCGGCTACCTTTCCCGTTTCCCCCTTCCTGTTTGCCGCACTAACTCCTCGATGCCGCCCTTGCTGACGCGATGTGAGATCAGCGGCAGCGGCTGCTCCCTGAGCCTGTCGCCGATCACGATCGCCTGGCTGAGCGCCTCGAAGCCCAGCGTGATGCCGTCGGGATCCTTCGCGAACACCGACGCGATCGGCTCTCCGGCGAGCACCTTGTCGCCGGGCTTCACGGTGATCACGAACCCGACGGTGGGGTCGACCGCGTCCTCCACGGTGAGGCGCCCGCCGCCCATCGCGACGATCGCCCGCCCGATGGTCTTCGGCTCGACCCGATGCACCACGCCGGTACGCGGCACGTTGTAGACCTCGACCGCCTTCGCCTGCGGCAGCACGGAGGGGTCCTCCACGACGTGGGCATTGCCGCCCTGCGCCTCGATCACCTGCTCGAACTTCTCGGCGGCGACGCCTGAGCCGATGGCGTTTTCGAGTCGCTGGCGCGCTTTCTTCGAGGTCTTCTCGACCCCCGCCGCGAGCAGCATCTCGACGCCGAGCGCGTACGTCACCTCCATCAAATCCTCGGGCCCTTCGCCGCGGAGCGCGAGGATGGCCTCCTCGGTCTCGAGGGCGTTGCCGCAAGCGCGGCCCAGGGGGCGGTCCATCGCGGTGAGCAGCGCCACCGTGGGGCAACCGCGATCCTCGCCCAGCGCGATCATCGTCTGCGCGAGCTCGAGGCTCTGCTCCAGCCGCGGGAGGAACGCGCCGCTGCCCCGCTTCACATCCAGCACGAGGGCGTTGAGCCCTTCGGCGAGCTTCTTCGACATGATGCTGGCGGCGATGAGGGGGATCGCCGCGACGGTGCCCGTGACGTCGCGCAGCGCGTAGATGCGGCCGTCCGCGGGCGCGATCTCGGGCGTCTGGCCGATCATGGCACAGCCGGCCTTCATCACCTGCGCCCGGGTCTCGGCGAGGGACAGGTTGGTGCGAAAGCCGGGGATCGCCTCGAGCTTGTCGAGTGTGCCGCCGGTGTGGCCGAGGCCCCGGCCGGACATCATCGGCACGGCCACACCGCAGGCGGCCACGAGCGGCGCGAGCACGAGCGAGACCTTGTCTCCGACGCCGCCGGTCGAGTGCTTGTCGACGCGGGGCGTAGTCCAAGAATCGAAGGAGAGCCGCTGGCCGGAGGCGAGCATGGCGTCGGTGAGAGCGGCGAGCTCCTGGCGCTCGAGGCCGCGCAGCAGCACCGCCATCAACAGGGCCGACATCTGATAGTCGGGGACGCGGCCGGCGGTGTACTCGGCGACCAGCGCCGACCACTCCTCCGGCGTGAGGGCGCCGCCGTCGCGCTTGCGCTCGATGAGCGGCACGATCAACATTAGCGGCCACCCCTCTTGTGGAGCCGGTGATGCGCGGTGTCACGTCCCTGGTGCTCGTGTCCCTCGTCCTTCCCGCCGGGCTCGCCGCCCAGAGCCCGCTCGGCGTGGCCGGGCACATCGCGCTCGGCGACAGCGCCCACGCGGCGCTGGCCCCGGCGCAGGCGCTGAAGCACTACCGCGCGGCGCTCGCGCTCGACTCGACCAGCTACGAGGCCCTGTGGAAGGCCGGGCGCGAGCTGGTGGACGTCGCCAAGCAGATCGAGGGTAAGGACGATTCGTCCAAGCAGCTGCGCGACAGCCTGTACACCGAGGCCCGGGCCTACGGCGAGGCGGCGGTGCGGGTGAACCCCAATGGGGCGGACGGGCACTTCACGGTCGGCCAGGCGCTCGGCCGCCTGTCGCGCACCAAGGGCGGGAAGGAGCGCGTGCGCTTCGCCAAGATCATCTACGACGAAGGGATGCGGGCGATCGCGCTCGACTCGACCCACGATGGAGCCTACCACCTGGTGGGCGCGTGGCATGCCGAGGTGAAGCGCCTGTCCGGGTTCCAGAAGTTCTTCGCGAAGACCTTGTTCGGCGGCGGGTTCCTGGACCGCGGGAACTGGGACGACGCCACGAAGTACCTGGAGCGGGCCGTGGCCCTGAAGCCGCGGAACATTTTCCACCGGCTCGAGCTGGGCGAGGTATACGTCGATCTCGGCAGGTACTCCACGGCGCGGAAATATCTCGCCTCGATCGACACCCTGCCGATCGCCGACGTGCTCGACCCCGAGTACAAGAAGGAAGCCAAGCAGGTCCTCGACGATATCAAGGGTGAGAAGGACGAGAGCTAGCGCCGCCCCTGCATCAGGCGCTCGATTTCGTCGGTAGTGCGCGGAGCCCTGGCGGAGAGCCACTCCGCGCCCGTCGCCGTCACCAGCACGTCGTCCTCGATCCGCACCCCCAAGCTCTCCTGCGGCAGATAGATCCCGGGCTCGATCGTGAGCACCATCCCGGGCTTCAGGGGCGTGCCGTAGTCCCCCACGTCGTGCACATCCATGCCGAGCCAGTGCGACAGGCCGTGGATGAAGTACGCGTCGCACGGCTGGTCGCCACACAGCGTCCCCGAATGGGCGCGCATGTACTCGCGCGCCACGCGGTTCAGCTGGCTGACGGTCGTCCCCGGCCGGGTCGAGTCGAACGCGGCCCGCTGGGTGGCGAGCACCAGGTCGTAGATCGCCTTCTGGCGCGGCGTAAACCGGCCGTTCACCGGAAAGGACCGGGTGACGTCCGCGGTGTACTGTCCCCACTCGGCGCCGGCGTCCACGACCACGAGGTCGCCGTCCTTGGTCTGGCGCCGGTTCACGTCGTAGTGGAGCGTGGTGCTGTTGGGTCCGCTGCCGACGATCGAGGGATAGCCGACGCGGTCCGCGCCGTTGCGGCGGAAGGCGGCCTCGAGCGCTGCCTCGATCTCGTACTCCGCCATGCCGGGGCGCGCGGCCTGCATCGCCGCGATGTGGCCGAGCGCGGAGATGTCGATCGCCGTCCGCATCCGGGCGATCTCGTCGGCGTCCTTCACGAGCCGCAGCGAGTCCGCGATGGGGCGCAGGTTGCGCACGTCGCGCCCCTCGAACGCGAGGTCGGCGACGCGCTGGTCGTCGCGCGTCGTGAGGTCCAGCGGCAGGTAGATGGGTCCGGGTGCGCGGGACAGCGCGCTCCGGAGGATCCGGTCGAGCGAGTCGCTCGGCAGCACGCGCCGGATGCCGGAGAGCCGGGCGGCGACGCTGTCGGGGCCGAGCCGCAGGCCGGTCCAGCGCTCCTGCGAGGGATTGCGGGGCGGGAGGAACAGCACCGTTTCGGGCTCCGGGCCGCCGGCGACCAGCAAGAGCCAGGCGTCCTGCGTCTCGAGCTCGGTGAAATAGAAGAACGTGTTATTCTGCCGAAAATCGTTGTCCTGGATGTAATCGCGCTCGAGCGCGCGCTCGTGCGCCGCGGGAATGAGCGCGGCGCCGCGGCCGATGCGGGCCAGCAGCGCGCGGCGCCGCGCCGCGACGGCCGCGGTATCGACGGCGCGACCCATGCCGGGCAGTTCGGGGACGGGCGTCCACGCGCCCACCGGCGCGTTCGCCGCGGGCGGGCGCGCCTGTGCCGCGGCGACGCCGGCGAGCGTGGCGACGAGGGCAACGAGAACGAGCGGTCGCATCGGCACCGAAGCTACCGCGCGAGCTGTGATGCAGCAACTTGACGCGGCCTCCGCCGCGGACACAAACTATGCCATGCCATCGTCCGCTGCTCCCACGGCCGGCGACGCGGAACGGCTCGCGACGCGCGTGGCGGAGCTCGAGCGCGAGCGCAAGCACCTGCTCGCCATCATCGAGATCCTCAAGGAAGTTTCGAGCTCGCTGCACTTCATCGACATTCTCCAGGCGATCGCGCGGAAGCTAGGCGAGACGTTCGGCCTCGATCGCTGCTCGATTTTCCTGGCGGAGCGCGGCGGCACGTCGGTGCGGCTCGTGGCCTCCTACGAGGATCCCACCATTCGCAACTACGTGGTGGACCTGGCGCGCTACCCCGAGCTCAAGCGCGCGATGCAGAGCGGCGAGACGGTCTTCATCCCCGACGCGGCGAGCGACCCGAGCCTGAAGCACGTGAAGGGCGAGCTGATCAACCGTCGCGTGAAATCCATCACCGTGGTGCCGATCACCTGGCGGGCCGTGGCGATCGGCGCGATCTTCCTGCGCACCTTCCGCGACGGGCCGACGTTCTCGGACGAGGACGTGCGCTTCGTGCAGGTGGTCGCGGCGCTCACCGCGCAGGCGCTCCGCAACGCGCACCGCTACGAACGGCTCGCCCAGCGGCAACAGCAGACCGGCGAGACGATGCGCCGCATGGAGCTCGAGCGCGTGGCGCTGCTCGCGTTCCTGCGGCGACTGCTCGGCGCGTTCGGCGAGCGCGAAGGGGCGTGGGCCGAGGGCCTGCTGCCGCGTGCCAGCGCCGAAGAGCTCGACCGCCTGGTCGGGGTGGCGATGGCCGTGATCCAAGAAGAAGCCAAGGGTCGGTGAAGAGGGCGGGCCCCGCCGCGCGAGCCGCCGAGCTGCGGCGGCTCATCGAGCGCGCCAACCACGCCTACTACGTCCTCGACAAGCCCGAGCTGTCGGATGCCGAGTACGACCGGCTGTTCCGCGAGCTGCAAGAGCTCGAGGCCAAGCACCCCGAGCTCCGCACCCCCGACAGTCCCACCCACCGGATCGGGGCCGAACCGGCGGACAAGTTCCGGAAGCACCGTCATCTCGTCCCCATGCTGTCGCTCGCCAACGCCTTCAACGAGGCGGAGCTCGCCGAATGGGAGGAGCGCAACGCCCGTCTCGTCCCCGAGGTCCGCAGCGCCGGCTACACCCTCGAGGTGAAGATCGACGGTGCGGCGGTGAGCCTCACCTACGACAACGGCGTGCTGGCGATCGGGGCGACGCGCGGCAACGGCGTCGAAGGGGAGGCCGTCACGGCCAATCTGCGGACGGTGGTGGACGTCCCGCTGCGGCTCCAGGGCAAGGGCTGGCCCAAGCTGATGGAGGTGCGGGGCGAGGTCTATCTCTCCAAGTCCCGCTTCGCGGAGTTGAACCGGGAACGGGAGCGGGCGGGGGAGCCGACGTTCGCCAATCCCCGGAACGCCGCCGCCGGCTCGCTGCGCCAGCTCGACCCCAAGATCACGCGCAGCCGGGGCCTGCGGCTCTTCTGCTTCCACGTGGAGGCGCCGGGCCAGAAGCTCCCGGTGGACACGCAGCACGAGCTGCTGCAACAGCTCGCCGCCTGGGGCTTCCCGGTCGAGCCGCACCACACGCTCGTCCCCCACCTCGCCGCGGCCAACGCGGAGATCGCGAAATTCGAACGGCTGCTGAGTGACCTCGATTACGGTGCCGACGGGGTGGTGGTGAAGGTGAACCCGCTGCGGCTGCACGCCGAGCTCGGCACCGTGGGCGACCGCGAGCCGCGGTGGGCCATCGCGCGCAAGTTCGCGCCCGAGATCCAGGTCACCAAGCTGAAGGAGATCCGCATCAACGTGGGGCGCACCGGCGCGCTCAACCCCTACGCCGTGCTCGAGCCCGTGGAGATCGGCGGCGTCACCGTGTCGACCGCCACGCTCCATAACTTCGACCTCATCGAGGCGAAGGACATCCGCGAGGGCGACTGGGTCGAGGTCACGCGGGCGGGCGAGGTGATTCCCCAGGTGCTCGGCCCTGTGCGCGAGCGGCGCACCGGCAAGGAGCGGAAGTTCAAGCGCCCGGAGCGCTGCCCCATCTGCAACGCGAAGGTCGAGTATCCGTCGGACGAGGTGATGGCGTACTGCTCGAACGTGTCGTGCCCGGGGCGGCTGTTGGAGGGCATCGTCCACTTCGCCGCGGTCATGGACATCCGCGGCCTCGGGTACGAGCGGGTGCGCGCCCTGCTCGACGCCAAGCTCATCGAGGACGTCGCCGACCTGTACGAGCTGACCCCGGCCCAGCTGCTCAAATTGGAGGGCTTCGCGGAGAAGTCGGCGCAGCAGTTGGTAGACGCGATCCAGGCGTCCAAGACACAGCCGCTCTCCACCCTGCTCTACGCGCTCGGGCTCCGCCACGTCGGGGCG
>WNGQ01021585.1_pt1 | contig 10147 bp, 8 predicted proteins | sample 5407661 | NCBI WGS metagenome assembly WNGQ01 (sample SAMN13153382, study PRJNA577476) | soil metagenome | isolation source: 60 cm soil or saprolite under Garry oak tree replicate 2 | place: USA:California | collected 2016-06-15 | reverse complement strand
CGGCGCTCTCTCACGCCGCCGCAGGCGCGGATGTTGTGGCGCCGAGCGACATGATGGACGGCCGCATAGGCGCGATTCGCGAGGCGCTCGATGCGAGCGGATTCGATCAAACAGGCATCATGAGTTACGCCGCAAAATTTGCGTCGGCGTTTTACGGACCGTTTCGCGAGGCAGCGGAAAGCCCGCCGCAGTTCGGCGACCGCCGTTCGTACCAAATGGATTTTGCGAACGCGAACGAAGCGCTGCGGGAAGCGGCGCTGGATGTTGAGGAAGGGGCGGACATAGTGATGGTGAAACCTGCCCTGCCGTATCTCGACATCTTGTGGCGCGTCCGTGAACGTTTCGGAAAACCAACCGCCGTCTATCACGTCAGCGGCGAGTACGCCATGGTCAAAGCTGCGGCCGAGAAAGGGATCTTCGATGAGCGCGCCGCCGTTCTCGAGATCATGACGGCGCTTAAGCGCGCTGGCGCAGACATTATCGTCACCTACTGGGCGCGTGAACTCGCGACATGGCTGCGGGAGTAACAAGTCGCCACGGCGAAACAACACAACACGCCAGGCTCAAGCAGCTCGCGTTTATTTGGGCGCAGACGCACGGATTTTCCGCGTGCGCGATGGAAGTAACTTTGCCCCGATGCCGATATCGCGCCGACGTGGCCGGCTATCGGTCTGTCCCGAAGCAAGTTGGATCGACAGCCGTGTTCGAATGCAAACAAGCGCTGTGCGATTTGCGACGAGACAACTGTCGCAGCGAATCCGCGCGCCGGCGATTTGAAGAAATCTGTAGTCGTCGCCAGATTCTCGAAGCGCGCCTCCGCACGCATTATCCAAACTTGCACAATGGTGATTCGCTTTTCCCTGAGTTTGATTCCCAGAACTTCAGCGCGATCGGCCACCGCGGTTACGCGCGCCTCGTTCGTGAGTTGCAGACGCTACAAAATCGGCTCTACGATTGCACAAAGTTCGAAAAACTAATTCGCTATCGCTGCGCAAATTTGTTTTTCATCGTGTTGCCCGAGCAATTATTCCGCGAATCGGAAGTGCCTGTCGGCTGGGGCGCTTTGGTCGAATCAAACGACACACTTATACTCGTCCGCAAACCAATCTGGCACGACGCGACAGCGGCTAGTCGCATTCACGTTTTGCACCGGATCGCGGTGGCGGGAACACGGAACTTAAGTCGAGAACTCTCGCTAGACTGGAACGAGCAAATTGTGCCCGGTCATTTCGTTCGGTTGCGGCAAGCCGAGCAGAAATAAAAGAGTCGGCGCCACATCCGCCAGAATGCCGTCCTCGCAGCGGAACTTCCCCGCATCGCAGGGTTGCGCATTTGCTCGCAGTTGCCGTGGTCGGCGGTAACCAACGCTTTCCCGTCGAGTTCTAGAAGTTTTGGAATGATGCGGGCACAGCATGCGTCCACCGCCTCCACCGCTTTGACACCAGCCTCGACAACGCCGGTGTGACCAACCATATCGGGATTGGCGAAGTTTAGAATGATCAAATCGTAGTCGGCTAAGCGCGCAAGCAGTTCGTCGGTGACTTCGAACGCGCTCATCTCCGGTTTCAAATCGTACGTGGCGACTTTGGGCGAAGGAATGAGTTTGCGGTCTTCACCGGGAAACGCCTTTTCAATTCCGCCGTTAAAAAAGTAAGTCACATGCGCGTACTTCTCCGTCTCGGCGATGCGCAATTGCCGTTTGCCGGCAGCGCTAACGATCTCCCCCAAAATATGTTTGAGTTCTTCCGGCGCAAAGATGAACGGCGAAGAATACCGAACATCATATTGAGTGAGCGAGACGAAATGAACTTGCGGCCACACTTCGCGATCGAACCCGTCGAAGTCTTTTAGCAAAAACGCTTGTGAGAGCTGGCGCGCACGGTCGGCGCGAAAGTTAAAAAACAAAACTGTGTCGCCGTCGCGGATACGCTGTTCGTTCGGGAAATCGAAAACGAGCGGAGGCATGAATTCGTCAGTCTTGCCAAGCGAGTATTGTCGCTCCACAGCAGCAGCGGGTGATGATTTGCAGAATTCACCGCGACCAAGAACGATTGCGTCCCATGCTTTTTTTGTGCGGTCCCAGCGGCGGTCCCGATCCATGGCGTAATACCGCCCGACAACGGTGACAATCCTGGCGCCGCTGTTCTTAAGTTCTCTTTCGCACGTCCTTAAAAAACCCGAGCCCCCGGTGGGCGACGTGTCTCGTCCGTCGGTGAACGCGTGCACGAAAATTTCTGTAACTCCTGCTGTACGTGCGGCGTTCGCCAGCGCGACCACGTGCGAGTAATGGCTGTGCACGCCGCCGTCGGACACCAACCCGAGGAGATGCAATCGATGTCCGCGCGCACCGGCAAGGGCGTCCTGCAAGACACGATTGCGTTCCAGTTCACCATCGGCGACGGCCTTATTAATCCGGGTGAGGTCCTGATAAACGATCCTGCCAGCTCCGAGATTAAGGTGGCCAACTTCCGAGTTCCCCATCTGTCCCTCTGGTAACCCAACGTCCATGCCGCTGGCGCTCAATCGCGACCAGCGATAATTGCGATATAGATCATCGTGAAACGGCGTGGATGCGAGCAGGGTTGCGTTGCCGTTCTCTTTGCGCTTCTCGGGGCCGCCGGGATTGATGCCCCACCCGTCGCGAATGATGAGCATCACCGGGCCAGCCATGTATCCCGCACTTTGCCGATGAACGAGAACGTGGACAAGCAGTTCTTTGTTTCTGTCGAATTTCAGAACATTTGCAGCCGTCAAAGACCGCCGTTACAAAGAGGAAAATGAAGTGGCGCAACCAGTTGCTAGCGTTCGTGTGTCTCCTCGCCTTCGGGGGAGTGGGCGTCATTTATTTTCAACACTGGGTCATCCGAAAGCCCTTCGGCATTATCTTATTTGTCGGAGAGGGGCTGGCGCCTGCAAGGCTGGCGCCTACTCGCACCTATGCCGCCGGAGCGGGCACGCGTTTAAATATGGACTCTATGCCGTACTCCGCGCTGGTGATGAATTACTCGAAGGATTTCGCTGCACCCGATCAGGCGTCTGCCGCAACCGCGATCGCCACGGGTGAGCGTGTAATCAATCGCGCGATCGCGATCAACGGCGAGGGCAAAGCGATCAAGAGCATCATTGAGCTGGCGCGCGAATACGGACGAGCCACAGGCTTAGTCACGGACGCAAAGCTCACCGACGCCACAAACGCAGCGTTCTATGCACACACGGGAGACCCCAACGACCCGGAGAAGATCGCAGCCGAGTTTGTGGATCGCGGAAACATTGACATCGCCATGGGCGGCGGCGCGGCGCAGTTTATTCCCACCACAAAAGGCGGCGAGAGACAAGACACGCGCGATCTGTTGCTCGAGCTTCGTGGCAACGGCTTCGACATCGTCCGCACACGCACGGATTTGGATGCGGTTCCAGCGTGGCGCAGGCCGAAACTTTTCGGCATCTTTAGTAACAACGATCTCGCGTTCGCAAATCAGGTGGAAGAACGAGGTCAGCAGCCCAGTCTTTCGGATATGGTGAGGCGAGCCATCCAGTTGCTGCAGTACAACGCCGGAGGCTATTTACTCGTGGTAGACGCAGGCTTGATGCGGAAAGCGGCTGAGGAAAACAACGGGGAGCGAACTCTGACGCAAACGCTCGAACTAGACCGCGCGGTCGGCGTCGCGCGAAGTTCCGGAAGGACAGTGGGATCGCGCTGCTGGGCTTCAACTCAGCTGGTCAACCATGGATTACCTGGGCAACGGGGCCGCACGGAACGAAGTCATACGGTGCGGCGAAACTACCGGTGAACCAAGACCCGACCGAAACCAAAGAACCTACACAGGAACAGCCCGAGCCGGCGGCCATCTACACAAAATCGGCGCTGGTCACCGTTGAAGATGTCGTTGCTTTCGGCAGCGGTCCCGGAACCGATGAGCTGCAAGGCGTTGTCGAGAGCACAGACGTTTTCAAAATCCTGCGTGACGAGTTGTGACAGCCGCGGCTTCCGCCACGTTACGTCGTAAATCGTGCTCAGTTAAATCGTAAAGCCAAATTAACGCTTTCAATCGCCGCGCCTCCGCCACTATTTCGGCGTGTCCCGATACGGCATTCCGAGTTTATACAACGCGATCTGTTGATCGAGATCCATTCTGAGAGCGTCCTCGCCGTGCATCCGCGCGAGTTGCATCGCAGACTGGGCAGTTCTAATCGCGTTCGCGAATTCGCCGTTCTCCGCGTACGCGGCTGCCAAGGTGCGCAACACAAGGGTGTTCGTGCCTCCGACCAGTCGATCGGCTTGTTTCGCAAGCTCAACCGCCTTCGGACCATTTCGAAATGTCGCGTCCCGGGATGTTGCCAGCAGCCACGCTAGATTGGTCAGCGTCAAACTTGGATGGCACTGTCGAGTTCGCCTTTCTCCAGCAATGCATGGCCGAGACTGTAACGAGCGAGAAAGTGATCGGGGTGTACCGTTATTGCCTTTTGGTAATGAGCCATCGCTTCGTCAATCCGGCCCTTTTGAAAAAGAGCATCGCCCAAAGAAACCTGAGCATCCGGATCGGTTGGTCGCATGGCCACCGCCTTTTCACAGTGGAGGATCGCCTCGTCCACCTGACCTTTTCCCAAAAGCGCCGTGCCCAGATTGTACTCGGCATCCCAGGAGTCGGGCTGCATTTGCAAGGCCGACCGGTAATGAGCGATGCCGTCGTCGATCTCGCCTTTTTGGAGGAGAACAAGACCGAGATTCGTCTGCGCCATCCAGCATTCGGGGTTTCTTGCGAGAGTGGTTCGCCAAAGCGTCTCGATATCCGTGTACGTCGCGGCTTGCCGCCACGTCAATGTCCCCAAGCTTGCTACGACTAACAACGCGACGCTTACAATAACGCCGCGGTACTGCGCAAATTTGTCCGACAAATTGACTATGCCCGCGCTCGCAAGGGCGATTGGTCCGATGCAGGCCAGATATTGATAATGGTCTGCCACGAACGTATAGCGAAACGTGAAGAGCATGACGAATCCCAGCACCGGGCTGAGTGTGGCAACGAAAAATGCGGCGGCGCCTTCGACACCGCGCCCGACGTAACGCCTCAAGAAATAGATCACAACGCACGCCGCGATGCCCGCGACCAACCAGATGTAGTCGATCAAATTCGCCGGTGAGATGTTCCACCTCGGATAAATAAAGGTGAGATTGGACGGCCAAAAGATTTTGCTGAGGTAAAACCAGATAGCCCGGCTCGCGAGGAGAATTCGCTCGATCGGGCTAAGAAAGGTAAACAGGCCGCGGTTCGTACCCTGATGGTAGCGTTCCCACCAAACCGCGAGTAACCCCATGCCAATACCCAGAACGACAAAAGGAAGAATTTGGATCACGCGGCGCATTGTGATCGGCTTTTTCTGCAACCAAAGGATCAAGAACAATGCAGCCGGCAGCGTGCAAGCGGTTGCTTTCGCCGAGAGCGCCAGCACATAGCAAACCAACGCCAGACAATAGAAGAGCCATGGACGTCGGGTTCGTTCGTCAACAAACACAATCCAGGCAAGCAGCGTCAGCAAAAAGAAAAATCCCATCAGCACGTTCTTGCGTTCGGTGATCCATGCCACCGACTCCACCTGCACGGGATGTAACGCAAAAATTGCCGCCGCTAACCACGCGCCGGGTACTCTTAACCGCGCCAGCACCGCCCAGACCAGAAGTGCACTGCCAACATGAAGCAGAAGGTTGACCCAGTGATAACCAGTCGTGTTCAAGCCCCACAAGGCGTGCTCGATCCGAAATGTGCTGTAAGTAAATGGGAAATACTGCGACGGGGAATCGAGAGAAAACCAAATCCGCTGCCAACCGTCCGGGGCAGTTAACAATTCGTTCTTGATGATATAGTCGTCGTCGTCCCACAGAAATCCCCCATGCCAGGCAGGTCGGTACGCAAGGATCGTGACGGCCGTCAGAACGACAGCGAAAATCAACACGCGACCGCGCGGGGAAAAAATGCGCCTGGCGATTTCGTGCATACGCTAGCCGCAGACGATCGTGATCGAGAAGACAAAGCGCCGGCGAGTCGCCGCACTCCAACTCCGAAAGCCCTCGCGAGTCCGCGGTTCACCCGAAATTTCGAGCGCCACCTTCAGTTGCAACGTTCCGTTTCTCATCCAAATAGGAGCTTTCGTGGTACGCAAAACCGACATTAGCGGAAACTTCGTACAGTTTGCATGGTGGGCTCTGGCGACAATCGTTTTCATTCTCGTCGTTGCAATCCGGATTCGTCTCCTGGGAATTCCGCTTGAACGCGATGAGGGCGAGTACGCTTATGCCGGCCAGCTCATATTGCAAGGCATCCCGCCTTACGAGCTTGCGTATAACATGAAGTTTCCAGGCACCTATGCGGCGTATGCGTTAATCATGTCAATCTTCGGACAAACCATTCATGCGATTCATCTCGGTTTGCTCCTAATTAATGTTGCGACAGCGACGCTGATCTTCTTCCTTGGCCGACGGCTACTGAATACGATGGCAGGACTGGTCGCAGCTCTTAGCTACTCGGTTCTTTCCGTGTGCCCCTCGGTGCTGGGGTTCGCCGCACACGCATCGCATTTCGTCATGTTGCCTGTTCTCGGTGGAACACTTCTTTTGATGCGAGGGCGCAACCGGCCAGGGTTGGGACGATTGTTCGCAAGCGGACTGCTTTTTGGGCTGGCGTTGCTCATGAAACAGCCCGGCGCCTTATTCATTATCTTTGCGGCCGCTTATCTGATTTCGGAAGAGCTGCACGAGCGGCGGACGCTAAGAGGGCTTTCTGTGCGCATTCTGATTTTCGGCTGTGCCGTGATCTTGCCCTTTGCAATCACATGTCTGGTCCTGCTGCGCGCCGGTGTGTTCCAACGGTTCTCGTTTTGGACAATCGACTATGCACGCGAGTATGGCAGTCTGGTGCCTCTCAAGTTGACACCGCAGTTTTTCTTGCAGAGAGCAAACGAGGTGATAGGAGCCGGTTGGGCGCTGTGGATGTTGGCAGGAATCGGAGCAGTCGCAGGGTTATGGAATGAGCGAATGCGTGCCAGCACGCTTTTCATTCTGGGCTTCCTCGTCGTCTCAGTTTTGGCGCTCTGCCCGGGATTCTATTTCCGACATCACTATTTCATTTTTGTTCTCCCCGCGGTTTCGCTGCTTGTTGGTCTTGCGACCAGCGCACTGTCGGACCTGCTGATTCGGCGTGCGATGGCGGTTGCGTTCGTTCCGATTATCCTGGTTGCGGCATCTCTGAGCCGACCAATTGTGTGGTACAAGCAGATCTTTTTCGACGTTTCGCCAGCTGAGGCGAGCCGAATGATATACGCTGACAGTCCATTTCCCGAAGCCGTCAGGATTGGCGACTACCTTCGTGAACACACCAGCCCCGATGAGACAATTGCGGTACTGGGGTCTGAACCGGAGATTTACTTCTATTCGCAGCGGCATTCGGCGACCGGATACATCTACACTTACGCTTTGATGGAACCGCAAAAATACGCGCGCCGCATGCAGGAAGAAATGATTAGCGAGATTGAACGCGCCAATCCGAGGTATCTCGTGTCAGTAGCGATGTACGATTCCTGGTTACCTCGACCTGGATCCGATCAGCGGATCTTTAAGTGGGCCAGTGAATATACGGCACACAATTACTCAGCAGTTGGCTTCGTGAACATCACCCCTACCGGAAGCGATCATTACTTCGGCGACATCCCTGCGTCGGTGGGGGTTCTAGAGAACTACATCTTAATCTACCAACGGAATCGATAAATCGCCTAGTCGCGACCACGTAATGCTTCTCTGAACAAGGCCGCTTCCAGCTCAATTGCTTTGGCCAAACCGAGACAGCGTTGGCTGACTATCGGGGTCAGCGTCTTTCTTTTAGGCTTAACATGGCTCGTTTTCGGCCAAACACTCCGGTACGATTTCGTTAACTACGACGATCCGCACTACGTCTACCAGAACACAAGAATCACCAGCGGCATCAACTTCGCCAACGTCGCCTGGGCATTTTCTCATATCCATTCCGAGAACTGGCACCCGCTGACGACGATCACACATATGCTCGATTGCCAGCTGCACGGATTAAACGCCGGCTGGCACCACTTTACCAATGTCCTCCTGCATTGTCTCGCCGTCGTCCTCCTTTTTGTGGCGCTGGAGCGCATGACAGGCGCCTTGTGGCGAAGCGCGTTTGTGTCTGCGGTTTTCGCTGTGCATCCGTTGCACGTGGAGTCGGTCGCGTGGATCGCAGAGCGCAAAGACGTGCTAAGCGCGGTTTTCTTCATGGTCACCCTGCTCGCATATTTTCATTACACGCGCTCGCCATCGATTGGTCGGTATTTAATCGTGGCAATTGTCTTCGCTCTCGGGCTGATGTCCAAACCAATGCTGGTTACACTGCCGTTCGTTCTTTTACTCCTCGATTATTGGCCGCTTGGGAGATTTGACGCACACAGATCAAATACCGGACGGCAGGTGTTACAACTCGTTATGGAAAAGATTCCGCTGATCGCGCTTTCTGCCGTTTCAAGCCTAATCACTTTTCTGGCTCAACGCGGAGCAATCGGTTGGACTGAGCAGTTGCCAATGTCGGAACGAATAACTAACGCCTTCGTCGCCTACGTTGTTTACATCCGGCAAATGTTCTGGCCAACAGAACTCGCTGTTTTCTACCCGCATCCGGAAAACAGACTACCGATATGGGAAGTCAGTTTAGCCTTGATCATTCTGGTTGGAATCATGGCGGCAGCATTTGTCCTTAGAAAGAGAGCGCCTTATTTGGTGACCGGTTGGTTATGGTATCTCGGCATGCTTGTGCCAGTGATTGGGTTGCTGCAAGTAGGATGGCAGGGACACGCAGATCGCTACACATATTTGCCGCAGATCGGCCTCTATATCGCGGTGACCTGGGCCCTGACTGATTTGATTCGCTCATGGCGCTTTCAACGGACGGCTCTGAGCGCTGCTGCCCTGATTGTAATTGGGGCTTTAAGTTGGCGCGGTTGGCTGCAAACATCTTACTGGCGCGATAGCGAAACTCTGTTTACCCATGCGCTCGCTGTGACCAGCAACAACGATGTCGCCCTGAATAACCTCGGCATCATTTTCCTGGACAAAGGACAACTGGACGACGCCATTTCCAAGCTGCAAGCAGCCATAGATCTGCGTCCTGAAAACGCGCCGGCTCATGACAATCTCGCGAAGGCTCTGCTGAAAAAAGGACAAGTGGCCGAAGCGATGGTTCATTATCGCAAATTCTTGGAGTTAGAACCTGCGAACGTGGAGGCGCGTAACACTCTGGGAACAGCCTTGATTCAACAAGGTCACATAAGAGAAGCTATTGACCAGTGGCAGGAGGTGCTGGCACTCCAACCAGAGAACGGAAACGCCGCGAGCAATCTTGCCTGGGTGTTCGCAACATGCACCGACGACTCAATCCGCGATGGAACACGCGCAGCCCAACTGGGCGAGAAAGCGCTTCGCATCTCAGGCGGCAAGATTCCAATGATTTATAAGGTGCTTGCCGCGGCGTACGCAGAGAATGGACGCTTTGCTGACGCCGTGGAAACCGCGCAGCGCGGCGCTAAGTTGGCAACTAGCCAGGGCAACTCTCCTTTGGCCGCCGAACTGGAAAGCAATATTGCTCTTTACCAATCCGGCAGACCGCTACGTGATCCAAGCATAACAAATGGCAGCTCGTCGCCCTAGCACGCGCGCCACGAAGGAGCGGCAGGCTTCGAACCGCCGAAAGCATTCGTCCGGTGTCTCTGGATCGGGGTCGTGTGTTCGCGGCCGGCGTTCGAAATCATGGGTCACCGACTTCCTCGTCTGCCTTGTTCTGGTGGCAGTCACCTGGGCCGTGTTCGGCCAAACGTTGGGTCACGATTTCGTCAATTTTGATGATCACGTTTACGTCTATGAAAATCCGCTCGTCATAAGAGGACTTTCCATGGAAGGGATAATCGGCGCATTCACACATACTCATGCGCGGAACTGGCATCCGCTGACCACGCTTTCCCACATGCTGGATTGCCAGCTGTATGGACTAAACGCCGGCGGCCATCACCTCACCAACGTCATTCTTCATACAATCTCGGTGCTGTTGCTCTTTCTGGTGCTCAAGCAAATGACAGGTGCGTTTTGGCAAAGCGCCTT
>WNGQ01009720.1_pt1 | contig 10147 bp, 9 predicted proteins | sample 5407661 | NCBI WGS metagenome assembly WNGQ01 (sample SAMN13153382, study PRJNA577476) | soil metagenome | isolation source: 60 cm soil or saprolite under Garry oak tree replicate 2 | place: USA:California | collected 2016-06-15 | reverse complement strand
AAGACCTGGCAGACCCTCCCACAGCGCTTTTCAAATGTCAGATTGGATGAATTTGTCAGCATGCCAGACCACATTCATGGCATTCTCTGGTTAGATGGAACGCTGAAAGGTTCTTCAGCTTTGGGTAGAGTAGTTGGCGCATTCAAGTCGTTGCTAACCGTTGCCTGGCGCGACCATCACAAGAGTCTTGGTATACAATGTCAGGTGCATCTTTGGCAGAGAGACTATTACGAACACGTCATTCGCGATGAAGAAGACTTACATCTGACACGTCAATATATCCTCAACAATCCCCTCGAAGCCCTCCTCCAACAAGAGCAAAGATATGAAGCATCGAAAAAAGCCAGGATGTTGAGGTAATCCGTAGCCCGCGGGGTGGGGAGGTGATCGTGTTCCCGGAGGATGTCAGCGAGATGAACAGGACGCGGGCGACCCTAAAGGCCCTCCCTTCCGCTCCCCACCGCTCTCGCCCCTACGGATGTTGATGGGCTTGTTCTTTGGTTGATGCGTTTTGGAGGGCCTTTAGGGTCGCTCGCGAGGTGGGGATGGGTGATCGTGTTTCCCCAACAGGGAAGCGAGATGAACAGGACGCGGGCGACCATAAAGGCCCTCCCAGCCCAACCCAGCCCCGCTCGCCCCTACGGGGTGTCCGGGGCTGCTGAGGCGATTGCCTCTACCTCAGCCTTTTCTCCTTTCTTCGGAATATACCTATCGGCATGCCCCAGCGCTGTAAACGCAAAGCACAGAGGGATCAGGAATGTCAGCGTACTGGTAATGGCAAAGACCAGGGCGACATTCCTTGTCCACGAGATGGCAAAGCCGCCCAGCAAACTCCCCAGGGGTATGGCGGACCACGCCAGCACACTGGCAATACTGATCACGCGCCCCAGCATATGGTTCGGGACAATCGCCTGCCGCAGACTGCTCGTATTAATGTTAAAGAGAATGCCCAATCCTCCCGCGATCATCCAGAGGAACGCCGCAATCCAGAACCAGCGCATCTGCGAGAAAGCCAGCTCCAGCAGTCCCGACAGCATCAGCGCACCCAATGCTACTGTACTGAACGACCAGCGGAAAAGAGCACGCTCACCTGCGTATCATTCGCCTCAGCCGTACCTTGGCGAACAAGACGAGCTGTGCGTAAGATGCCGCGCTCACAAAGTTGACCATCGCCATCATCATCGAGATATTGCGCAATACCGGGTGGCTCAAGACATAGCGCAGCCCTTCAACAACATCCTGGCGAATACTGGTCTTTTCCTTCTTTTCGCCCTCTTTCACGTTGAAACTGATGCGGATGAGCAGGAGCGAGGCTGATGAAACCAGGAACGACAGCGCATCGATCAGCATGAGCGTTGGCAAAGGCACCTTAAACACCAGCAAGCCGGCCAGCAGCGGGCCAATGATCTGTGCGGCTGAATAGCTGGCCTGGATGCGTCCATTTGCCGTGACCAGGTCATCTTGATTCACCAGGCTGGGAATAGCCGCGAATTGCCCCGCTTCAAAGCAGATGGTCAGCGTCGAGTGAATGAAGCCCACGATGTAGAGCCACCAGACAGGGAGCGCTCCCAGAACGGCTAGCAGCGGGATAGTCGCCACAATCAAGGCGCGCGCAATGTCAGTGAAAATCATCATGCGCTTGCGGTCTATCCGGTCTGTCCACGCGCCAAGAATCAACCCGAAGAGCAGATAGGGCAGGAAGTTGGCCGCGCCGGAGATACCCAGGTTGATCGCGGAGCCGGTCATCTGGTAGACCAGCAGCGGTAAGGCGAACAGCGTGACCGAACTACCAAGGTTTGAAATGGTCTGCCCCGTCCAGTATTTCCAGAAGTCGCTATTGAGCTTTTTAGCTGGCGTTTGCGCCGCCTGCGTATTCATTTGCATCGCAGTACTCCTAACCTTTGTACCCGTGGGAGACGTAGCATTTCTACAATTACAAAGCGTCCAATCAAACAGCATCGTCCGGTAGTGTCGTGCTGGGACCCTGCATATAGGTCGGAGACATGAACATAGCCACAAAGATACCGTATACCTTGCCGTCAGGGTCGGGTGTCTCGTTCAAAATCTCATCAAGCAGCGCATTAAACCGCTCATGGTAAGACCTGGCGCGCTCTGGTGAAAGCCGGATATGTGGAAAACTATCGAATCGATAGGGGTCTTCATCAGGAGTGTATGCTGCTTCCGCCATCTCATCATACGCCTTTGACATGATCTCTAATGAAGCGGCTTCGTCCCCCTTTATCTCTTTTGAAAGTTCATACTTAAAAATCTTTGCCGTGCGTGTGTAATAATTTGCGACGATGCCGCGTACCAGGCGGCGAGCCACCACCTTAGCCAATCCCGCCGCCTCAAGCACATGCAGGTGATGTCCAATCGCGCCTGGACTGGCACCAAGCCGACCCGCAATCTGTTTGGCTGTAGCTGGCTGGTTCTGAATAATCCCCAGGATGCGCGAGCGCGTCCGATCACTAATTGCCTTGAACTGCTGTAGTGAAGTAATGGAGACGCTTTGCGGCAACTCCGGCATCGTCACAGGCACATCAACCGATAGCACAGGAATATCATCGACGCTATCTTTACTTTTCAGAGTGTTCACACGCGTTTCCTTTCACCAACAAGCAAAAATTCAGGTACGTATTGCTTTTCTATTACGTGCTAAATATTTAGCACGTAATAGAAATATAGCATCGAAAAGCTAGAAAGTCAATACTTTGAGCCATTTTTGGGGAAAACAATGCGCGCTTCTGTAATTTCTTCAGAGAAGGTATAAAAGGGGAATAAGAAAGCATAAGGCAGCAGGTTGACATCCAATCTGGTTGTCAATCTGCTGCCTTATGCTTTTTCGCGAGTTGTTGAGCCTGGCAATATATGCCGTTACTCGGGACGAGAGCTTTGCTCTCCTTGATTGCCCTGATCTTTTAGATCGAAGAGGGCGCTGTTCGTCCTCTGCCGCAGAACTTTATTCGCCTCTTCCAACTGCACAACAGACTGGACAAAGCGACCATATTCCCGCCGAAATAGGAAGAACATAATCACCAGTGTCGCAATCCACCAGATCGTTTCGATGACCATGATGACTGGAAATGGGATTTTTTGTCCAAAGGGAGACAGGGTGAAGGTTGATTGCACGATGATCCAACCAACCAGTGCGATGGTCTGCACTGTCACGAAGACAGTGATTCTGGAAGCGCGCTGCTGCATGTTAATGTTAAATGCTGCCATGATGAAAGCCCTCCACTCTAATAGTATTCCTCTCTTGACACGATACATAGGGAATCACCATATACATATATACACCACTGAATTAGAAAAGGCAAGAGCAAATTGATTTTGGAACAACAGATTTGGGTATCTCATGGATATGTATGTTACAATATGCACAACGCTTATTCATAACTGAAAAGAAGCAGAGAAAGAGCCATGAAATCACTACACTGGACCTCACGCGATTTAGAACTGTTACCAGACGATGGTAGCCGATACGAAATTATTGATGGAGAATTGTACGTGGCAAAACAACCAGATTGGCAGCACCAACTTGTGTGTGGGAAAGTGCTCTTTTTTCTGGAAAGTTGGAGCAATCAAACACAACTTGGCGTGCCCATTATTACACCGGGGATCATTTTTGCTGACGATGCTAACGTTGTACCTGATGTCATTTGGATTAGCCAGGAGCGGTTGAAAACAGCGTTGCACAAAGATGGAAAACTGCACAACGCGCCAGAATTAGTGGTTGAAGTACTTTCGCCAGGTGCAGAAAATGAACGTCGAGATCGAGAAGTCAAGTTGAAACTCTACTCACGTCGTAATGTGAAAGAATATTGGGTTGTGAATTGGCGAGAGCGAACCCTTGAAATCTATCGAAGAGAAGACGCAGTGTTGACGCTCGAAAAGACGCTTGAGGAAACCGACGTACTACAATCTCCACTCCTACCAGGGTTTAGTTGTAAAGTGAGTCAACTTTTTACTGGTCTCTAAAGTAACAAGATACCCAGGTTTATGTTAACTGACACAAACCTGGGTGTTTTTTTGTCTGTTTGACAACCAAATCATTTACAATGGTTGACATTATCAGACAGCAACTTCCTACTCCCACGCCCCAATCTTCACATACCCCTTGAGCAAATCCCTGGCGATGATGAAATGCTGAATCTCATCCGTTCCCTCGTAGATGCGCGTCACGCGCAAATCGCGATACCAGCGTTCAATCGGCATCTCGCGGGTGTAGCCCATGCCGCCGTGAATTTGCATCACGCGATCAACTACGCGGTTCGCCATGCCTGCGCCATAGAGTTTCGCTATGCTTGCCTCGTGGCGATTGTCCAGGCCTTGATCGACCTTCCACGCCGCGTGCAACGCCAGCCACTTCGTCGCCTGAATCTCAACGGCGGAATCGGCGATCATCCATTGGATGGCCTGGCGGTCAGCGATGGGCTGGCCGAAGGTGACGCGCTGTTTAGAATAGTCAACCGCCATTTGCAGCAGGCGTTCCGCCGTGCCGACGCAGCGCGAGGCAATCAACCATCGTCCCTGGCCAATCCACTGCATACCCAGAGAGAAACCATAACCGACCTCTCCCAGCACGTGATCTTCCGGCACGCGCACATTTTCAAAGAAGAGTTCGGCAGGCGACCAGCCGCCCATCGTGGGGACCGGGCGCGAAGTCCAACCCATCGAGCGATCTACCAGGAAACAGGTCACACCGCCATTCTGGGGAGGTTTGTTGCGATCAGTGACGGCAAACACCATCGCGAAATCGGCCTCGTTGCCGCCGGTAATAAATACCTTCTGCCCATTAATGACCCAGTGGTCGCCATCTTTCACCGCAGTAGAACGAATAGCCGAGGGATCAGAACCCGCACCAGGCTCCGTCAGGGCGAAGCAGGACTTGCGCGTACCCTCGATGGTGGGGATGAGGTACTCTTCCTTCTGCCATTTATTGCCGTGATAGAGAATATTATCCGCGTTGCCACCAAATTGGAACGGGACGAGAGTCTTGCCCATCTCCATCGCAATTAACGCGCTCATGACCGCGCCGAGGTTCGCGCCGCCGTATTCTTCTGGCGTATTGATGCCCCAGAAGCCCATCTCCTTCGCCTTCATCTGCAAAGAATGGTACTGCGCCGGCTCAATCCCTGTGGGATACTTGCCTTCATTCTGTAAGGCTTCGTTCTCAAGGGGCATCAGTTCACGCTCTACGAAACGTCGTACAGTCTCCTGAATCATTTTCTGTTCGTCGGTGAGAGAAAAATCCATATGACCTCCTGGGGTATGTAGTGGGACGACTATTAATGGTTTAGAGCCATACGTGAGGTTGTTTTTGGAGGCGTATTCCAACGCACAGCAACATCGAGCGAGAACCCTTCACCCAACGCTTGCACATATCGACGCAAGCTGTTGAGAGTATAGGCGTCGTAACCACGTTTCTCCATACGCGCTACCTGCGCCTGGGAAACGCCTAATCGTTTGGCTAGCTCTGCCTGGGTAATGCCTGCTCTTTGGCGCGCCTCAACCAGTTGCAGCCACAACTCTTTTTTAGCGGCCTCTTCTTCATAAACCTTTCTAAATTCAGGATCGGCCATTAAACTATCTCGCCATTCCAGATAGTCCTTCGCTCCTTCTTCAATAAAATCGGGTTGTTTCTCCATCTTTACTTCTACTCTCTCTGTCTTTTCGTATAACTATCGAGTCGTTGTAATGCTATTTCGATCTCATAGCGCGGTGTCTTCTGCGACTTTTTTTGGAAGCCATGCAAGAAGACAATGCGCCGACCTGAAAAAAAGAAGTACAGAAGGCGATAAATATTTGTGCCACTTTCTTCTCGTAGTTCCCAGAGCTTTCCCTCGAGATGACGAACTAATGGTTCCTGCGCTCTAACGTTCCGTATACGTAGTTGTTCAATAGACCATTTAAAGCGCGCCTTCGTTTTCACATCAAGAGTCAGAAGAAACTCTCGTATAGGACTCCTACCGTTTTCTTCTCTATAGAAGACTACGGTCCAATCATTATCATTTGCCATTCTACAAACCCACACGTTGTTATATACGGATTTTAGTATATAATGCAGGGTTTGTCAAGGTATTTCTCACTTACTCGACTGAAGAAGCTACCGTCTCCTGCGGCTCAACCTGCGCATTTTGATTATCCAACTTTACAACCCCACGCGCTTCGGAGAGGCGAATGAGCGTCCCGCCGATGAGGAGACCTGTGCCAAAGACTGCGCCAATGGTGAGCAGCGGTAAGCGGAAATTGATACCGTAGAGCAGGCTGGAACCGGTTGAACCTACAAAGCCGCCCATCATGCCGAAAGCAGAATAGAGGCCCTGTATCCTTGCGCGTGCATCGGGTGCGGACGCGGCGGCTACGTGCGCGTCAATGGCTGGCTGCATGAATGAATAGACGATCCCATGTATAGCAAAGCAAATCACAACAATCATGACCATGTTGGTTAGCCCATAGACAAGGTAAAGCGGTATCTGTGCAAGGCCAAAGACCAGAATCAATGTCGAACGGCGGCGATGGTCGGCAAGACGCCCGCCCAATGGAGCTGCGATGATGCCTGTGATACTAAACGCCATGTACGCGATACCAATCATAGCAACTGCCGCGCCCAGGTGATCGTGCAGCCAGAGCGGAGTGAGCGCGATATCGAAGCCAACGAAGAGGTAATCGCAGAACGCTAAAATGTAGGCCGCCAGCAAAGGCAGAGCAAAAAGCCTGCCCAGTGATGTCTGTGTAGGGGCGCGATTTATCGCGCCCTCCTCGCTGGTATTGCTCCGCTTGAGTGGCGTCTTAATCATCAGGAAGACAATTACAATAGCCACCAGGCGGAAAATGACCGCGCCAATGAACGCGCTGGCATAACCAGTGCTTGCCAGCAAACCACCGATAGCCGGGCCTAAGAGAAAGCCGAAGTTGAAGAACGCGCTGAAAATGCCGAACGCTTCTCCTCGATGTTTTAGCGGAATGGCGTCAGTTATCAGCGCCCGCGCGGAGGGCAAAAAAGCTGCCGCGACCGCGCCCTCCACAAAGCGTACCAGCACAAAAAGGATGGGGTCGGCAATCAAGAGGTAGGTGGCCGAGACGACAGCCTGAAGGAAGAGGCTGACTATCATAATGGGTTTGCGACCCCAGCGATCAGCAATCCAGCCGCTCGGATATTGGAAGAGGAAGTTGGAGATCAGGTAGGATGATGCCATCGCGCCGATGATTGCCAGCGAAGCGCCTCGCGATTCCGCGTACAGCACGCGCACAGGCACGACCATGCCTATTCCAGTGAAAGAGGCGCAGACGGCAAACGATACAGCTAGCAAAGTGCGATTACGCAGCATCCCCAATGATCAACAACCTTCCCAAAAACAAAAAAGCGCGTGTTACGGCAATGAATGATATAGGTAAGTATACGTGATTCACCAGCATTCTCACAAGGCGTAGTTTAACCTGCACAAAAGCTGTATGGTAGGTAAAGTGTACATCCGTTGTGATATACTGACCGTACTCTTAACATCGCACGGAGCTACCACCCGTTCAGAAAGGAACGTTACCATACATGAATGACCAGCTAAGTTTACCCCCAAATTATTTCTATCATCGCCTATCCAATGGCATGGAAGTGGTTGGCCAGTATATGCCCAGCCTGAGTTCCATCACCTTTGGCTTTCAACTTGACGCGGCAGTCATCCACGAGCCAGAAGAAAAGCAGGGACTTGCGCACCTGTTTGAATACATGCTCTTCCAGGGGACAAAACTGAAGGATGCGCGCGCCTTAAACGAGGCCTTCGAGTCTCTGGGCGCGCGTAAAGGAGCCAGTACGGGGCTGGAAACATCGCAGGTGTGGGCGCAGATCGTCAATACCAAATTTGATGCCACGCTGCAACTGATCAATGAATTATTGCTCACCTCCACCTTCCCCAAGGATGAATTGGAGCAGATGCGCAGCCTGGTACTTCAAGAGATTCGTCGCCGCGACGATGAACCGATGAGCCGTATCTTCGAGTTGATCCGCCGCAATTTCTACGAGGGTACAGCTTTGAGTCGTCCCCTGCTCGGCTCGGCTGAAAGTGTGAGGACGCTGCGCCAGCAGGATTTGCGCGATTTCTGGAAAGCCCGTTATCAACCCAACCAGGCCCTTTTCGCGATTGCGGGCAAGTTTGATTGGGAGCATGTCATCAAGCAGTTGGAAGCCTTGTTTGGCAACTGGCAGGGACAGGCGGAACCTTCTCCTGAGCAACATCCCAGGCCCGCTACACGCGTCACCCTTGAAAACCAGGAGGGGAAGCAAGAGCATATCGCCTTGATGTTCCCGTTCCCCAAGTATACCGACCCCGATTACTACGCGGCCCAGGTCATCGGTGAAGTACTCGGTGGCAATATGGCCTCGCGCCTGTTCGTTGAAGTGCGCGAGAAGCGCGGCCTCGTCTACGGCGTCTCCGCTGGAGTTGCCAGCAACAAGCAAATAGGCGCGGTGCGCATATATGCAGGGACGACCCCCGAACAGGGCCGCGAATGCCTGCAGGTCATCGTGAACGAACTGCGCAAGTTGGAGCAGGATGGCATCACTGCGGACGAGTTGGAGCGTGCCAAAGTGCAATTGAAGAGTGAGAATGTCATGCGCAGCGAGGGATCAGGCGCGCGCATGGGCGCGCTTGCTCGCTCCTGGTGGTACGAGCGCAAACTGCGCACCATTCAGGAAGTCAAAGAGGCTATCGATGCCGTCACCCAGGAGCAAGTGTTACAGGTGCTGCACCGCTTCTCACCACTGAAGCCCCTGGCCGTTGCCGCCATAGGGCCGCTCACACAGGATGAGCTGGTGAGCGATACCCTGCCAACTTCATAGAGCATAATGAATCGTGTAGGGACAAGGGGTTGCGGTGAGGAGGGGAGGGGGCCTTGTGCTTGTCCTGACTGCCCTCTCGATCCCCAGGGAGGACAAGCACAAGGCCCCCTCCTCACGCCGCACCACTCCTTGTCCCTACGCGATTCACGACAGTTGCTCATCTCAGTTAGATAGGGTGCCTATTGGCACCCTCGATTGCACTAACCATTGCCTGGTGCGATGGTCGCGTACCCCAATCAAGGCTTGATGGCGATAGATCTTCACGCCAAAAGATGCCAGCACGTCGGGATCATCGGGGTAATATTCCAGGCTCAGGCGGTCCGCGCTCAGGCGTGGGCCGCGATGCCTGCCGGTATACCACGGGCACATCAGGTTCAGGTGCGTCACCGGGTGGTTGTCTAGCCTTTCGGTGAAGATCAGGTTCGGTGATCCCCAGCCGGAATGCGTATGACCACTGATATAGAGCGCAGTATTTGCATGCCGGGCCAGGATTGCGCGTACCTCGTCCGAATTTTCAACGTAGAAGAATGGGTCGAGCGAGTCATCGTCCAGGTTGCGCTGCGGGTCGCGGTCCAACACGGTATTCCACAAGGGGCAGTGGGCGAAGATGATAGCGATGCTTTTCGCGTGTTCAACCAGGGCAGCGTCCAGAAAAGCCAGCGTTTCCTGGGAAAAGATCACATGTATATTCTCTCGCAGCGGGTCGGGCTTGTAGGGGTCAGGCTGATCGAGCATAATGCACACGACCTCGCTTCCTTCCCCTGCTGTCCATGCATAATGCACCGGTATATCCCAGGCCGCGCTGAACTCTGCGGCGGTATGAACCGTATCTTCTCTACTTTCCGCGTGAAATTCGTGATTGCCGATACCGGGAAAGAATGGAATATTGCCCAACTGTGCCGCGATGTCCTTTGTAGCCAGGGTATAATTCTCCGGTGCTCCTGTATCGACAATATCGCCCGGCGAAACGCAGAAAGCTGGCGCACCCTCGTCTAACCACAGGCTGCGCACATCCTGAAACATGGGAGCCAGCCGCCGCGCGTGCATGGCATGCCATTGATCGCGCGCCCGGTAGTGCAGGTCGCCAAATGCCCAGAAGTACAAGAGCTCTTCACCTTGCTCATTACTCACCATATAAGCTCCTTCAATCAATATGTTTGTCCTATTGTGACTACTCCCCACGCCTAAAGGCGGGGGCTTCTACGGACAAGCCGAGGCCCTGTAGTCCCAGGGCACGAATGTTTAAGGCAGCATTGAGGTCACGACCAATTTGAACATGACAGCAAGGACAAGCGAAGATACGGACATCAA
>WNGQ01007964.1_pt1 | contig 10147 bp, 9 predicted proteins | sample 5407661 | NCBI WGS metagenome assembly WNGQ01 (sample SAMN13153382, study PRJNA577476) | soil metagenome | isolation source: 60 cm soil or saprolite under Garry oak tree replicate 2 | place: USA:California | collected 2016-06-15 | reverse complement strand
AAAACTCTTCCTGCGCTTGCCGCTGCTCCGCTCTTCGTCCCATCGCCATGCACGCAGTTTACGAACCTCCGCTCTGGATTACGCAAGAAACTTCACGAGCGAATCCAGACTTTCACCACGGACTGCTAGGGTAGCCCCCGACATACCCCCCCTTTTTTTGATCGCGGGCTTGGCTTTGCTCAATTTTTCCGTTATGCGCACGGGCTTCTCCCTTAGAACCCCTAACAAAAGAACCCCTAACAAAATTGTCATGGGCGGCTGCCACCTCGGCTGCAGAATTGCGCCTCAACAGAATTAGGCGAGCCACACTTAGTGCAATAGAGAGTAGAAGCCATCTCACAAATGCCTCAATAGAACCTCAATAGAATAAGACAGCAGCCGAGATGGAGCATCCCGAGAAAGTTCTCAGCGTATCGTTCGTAACGGACTACCAGCCTGCGAAAGTTCTGCAGCCAGGCAAACAGTCTCTCGATCTTCCAACGTCTGCGATACCGTCGCAGGCGTCTTAGATCTTGTGTTCTGTTTTTGCGGTTGCTGCGGTGCGGGGAGATCAGTTCTATCCCGGAGCTCCTGAGTTCTGTGTCGAGCTTGTCGGAGTCATAGGCGTTATCACCGATCAGATTTTGCGGCGCTTCCGGGATAGTCATCTGGGCGAGCGTCGAGGTGGCCAATTTCACTTCGTGAGGCGTAGCACTCTCAACGCATATGGCCACTGGAAGACCATGGCGATCGGCCACCGCCATGATTTTTGTTCCTTTGCCGCGCTTGGTTTTTCCGACTTTGGCCCCCCTTTTTTGGCAGGGGCAAAACTCCCGTCGATGAAAGCCTCCCGGACGTCTAGCGCACCTCGGGCTTTAAGGTCCAGCGCAAGAGCTTCCAAAACGCCCTTCATCACCCCAGAGCGAACCCATTGCTGAAAGCGGCGATGACAGGTCTGATAGGAAGGATAACGGTCGGGAACATCTGCCCACGGAGCACCCGTGCGCAATACCCACAGAATCCCATTCAAGACGGCACGCCGATCCTTCCATGGACGACCCCGCCCAACACCGCATGGAGTTGGTTGAGGAATGAGGCTATCGAGGATTTGCCATTGTGTGTCGGTGAGGTCTCGGACGCAAATACGCTTCATAGCTTTATCCCAAAACACGTCTTCTACCTAGCAAGAGACCCCGGGTTCGGGAACGCAGACCGGAAGCATGACCTTCAAGGATGGCAGCATGTCATTCCACGCTGCGACGAAGGCCCGCTCCGCGCAAACTCTCATGGTTGCGGCCTCATCTAGTCATAGGCGGTGCGTTTTGGAACGAGCTGTAACAATAAAGAAGGCGGCACATCAGTCAGTTTTGCTTTCGTGAACCTCGAACTACCTAGGTCGCATGGTCCCTGGTCTGTTGTCAGTGAAACAACCGTACATATAGGAAGTGCGGCCCTCCCGCGAGTGACCACAGGGGGCCATGCCGCCGGATGACTCATGGCTTTTGCATAGGCACAGGATTGGCAACAAACCCCACGCCCTGGCCTGCAATGTTACAAGTTCCAGCAATCTGACCGGTGGAATTGATACTCCACGCGGTTGTCCCTGTCCCACCTGGACAATCAAGCGTTGTGTAGCTGGAGCCGGTCGCAAGGAAGCCGTGCGAGTTGCCATCAACGCCCACAAAGCCGCCAACGATCTGCCCCCGCGCATTGATGCCATTGGCTGCCGTTCCGTCGGGTGCAGCATCGGGAACATCGAACGAAACTATTTGGCCTCGTGCAAACACAAAACCATGGCCCACGGTGGACTGGTCCGTATCCCAATTACCGACGATAATTCCCTGCGGATTAATACCAAAGGGATAGGTGTCAAGCGAGCCCGGATAATCCAGGTGAGCGTAGACGCCGTTCTCGTAAACAAATCCATGTACCGTGAATGCGCCATCCACCCACACACCCACGATCACCCCTGAGCTATTGATGTCGTTTGCTTGAGTCCCAATCGCACCCTCGAAGGGCACATCAAGCGTGGTCAAGACGCCATTCCGTAGAAGGAAGCCGTGTTCCTGGCCATCATCTCCGAAGTATGCGCCCACGATATCTCCTGGGTTGTTGATGCCACGAGCGACGCTGTTGTGCGTCCCCAATACACCGGTCCGATCCAATGGGATGTAGGTTCCGTTGCTCACCAGGAACGCGTGCCGACCGGGCATGGTATTGTCCGTTCCGACGACTTCCGCGTGGTCGTTAAGCCCGAATGCGCGAGTCACAGTCGCACCCGGATTCTGAAACGGCTTGTAATCGTATGCGACCTGAGCTGTCGCGTGATAGCACACAAACACGCATGCAACCAGAATTGAACTTGATAGTTTCATAGTTCCTCCTCAGTTTTGGCATCGAGTCACAGTTTCAATTTTGAAACCGGTATTCCACTAGGCTTCACGAACTAGGGCCGGGTGATGTGAAAGTGAAAGCGAAAATAGTAGTCGCCTTCATTAACCGTGGAATGCTTGGCGAAGTACACCAGGCGGCCAATGGCGGCTCCGGGAATCGGGTTGCCATTCACGTCATAACCGGCGGGAATCGGGTTGATATACCAGTCGTTGCAACCACCAGCTGACGCCACCGAATTACAAGTGACCTGCACAAACGTGGTCTCTGGTTCCCAGTTTGGGCCCGAGTAGATGCGGTACTCATTTCCGTTGCTGTCGTAGAAGTGGGTGATCAGCGGGCATTGAAAGGTCTGGTTGGCCGTCATCTGGTACATGTTGTTCCAGCCGCCGTTGCCGTTTGAGATCTGCGTACATTTGTCTTCAATGTGAGCAATCACGTTCTTGATGGTGAAGGGCGGATTCGGAACGGCCGTGCCGCCGCTTGCCGGTTGAATCGGATTGGCAAAGCTGATGCTGACCGTACGGGTGGTCGAGTTCAGGGTGCCAAACTGCCAATCACCCCAGATCTGGCGGTTATACCCATTGGTTGTCAGGAAACTGGTCACACCACTGACGCCGTCGAAATAGGAGTCCAGGCCGTCACTCTGGATATCGGTGATGGTACCGGACGCATCCACGCTGGCAAGGTGGGTAGTGACGGATAGATTGCTGGGCGGTTGGCCTTTCCCCAAAGCGGTGGCGGCAATCGCGGTCGCGAGGAAGACCAACAGGAACGAACGCAGTCTGGTGGGCTGCTTCTTCGAATTGTGGTGTTTGTCGTGCGTGTACCCCACTGCCCGGAGCAGCGGTGAATACAACGGTGTTGAGAATCGGTCCTGCTTCATGTTGCCTCCTGTTGAACTGCGTTTTTTGCCGCGCGCAAAACAAAAAGGCCGCCGCACCGGCAATGCCGGCGTGACGGCCTCCGTGGATACGGTCAGCCTAAATACGCATCACGCAGAACTGAGACGTGATCAGTTCCGATATTCCTTGCTCAGCTACGGACTAAACTTAATCTTCCTTGTCGTGACCTCCGCGGTCATCGGCAATCCGTCCTGGATCTTGAGCTTTTCGATCTCGCCGTGGCCCAGCTCAGCGCAGTAGCGCATCAGGCGCACCCATGCTGGGTGGACGGAAGCGTACGCTCTGGGTGCGCTACTAGCCGGCGCTAAGTCCAGGTTCGTTCTCGCCATCTCAGCCATTTCGGCTCCCTAGTTCTTCTTGTAGACGTACACCTGCCCCGCCTGCGATGTTGTGCCCACGTCTTGCAGATGTGCGCCAACGAGGAGAAACGGATATCCAGGCACGACGGCGACGCCATAACCGAACGAGAACTGGCTCGAGCCTGCCAAGGATGGCGGTTCGAACACATAACTCGGGTATTGCGAAGCAGCAAAGGGAGAGGTGAACAAGTGCACCGCTCCAACTCCTCCCCCTATAGACGAGCACGATGAACCATCGCTGGCGTTCGGCGTGCCGACCGCGATGGCTCCTACCGCCAGCATGTCACCGACATCGGAGTTGGGAGCTGCCCAGCTATATGCCAGGCCGGTGGCTGGCAGCAGTTGATTTGTGTAAGTTGCGCCTGGATGAACATTGCCAGCAAAAATCAGCGCTCGAGCCGTAGTGTCGCTGCCTGAAAACTGGTCGCCCGTGATTACTACCAGGTCAGGAGAGCCGTCTACGTTGACATCTGCAATCCCCAATCCCTCTCCGAAGTTCGGCCCTGGCCCCGAGAGCGTGAAATAATTGGATTGCGAAGCCGGGTAAGGGAAAACGTACACTAGACCGTTTGTGTTGGCGTATTTTGCTCCAACAACCAACTCATTGCCCGGATTGCCATCAATGTTCCCAACGGCAACTCCTCCACCATAAAGTCCCCCACCAAAACTTGACGCTTGGCTGCCAGTCGGATCCTGGATTTTCTGGGTGTAAATTACTGCGCTGCCTGTGTACTTGAAGATGAACACGGCTGGAATGCTCGTATCCTTTTTGCCGGGAAACGCGCCGATAACGATCTCATCTTTACCGTCGCCGTCCAAATCGCCTATGGTTACTCCTGCTCCCCAGGAACTTGGCGCCCCCGCGGGCGGTAAAACTTGATACGCGGTGTAGCTTGGGTTGTAGGAAGGCGCGCCAGTGACGCTACCCACGAACAAGTACGCAACGTCGGAAGGTATTGACATGGCGAAATCGGAGATCCCGTCGCCGTTCACGTCGCCCGCTGCAGCTTGTGTGGCACGAACTCCGCTCAACACAAGCAGCGGATTCTGCCAGGCCGCGCCGGTGACTGGGTTGGTGCCCTGCATCTGTCCGGTTGCGGGATTCAGGAAGAAAACATAAGTCCCCGGAGTGGAACCACTGCTGGAGCCAGAGGTCACGAAGGCCACCAACGTGTCCACCACCCCGTCACGGTTCAGGTCCAACGGGCGCACACGAATCGAATTGCCCAAGCGCAATGTCGTGATCAGAGCCGCGCCGTTCGGCTGCACCGGGTTGAGTTGAGTCACGAGCGTGAATCCGTCGGGTGTGCCGCTCGTCCTGCACCCGACAGGGGTTCCTTTGGCAGTCACCGAAAACTTATCGGTGCCTTTGCCGGTGCGGCCATCGGTATTGATGACGAGGATGTCAAAGCCTGCGATCACTGCGTCCGCTGCCACGCTAATGTTGGCAGTCAACTGGTTAGACCCCTTAAAAGTGGTGGAATTTACCGTGACCCCGCCCGGATTCGTGGTGCCTGTTACGAACCACTGGGCCTTGGCGCCCTTCTTGAATCCATTGCCGGAGATGGTCACGTCCAGGTTGATCGTGCCCTGGGGTGCGGCAGTGGGGTTGGCGGAGTCCACCTGAATCTGGGCAGTTGCAGGCAGCGTGCCCAGTACTGTAAACAACCCCACAAGTATGAATGCCAACGAGTAGCGCTTGGATTTCATTTTGCACACCCCACAAGGAGATCGTTCCTGGCCCGCCCAACGCCCGAGCCAAATTTCGCCTTCGTTTACACTACACGGACCGCAGACATAATTTTCCGCACTTAATTTGTTGGCCCGACCATCACGAATGAGGCCCAATAGTACGGATCACGGTAGCGAGCGTCACTGTGTCGTAGTTCGCGTTGCGCCCGGGCCAGGGCCTCCGCCGGTCCACTCTCAAGCAAATGCTGGTAAAAGCGAACCATCAGAACTCGAGTGGATTCATCGTTGACCGCCCATAGACTAGCCAGCACATTGTGACCACCCGCATTAAGAAACGCTCGCGTCAAACCCACGAACTCGTCCCCGGCCGGGGTCTCGGTGAAATAACCCTTGCCCAGCGCCGTTTCGCAGGCGCTCAGCGTCACTAGGCGGGCGTGCAACTTCATACCAACGATCTCGTGTAGCTCAAGGCGTCCGTCGTTCTGATCGTCGGGTTCGAGTTCTAATGCGGAGAGTGACGGAACGTTCCGATTGAGGCTCCCATGGGTTGCAAGGTGCAGGTAATCGTAGTCGGCCGCCACCCGCTTGAACAGAGTTTTCGTGGCCGCCTTCCCCACTACGACCCGAGAGCCGCGCGGGAACATCTGCCCGATACTGCGGACCTCGGCCGTCGCGTTCGGGAGGTGAGCATCGGATGGGGCCATGGCAAGCAGCGCCCTGCCGCTGCCGGTTCCAGGCCCTCTCGCCAGAGCTGCAGCGGATGGTAAATAGGCAACCGTAAAATCATCTCCAAGAAATCGGTCACTACCGGTCGGTAACGCGGCGAATGGCACATAGTTCAGGACGCCATCAGGGACGATCACCAACTGATGAATCTTGCCAAGATAGCCTGCGGCTTGCAGTGGATCCACCAAAAACCTGCGGAGGCCCCTCGCGGGTTGAACCCATTCGGGGCTTTGCTCCATGATTAAGTCACGAAGTAATTCGGTACGGGACGACAAGCTCTCTGAAGTGATGAGGACAGGTAGGCCGATGACTAAGGTTGGCGTGATGACCAAGACGCTGACCGCCTGCTTTCCAACCACGTACTCAATCAGGGCAGTGTCACGAGGCAGCAAACGCTGAATCTCTGTAGCCGCAGCAATCGTCCACGGATGCGCTCTAGAGTCGGGCGCCGAGTTTCGAGAGTTGTCCAAAAGCTCCTGATAGTCTCTTTCTGCACGCTCCAGTTCAGCGGAATATAACTCCACAGCCTGTCCACGCCTTTCCTTTCCCGGAAGCGAATACTCCTTCTGGATTGCGCGGCGAAGACTGCGAATCTGCTCACCGAGTTCGCGAATGCGTTGTTGTGCTCCGGCGTCGTTCACCACAGAAGCACTGGGCCCGAGCTGGTCAAAATAGGCACGGGCGCGGAGCTTCTCAGAGTAGAAGAACGCATCATATGGCTTGCCGAGCTTTAAGAGGAGTTCGACCAGAGCAACATAAACTTGGTATCGGTCTTCAATGTAACCGGCGCGGTAACGCTCTTCAGAAATCTGTGACCGGGTCTCCTCGATGATATGTATAGCGTCTTTGTAGGCACCGATCGCGTCGTCACTCTTTCCCAGTGCCTCAAGCGTCTGCCCGCGACCATACAGGATTCGCCACCCAAGCTCAGGGTCTCGCAGTTGCTTCTGCAAAGCCGCAGCAGCTGAGTATTGGTCGAGCGCCTGCTGGAGTTCCGCTTGGGACCTTCGGACTTCGCCTAGCACATATCGGGACAGTGAAATGGCAGGTCGGTTTCCCGAGTGCTCCGCAATTTGGGTTGCTTCGGACGCGCTCTGCAATGCGGGTCCGTAGTGTTTGCGGTCGAGTTCATTCATCGCGCGCTGCACCAAAGCAGCCGCGGTGCCCTCCTCATCTCCAACGCCTCGAGCGCGTTCCAGTGCCCGTCCAAAATAGGTGTCCGCGGCGTCGTTATTTTTGCGACGGCGTTCAAGATCACCTAATGCAAGGAGGCTGGTGCTTTCGCCCGATCCATTCCCGATCTTCTGTGCCAATTGCAAGGCGCGCTGAAACTGCATGTCCGCGGCGACGCCGTCACCGAGGAGTTCATAGAGGCGACCCGTGTCATTCAGTGCTTCTACAAGTTCCCGCTGGAGGCCGGAGCGCTCGTAAACCTGTCCCGCTGCGGCATACTCGTGCAGTGCAGCGTCGTAGCGGCCCAGCCCGACCAGTGTCGTGCCCTTGCCCTTGTGCCAATCAGCTTCTTCTTTCGGTAAACCGGTCTCCCGTGCAATCTGCAGTGCCCGGTCAAAGGTGGCTTGCGCTCCATCGACATCACCCATTCCGGCCAAACAGAGCGCAATATTTCCAAGGTCATCGCTGGATGCGGGCTTAAGGCCGAGGCGTTCGCTGATCTCTAATGCTTGCCGATAATAGGGCAATGCTTCCCTGAACTTTCCTAGCAGTAAGTAAATTCCGCCGATATTGCCCAGCGTGTCGCCCTCTCCACGTTCAAAGTGCGATGCCCGATGTAATTCGAGGGCCCGCTGGTATTGCTCAAGGGAGTGCTTGTAGTCGCCCCGTTCATCGAACACGAGGCCAAGATTGTTGAGTGCCGCCCCTTCCAGTTCTTTGTCGCCAACATTGGAAGCGATCTCGATTGCCTGCTCCAAATGCCCGATTGCGGCAGGGTAATCAGCCAGCTCCCAGTAGATCAGGCCCAGCTGATTCTGTGTGTTTCCGATTTCGCCGCGATCGCCGAGTTCCTCTTTCATGCGCAAGGCCTGTTGAGCGAATTCCAGAGCTTTGTCCAGATTTTCCAGTTTGCGGTGGCAATTCGCGATATAACCCAGGGCGACCGCTTCACCATGGCGGTCGTTACTTGACCGGAACATCTTGATCGCTTCCTCAAATTGTGGGAGTGCTGCCTTTGGACCTTCCTGGGTATAGAGCTGCTTTCCTTTTGTGAGCAATTCCTGGGCTGGTGTTGAGGGCGTGGCGGTTTGTGACAAAGCGGTGCCGGTCAGAAGGATCAAACACCAAACGCACTGGGCAATTGAGTGCATGCTCAAGCTACCGAGACGAGGCGAGCGAGAACCCTACTGGGGCCGACTTTGCTTCTCGACCATTCTCCAGATAAGCGGTGATCCAAACAAAATACGAGTCATCGTTTAATTTGACATCAGCGGGGGGCCGCAGAACCGATCCCTCCGACTGACTTTCCCAGACCAAGTCGCCCTCTGAAGTGACAACGTGGATCTCGTAGTAACGAGAATGCGGAACCGTTGTCCACCGGAACTCCAACCGCTCGCGCGCCACAATGCTGCCCCGGTGCGGCGACACTACGCTCGGCAAGAGGTCAGCGGAGGCGGGTTTCCTCACGATCTCATGAGCTGGTGGACTGAGGGTTGGTGCTGGTTCGGATTTGGCGATGACGGGAGCGGCGGGGGTAGACGGCGACGGAATAATCAGCTGTTCCGGACTGCGAAGCACAACTGCGGTGATCACCAGAAAAGCCGTCCCCGCCATCGCCGCCGCTGGCGCCCAAAGCCAATGCATTCGTGTCGATTTCGCTGGGACCAATGCAACTGCCCGTTGCATCAAGCCAGGGAGTAAAGACGGCATCTCACGATCTCGATGAACCTTGGCCAGTTCGGCAACTAGGGTCCGGCAGTACTCGCAATCTGCCAAGTGAGATTCGAGACGGCTCCTACTGGGGCTGTCCAAAACAGCGTCCAAGTAGGAGGCGATCATCTCATCTGAAGGACACTTCCACCCACGATGAGGCGAGCCTCGATCTTCGTCGCCAGGCAAGCGTTTAGCGGTCGAATTTTCCTCGGCCATGGTCATCCTAGGGGATCGGACGTCCGGCATGTTTCGCTCCTGATATATTGCACGGACATCATCCCGAATTTTCCGCGTTCCCTACCGCATTGCCGCCCGCAGCCTTTTGAGAATGGCTGCAATCCGGCGATGGACCCGCTGGGCATCCTCGAGTCCCGTCAGATGCGCGATCTCCTCTAACGAGAGATCCTCACCGAACCTGAGTTGCAAGATCAAGCGTTCGTCGGTCGGGAGCGATTCAACACACTTCTCGAGCTGTGCCTGCTGTTGTCGGCCAATGATGAAAGTCTCTTGATCCGTGCGGGGATCGACCACGTCAATGCTATGCTCCCTTTCTTCTCCACCCACAGCTGCAATGTTTTTGCTGAATGCCAATTGTTTGCGCGCGCTCAGAATCCAGTGCTGACGCGAGCTGAGAGAGCTGTGAAGCCGCCCTTCGATAACTGCCAGCTCTGAAAGACTCACGCCAGGGAACGTCGATTCCAGTTGTTGGAGCGTCTCTTCTTGTGAGAGCCCACGATTGAACCGGCAGTTATAAACCTCTAGCTCCAGTTGCGAGAGATGCTGAAGGGACTTGAAGGGTCGGTGGCGCCCCGACCGGCTGCGGTGCCAGTCAAAGCAGAGATTTCGCGCGACGACTCGCAGCCAAGTGATGAAGCTCGCTCTTCCTGCAAGCTTGAACTTCAGAAGCCGTCGAAAGCGATTGTGGGCCAGCTGCTCGCAAATATGGAGGTAACAATCCGCCGCTGCGTCTTCGTCGGGTGTACATGCGCGTGCGGTTTGATACAGGACGGGACTGTAAGATTCCAGGAATCCTCCCCAGGCATCGAGCGAATTTGAGGACCGAAGAGCATCCAGCAGCGCCGCAATGCCTCGATCGCACACTCTTGACTCCACCACGGGGAAGGTCCCCGCACTTGACCGGTGGAGTTTAACCCAACATCTTCGCCAAATCCATGAAAACACGATGTGTTGAGCTCTAAGCCATCGGAC
>WNGQ01014828.1_pt1 | contig 10151 bp, 9 predicted proteins | sample 5407661 | NCBI WGS metagenome assembly WNGQ01 (sample SAMN13153382, study PRJNA577476) | soil metagenome | isolation source: 60 cm soil or saprolite under Garry oak tree replicate 2 | place: USA:California | collected 2016-06-15 | reverse complement strand
CGGGAGCAGCCGCTGCGTCAGGTGGAAGACGGCCCGCACGTTGACGCGCAGCACGCGGTCGAGCTGCTCGATGGGGTGGCTCTCGACCGGCGCGCCCCACGCGATGCCCGCGTTGTTCACGAGGATCTCCAGCCGCTCCTCGCGCTCCTCCACCGCGCGCGCCAGCGTCTCCACCCCCTCCACGTCGCCGACGTCGCAGGGCACGGAGACGCACTCGCCCTCGCCCAGCCTCCCGAGCTCCGCCGCCGCCGCGTCGCACGCCTCCGCGCGCCTCGCGCAGATGTACACCCGAGCCGCGCCGGCCTTCAGGAACTCGCCGGCGATCATGTAGCCGATCCCGCGGGACCCACCGGTCACCACGGCCTTCTTGCCTCGAATCGAGAAGAGGTCGGTCATTCGGCCTCTCAGGGTAGCCCGCACGCCAACGGGCCGAGCCCTCGCCGGGGCTCGGCCCGTGCGAGCGGTTGGCGGCGCCTAGCCGCGCCCGATCCTTTCGACGCCGCCCATGTACGGGCGCAGCGCCTCGGGGATCGCGATCGAGCCGTCGGCCTGCTGGTACGTCTCGATCACCGCGTCCAGCGTCCGGGCCAGCGCCAGCGCGCTGCCGTTCAGCGTGTGGGCGTACTGCGGCGGCGCGCCGGGCTCGGGCCGGAAGCGCAGGCTGGCCCGCCTCGCCTGGAAGTCGTTGAACAGCGAGCACGACGACACCTCGAGCCACCTGCCCAGGCCGGGCGCCCACACCTCGACGTCGTACTTCTTGTACTGCGCGAATCCCATGTCGGCCGTGCACATGGCCAGCACCCGGTAGCGCAGCCCGAGGCGGCGCAGGACCTCCTCGGCGTGGCCGGTCAGCTCCTCCAGCGCCTGCAGCGAGCACTCCGGGCGCACCACCCGGACCAGCTCCACCTTCGAGAACTGGTGCATGCGGATGTAGCCCCGCGTGTCCTGGCCCGCCGCTCCCGCCTCCGAGCGGAAGCACGGCGAGTAGGCGACGTAGTTCAGCGGCAGCTGGGCGCCGTCCAGGATCTCCTCGCGGTGCAGGTTGGTGACCGGCACCTCGGCCGTCGGGATCAGCCACAGGTCCCGCCCCTCGATCCGGAAGGCGTCGTCGCCGAACTTGGGCAGGTTCGCCGTGCCCGTCATGGCGGCGCTGTTGACCAGGAGCGGCGCGTGCACCTCCGTGTACCCGTGCTCGGTCGTGTGCAGGTCCAGCATGAACTGCGCGAGCCCCCGCTCCAGGCGGGCGCCGGCGCCCTTCAGGAACGCGAACCGCGAGCCCGAGACCCGGGCCGCGCGCTCGAAGTCCATGATGTCGAGCGCCTCCCCGATCTCGTAGTGCGCGCGGGCCCGGAAGGGGAAGACCGGCTCCGTCCCCCACTCCCTGATCACGACGTTGTGGGCGGAGGACTCGCCCACCGGGACGCTCTCGTGGAAGACGTTCGGCACCCGCAGCAGCAGGTCGTCCAGCCGGGCCCGCAGGTCATCCGCCTCGGCCGTCAGCCGCTTGACCGACTCGGCCAGCTCCCTCATCCGCGGCAGCGTGGACTGGTCGCGCGTCCTGGCGAACTCCCTTGACAGCGCGTTCTGCTCGGCCCTGGCGCCCTCCGCCCGCCCGGTCGCCTCGCGCCAGCGCTCGTCCAGCGCCAGGATCTCGTCCACCGGGGCCGGCTCGCCCTTGAGCTCGGCCGCCCGCCTCACCTCCTCGGGGTGCCTGCGGATGTAGTCCAGCGGCAGCACGGGTCAGCTCTCCTCCTTCAGCTGCGGGAACAGGATCACGTCGCGGATCGCCGGCTGGTCGGTCAGGAGCATGATCAGCCGGTCGAGCCCGACGCCGAGCCCGCCCGTCGGGGGGAGCCCGTACTCCAGCGCCCGCAGGTAGTCCTCGTCGAAGGGATGCGCCTCCGCGTCCCCGGCCATCCGCTCCGCCGCCTGCTCCTCGAACCGGCGCCGCTGGTCGAGCGGGTCGGTCAGCTCCGTGAACGCGTTGGCGAGCTCGCGGCCGACCGCGACCAGCTCGAACCGCTCCACGAAGCGATGGTCGTCCGGCCGGCGGCGCGCCAGCGGCGAGGTCTCGACCGGGTAGTCCAGCACGAACGTGGGCTGGCGGAGCGCCGGCTCGACGACCTCCTCGTAGACCCCGAACAGCTCGGGGCCCACGAGCTCCCGGCCGGTCGCCTCCAGCACCAGGTCGGCCATGCGCGCCCGCCGGAACGGCGGCTGGAGGTCCACCGCCTCGCCCTGGTAGGTGACCTGGAGCGGCGTGCCCGCGGCCCCGGCGGCGGCGACGACGATGGCCTCGGTGAGCTCCATCATGTCCTCGTAGTCGGCGTAGGCCTGGTAGCACTCCAGCATCGTGAACTCGGGGTTGTGGCGCGGCGAGACGCCCTCGTTGCGGAAGTTGCGCCCGACCTCGTAGACGCGCTCCAGGCCGCCCACCACCAGCCGCTTCAGGTGCAGCTCCAGCGCGATGCGCAGGTACACGTCCCTGTGCAGCGCGTTGTAGTGCGTCACGAACGGCCGGGCATGGCCGCCGCCGGGGACCTCCTGGAGGACCGGCGTCTCGACCTCCAGGAAGCCGCGTCCGTCCAGCAGGCGGCGGACCGCCGAGATGACCCGCGCCCGCGCCGCGAAGACGTCGCGGACCTCGGGGTTGGCGATCAGGTCGACGTAGCGCTGCCGGTAGCGGGTCTCCACGTCGCGCAGGCCGTGGAACTTCTCCGGCAGCGGCCGCAGCGACTTGGTGAGCAGGCAGAACGAGTCCACCCAGACGCTGGGCTCGCCGCGCCTCGTGGGCGCCACCCGGCCGGTCGCGCCGATCACGTCGCCCGGGTCCAGGCGCAGGAAGCGGTCGTGCTGGAGCTCGCCGAGAACGTCCCGCCGGGCCACGAGCTGGATGCGGCCTGCTCCGTCCTGCAGCTCGGCGAACGCCATGCCGCCCTGGCCGCGCTTCACCATCAGCCGGCCGGCGACCGTCACGGGCCCACGAGGCTACTTTTTTGCGCCGCCTTCATTCCATCCGGCTCCAGCTCGCCGCCCGCACCATTACGGACAAGATTTCTGCCTACCTGCTTAGCTGACCGTCTGGATCGTCACCCGGCTCGTGCCGCTCGGGGAGGTCCACTCGACCTCCTCGCCGGCTCGGTGGCCCATCAGCGCCCGGCCCAGCGGGCTCTCGTTCGAGATGCGGCCCCGCAGCGGGTCGGCCTCGGCGGCGCCCACGATCGCGTAGGTCTCGTCGCCGTCCTCCGTGGTGACCGTCACCCTGGCACCCACGGCCACCACGCCCGCCTCCCGGGGTGCGTCCTCGATCAGCACCGCGTTCCGGATCATCGCCTCCAGCGTCTGGATGCGGCCCTCCACGAGGCTCTGCTCGTTCTTCGCCTCCGTGTACTCGGCGTTCTCGGAGATGTCGCCGAAGTCACGTGCCTGGCGGATGCGCTCGGCCACCTCGCCACGACGCACGTGCACCAAACGGTCGAGCTCCCGCTCCAGCTGCTGCAGCCCCTCCCTGGTGAGCAGCACAGGTCTGTCTTCCATCACGAAGCCAGCGATTCTATCACCGCACCTTGACCACTCCATACCATGTCAGATTGGAACGGCCGGCGGCAGCGCGGCCGCCCACTCCCGCAGCCGGGCCACCTCGCCCCTGGCGCGGCGGGCCTGGCCGGCCGCGTCGAGCCCCCGCAGCGCGAGCGACCTGGCCACGTCCCAGGGCGGCTGGTGGGTCCCCTCGCGGACGCTGGCGGCGACCTCGTGGTGGGCCTGCCGGAACGGTGTGCCGCCCGCCACGAGCCGCTCGGCGCTGTCGGTGGCCAGCAGCCCGGGGTCCGCCAGCGCGGCCGCCAGCCGCGCCGTGTCGAACTCCAGGCTCCCGACCAGCAGCCGGGCCGCCTCCAGGCACTCGCCGGCGCTGTCCACCGCCGCGAACAGCGCCACCTTGTCCTCCTGGAGGTCGCGGTCGTAGGCCAGGGGCAGCCCCTTCAGGACGGTGGCCAGCGCCGTGTAGCCGCCCAGCGCCCGGCCGCTCCGGCCCCGCAGCAGCTCCGCGATGTCGGGGTTCTTCTTCTGCGGCATCAGGCTGGAGCCGGTCGCCACCCGGTCGGCCAGGCGCACGAACCCGAACTCGGCGCTGGCCCACAGGACCACGTCCTCGCCCAGCCGGCTCAGGTGCAGCCCGACCTGCACGCAGGCGTGGACCAGGTCCAGCGCGAAGTCGCGGTCGGAGACCGCGTCCACGGTGTTCCGGGTCAGCCCGGCGAAGCCCAGCGTCCTGGCCACCGACTCGCGGGGCAGGCCCAGCGTGCTGCCGGCCAGCGCGCCCGAGCCCAGCGGCATCCGGTCGGCCGACTCGTACGCCCACCGGAGCCGCGCGGCGTCGCGGAGCAGCGCCTCCGCGTGCGCCATCAGGTGGTGGCCGACCGTGATCGGCTGCGCGCGCTGGAGGTGCGTGTAGCCGGGCATCGGCACCTCGGCGTGCGCCAGCGCGCGCTCCGCCAGGGCGTCCACGACACCGGCCGCCAGGACCGCCAGGCGGCCGCACGCGTCGCGGCACCAGAGCCGCAGGTCCAGCGCCACCTGGTCGTTGCGCGAGCGGCCGGCGTGCAGGCGGGCGCCTCCGGCCGGGAACAGCTCGGTCAGCCGCCGCTCGACGGCGGTGTGGATGTCCTCGTCCGACTCCCGGAACGCGAACGTGCCCGCCTCCAGCTCCGCGGCCACGCGGCGCAGGCCGGCCTCGACGCCCTCCAGCTCCTCGGCGCTCAGCAGCCCGGCCTCGCGGAGGCCGCGGGCGTGGGCGATCGAGCCGGCCACGTCGAACCGGGCCAGCCGCAGGTCCACCGCCAGCGAGGACGAGAAGCGCTCCAGCTCCGGCAGCAGGCCCTCCGCGAGGCGGCCGGAGTAGAGCTTGCCCTCGCTCGAGCGGCCCCCGGCCGAGCTCACCTGGTCAGCCGCTCGACGCCCGGCGGCAGCAGCTTGTCCAGATCCAGGCTGGAGAGCTTGCCCTGGACCTCGGAGGCCGTGCGGACGCCCATGCCGAACAGCTTGATGAAGCCCGCCGACGCCGCCTGGTCGAACTGGTCGCCCCGGCCGTAGGTGGCCAGCTCCCTCCGGTAGAGCTGGTCCGGCGCCTTCCGGCCGACCACCGGCGACGCGCCCCGGTACAGCTTGAGCCGCACCTCCCCCGTCACGTGGCGCTGCGTTGCGACCACGAAGGCCGACAGCGCCTCCCGCAGCGGGCTGAACCACAGGCCGTCGTAGACCAGCTGGGCCCACTGCGCCGCCACCTGCTCCTTGAAGCGAGCGACGTCCTTGGTCAGCGTGATGTCCTCCAGCGCCTGGTGGGCCTGCAGGAGCAGGACGGCCGCCGGCGCCTCGTAGATCTCGCGCGACTTGATCCCCACCAGCCGGTTCTCCAGGTGGTCCACGCGGCCGACGCCGTTGGCTCCGCCCACCCGGTTCAGCCGCTCGACGAGCTCGACGGCGTTGACCGGCTGGCCGTCCAGCGACACCGGCAGGCCCTCCCTGAACCCGATCTCCACGTACGTGGGCTCCGCCGGGCAGCGCTCTGGCGCCACGGTCCACTCGAAGACGTCGGCGGGCGGCTCCTCCCAGGGGTCCTCCAGGATGCCGGCCTCGATCGAGCGGCCCCAGAGGTTCTCGTCCGTCGAGTAGGGCGACTCCACGCTGGCCGGAACCTCGATGCCGTGCTCGCGCGCGTACTCGAGCTCGTCCTCGCGGTTCATCCCCCACTCGCGGACCGGGGCCACCACCTTCAGCTCCGGCGCCAGCGCGGCCGTGGTCACGTCGAAGCGGACCTGGTCGTTGCCCTTGCCGGTGCACCCGTGGGCGACGCCCTGGGCGCCCTCGCGGCGCGCGATCTGGACCAGCATGGCGGCGATCAGCGGCCGTCCCAGCGCCGTGGCCAGCGGGTACTCCCGCTCGTAGACCGCGCCGGCCTGCAGCGAGGGCCAGACGAAGTCGCGCAGGAAGGGCACCTTGCCGTCGACCACGTAGGCGGCCACGGCGCCCACCCGGAGCGCACGCTGCTGGATGGAGTCCAGGTCCTTCTTCTCGCCCAGGTCGATGGTCAGGGCGACGACGTCGTAGCCCTGGTCCGTCAGCCAGCGAACGGCGACGGACGTGTCCAGCCCGCCGGAGTAGGCGAGCACGAGCTTCTCACGACTGGGCACCGAGCAACCTCCTCAAGCTGTCCGCGGCGCCGTCGTCCCCGAGCACCACGATGATCGTGTCGTCGCCGGCCACCGTGCCGGCGATCCCCTCCAGCCCCGACTCGTCGATGGTGCGGGCGACCAGGTTGGCCGTGCCGGGCGGCGTCCGGATCACGACCAGGAACTGGACCCGGGTCAGGGACAGGACCAGCTCGCTGACCACCGCCAGCGGAGCGCCGACCCGGTAGCCCTCGCCCGTGCGGATCAGGCCAAGCTCCTGGATGTCGCGTGAGACCGTGGCCTGCGTGGCGCTGAAGCCGAGCTCGGCGAGGGCGTTGGCCAGCTCCTGCTGCGTGTGGACGGGCCGCTCGCGGACCAGCTCGACGATGGCCCGCTGGCGGTCCTCCTTCATGTCTGAGCGCGTTTCATCGCCTCGAGCGCCCGCTCGATCTCGGCCGCCTGGATGATGAGCGGCGGCAGGAGCCGGACGGTCTGGTCGTCGACCGCGTTGACGATGACGCCCTGCTCCAGGCAGGCCGACTGGAAGGCCCTGGCCACCGGCTGCTCGAAGACCACCGCCTGCATCAGGCCCCGCCCCCGGACCAGCCTGACGCCGTCCAGCTCCAGCAGGGACGCCCGCAGCAGCTCGCCCATCTCGGCGGCGTGGCCGACCAGGCCCTGCTCCTCGATGGTCCGCAGCACCGTCAGGCCAACGGAGCAGGCCAGCGGGCCGCCGCCGAAGGTCGAGCCGTGGTCGCCCGGCTCCAGCACGTCGGCCCGGGGCCCGGCCAGGCAGGCGCCGATCGGAACGCCGCCGGCCAGCGCCTTGGCCAGCGTCATCACGTCCGGGACGATGCCGTGGTGCTGGTGGGCGAACCAGCGACCGGTGCGGCCGATGCCGGTCTGGACCTCGTCCAGGACCAGCAGCAGGTCGCGCTCGTCGCACCAGGCGCGCACGGCCTCCAGGTAGCCGGCGGGGGGCATGACCACGCCGATCTCGCCCATGATCGGCTCCAGCATCACCGCCGCCGTTCGCCCGGTCGTCGCCGCCCGGATCGCGTCCAGGTCGCCGTAGGGCACGTGCACGAAGCCCGGCGGCAGCGGCGCGAACGGCGCCGAGTAGGCCTCCTTGCCGCCCGCCGTGACCGTGGCCAGCGTGCGGCCGTGGAAGGCGCCGTCGGTCGTGATGATCTCGTACGCCCCGCCGCGCCGGGTGCGGCCCCACTTGCGGGCGATCTTGATCGCCGCCTCGTTGGCCTCGGCGCCGCTGTTCGCGAAGAAGGCGCGGCTCGGGAACGAGAGCTCGACCAGCCGCTGCGCCAGCAGGACCTGCGGCTCGGTGTAGTAGAGGTTGGAGGTGTGGACGAGGCGCCCGGCCTGGTCCGCCAGGGCGGCGGCCACCGCCGGGTGGGCGTGGCCCAGGGCGTTCACGGCCAGCCCGGCGACCAGGTCCAGGTACTCGCGGCCCTGGCTGTCGCGGACCGTGACGCCGTGGCCCTCGACGAACGTGAGGGGCACGCGCCGGAAGGTGCCCATCACGTAGCGGCGCTCGAGCTCGACGATGTTCGTGCCGGTCATGGCCATCTCCCTGTCACGCGGTCACCATCGTCCCGACGCCGGACTCGGTGAACAGCTCCAGCAGCAGCGAATGCGGCGTCCGGCCGTCGATGATGTGGGTCGACGGAACGGCGTCGAGGGCGCGCAGGCAGGCCTGCAGCTTGGGGATCATCCCACCGGCGACGACGCCGTCGGCCACCAGGCGCTGCGCCGCCGGCCGGCTCAGCTCGCTGAGCACCCGGCCCGAGCCGTCCAGCACCCCGGGCACGTCCGTGAGCAGGATCAGCTTGGCGGCGCCCAGCGCCACGGCCACCTCGGCGGCGACCGTGTCGGCGTTGATGTTGTACGCGTTGCCGTCGTAGCCGAGGCCGACCGACGCGATCACCGGCGTATAGCTGCGCTCCAGCAGGGCCACGATCGGCTCCGGATGGATCTGGACGACGCGGCCGACGAAGCCCAGGACGGGGTCCAGCTCCTCCGCGATGATGCAGGGGCCGTCCTCGCCGGACATGCCCACCGCCTGGCCGCCCAGCCGGTTGATGGTGGCCACCAGGTCCGGGTTGACCTTGCCGGTGAGGACCATCTTGACCACGTCCATGGTCTCCGCGTCGGTCACCCGCAGGCCGCCCCGGAACTCGGACTTCAGGCCCAGCCGCTGGCTGAGGGCGGTGATCTCCGGGCCGCCGCCGTGCACCAGCACCGGGTGCATGCCGACGTAGCGCAGCAGCACCAGGTCGAGCAGGGTCTCCTCCTTGCGCTGCTCGATGGCCTTGCCGCCCACCTTGATGACGACGACCTGGCCGTGGAACCGCTTGATGTACGGCAGCGCCTCGACCAGCACCCGGGCGCGCTCGTTGACGTGGACCGTCACCTGGCCATCCCCCATGCTCACGTCGTGTAGTCGGCGTTGATGCGGACGTACTCGGCCGAGAGGTCGCAGCCCCACGCCTCGGCCGTGCCGTCCCCCAGCCCCAGCTCGGCCACGATCTGGATCTCCGGCTGCTGGAACGCCTGGCGCACCGCCCCCAGGTCCACCTCCAGCCCGGCGCCCGCCGTGAACACGGTGATGCCGGCGATGCTCACGGTCAGCCGGTCGATCGCCACGTCGGAGCCGCTGTAGCCCAGGGCGCACACGATGCGGCCCCAGTTGGGGTCGGCGCCGTGCACGGCGGCCTTGACCAGGCTGCTGGAGGCGACCGCCCGGGCGGCCATCCGGGCCTGCTCGAAGTCGGGCGCCCCGGTCACCCTGACGGTGAGCAGCTTGGTGGCGCCCTCGCCGTCCCTGGCGATGGCGCGCGCCAGCTCCCTGGCGACGTCCCGGATGGCCCCCTCCAGCGCCTCCGACGCCGGCGTGCCCGGCTCGACCGGCGGGTTGCCGGCGGCGCCGTTGGCCAGGACCAGGAAGCTGTCGTTGGTCGAGCTGTCGCCGTCCACGGTGACCTGGTTGAAGCTGCGGTCGGCGACCCGCTTGACGACCGAGGCCACCCAGCCCGGCGCCACGGCGGCGTCCGTCGTCACGAACGCCAGCATCGTGGCCATGTCGGGGTGGATCATCCCCGAGCCCTTGCACATGCCCCCGACCCGGACGGGCACGCCGTCCAGGTCGAACTCCACGGCGTGGGTCTTGGGGACGGTGTCGGTCGTCATGATCGCCCGCGCGGCGGCCTCGCCGCGGTCGCCCCCAAGCGTGGCGCAGGCGCCCGCGATGCCGTGCTTGACGGCCTCCATCGGCAGGTAGCGGCCGATCACGCCGGTGGTCCCCACCAGCACCTGGTTGGGATCCAGGTCGAGACGGTCGGCGGTCAGCTTCGCCATCTGCAGCGCATCCCGGAAGCCCTGGGCGCCCGTGCAGGCGTTGGCATTGCCCGAGCAGACCACCAGGGCCCGCGTGCGGTTGTTCTTGAGGTGGAGCTGGTCGATCACGACCGAGGCGCTCTTGACCCGGTTGGTCGTGAACACGCCGCCGGCGTCGCAGACGTCGCCGCTGGCGAGGACGACGAGGTCGTCGCGCAGGTCGCCCGGGAGCGCGGAGGCGCCGGCCGTGAAGGCCTTGATGCCGCACGCGGCCACGCCGGCCCGCCAGCCCCTGGCCGCGGTCACGCCGCCCGGCACCACCCGGACGCCGGCGGGCGTCACGGCCACGACGGCGAGCCCACCAGGCCCTCGCGCCGGTCGAAGCCGAACGCGATGTTGAAGCACTCGACGCCCTGGCCGGAGGCGCCCTTGACCAGGTTGTCGATCGCGGCCGTCACGACCGCCTTGGAGCCCTGCGCGGCCACGTTGACCAGGCAGAGGTTGGTGTGGCTGGTCAGCTTGGTCGTCGGCGTCTCCTCCAGCACCCGGGTGAACGGCTGGCCGGCGTAGAACTCGACGTAGGCGTCCCGCAGCGCGTCCACAGAGCCGCCCAGGTCGAAGTAGCAGGTGACG
>WNGQ01008959.1_pt1 | contig 10151 bp, 8 predicted proteins | sample 5407661 | NCBI WGS metagenome assembly WNGQ01 (sample SAMN13153382, study PRJNA577476) | soil metagenome | isolation source: 60 cm soil or saprolite under Garry oak tree replicate 2 | place: USA:California | collected 2016-06-15 | reverse complement strand
CCGTACGGCGGCCGCTACGTCCCCGAGACCCTCATGGCGGCGCTGGAGGAGCTCGACCGTGTGCACGAGGAGGCGAAACGCGATCCGAGCTTCTGGACGGAGCTCGATGGGTTGCTCAAAGACTACGTGGGCCGACCCACGCCGCTGACCGAGGCGCCGCGCCTCGGCGCGCAGGTGGGAGCCGGAATCGTGGTCGCCCTCAAGCGCGAGGACCTGAACCATACCGGGGCGCACAAGATCAACAACACGCTCGGCCAGGCCCTGCTCGCGCGCCGGATGGGGAAGCGCCGCATCATCGCGGAAACGGGTGCGGGGCAGCACGGGGTGGCTACAGCGACAGTGTGCGCGCGGTTCGGGCTCGAGTGCGTCGTCTACATGGGCGAAGCGGATATGCGGCGCCAGCGATTGAACGTGTATCGCATGGAGCTGATGGGAGCACGCGTGGTGCCGGTGACCTCGGGCACCCGAACCTTGAAAGACGCCACCAACGAGGCGCTGCGCGATTGGGTCACCAATGTCACCACCACGCATTACATCATCGGGTCGGTGGTAGGGCCCGACCCATTCCCGCGGATCGTGCGCGATTTCCAGTCGGTCATCGGCCGGGAAGCACGGGCCCAAGCGTTGGAGCGGTGGGGCAAGCTGCCGAGCACCGTGGTGGCGTGCGTCGGCGGCGGCTCCAACGCGATGGGCATTTTTTCGGCGTTTCTCGACGATCGTGACGTGGCGCTCGTCGGAGTGGAAGCCGCCGGGGAGGGGCTCGAGAGCGGTCGTCATGCGGCTTCACTGAGCCGCGGCCGGCCGGGTGTGTTTCACGGCAGCCTGAGCTACCTGCTCCAGAACTCCGACGGCCAGGTCCAGCCGGCGCACAGCGTGTCGGCGGGCCTCGACTACCCGGGGGTCGGGCCTGAACACGCTTACCTCAAGGACACCGGCCGGGTATTGTATGAGGCAGTGACCGACCGGCAGGCGCTCGAGGCGTTCGCCTCGCTCTCGCGACTCGAGGGGATCCTGCCGGCCGTGGAGAGCGCCCACGCCATCGCCTGGGTGCTGGCGCACCGCGGCGCGTGGCGCGCGGGCGACGTCGTCTTGCTGAACTTGAGCGGCCGGGGCGACAAGGACGTCGCCATGGTCGCGGAACTCACGGGAGCCGCCACCTGACCAACGCGCCCGTACCCGAGCTGGCGTTGCCGCCGCAGCAGGTCGAAGAGCTGCTGCAGATCCTGTCGAAGGGGATCCGGGCCACCCAGCTCTACCTGCCGAACAATCCGGTGTATCAGCGCGCCGTCGACAATATCCGGGCGTCGTTTCGGCAGATCTGGCAGGCGACCGACGATCTCGTGTTCGACGTCGGCGAGACCGAGCTGCGCTGGGAAGACAACGTCGTCTACAACCAGGAGCAGCGCGGCGAGAGCATCGCGTGGACGCTCTACAAGGACGGCGTCCGCTCCCTCGCGTTCAAGCCGGGTGTCGAGGAGGCGGAGATCGTGAACTTCCTGGGCGTGTTGCAACGGGCGCGCAACCTCCAGGCCGACGCCGCGGACGATCTCCTGACGCTGCTCTGGGCCCAGGACTTCCAGTTCGTCAGCTACACGTTCCGGGAGCTCGCCACCGAAAACGCGGTGCCGATCGAGGCCGGCGATACCATCACGTCGGCGCCGCCGACCGACGTGCGGCACGCGGTGCAGGAAGAGGCGCCGCCCAAACGCGAGGGCGTGGTGTCGATCGACGACTTCGACACCACGCTCTACTTTCTGGAAGACAGTGAGGTCGAATACCTCAGGAAGGACGTCGAGCGCGAGTACGCGCAGGACCTGCGCCGCAACGTGCTCTCGATGCTGTTCGATCTGCTCGAGCTGCAGACCTACGGGACCGTCCGCGCCGAGCTCATCTCCATCGTCGAAAACTTCATCCCCTACCTGCTCGGGGCCGCCGACTTCCGTTCGGTGGCCCTCATTCTGCGGGAGACGCGCGCCATCCTGCAGCGGGCCCGGGAGCTGATCCCCGAGCACCGCAAGACACTCGAGGGCCTGCCCGCCCGCCTGTCGCAGTCGGATGCGCTGTCGCAGCTCCTGCAGGCGCTCGATGAGGCGGCGATCCATCCCACTGAGGGGGAGCTCTCCGATCTGTTCCAGGAGCTCCGGCCCGACGCGCTCTCGACCTTGATGGTGTGGGTCGCCAAGCTGCATGACCCATACGTGCGCGACCTCGTCCAGGGGGCGGCGGCCCAGCTGGCGCAGGCCAACGCCGCCGAGGTGCTCAAGGCACTCGCCAGCGACGACAGCGCCGCCCAGCTCGAGATGGTGAAGCTGGCCGGGCGCCTGAAGCTCCCCGGCGCACCGGAAGGCATGGAGCCGCTGCTCGCCTCCGAGGACCGCGGGCTCAAGCTCGCCGTCGTCGAGGCGCTCACGGCGATCTCGAGCCCCTCGGCCATGCGGCTGCTGGAGAAAGCGATCGACGATGGCGACCGCGATGTGCGGATCGCCGCCGTGCGGTTTCTCGGTTCCCGCGGCTACCGCAATGCGGCAGCGCGCATCCAGTCGATGGTCACGGGCTCCAAGCTCCGGAGCGCCGATCTGACCGAGAAGATGGCGTTCTTCGAGGCGTTCGGAGCGCTCGTGGGAGCCAAGGGGATCCCGGCGCTCGAGAAGATGCTCGCCGCCAAGGGGCTGCTCGGAAAGAAGGAAGATCCCGAGACCCGCGCCTGCGCGGCGATGGCGCTCGGCAAGGTCCGTACGCCGGAGGCGCGCGCGGTGCTCGAGCGCGCGGCCCAGGATAAGGACCCGCTGGTGCGCAACGCCGTGACCCGGGCGCTGCGCGAGGTCGGCACATGACCGGCGGCGGCCCCCCGCGCGGCTCGATCGCCGAGACCGTTCAGACCACGGACGGTTTCCTGCGTCACGCGGGGCGCGAGTTTCTGGTCGTGCTCTACACCGCGGTCCGCTCCCTCAAGCTGTATCCGCTCGAGAACGCGCAGGTGCAGAAGGCGCTGGACGACCTGACGGCCACGACCAAGCACCTGCTGGACGTGGAGAAGGAGATCGAGCTGCGGCTGCAAGGCGAGTTCATTTTCGTCAACTCCACCCGGCTGCGGCTCGACCTCGACAACTACGCGTCGTTTTCCCACATCCTCGGCGTGCTGCGGCAAAGCGGTATCGGCGCGGTGCGCATCGACGAGGGCGTGGAGCGCAAGCAGCTGCAGATCTTCGTCGCCCTGCTGCTCTCGTACGCGGCCAAAGAGGTGACCGCGACGAAGGTCTTCGAGCTCGCGCAGAAGCTGTCGGACGCCGGCGTGACGCACATCGGTGTCGAGCCCCCGTTGGAGACCGACGAGGACACCGAAGACGAAGAGCGGCAGAAGGAGGCGGCGAAGCGCACGTACGCGCGCTCGGTGGCCGTGACGAAGGAGGTCATCAACTCGATCCGCATGGGCCGGACGGCCAACGTGAAGAAGGTGAAGCGGGCCGTGCAGGCGATCGTGGATCAGGTGCTCAACAACGAGGCCTCGCTGGTGGGCCTCACCACCCTGCGGGACTACGACGAGTACACGTTCACCCACTCCGTCAACGTGTGCATCTTCTCGGTCGCGCTGGGCCGCAAGCTCGGCCTCACCAAGCTGCAATTGTACGACCTGGGCATGGCCGCCCTGTTCCACGACGTGGGCAAGTCGCGCGTGCCGCTCGAGGTGCTGAACAAGCAGGGCGGCTTGACCGACGAAGAGTGGCGCATCATGCAGGCACACCCCTGGCTCGGCGTGCTCACCCTGTTCGGGCTACGCGGCTACGGCGAGATCCCCTATCGGGGCATGATCGTCGCCTACGAGCACCACATGAAGACCGACCTCACCGGCTATCCCAAGTCGCTGCGGCCGCGCGACCTGTCCATTTATTCGAAGATCGTCGCCGTGGCCGACGGATTCGATGCCGCCACGAGTCGGCGCGCCTACCAGACCGTGCCGATCCAGCCGGATCAGGTGCTCAAGGAAATGTGGGAGAACCCGCGCCGCGGCTACGATCAGATCGTGGTGAAGGCCTTCATCAACCTGATCGGCATCTATCCGGTGGGAACGTGCGTCATCCTCGACACGTACGAGGTGGCGCTCGTGCACAGTGCCAATCCGGACGTCACCCACGTGCATCGACCGGTGGTCCGCATCGTGACCACGCCCGAGGGCGGGGTGCAGCACCCCGGATTCCTGGCCGACCTCGCGCAGCGCGATGCCGAAGGCCATCATCCCCGCTCGATTGTGAAGGTCACCGACCCCATAAAATACGGCATCAACGTCAGCGACTACTTTGTCTGAACACCCCATCGCCGCACGCTGGCGGGCCATCCGGGGCAATGCAGGAGCGCGGCGCGCCGCGCTCATTCCCTACCTGACCGCGGGGTTCCCGACACCCGAGTTGTCGCTCGAAGCCCTGCGGCTCCTCGCCGCGGCGGGTGCGGACTTCATGGAGGTGGGGATCCCGTTCTCGGATCCCCTGGCGGACGGGCCCACCATCCAGCGCTCCACCCAGGCCGCGCTGGACCAGGGCATGACGGTGCCGCGCGTGCTCGACCAGATCCGTCACGCCGCGCTCGAGATCCCGGTGGTGGTCATGACGTACTTGAACCCGCTGATGGCCTTCGGGCTCGAGCGCTTCGTGCGCGAGGCGGCCGCCGCCGGCGTCTCGGGACTCCTGCTCACCGACTTTCCCGCCGGCGCGGACCCCGACCTCGAGGCCATGGTGAGGGCGAGCCCGCTCGCGCTGATCCGCCTGATCGCGCCGACCACGACGCCCGATCGCCTGGCGCGGGCGGTGCAGGGCGCGAGCGGGTTCCTGTATCTCATCTCCCGCCTCGGCGTCACCGGCGCGCGCGATGAGGTGCCGGCGGACCTCGCCGACCACGTCGCCCGCGTGCGGTCGGCGAGCGCGCTCCCCCTCGCGGTGGGGTTCGGGATCGCCACGCCCGCCCAGGCGCGCGCCACGGCGCGGCTCGCCGACGGCGTCGTGGTCGGCAGTGCGATCGTGGATGCGCTGGCCGCGGGCGGGCTCGGCGCCGCCGAGCGGCTGGTCCGGCAGCTCGCCGCCGCGATCCGGGAGGGGACCGCGTGACCGCCAACCGCCTGGTCACGATCTACAGTCGGGCACTCGCCATCGGCGGATTGCTCGCGCTGGGCGCGGCCCTCATCGTGGACCCGCGCTGGACCGGGCAGCCGCTCGAGTTGTTGGGACTGCTCGTCGCCGCCCTGCTGCTGCGCGGCGGGCAGGTGCCGCTGAGCAAGTATTCGTATCTCACCCAGACCGGACTCGTGGCGCTGGCGGGAAGCCTCGCGGTGGGCGCGCCGGCGACCGCGCTCGCGCTGGCGGGCGGGGTGCTCGGCGCCGACTGGTTGTGGCAGAAGAAAATGTTCCTCGCGGCGCTCGTGAACGTGGGACGCGAGGTGATCGCGCTGCTCGGGAGCTACGGCGTCTACGCGGGGGCCCTGCGGCTCTCGAACGTGACGGCGCCCGGGTTGCACGTGGAGCTGATACCGGCGCTGTTCTTCTTCTGCCTGGCGTACTTCGTCATCAGCCGCCTGCTGTTCTACTTCGCCTTGGTCATTCGCGGCAAGCTCGAGCAGGACGAGCGCCTGCTCATCCTGCGATACGAGTGCATCGGGTATGGCGCGACCGTGATCGCCACCGGGATCGTCGTGGGCACAGTGAGCTACTGGCCGCCGCTCGCCTGGGTGTTCGTGGCGGCCGCGCTCGGCGCCCTGGGGCTGCTCTTCAAGCACACCCTCGAGGAGGCGATCGCCGCCGAGGAGCTGAACAAGATCCACGCGATGGAAGCCGTGATCACCAGCAACATCAGCCTCGAGGACTCGTTCGCCCGGATCGAGCGGCTGGCGCATCGGCTGGTGGATTGGGGCGACTTCCGCATCTATCGGCGTCAGGAGGGCGCGCTCCGGCTCGCCTATCGCGGGCAAATCGGGCGCGCGGCGCGCGGCGAGCCCACGCCGGATACCGCCGCGGTGCGCGAGCACGTCACCCAGACCGGCGAGGCCGTCGTCATCCACGACGTCACCCACGACAAGCGCATCGCCGACGCGCCGCTTGCCGTCCAGAGTCTCGTCATGGTCCCGCTCAAGTTCGGCGATCACGTGATCGGGACCCTCGAGCTCGAGCACCACAAGCGCAAGGTGTACCGGGGCAAGGACGTGATCACGATCAACACGTTCGCGAACCAGCTCGCCACCGCGATCCACATCACCGAGCTGCGCCGGCCGTTGGTCGAAACCGTGGAGACGCTCACGCACCAGCTCGCCACGCTGGCGCGCGCCGCCGCGTCGATGCGCGAGGCCGCCGGCGCGGTGGCCCAGTCCACCGGCCTGATCCGCCAGGGCGTGCTGGCGGAGGAAGGCGAAGTCTCCGGCGGGCTCGAAGCCACGGAGAGCCTGGCCCGGGTGTCCCGGCGCGTGTCGGAGGACGGGACCGAGGCGGCACAGGCCTCCAACACCGCGAGCGAGGTCGCCAACAAGAATCGCCACCAGATCCGCGACGCGATCGGCCGCCTCGTGGCCCTGAAGGCATTCGTGGGGGAGGCCTCGAGCAAGGTCCAAGGGCTCGGGCAGGTGAGCCGACGCATCACCGGATTCATCGCGTCGATCCGCGAGCTGGCCGACATGACCAACCTGCTGGCGTTGAACGCCGCCATCGAGGCCGCTCGGGCGGGCAAGCACGGCAAGGGCTTCGCGGTGGTGGCCGAGGAAGTCCGCCGGCTGGCGGAGCAGAGCTCGACTGCCGCCCTCGAGGCGGGCGAGCTGGTGCAGGACATCCACCGGCAGGTCGGCGAGGTCGTGGAGCAGATGCGGCGGGGGCAGGTCAACGTGGGTGGCGTCGAGGAGCTCTCCTCGGCGGCGCTCGAGGCGTTGGACGCGATCGTCGCGGCGACGGCCGAGGCGACGTCGCACGCCCAGCGGATCGCGGCCGCCGCGGGCGACCAGGACAAGGCATTCGGGAAGCTGCGCCAGCGCATCCACGCCGTGGCCGAGATCGCAGGGAAGAACCGTGCCGAGGCGGACGACGTCGCGACCCGCGCGGACGAGGCGGCGCGGGGACTCAGCGATCTCGAGCGCGCCACTCGCGAGCTCGAGGACGTCGCGGCGATGCTGCGAGAGCTGACCCGCGGCTTTGCCAGCATCGCGTAGCGCGCTTACCATTCCCGCGTGGCCAAGGGTGAGGCGGAGCGCGTGTACGTGGCGCTGGGCTCGAACGTCGGCGACCGCGCCGCGCATCTCGCATACGCGCGGGCGCGGCTCGCGGCGCTGCCGGGCACGCGCCTGCTGAAACAGTCCCGCGTGGAGGAAACCGCCCCCCTCGGGCCCGTACCGCAGGGGGCCTATCTCAATCAGATGGTCCTCCTCGAGACCGCCCTCGAGCCCGCCGAGCTTCTCGTCCAGCTGCACGCGATCGAATCGGAGCGGGGCCGCGAGCGCCGGGCGGGCGTTCGCTGGGGACCCCGAACCCTGGACCTGGACGTCGTGCGCTTCGGCGATCGGGTGTTGCGCGAGCCGCACCTGGTAATCCCGCATCCCGAGCTTCCGAACCGCCCCTTCTGGCTGCGGGAGCTGGCGGAGCTCGACGCCGCGCTATCGCCGCGCCCGACTCCCGATGGCTGACGAGACCAAGCCCGTCACCACCCACGAGCTCCTCGCGATGAAAGCGCGCGGCGAGCGCATCGTCGTGCTCACGTGCTACGACGCGTTGTTTGCGCGGCTGCTCGACGCATCAGGCGTGGACGTCCTGTTGGTCGGCGACTCGGTCAATCAGGTGCTCGCCGGCGCGGAGACGACGCTCTCCGCCACGCTCGAGCAGATGATCTATCACACCAAGATCGTGCGACGCGGCGCCGTGCGCGGGTTAGTGGTGTGCGACATGCCCTTTCTGACCTACCAGGTTTCTCCTCCCGAGGCGATCCGGAACTGCGGCCGCGTCATGCAGGAAACCGGCTGCCACGCGGTGAAGCTCGAGGGCGGCGCGTCGATGGCGCAAACGGTGCGCGCGCTGGTGGACGTCGGCATTCCCGTGATGGGCCACCTCGGTCTCACTCCTCAGTCGGTACACGCACTGGGTGGCTACCGGGTGCAGGGACGCGACGAACCGACCGCCGAGCGCCTGAAGCTCGACGCCAAGGCGCTGCAGGATGCAGGTGCCTTTTCGATCGTGCTGGAACTCGTGCCCGCGCCGCTCGCCTCCCAGATCACGAAGTCGCTCACGATTCCGACCATCGGCATCGGTGCGGGACCCGCCTGCGACGGCCAGGTACTGGTGCTCCCGGACATGCTGGGGTTGAACGACCGGTTCACCGCCAAATTCGTGAAGCGCTACGCGGCGCTCGCGGAGGACGTGCGGGAGGCCGTGAAGCTGTACGCGGCCGAGGTACGCGAGGGCCGGTATCCCGGTCCAGAGCATTCGTTTCCGAAGTGAATGATTGGACGCGGCGAGACGTGCTCGCGATGCTCGCAGCCGCAGCCTGGACGCCGCTCGTGCCGCGCCGCAGCCCGAACGTGACGGCCACCGGCTCGCCCGCCGGGCCGACCGGGTTTCGGGTCCGGACGATCACGGCGGGCACGAACCTGAAGAGCCTCGCGGACACCCGAGCCGTCGACGCCGCGCTCGCCACTCTCAAGCGGGCGAAGCAAGCCGTCACGGACGCGGGCTACGAAGTGCAGACCGTCCGCATCGCGACCCAGCCGTTGCTCGAGGACGCCGCGCCGCGCGCGCGCGCGGTTGCCTTGGGGGCCCTTCAATCGCTCGACCGCGCCGTGGTCGCCGAGTCCACGCTCCTGAGCGTCGGGCCGGTTCTCGCCCCTGACGGTGTTGATCCCGAGTTTGGCGCGTGGGCCGCCGAGCTCGCCCGCACGACTCAGAACATCAGTTTCACGGTGCGAGTTGCGTCGCCCGAGCGCGGCACGTCGCCGCGCGGGGTCACCGCCGCGGGCGAGGCGATGGCGGCGATCGCGCGCGCCACTCCGGGGGGCATCGGGAACTTCCGATTCGCCGCTGCCGCCAACGTCCCCCCCGGGACGCCGTTCTTTCCCGTCGCGTACCACGGTGGCTCGGACGCGATGGCCATCGGTCTCGAATCGCCTCCGTTGCTGTCCGCCGGACTTGCCGAAGCCAACACCCTGGGGGAGGCAAAACAGCACCTCACGGAGCTGCTCGAGTCCAGGCTCGGGCCGCTGGAGCGCCTGGTGCGGGACATCGCCCGGCGCGAAAAGCGGAGCTACACCGGCATCGACGTCTCTCCCGCCCCCGGCAAGGACGCCGATCACGGACGTCCTCAAGAGCCTGCGGGTGAAGACCTGCGGGTACTCGGGGCTCATGCTCCCGGTGCTGGAAGATCCCGTGCTGGCGAAACGCGCATCGGAGGGGAGGTTCAGCGTGCGCGACCTGCTGCTGTATTCCAGCGTCTGCGGCACGGGGCTCGACGTCGTGCCACTGCCGGGCGACAGTCGGGCGGACCGGCTGGCGGCCCTGATCGCAGACGTGGCCGCGCTCTCCACCAAGCTCCGCAAGCCGCTCTCCGCCCGGTTGTTTCCGGTGCCGGGCAAGGCGGCGGGTGAGATGGCGCGTTTCGACAACCCCTACCTCACCGACTCGATGGTGCTCAAGGCGGAGTAGCACACTGCCTGCGGCACGTGCACGTCATGAAGCGCCGAGCGTCTCTCAAGATCACCATGACACGAATGCGTTCGTGGCGACTGGTGCTCGCTTTCATCTCGCTGGATGCCGGTTGCCTGTCGGGTCAGGCCGCGCGACGACCCGATCCGGTCCCATTCACTCGCCTCACGACGTATGCCCTCGAGGTGGACGAGCCTGGAGTCGCGGTCATCCGCGACAGCGCGCAGTGGTCGACGTTGTGGCGGTACTTCGGACGAGAATACCGCTCCGGTGGGGAGACGCGGCTTCCGGACAGCATTGCAACGCCACCTCGGGTGGATTTCGATCACGCCATGATCATCGCGGTGAGGCCGGCACGACGCCTTGGCTGTTCCACGAACACGTACCTCAACCGGATCGAGTCTGACGGCGACCGGCTGCGCGTTGTGCTGGGCCCGGACGACGGCACTCGGCAGCCGATGTTCTGTGTCGAGCCATTCGGGAGCATGCTCGAGGCCGTGG
>WNGQ01007949.1_pt1 | contig 10152 bp, 7 predicted proteins | sample 5407661 | NCBI WGS metagenome assembly WNGQ01 (sample SAMN13153382, study PRJNA577476) | soil metagenome | isolation source: 60 cm soil or saprolite under Garry oak tree replicate 2 | place: USA:California | collected 2016-06-15 | reverse complement strand
TCGGTGCCACGTCTTCTGGGGGCCGTTAATCGATGGCTTTGATAATTCCGCTCACCAATCTCCCTTCTGCTCGAGCGAGTGCTCCTTCTAGATAAATTGGCTCTAACCCAAAGGCCCAGTACTCCACCGCGACCCGGCTAGGCTGTGACGTTTCTTCCCCGGTGCGCAACACCGGCTTGCTCTTGTCCGTCGGATGAAATTCGAGCCACCCCTCCCATGTGCCGTCAGTCCTCTCCCCCGCGTAAATGCGCGCAACGTAGATCGTCTCCCCGTCCTTGACCCTCGTAGAGTGCTCGCGAATCAGTTCAGCCATGGTTCACCTCTTTTAATTAAAACGTCCAGTCAAGGGCATTCGCTCTCCATCAGACCGGGCGGAATGGGCGCGCAGTTCCCTCTGACGAAGTGGCGCTCGAAGCGCATGTCGAGATTGTGAATTCGTTCGAGCGACCAGTTCTTTACCGGTACCGGTTTCTGCCTGGATCAGTATAGTCGCGTCGGTGGGCACCACGGTCTCTTGCCGACAATCTCCGGCAGGTTGAGCAGACTGGATCCCCAGTTCCCTCCGGGGATGCTGTCGATCTTATGCGCGGCCACGTACTTCTGTTTCTCCCAACGGCTCCGATCAGATTAGCCATCCTTCATGGACCGGTTGCCGGTCGGAATCGGGCTTTGCCATTCCGTTCGGGTGCTCATGTGTTGCAGCAGCAGGACACGCGTTCCGCAAGTAGTCCTGGAGTTCGCTGCGTGCCCGGCGTAGTCGATTTTTTACAACGCCGCCCGAGAGCTGTAGAGCCTTTGCTGTCTCGGCAGTCGAGAGCTGCTCGATAGCTCGCAACACAAACACCACGCGGTAGGCAGGGCGAAGATTCGCGATGGCGCGCCTCAACAGGTCTCTGAGTTCCTTCCGCGAGTACGCTGCTTCAGGTCCCTCGATGGCTGACTGAAAATCATCTCTGGCCAGAATCTCCTCGGCGGAAGGCATGGCCTCGTCCAGAGCCGTATGCATATTGCTCCGCCTCTTGCGAAGGCACATTAGGGCTTCGTTGATGGCGATCCGCGAAATCCAGGTCGTGAAGCGGGAGCGCCCTTCGAACTGCCCCAGCTTGCGGTGCGCTTTCAGCATCGTTTCCTGCTGGACGTCCTCCGCGTCCTCAGTATTGCGCGTAATGCTCAGAGCTAGGCGGTATACGCGTTCCTGCGACGGCTTCATGAGTTGAGCGAACTGCGCGTCGTCTTTCTGTTGGGAGAGGCAGAACGCCCCCTGCGCGCGGAGCCCGTGGGCTGATCCGCAGCATTGTAGATGCTTTTGTCCCACGGCAATAACCGGTCGGCGATTTCCTCGCTCAACCATGATGAAGCCTGGAGGGCCTTGGAACGACGGGCTGGTTTTCATAAGCAGACTCCCAACATAGAGCAACACCAGCGTGCTGTCTGTACAATAGGGGACTCACCGCAAAACCATGAGGCCGAATACCCTACAATCCCGAGAACGCTAGTTAATGATGCTCGATACCGTTCGCGCGGGACTCCACGCGCTGCGGTTCGCCCCATTCGGCGATGATATAGCCGTGGCGAATGATCAGCCCGCACGGGCACAAATTTGGGCACAACGACAATCAGCCGGAATTGAACGAAACGACTCAGCACTTTGCCGTTTTCAAGACCCAGCGTCGCGGATCAAATCCGCCCCCCCACCATCGCTTTCAATCTTCCCGTAAATTAGTGACTCTGAAGGCACGTGAACGTCCCGGTTTGAAACGTACCGGTTTGAGCACGTTTGCCTAGCTAGTTACTTTGCACAGCCTGAGCAGCGACCTAGCTTGAATGTAGATAGGGAGCGTTCCTGTCAGCAAGATTCCTGCCAGACCGGGGTTATTGCTGCCCTAGAAAGTGACAGCTTGCGGAAGCTCTTTCAAGCGCTTGGATTTATCCTGCTCACTCTGTGTGTGGGTGCCAGCAACTCGCTCGCGCAGGTTGCTGATCCAGCGCCAAGTCCCGTATTGGCATATGAGGGCCGTTTGCTCGAGTCGAACGCGCCTGTGACCGGTACGCGGCCATTCGTGTTTTCGATTATCGATGTCAATGGAAATGAATTGTGGAACTCGGGCACACAAATCCTGACCGTCACCGGCGGCCTTTACGGCGTTATTTTGGGGGCAGCAGGTATGCCTGCCCTCCCTCCGACCTTGGCACTTCGGGCCAACCTGCACCTGCGGGTGAATGCTGACGGCGTTCAACTCTCTCCTGACATTCCCCTAATTCCGGCGCTACAGGCCAGCAATGCATGGAATGTGATGGGACCGTTTATGGGCGACGTGAACGGTACGCAGCAAGCCATGTCCGTCGTGAAGCTCCAGGGTTCCCCAGTCGACTTGAGCGTGGCGCCGACAAGCGGAGAGGTACTAACCTTTAACGGAACGAGCTGGATTGCCGCACCGGGAGCCCAAGGCCCCGCGGGTCCGCCAGGCCCGCAAGGACCAGCGGGTCCAGCCGGTCCAGCTGGGCCAGTCGGTCCGCAAGGTCCTCAAGGACCTGCCGGTGCAACAGGCGTCCAAGGACCACAAGGACCGGCCGGTGCAACGGGACCGGCTGGACCGGCGGGATTGAACTGGCAAGGAACGTGGAGCAGCAGCACGGCTTATGCAGTGAATGACGGCGTCAGCTTCAACGGTTCGAGCTACATCAGTATCCAGGCGGGCACGAACCAACAGCCTGACACCAGCCCCTCGTTCTGGAATTTATTGGCGCAATCAGGCGCTGACGGCAAAACGGTCCTGAACGGAACGATCGATCCGACGTCCGCAGATGGTGTTGATGGCGATTTCTATATAAATACAACGTCAGCAACAATCTTCGGGCCTAAAATCGCGGGTGGCTGGCCGGCGGGTATCTCCCTAGTCGGTCCTCCCGGACCGCAAGGCCCCACTGGAGCTACTGGACCACAGGGGCCTCAGGGACAGGTTGGGCCAACGGGTGCTACTGGTCCACAAGGGCCACAAGGACCCCAAGGACCGATCGGTGCAACGGGACCGGCTGGACCGACGGGATTGAACTGGCAAGGGATGTGGAGCAGCAGCACGCCGTACCAGGTCAACGACGCAGTCGCCTACAACGGATCGAGCTACATCAGTATCCAGGCGGGCACGAATGACCAACCTGACACAAGTCCCTTGTTCTGGAATTTATTGGCCCAGGACGGCGCCACAGGCGCGACCGGTGCAACGGGCGCTACTGGTCCGCAGGGGCCTCAAGGACCGACAGGAGCTACCGGCGCAACGGGACCACAAGGAGCTCAAGGGGCGACCGGCGCAACGGGACCCCAAGGCCCGCAAGGGGTAACCGGCGCGACGGGACCGGTGGGAGTGAACTGGCAGGGGATATGGAACAGCAGCACGCCGTATGCAGTGAACGACGGGGTCAGCTTCAACGGTTCGAGCTACATCAGCATCCAGGCGGGCACGAATCAACAGCCTGACACGAGTCCCTCGTTCTGGAGTTTATTGGCCCAGGACGGCGCCACAGGCGCGACCGGTGCAACAGGCGCTACTGGTCCGCAGGGGCCTCAGGGACCGACAGGGGCTACCGGCGCCACTGGTTCTGCGGGGCCCATAGGTGCCACCGGACCACAGGGCCCGCAAGGGGCGACCGGCGCAACAGGACCGGCGGGAGTGAACTGGCAGGGGACGTGGAACAACACCACAGCGTATGCAGTGAACGACGGGGTCAGTTTCAACGGATCGAGCTACGTCAGCATCCAGGCCGGCACAAATCAGGAGCCCGACGTAAGTGCCTCCTTCTGGAATTTACTCGCGCAGGAAGGAGCCGCCGGCGTAACGGGACCGGCTGGCGCTACTGGGCCACAAGGACTCCAGGGACCAACAGGAGCAACGGGGGCGACAGGACCGCAAGGGCCTCAGGGACCCATCGGGCCAACGGGTGCAATTGGCACGCAGGGATTACAAGGGTCCACGGGTGCAACTGGATCCAGCGGCCCCGCGGGATTGAATTGGCAGGGGACTTGGAACAACAGCACAGCGTATGCAGTGAATGACGGGGTCAGTTTCAACGGTTCGAGCTACATCAGCATCCAGGCCGGAAATAACCATCAACCCGACACGAGTCCTTTGTTTTGGAACCTACTTGCGCAGCAAGGAACCGTTGGCGGAACGGGGGCGACAGGGGCGACTGGAGCACAGGGGCCGCAGGGACCAACAGGTGCCAACGGGCCTCAGGGGCCGCTGGGACCGGCGGGTTCTACGGGTGCCACTGGCCCACAAGGATCACAAGGGCTACAAGGGCCACCGGGTGCGACGGGGCCGGCGGGACCGGCGGGGTTGAACTGGCAGGGAGCATGGAATAGCACCAACGCCTATAACCTGAATGATGCTGTGGGCTACAACGGTTCGAGCTATTTCTCCATCCAGGCCGGGGCCAATCAACAACCTGACACGAGTCCGTCATATTGGAGTTTATTGGCGTCCACGGGGCCAACGGGACCTCAAGGACCTGCAGGAACTCAAGGACCGACAGGATCGACCGGATCGACAGGACCCGCTGGCCCTGCAGGGGCAATGGGTGCAACCGGTCCGCAGGGCATACAAGGGCCCGTTGGTCCAACGGGACCGGCGGGATTGAACTGGCGAGGCGTATGGAGTAACAGCACGGCGTATGCGGTCAATGATGCAGTCTCCTTCGGCGCTTCGAGCTACATCAGCATTCAGGCCGGAACAAATCAGGAACCTGACACGAGCCCCTTATTCTGGACCTTACTGGCGCAGCAAGGTGCGACGGGACCGACGGGAACGACGGGGGCCACAGGGGCACAGGGACCTCAAGGTCCGGCAGGAGCCACAGGTCCGGCGGGGCCCCAAGGAATTCAGGGCCCCACCGGTGCCACGGGTCCCACCGGCGCTACTGGTCCACAAGGTATACAAGGGCCTACTGGTTCAACGGGGCCGACCGGTCCAGCAGGGTTGAACTGGCGGAACACATGGAGCAACAGTACGGCCTATGTGGTGAACGACGGCGTCAGCTTCAACGGTTCGAGCTACATCAGTATTCAGGCCGGCACGAATCAACAACCTGACATGAATGCTGCGTTTTGGACTTTGCTGGCGCAGGAAGGAGCGACAGGTGCGCCAGGCGCAACCGGCGCGACCGGACCGCAGGGATCTCAGGGAGCGACTGGGGCGACAGGTGCTACCGGATCGCAAGGGCCGACGGGTGCCACCGGTGCTACCGGTCCGCAGGGACTACTAGGACCGACGGGTGCCACCGGACCGGCCGGTCCAGCCGGTCTGAATTGGCGCGGCACATGGAGCAGCAGTACGGCCTATGCTGTGAGCGATGCAGTCGCCTACAACGGGTCCAGCTACGTAAGCATCCAGGCGGGCACCAATCACCAACCTGACGTAAATCCCTCGTTTTGGAATTTACTATCGCAGCAAGGGGCGACAGGTGCGACAGGGGCTACAGGCGCGACTGGATCGCAGGGATCTCAGGGAGCGACTGGGGCGACAGGTGCTACCGGGCCGCAAGGACCAACCGGAGCGACCGGAGCCACCGGGCCGCAAGGGCCGATGGGTGCAACGGGTGCCACCGGATCGACCGGTCCAGCGGGATTGAATTGGCGGGGCACATGGAGCAGCAGCACGGCCTATGCGGTGAATGACGCAGTCGCCTACAACGGATCCAGCTACACCAGCATCCAGGCAGGCACCAATCAACAACCTGACATAAGCGCCTCGTTCTGGAGTCTATTGGCCCAGCAAGGTACGCCAGGGCCCTCGACCGTAAGCTACACGTCGAATGGCAGCACAGCCAACTTATTACAGAAGTTGACGACGGTTTTGTCGGTATCTCGCGCAGTCAATGCCACAACCTCCGATGCCACAGGAATTATTGGCATCGCCAGCGCCACCGTATCAGCCGGCAGCAGCGTGCTAGTGAACGTGTACGGCACCGCTTTGTGTGTGTTCGATGGCGCCACGACCGCGGGAGATTACGTTCAGGCTAGTGCAACGGTTGCGGGCAATTGCCACGATGTCGGCGCATCATACCCCCCGGCCAATCAGGTCTTGGGGTACGTTCTGTCCTCCAATGCTACGGCCGGAACTCACACTCTCTTTTTGTTTGGCATTGAGACGGGTACCGCAGCACCGGCGATAAGTTCTGTGTTTGGCCGCACCGGGGCTATAACAGCGGCAGGGAACGACTACAACTTCAACCAGCTCGCGGGCAGCTTGGCCTCATCCCAGGACTACACGGTCGGCTCCGCTGGCACGTACACTAAGGTGACGACCAATGCCCAAGGCCGCGTTAGTTCCGGAACGCAGGCCGCCGCCAGCGACCTTTCCAACGGAACTACCGGCAGCGGCTCGATCGTCCTCGCGACCGGCCCCACCCTCACGACTCCGACAATTTCGGGAGCCCTTGGCGGCAATCTCGACCTTGGCACCGCTAACGCGGTGGTCATCGAGGTTGCGAACGCCGGCGTCACGGGCACGACTGTCAACAAACTCGTGAAATTGACCGGAGCGCCTTCCACAGCCGTGACTGCAGCAACCACCGACACCAGCCGAATCCTCGGAATTGTTACAGGCGGCGCCGGAACCACGGGCAACGCCCAAATCGCCACTGACGGTATTGCGAGCTGTGTCTTCGACGGTGCCACGACCGCTGGCGATTACGTTCAGATCAGTTCTGTGCTTGCCGGCGATTGCCATGATGCCGGAAGCACGCGCCCCACCAGCGGTCAAGTCCTAGGGATGGTTCTTTCCACACACGGCACTGGCGGTACATACGCCATGACGGTGGTCGCCGACCATATGGGGGTCCCAACACCGTCTGGCGGGACGATCGCGACATCAGAAACGACGATTTCTTCAACCTACACGGATCTCACCACGTCCGGGCCAGCTGTAACGGTCGCTGTCTCGGCAGTGGGCAAGGCTCTCGTGACAGTCACTTCCACACAAAACACCTCGAGTAATTTTGCGGATTGTTTCATGGGGTTCGCGGTGTCCGGAGCTACGACCGCATCGGCATCCGATTCGCAGGCACAGCAGATGACGTTTTACAGACCTGCGCTTCCGGTAACCAATAGTGCGACCTATCTCGTGACCGGTCTCGCCACGGGCAACAACACTTTCACTGCAAAATACAGGTCCGGCAACGCCGATTGTTCTTTCGCTAACCGAAACATCATGGTGACTTCGTATTAAGAAGGAAGATGGGCGTGAAATGCGCTGACGTTAATACGTTCCGCCGCGAGTCCATTGCGCTTTGTGTTTTCGCACCGGTGCATAGGGGTGGCGTAACAACAATACGAAGCTGTGCGAACAAAAAACCTAGTCTAGTTGATGGACCCGACACAAGGATGGCCGAGAACCCCAAGCCGGGATCGCGTCCCATGCCGCGACATGGGCAATTACTCGAATTGGGCCGCGAGGCTAGCCTTGCCAAAAGAGCAAAGCGCCATGTGCAGTAAGCTATTCATTCTGATAGCAGTGCTGATGTTGCTATGCAGCGCTGGGGCTAAGGCAGATGACTTCGTATACGCTTACTGCCCGTTAGGAGAAGGATACGTTTTCCTGTATGGCTCCGTGGCCGGCTTCCAGGTGTTAGCCAACCTGAAATGCGGCGAACAGCTCACCGTTGTCGATACGAGTGATAAAGACAGGGCCAGAGTGCGGACGGCAAGCGGAAAGGAGGGCTTCGTATTTAAATACACCATCAGCACAGTTCCGTTTGGGACCCAGCCGCAAGCCGCGGCGGAGCCCCCGAATGTCGCCGATCAACAGCCAGAACCACACCCCGAACCGCAGCCAGAGCCAAAGCCACAGGGGCAACCAGAGCCACGGCCGCTGCCACAACCTCGAGCAGAATCGAGGGCAGCACTGCCAGTTGTACGCCATAGGGCTGAGCTTGAACTATTCGGCGGCTACAGTTACATGCGCGCGAACATTGTATTCAGCGGCGCGCCATTGAATGCGAATGGCGCGAGCGCTTCCGTGGTTATGTATTTGAGCAACTGGTTCGGCATAATCGGCGATTTCGGACTGTTTCAGCAGCGCAACGTAGCGGCGCAGGGATTCAGCCTCACGTTCTCGAGTTATCAATTTGGCCCGCGTCTGAGATTCCCACAACTGGCGCATGTCACACCTTTCGTGCACTTTCTTTGGGGCTTAGGACACGCGGGTGGCACAGTCTATACTCGTTCGCTCGGATTCGGCGTGCCTCCTCTGGGTGTGAACAATGCCTTTGTGCTCACGGGAGGTGGTGGAGTGGATTGGAAAGTGCGCCCTAGGATCGCGATCCGACTCATTCAGGCGGACTATCTCCATTCGGAGTTTCTCAACGGCAGCGGCAATCGGCAAGAAAATATAAGGCTAAGTACTGGCGTTGTTTTTAGCTTCGGAAAAGAGTGAGCATAAGTGGCACAACTTGCGGCTTGCGGCTCAGACCCAAGCCTAAAATAACCCTCGCCGAACGGAGGCGCAGAATGAGCGGCGGTCGAGATCTGGCTACTGACAAACGCCTGGTGCCGTGCATACCGGAATGCTGAACCCGCTGCGCACTTGCACGTTACCGCTGAGGTCTGTTGCGGTCATGAAGGGCACAAGTTGTCCAACGACCGCAGAGTTCTGAATGACGCTAAACACCTGGACGCCGCCTGAAGCCTGTACGAGATTGGTGTTAAGCTCTCCTACTAATTGCGTGGGCGGAAGGACCACTACGGTTGCGGAACCGGTGATGCTCGTTCCTGCGCCCGGATAAGTGGGCGTCCAGGTCGCAGTAACAACGTAGTTGCCAGCTGTTCCCGGTGCTGTGTAGACCCCTGCGCTGGTAACGGTTCCGCCGTTGGCAGGACTCACGGACCATGTCACCGTACCTCCTTGCGGGGAGGTGGGCGTAAATAACGCCGTAAATGTGGCTGATGACCCCCCGGGGAGTGTAACGGAAGCAGGGTTCACAGAAATACTGACGGAGAGAGGCCCTGGAAACCCGCCGCCACCATTGCGGCAACCGGCAACGCCAAGGACGAACAAGAGGAGCACGAGAGGACTTCGGCTACGAACTTTCGTGATATCCATATGTGCGTAGCGCCTCTCGTTTCACCCGTGGCATTCTCTCGATGAAACGCTTCGCGCAGGAGAATCGGAGGACTCAGGTTAGTGTGCGGCGCCTTACGAAACCCGTCAAGCGAGCATTTGAATGATGGAGCCGAAACAACAACCTGGTCTTGAAGTAAAGACGAACGCCGGCCTCGGCACGCTCCCACATCAGACAACACCGCGGCTGTTAGTCTTTGGCTGACCGGCATTGTGAGGCCGAGCTTGGAGGGTGCTCAATAATTCAGCGCGCGGGCACGGCGTCCGCAGGCCAGTAGGGCTTATCCGAATCGGCTAAGTAGCCATCCGCGTAGCGATCGTGATGGCGAAGCCACGACATGGTAAAAGACAAAGCGTCTTCGTCGCGGCCTTTGGGCACGAGGTCGAGATAGTTGTAAGTGTTCATAGTCGTTTCGGTGCCGCGTGCGTAAGCGGAGTATGTGTGAAAGATATCTCCGTTCTCGCCCTTGTAGAACACGCTGATTCCGGGACCCTCCTCGCTTGGGAACTTGCCCATGTCGTAGTTGTAGTACACGCTTCCACTCGCGAGTTCGTCTTTCGTGAACGCCACGTGAAAACGGCCCATTCGACAGATTTCAAGAAATCTACCAGCTTCAACCTGCTACCATCCGAATTTGTTAGTTCTACCATTCAGATTGGAACTGATTCGGCTCGCAGCGTAGCCGCCATGCAAGGTCATAGGTTGGCGATTGCCTCACTGAGAACCCCACCCGGGAGACTCCCGCGCATCCACGGCTTGTCGGGCTGCGCGAGGGAACGAATTCGCTTGATTCTGTATGGGCCAAGGAACAGACTACCGCAGCCTCAATTCAAATATCGGGTGTGAACCGCACATCCCTACCGCGGGGGAGGCCAGGCCTGTTATCCCCCGGGGGAAGGTCCCCCCATGTTAGTCTCAGCCAACGAGAGGGAAAACTGAGGAAGAATAGCTTCGACTCGAAATCCGCACACGTAAAATCGCGTGTGCGGTACCCAGTTTGTTTCCGAGGTTTGGGTCTGTGCGACCCGCTTAGGAAAG
>WNGQ01007948.1_pt1 | contig 10153 bp, 11 predicted proteins | sample 5407661 | NCBI WGS metagenome assembly WNGQ01 (sample SAMN13153382, study PRJNA577476) | soil metagenome | isolation source: 60 cm soil or saprolite under Garry oak tree replicate 2 | place: USA:California | collected 2016-06-15 | reverse complement strand
CCTGTCAACGCTTCGCCACGCCCTCACGGAACGTCGACGCATGACTCGGGGCCGCCGTGGGTCGCTAGCCCTTCGGCGCAGAGCTCTTCCATCTCCTCCTCCATGCCGGTTTATCCCGGCGCTTTCCCAAGATCATGGCAGGCGACAGGCTGGGCTTCCCCGTAACACTGTTCTCATGCCGGCAGTTCATGCACCCGGTCGGCACGACCGGGGGCGGGCGCTGCTGGCCGTGCCGGATCAGATTGGGGTGCGCACACAGCCGTTTCCCAGAGTTCGTCAGGCTTGGCGCCCTCTTGGGGGCGTTTTTGCGATCTCACCTGGAGCACTCTGGAAACTCAGGTGAGCAATGCCCGGACCGAGGCCTCCAGTACCCGCCTTCGAGCTCTTGAGCGGCTGCCAGGAAACGCTGCGGAAATCGCAGGATCCGCGGAAATAGCTGCTGAGACCGGTTGCATCGCTGCCGATGCTCAGACTACCATCCCATCAGATGGTAAGGAGATGGTGTGGGGATGGCCCCGAGTGAGGGCGAGAAGACTGAGAAGATCACTATCAACCTGGGATTGGTGGACCTCGGGCAGATCGATCTGCTGGTCCAAGAAGGTTTCTACACCAATCGCACCGATTTCATCCGTACGGCCATCCGTACCCAGCTCGCCACCCGGGGCGAGGCGCTCGACCAGACAGCGGCCCGGCGCACCCTCACCCTGGGCAGCTGTCACTACACCCGTCGGGACCTGGAGGAGATCCGCGACGCCGGGCAGATGATCCACATCCGGGTGCTGGGGCTGGCGAGCATCGCCGCCGATGTCTCCCCTCAACTGGCCCTGGCCACGATTGCCTCGGTGGAGGTGCTCGGCGCCTTCCGGGCCCCCACTGCGGTGAAGGCCGCCCTCGCGGCTCGCACCGCCTGAGCCGACTGCGGCCACCACGGCTGCCCGGACCGCCGGGCCCCCGGCACACGGGCCGTCCTGCCAGGAAGACCAGCGAAGCCACCGCGAGAAGGGATAGCGCCATGGATGCACGCCAGATGGCGGCGATGGCTGAGGCCACCCGCCTGACCCGCCAAGGCCGCCTCGTTGAGGCAACCGCGCTGATTCAGCAAACGCTGGCCGGACCGGCGGTGACACGGCGGGCGCCGGATGCGCCATGTGCCGAGGAGGAGACCGGTGCCGCGCTTGGCCGCTCTCCCGCTTCCCCGCCACGGCTGTCCGCCCGCGGGGGGACACCGCTGAGGCGGGTCCCTTCTGGCTGGATCCCCCGCCTCCGCACTTTCCCCCGCCGAGACGCATCCGGTCTCCACCGCGCGCACCGGCCCGCTGCCCCGCCCGCAAAGCGACCGGCGGGCCGGTTTGACGCCTTCTCCTACACCAACGCCGCCGGTACCCGCGTCTACCGGCTCTATGTCCCCACCGGCCACACTGGCGGCCCCCTGCCTTTGGTCGTGATGCTGCACGGCGGCACTCAAGACGCCGAGACCTTCGCCGCCGCTACCGGCATGAACGACCTCGCCGAGCGTGAGACCTTCCTCGTCGCCTACCCTGAACAGGCCCGCTCGGCGAACCCTGGCCGGTACTGGAACTGGTTCGACCCCGGTCATCAGTGCCGCGACGTCGGCGAGCCGTCGCTGATCGCCGGGATCACCGGCCAGGTCATGGACCGCTACGGGGCAGATTCCGGCCGGGTGTATGTGGCCGGGTTCTCCGCCGGCGGCGCGATGGCCGCGGTGATGGCCGCGGCCTACCCTGATCTTTACGCCTCTGCTGGCGTGCACTCCGGGCTGGCCTGCGGCGCTGCCGGTGACGTGGCCTCCGCGTTCGCGGCGATGAGGCAGGGCCCATCGCACCCGGCCCGGCCCCCGGTGCGGCCCCTGCCGTTGATCGTGTTCCATGGTGACCGGGATGCGACCGTGGCCCCCGTCAACGCGGCGGCCCTCATCGGACACCTCCTGGCAGCAGGCGGTCCCGATGCCATGCCCACCGCGGTGACCAGCGGCGGGCAGGTGCCCGGCGGGCATGCCTACACCCGCACCTGCTACCAGGACCCCGCCGGGGCGACCCTTGCCGAGCGCTGGACTATCCACCAGGGCGGACATGGCTGGTCCGGTGGTGTCCCGCACGGGTCCTACACCGACCCCCACGGGCCGAATGCCAGCGCCGAGTTCATCCGTTTCTTCGACGAGCACCCCGCCCTTCGCTGACCGGCACCGCCCGCCAGACTCCCGCCGCTGCCCCTGGCCCCTCCCTGGCGTAGCGTGAGTGACGAGAGACCCGGCGATCCTCCGGGCACGGAAGGGTGTCGAGTCCCTGCTGACGCTTTCCTTTGCCAGGCGAAGGAGGCAGCAGGTGAAGGCGATCGGGCTGTCATTCGATCAGGACAGATGCCGGTCAGAACTGGTAATGGGGTATCCACCTGGTGCGGTGGACGGCCTGGTCGACCTGGTCGGTGAGCGCGGGCCTGGCGACGGCCCCCGCGACGGCGGGTCGCGGTGTCGGAGAGGTGGGCGCGGTCGGGCAGCAGTGTCCCGTGCGGGTCGTGCCGGATTGTGGCGGCGTATGGGTGTCCCTATCGTGGGCTGTTGCCCTTCGAAGAAGATGACGAGGAGGTGTTCTACGGGCCGGAGCGGCTGACCACTGAGTTGGCGGTCAGACTCGCGCGGCAGATGACACTCGGCGGCGTTGTCGGCGTCACCGGGGCGTCGGAGGCGGGCAAGTCGTCGCTGCTGCGGGCTGGTTTGCTGCCGACGCTGGCCAGGGGTGTGCAATTGAAAGGTTCAGAGCGCTGGTCCTGCCGGGTGATCATGCCAACCAAGGATCCGCTCACTGAACTGGCTACCGCCCTGGCGGTGGTAGCAGCGACACCGCCGCAGCCCGGCCCATTGGTGCAGTCCTCCCACCACGAGCCGCTCTGCCTGGTGGCGGTGGCCCGCCGGTCAGCGGCGGCGGCAGGGTTGTGGTCGGCAGCCTCGTAAAGCCATCGGGCCTAGCGTTGACGATGCCGGCGATATGGCCGCGCTGGACAGGGTATACCGGACGTTGCCGCTCAGCAGCCTCGTGGGCTTGTACGACGCATGCCAGCGGACGATAGCAGCACGCATGAGCACGGCGAGCGTAGACCGACCGAAGCCCGCCGCGCAACCTCCGGAAGCGCAGGCCAGCGCTAAACGTCGTAGCCCAGGTTATCTGGTCATCGCCAGCGACGGAATTGTCGCTGGCTGGCGGCACGAAACACCACCTGCCGGGCGCACATGCTCTGTACGCGCGCGCAGCAACGTTAGCTGGAGTCGCGGCTGAGTTATCACGGTTGCCTGCTCTGGGCCGCCATGACAAGCTCCTCGCCTGTCTCAATGGTCAACCGCCATCCGAGATCCGGCCAAAGTGGCCCCCATTCGCCCTGGGTCCAGCAGCCGCGCCAGACACCCCATCCGTAGGCGGCGTCGTCCAGGAGGCGCGCGATCGTCCAGCGCACAGGATCCAGAGGGGGCCTCAAGTGACGCCACTCCAACAGTGCAGGCGCCAGGGCCGCCGCGGCGAGTGGCAGCCGTAGGCGTGGCGTCAGGGTGGCCACCGCGAGGGTCGCCGGCCACCAGGTCCGGTTCAGCGCATCGGCGACGTGTGGTCCTGACCGTAGCGTCCCGCCGCCTGCGAGCCGCACAGCCTCTCGCACCGGGCACTCGATTACCCCGCTGAGCTCTCCGGCGAGCAGGGTGCATGCGGTGCCAGTGATGGCGCTAGCGGCGAAGGGTTGGCGAAGCAAGGCTGCGGCCCAGGCTGCGGCGGTCCAGGGAGATACGGCGAGCGGCCGGGCTGCGGCGTGGTGCCGACTGTCCAAGGGTGCCGCAGTTCGGCCGTAGTGGGCACGGCGAGACAGCCACGAGCCGAGCGATGTGCGGTGCTCGTGCTGCACGCGGCCCTCCGGCTCGTACCGCACGTGCCAGCCCTTCTCGGTGAGCCGCCACACGAAATCAACGTCCTCGCCGCCGCGCAGCGTCTCATCGAACCCGGCACCGAGCGCCGTCCTACGAACGACCAACGCCGCGCCAGGCACGAACGGCACGCGGCTCCTCGGCAGGACCCGACCGCTCTGAGTGCCTCGGTCCAATGGAGACCGGACGTCCTCGTAGCAGGCCACCCAACCAGGGCCTCGCTCGGCGAGGCCGACGACGCGCGGCGCGACAACCCCGACGAGCGGGTCGGCGAAGTGCGGCAGCACCGCGGCGAGCCAGCCATCCTCGGGCACGCAATCCGAATCAAGAAACGCGATGAACGGTGCGGCGGTGGCAGCGGCTCCAGAGTTGCGTGCAGCCGCGGCACCACCCCACTTCGCACGTCGGACCAGTCGACCCAAACCATCCTCGACAACGCGCGCGGTCAAGTCCTGGTCCGAGGAGGCGTCATCGACGACGACGACTTCCCGGACGTATTCGGAGTCCGGCAACCCTGTCAGGGCCCGTAGCAAACGGTGCAGCTGACGCGGGCGGTCCCGCACCGGTACGACAGCGTCTACATCGGGCTTCAGCGCACGCGTCGGCGGGCACGGCTGCGCGAGGTTCGACGCCACCAAAGCCCTGGCGAAGCGACGCCGCTCCTCGTTGTCACCGACCGGCTCGCCCTGCCGCCACGCCGCCAAAGCAGCAGCATGGTCGTTTGACAGCCTGACGATACGGAAGGGCGTCCCGCCGATGAGGATCCGACCAGCTCGTGCGACGCGTGTCGACGGGTCCAGTACGAGACCGAAGTCCGCCGGGATAAGGGCGTCCATGGACTCTGAGTTTGTCAGGCCGCAGTGACAGGGGCCTAGCCTAGGCGCTCGCACTCACGACAGCAGGCGCAGCGGGATCGTCTCCGGCAGTTCACGCAGGAGGGTGACGACATCTTCTGGATAGACAACCCGATGTCGGTGAGGGCCAAGCCGACCTCTACGTGGGTCCCGAGCAAACTGTCCTTCGATGTTGACGCCGTGTTCGGCAAGGACGCCGTTGATCGTGGCCAGGACACCGGGCGTGTTGACGTGCAGGTGCGCCATCCGATGGTTGCACGTCCGCTGGGTAAGGCGCTACAGGAGGCAGATTCACGTGTGACAAGTTGAGGAACAGGCTGCCGGGGCGCATCGCCGCGAACTCGGGCTCACCGAAGGGCCACTGTTTCCAGCCCGGCCGTCGACGTGCAGCGTCACGATATCGACGCCTCGAGCAACTCCTCAAGCGTGCCGCAGCGGCGCGCGTTCCCCAGCGCCAGCCGGTCCGCAGTGTCGTAGAAGAAAACGGCCATACCAAGGTTCTCCACGAGCACAGACAGCCGTGCGCCGATGTTTGCCATATCCGACGATGCCGACCCGGAGGCCACGCACCGGGCACCCGCCCTGTTAGCCAGCGTCCGAGGTCCTCTACGGCGCGGGGCCTTCCGCCGGACCCTCCTCCGAGGCACCGACCTGCTCGATGACGTCGAGGTTGTGGAACACCGGCTCGCCCTCGAGGAGGCGGGACCACCTCTCGAATGCCGCCTTGGTCTCCGGTAGCTCGGCGGTCTTCACCGCCTCCTGCTCCGAAACGTACTCCAGCAGCTCCCAGTAATGATTTTGGCGATCGTGGTCGACTGCGACGACGGCCATGTGCAGGGTGCGCTTGCCGCGGCTGGCCACCAGCCACGCGTCCAGCGCCTGCTTGACCTCGTCCACCGGGTGATTCGTGTTGAACTCGACGAGCTGGATGTACTGCATGAGCCCTTTCTACTCCCAGAACTCAAGCAAGCGCCAGGCCCGTCCGGGGCATGATGCCGTGGTTGCGGGACGTGCTCGCGGAACTGCCAGGCCGCCCAGCAGCGAGCGCAGCCGTGGCCACCGGCGCCGCGACTGATGGCGACCCGCTTTGCCGCGGTTCATGGTAGGGACCCCGGCCGGGGAGCGCCGAGCTTACCTCCGAGACTCGCCGGCAGGGCCTTGGCACCTGAGCCCAGGCCTCCCGTCACTTCACCAATACGTCTCTCTTCGCGAGATGCTGGATCCCATGCACGAGGCCAGGGACGCCAGCCGGGTACACCTCCAGGCGGCGCATTCAAATCATCTGAGCGCCGAAGGGGCGAAACCGTGGAGTTCGACGTAGTCATCGAGATCCCGAAGGGCCAGCGCAACAAGTACGAGATGGACCACGAGACGGGAAGGATCCGGCTGGACCGGATGCTGTTCACCTCTACCCGGTATCCGGCCGACTATGGCTTCGTCGAGCACACGCTCGCCGACGACAGCGACCCGCTCGATGCGCTCGTCCTGCTCGACGAGCCGACCTTCCCCGGCTGCCTGATCCGGTGCAGGGCGATCGGGATGTTCCGGATGCGGGACGAGATGGGCATCGACGACAAGGTCCTGTGCGTGGCGGCGACGGATCCGAGGATGGCCCATCTGCGCGACATCGAGGACGTCTCAGAGTTCGACCGCCTGGAGATCCGCCACTTCTTTGAGATTTACAAGGCGCTGGAGCCCGGCAAGGAAGTGGAGACGGCTTCCTGGGCGAGCCAGTCGGCCGCCTACAGCGAGATCGAGGCGTGCAGGGAGCGCGCGCGCAGCGCCGGCCATCAGGGCGGCTAGCGGAAAAGCGGCCCGCCTCAAAAGGGGTCAGCCGGACTCAGAAGGGGCTGGCGAGCGAACAGCGGCAGGCCGTATGCACTGCGGTTCAGGTAGCCGCGGGTTCAGGCAAATGCTCTGGTCTTCGGCGAGGCCCTCCTGATGTAGCGCGCCCGCCAATCTTCTCCATCCGCGCCATTTCCGGGCGCTCCTTCTGCTCCTGCAGCCCGCACAGGTAGCTCGACCCCGTCGCCAGGCGCAGGTGAATGCCCGGGAACGTCGCCATGGACGCCGATGCGGGCGATCTCCGGGAGCTGGCGCCGCACTCGGCGCCCCAGCGTCCGCTGCGGCCTGCACGTCGAGATATGGACCGGGCGGCCGGTGCACGGATGATGACATAAGGAGATGAGTATGCGCGTTCTGATGATCGCGCCCCCGGGCGCGGGCAAGGGGACTCAGGGCGCACTCATCGCCGCGCACTTCGACATCCCCCACATCGCGACCGGTGAACTGCTACGCGATCACGTAGCGCGGCGAACCGCTCTCGGCCAGGCCGTTCAGACCTATCTCGACCGCGGCGAACTCGTGCCCGACGGAGTCGTACTCGACATGCTGCGGGAGGCGATGGTCGCCGCAAAGGCAGCAGGGGGCGGGTTTGTCCTGGACGGAATCCCGCGGAACATGCACCAAGCCCGCGCGGCCTATCTGATAGGCCGTGAACTCGGGATGATCGCGGATGTGGCGCTGCACCTGCAGGCCAGCGATGGGGAACTCATGCATCGGTTGCTCGCGCGGGCTGCGCTCGAGCATCGCTCCGACGACACCGCAGACATCATTGCCCAGCGCCTTGCCCTCTACCATGAGGTGACATCCCCCATTGTCTCGTGGTACCGCGACCGCGGAATCCTGGTTTCCGTGGATGCGATGCGTTCCGCGCAGCAGGTCGGGCGCGAAATCCTGACCGCCCTCGAAGCGATGCGCCCACTCCTAGACCATGTGCCCGCGCACGCACGGCGTCCCATTGACCTCACCGGCCTGGGGGACGCGTTCGGCGCGACCGACCCCGCCGCCGGCACATCCGGCTGAGCCCGCATCGACCTGGGCCTTGACCTTGGAATAGCGCTGTAGCGGGTCGCGGATGCCTTCGGTGCACAGCGCCCGGGTGTCGTGCATCCGGCCGGGGACGGAATGCGCCCAGCTGCAGCAGCCGGCCAGCGCCGTCGCTGATCGCGGTGGCATTGCAGGTGGAACGACACGCGAAGGTCACCCGCTAGGCTCGGACGTCCCATCGCGCACCAGGTCGTTGGTGTCGGGCGCAATGGCGGATGGGTACTTATTGATCTCCCCGCTGGCCAGCAGGAACGAGGTGACCGCGTCGACGAAACCGTCTGGGTCCTGCCAGAAGATCAGATGGCCCAGCTCCGGGAAGATCACGAGTTGGGCGCCTGGGATGCGCCCTGCGAGCAACTTGCCGTTGCGCGGGTCGACCACGGTGTCGGCAGCGCCCTGCAGGACCAGCGTGCGTGCGCGGATGCGCGTTTGCCCTAGACGGCCGGCGTAGCGCGCACCAGCGGCTGCCTGGGCTGACCACGCACTCGGGTCCGTCGGCCGGGATCGCTGAAGTTCGACGAGGCGGTCAACGAGTTCTGGACGGCGCTGGACAGTGGTGCCCCCAGCAAGGGCATTCTCCGCGTGGCGGCGCAGCGCCACCTCGCGAGCCATGTTGCTGGTCGCCGCGATCAGCCGCGCGGAGACGGCAGGCATCGGGTAGGCGAAGGGCCAACCAGGCGTCGTGGACACAAGAACGAGGCCCTCCACCCGCTCTGGGTGGTCAACCGCCAGCTCCTGAGCCACCATGCCGCCCAGGCTCACCCCCATCACGTGGGCCCTGCCGACACCTGCGCCATCGAGCACGGCGACGATATCACCGGCCATATCGGCGACGCCAAACGAACCTGTCGGCAGGTCGCTGTATCCGCTTCCCCGGTTGTCCACCAGCACAAGCCGGAAGTACCGCCGCAGTTTCCGCAGCACCGGCTCCCACCCGAAGCGGTCAAAGCCCATGCCCTGGACCAGAACCAGCCATGGCCGCCGCCGGTGCAGCGTTCCACGCAACTCGTAGGCGATCCGCAACTCACCGCTGCGGGCATACCGCGTCCTGCTCACATCGCCTCCTCATTCTCCGGCCAGCTCCGCCGCTGACCTGTCCTGGCCGGCCCGGCAAGCCTGTCGCCTGGGCAGGAGCGGGCTGGAAAGATCCCATTGAGTTGCGGCCTCCGGGGAGAGTGCCGCGATAGAGGTGAAGCCAGCGGAACCGTCACGCCTGCGACTTGCCGATGGTCGTGGCGCCGGCCTGGCTGGCGCCCGAACCGGATTCCGGCGCTGAGCGGTCCGCGGAGCGCCAGATGAGCCGGTGCACCGGGATGTGCCTGGGGATGTCCCGCAGGCCGGGGATAAACGGGATGGCCAGCAGCAGCAGGGTCGCGATGCCGGTCAGGTAGACGGCCCAGCCGTCCACGCTGGGCGAGTTGCTGAACGGCGCCACGTGGTACCACAGCTGGTACAGCCATAGCCGGGGCTGGCCGGGGTAGCTGCCGGTCTCGTTCATCACGCCCCACTGGTCGCCGGTCAGGTGCATGGCCTGCGCCAGGTTGGCGTAGTAGGCACCGTCGGCGATGAACAGCAGCGGCTCGGTGAAGTCGGTGCCGTAGAACTGCCGCTGGGCGAGCAGGTCGGCGTCCAGGGCGCCGCTGCGCGCCATGTTCAGCTCGTTGGCCATCATCACCGGGACGGGGCCGTCGCTGGCCGGCGGCACCACCGGGGTGCCGTTGACGAACTTGACCTTGGTGACCGCGTTCCCGTAGGCGGTGGCCCACTTTTGCTGCTGGGCGGCCGGGGCGCTGGTGTAGGTGGCGAGCGCGGCCGACAGCGCCGGGCTGAACGGGGCCAGCTTCTTCAGCGGCGTGATGACGAAGTCCTGGGCGCCGTTGACGGGCTGGGTGACGCCGGACAGCTTCTGCCAGTTGACCGGCCCCACCTGCTGCGCCGCGGCGGTCCCGGTGTTGTAGGGCGGGCCGTAGGAGGCGGCCAGCCCGGTGCCGTCGAGTTCTGTGGCCGCGGTGCCGAGGAAGTCGGCGGGCGCGACCTTGGCCCAGCTTTGCACCGTCACCGACGGCACGTCCGGCGAGGACAGCACGGCGGCCATGATCAGGACCAGGGCCAGCGCGATCGCCGTGGCGATCGTGCCTTCCTTGAGGATGTCGTAACGCCGGGTCCGGCCGCGCCACGGGCCGACATCGGCCTCCTTGGCGGCCTTGCGGCCGGCCCGGTCCCGCTAGCCGATCCGCTTGGCCGGCAGCGGGTGGCTGACACCGCGGACCCGGACCAGCAGCACGTGCGCGCCGACCAGCGCGATCAGGATGATGGGCACGAGCACGACGTGCCACAGCAGCATCTGGCCGAAGTTCATCACGTTGAAGAACGCACCGATCCCGGTGGCGTTGAAGGCGTCCTTGCCGTTGGTGGCGATCCACTGCGAGTCGAAGTTCTGCTGGGTCAGGTACCCCGTGAAGCACTCCACGACCGAGGCCCCGAAGGC
>WNGQ01019817.1_pt1 | contig 10154 bp, 8 predicted proteins | sample 5407661 | NCBI WGS metagenome assembly WNGQ01 (sample SAMN13153382, study PRJNA577476) | soil metagenome | isolation source: 60 cm soil or saprolite under Garry oak tree replicate 2 | place: USA:California | collected 2016-06-15 | reverse complement strand
GAGTGCGGCCGGCACGAGCGCGGCCGCTGCGCCGTCGCCGCGCGCGCGGATGCGTCCCGGCCACAATACGCCGCTGCTCGTCCTCTACGGCTCCAATCTCGGCACCGCGGAGGAGCTTGCGACAAGGGTGGCCGACCTCGCCGAGGTCAACGGCTTTGCTACAAAGCTGGCGCCGCTCGATGAGGTCACCGGCAAGCTGCCGGACGAGGGCGCCGTCGTGGTCTTCTGCGCGTCCTACAACGGCGCGCCACCCGACAACGCCGGCCAGTTCGTCGACTGGCTGCGCGGCGACCTGCCGAAGGATGCCTTCGCCAAGCTGCGCTACGCGGTGTTCGGCTGCGGCAACTCGGACTGGACCGCGACCTATCAGTCGATCCCGCGCCTGATCGACGAGCGGCTGGCGGCGCACGGCGCGCGCAGCGTCTACCAACGCGGCGAGGGCGATGCGAAGGCCGATCTCGACGGCCAGTTCGAGAGCTGGTTTTCAAGGCTCGGCGCTGCGGCAGTGAAGGAATTCGGCCTCGACACGAATTTCAGCCGCAGCACCGACGACACGCCGCTCTACAGCGTCGAGCCGGTCGCGCCGGGTGCGGTCAATGCGATCGTGGCGCTCGGCGGCGCCGCGCCGATGAAACTCTTGGCCAATCGCGAATTGCAGAAGAAATCCGGAGCCAATCCGTCGGAACGCTCGACCCGGCACATCGAGGTGCAGCTGCCGCCGGACATCACCTACCGCGTCGGCGACCATTTGAGCGTCGTGCCGCGCAACGATCCGGCGCTGGTGGACGCAGTGGCGCGCCGCTTCGGGTTTCTGCCGGCCGACCAGGTCAGGCTCAAGGTCGCGGAGGGCCGCCGCGCGCAATTGCCGGCCGGCGAGGCGGTGTCGGTCGGTCGCCTGCTCACCGATTTCGTCGAGCTGCAGCAGGTTGCGACCCGCAAGCAGATCCAGCTCATGGCCGAGCATACGCGCTGCCCGGTGACCAAGCCGAAGCTTCTTGGCCTCGTCGGCGACGATGCGGCCTCGGGCGAGCGCTATCGCAACGACATCCTGACCAAACGCAAATCGGTCCATGATCTGCTCGAGGAATTTCCCGCCTGCGAACTGCCGTTCCACGCCTATCTCGAACTGCTGTCGCTGCTGGCGCCCCGCTACTACTCGATCTCGTCGTCACCGTCGGCGGACCGCGCGCGCTGCTGCATCACGGTCGCCGTGGTCGAGGGTGTCGCGAGTTCGGGCCGCGGCGTCTACAAGGGCGTCTGCTCGACCTATCTCGCCGGCCGCCGCGAGGGCGAGAGCGTCCTTGCGACGATCCGCGAGACCAAGGCCGGCTTCCGGCTTCCAGATGATCCGGCTCTCCCGATCATCATGATCGGCCCCGGCACCGGGCTCGCGCCATTCCGCGGCTTCCTGCAGGAGCGCGCGGCGCTCAAAGCGCGGGGTGTTGCGCTCGGACCTTCGATGCTGTTCTTCGGCTGCCGCCGTCCGGACCAGGATTATCTCTACGCCGACGAGCTCGAGGCGTTTGCCGCTGATGGCATCACAAAACTCTTCACCGCGTTCTCGCGCGGCGAGGGACCGAAGACCTATGTGCAGCACCTTCTGGCTGCGCAGAAAGACCGGGTCTGGGAGCTGATCGAGCAGGGCGCCGTGATCTTCGTCTGCGGCGACGGCAGCAGGATGGAGCCCGACGTCAAGGCCACGCTGGTGACGCTGTTCTGCGAGCGCGGCGGCGCAGATGCCGCAGCCGGCCAGCGCTGGATCGACGAGATGGGAACGAAGAACCGCTACGTGCTCGATGTGTGGGCGGGCGGGTGAAGTCCGGGGCGGGTGGGGTAAAGCCACCGAGGCGCAACGGTCGGTGAATACGGGCAATGTTGTTTTGCTTTGGCGCTATGATGGGCCATCCGGAGCCGTGACAGGGCTTGCCCACCGGATCGCGACTTCTCGAAAGACCTGCATGACATTGCCGGTCGAACGCCTACGACCGTGCACGGTCGTGTCGTCTCCAATTGTGCCGAGAACCTATGCCGCGGCGCGCTCTTGACATTACTTCCATGTAACGCCATATTTGTAGCTACAAAAGAGGCGACCATGCGCTGGACGTGGGACCCGCACAAGGCGAGGGCAAACCGCGTCAAGCACGGGTTGTCGTTCGAAACTGCCATGCTGGCGCTTGACGACCCGTTCCATGCGTCGAAACTCGACCTGCATCCGGACGGTGATCGCTGGCACACCGTCGGGCTTGTCGGGTCGGTTTTGCTGCTCGTGATTCACACATGGCCTGAGGCTGAATCCGGGGAAGGCGAGCCGGTCGGCCGCATCATTAGTGCGCGGAAGGCAACCGCCCGCGAAAGGAAAGCCTATGAAGAAGGCAACTTCTAAGCGATTGACGCGTGGGCAGTTGGCAGAGCTGAAGTCGCTGGCTGCGTTGCCCGATAGCGCTATCGATACCTCGGACGCGCCGGAACTGCTCGATTGGTCCGGAGCCAAGCGCGGGGTTTTCTATCGACCCGTCAAACAACAGCTGACACTTCGGCTCGACGCCGATGTCGTGGCCTGGTTCAAGAGCCACACGAACTCCAGTGAGGGCTATCAAACCCGCATCAATCGGGCGCTGCGCGAGTATGTGCAGGGGCAGACCAGCCGGCCTCGGCGATCGCGGGCTTGAGCAAGCGTGGCTCGTAGGCGGATTGGAGCGAAGCGCAATCCGCCATTTGCCAACGAAAGAGAGGCGGGTTACGGCTTCGCCTACAACCCGCCCTGCGAGCTGCTATCAGCCGAGCGTTGACGTTCCGGCCTTGCTGTGGCCTCAACGCCGAAGCGCGTCCACGGAGAGGACAATATGTCGAACCGCCCCACCTTGGTCCTCTCGGCCGATGAAATCGCGGCGCTTGAGCAAGACATTATCGCAGAAGCGCAGGCGGGGCGGAAGCAAGCGTAGCCCGGATGAGCAAAGCGATATCCGGGAGCTAACACCCGAGTTTTGTCGCACCCGCATGTCGTTTCACTCATGCGGGCTACTTGCTGCCCGACGGGCGAATCGCTTGTGTTGTTTGCGACGTCGATCGGGCTTGTTCACCCTTTCCGACCTGACAGAATCGCGTGCGCGCAAAATCGAATTTTGCGAAGCAATTCAACGCTGATTCGACTGTCCATGTCCCGATAAAAATAAATCGCTTCTGTTTTTCAGAAATCTGTGGTCTATTCTCGCCATCCCACCTTGCCAAGAGGGGCGTATCGCGATCGTCACGAACGTTGGGTGGGATGCGGTGGACGCGAGGGTATCAGGCGCAGTCTTTGCGCGGACGAATGATGCTTTGGCGGACGGCGAAGCCGTGTGGTCCTGGCGCCCCGACGCTGGCGCTAAGTTGCGTGAAACGAGTTTCGCGCGATGACGGGGGCAAGAAAGCCCGGTCCCCGGGGAGAGCGCGGAGTAAGCCGTAAAACCATTGCGTGGGGAATGCCGGATGTTTCCGGTGCCTCCGCTGTGAATACCCGTGTGCATACTTGACTACCCCCAGCGCACACGGGGCTGCGGGTGCATTGGGCACCCGGCATTCCCCGCGCCCTCTGTTTTCAAAGGGCGTAAGATTTCTGGCAAACCTCGGGCGCAAGGCGCTGCGGGAACGCGGAGGCTTGTCTGGACTTCACGTCATTGCGAGGAGCACTTGCGACGAAGCAATCCAGCTTTCTAGTTCGCGGCGCGATGGATTGCTTCGCTGGCGCTCAAAATGACGTGGCTTGGACTGAATTGCTCATTGACAGTTGAATCGGAATTGGAAGCACAGATGGTCCACTCACGAACGCTTTCTTATCCCTCCCCCGCGAGCGTTAGCGAAGCGTGGAGAGGGTGGCACATCGCGAGCGCAGCGAACGATGTGACGGGTGGGGGCTTCCGGAGGAAATAAACACATTCGGAATGTGCTGAGATACCCCCCACCCCAATCGCTCATTTCATTCGCGATCGACCCTCCCCACCGCTCGCAAGCGCTCGCGGGGGGAGGGATGAAGCGGCTGGCGCTTGCCAGTCCTTACGCCGCCTTTGCCACTGCTCCGTGCGCGTGCTTGTCGATGATCGGCAGCGCGTGGCCCATGCCCTCGATCATCAAAAGCTTGGCGCCGGGAATCGAGGCCGCGGTGTCCTTGCCGCCTTCCGGCCGCACCAATGGATCGACCGTGCCGTGAATGACCAAGGTCGGCGCCTTCACCGCATGCAGGCGCTCCTTGCGGCTGCCGGAGGCGAGAATCGCGCGCAGCTGGCGTCCGACGCCGGCCGGATTGAGGCCGCGCGCGAAGGTCCGTTCGGCGCGCGAGGCGTCACGCGCCTCGTCCTCCGGGAAACTACCGACGCGCAGCATCTTCCAGGTCTTGGCGAAGCGCTCGACATACTCCGCTTTGGTCGCCGGCGGCGGCGCCATCAGCATGGCGGTGGCCTCCCGGGTCGGCGGCGGCACTTTCGGGTTTCCCGTGGTCGACATGATCGAGGTCAGCGAGCGCACGCGCAGCGGAAACGCGATCGCGATCTCCTGGGCGATCATGCCGCCCATCGATGCGCCGACCAGATGCGCCGACTTGATGCCGAGCACGTCCATCAGGCCGACCGTATCCTCTGCCATATCGCGCAGCCGGTAGGGGGCTGCGACCGGGATGCGCAAGAAGCGCAGCTTGAGCAGTTCGAGCGGGGTCAGCCGTTTGCCGCCGTGCAACTTGCCGGACTGACCGATGTCGCGGTTGTCGAAGCGAATCACGTAAAACCCGCGCGCGGCGAGCTGCTCGCAGAATTCGTCATCCCACAGTACCATCTGGGCGCCGAGCCCCATGATGAGCAGCATCGGCTCTGCTGTCGCATCGCCGAAAATCTCGTAGCAGAGGTCGATGCCGTTGGCGCGCGCGATTTGCGGCGGCTGATGGGCAAGGGGGCTCACGATGCCGGTTCCTTACGGGGTTTTTTGCGGTGGAAAGCCGTGCTTTGAGAGACTTCTATGCCACGGTTTGTCGTACCATTGAAGGCTTTCGAGCGCTCCAGCTTGAGCGGCCCTCGCACCCTGGATGTTGACCGTCTTGTGTCAAGGGTGTGGGATGGCCCGTAACGGAGGGCATCGAAGCCTCATGATCCAGGAGGACGCCGTTGGCCGACAAGAGCAACGATCCAGTCGCGTTGTGGCAGAAGATGATCGGCGAGATGGAGAAGGGGTTCAATGCCTTCGCCAACCAGGCGATGGCCGCGCCGCAATTCTCCAGGATGGTGAACCAGGCCGGCGGAGTCTCGGCCGGCGCGCAAAAGCAGCTCGGCGAGCTCATGGAGAAATATCTCGTCACCATGAACATGCCGAGCCGGGCGCAGATGGTCGGCATGGCCGAGCGGCTGCAGTCGATCGAGGCGCAGCTGTTCGAGATCAAGACCATGCTGCTGGAGATGAACGGCATCTCCGGCATGACCAAGGACAGTCTTGCCACGGCACCTCGGCCGCCGCGCACCAAACGCCCGCCGGCGCCGGTGCCGGCGCCGGTGCCGGTGCCGGTGCGCGAGGAGCAGAAATGAATGCGAGCGGCGGACTTGATCTGGCCTCCATCCCGGAGCGGATCCAGTCCGAGGTGCAGCGCGCGATCCAGCGCAGCATCAAGGGTGTCGAATATTTCGCGACCTCCGGCCCCCCGCTCGGTTCGACGCCGAAGGATGTCTTGAGTGTCCGCGGCACCATGAACCTCTATCACTACCGGCCCATCGCGGATGAAATCTACCGCGTGCCGATCCTGATCGTGATGGCGACCACCAACCGCGGCTACATCCTCGACCTCGTGCCCGGCCAGAGTTTTATCGAGTTTCTCTTGAAGCGCGGCTACGACGTCTACATGCTGGACTGGAGCGCGCCGAAGCCGGAGGAGAAGAGCCTGCGGATGGAGGATTACGTCCTCGATTTCATCCCGGATTGTATCAGCCGCGTGCAACGGGATTCCGGCGAAACCGACGTGACCGTGATCGGCTATTGCTTCGGCGGCGTGCTGTCCTTGCTCTATGGCGCGATCTTTCACGACGGGCCGATGACGAATCTGGTTCTCTTCACCACTCCGATCGATTTCCGCGAGATGAAGCTGTTTTCGAATTTCTCGGATCGGCGTTATTTCGACGTCGACCGGCTGGTCGACAGCATCGGCAACGTGCCGCCGGAAATGATCCTGTCGTCGTTCGAGATGCTGCGGCCGGCCTCGCGCGCCGCGAGCCAGATCCAGTTGTGGGAGAACATCTGGAACGACGAGTTCGTAAAATCCTTCCGGATGTTCGATCGCTGGGCGACCGATACGCTGCCCTTGGCCGGCGAGTACTTCCGCACCATCACCAAGGACCTGATGTGGGACAACAAGCTCTTCAACGACACCATGTCGGTCGGCGGCCGGAAGGCGAAGCTTGCCAATATCAAGGTGCCGATCCTGCATGCGGTCGCCGAGCACGACCACATCGTTCCCTATGAGGCCGCGCGTCACCTGATCGCCAAGGTCGGATCGATCGACAAGGAAGAGGTCATGCTCAAGGGCGGTCATGTCAGCCTGGTCGCCGGCGCCAATGCGATTCTGCGGCTGTGGCCGAAACTGGACTCCTGGCTGGCGGGGCGATCGACATGAGCGAGGCGCGCACCTATCCCCGTCACGTCAAGCTCGAGGCCGGCGACATCGAATTTCGCCTGATGGCGCGCCCCGATGAGGCCGCCGTGCTCGCGTTTGCGCAAAAGCTGCCGACGCATGATCTTCTGTTCCTGCCGCGCAATATCAGCCAGCCAAAAGTGCTGTCGGCCTGGATCGCCGAGATCGAGCGCGGCGCGATCACGAGCCTCCTGGCGGTGAGGGACGGGGTGGTGGTCGGCTGTGGCACCCTGGTGCGCGATCCCTATTCCTGGTCGCCGCATGTCGGCGAAATCCGGATGGTGGTGTCGCAGGCCGTGCGCGGGCAGGGGGTCGGGCGGGCGCTGTCGCAGGAGACGTTTGCGCTGGCTCTGGGCGCCGGCCTCGAGAAGCTCACCGTGCAGATGACGATCGACCAGCAGGCGGCGATCGCCCTGTTCGAAAGCTTAGGCTTCCGCGGCGAAGCGCTGCTTCGCGACCATGTCCGCGATGTCGACGGCAAGACCCACGACATCGTCGTGCTCGGGCACAATATCGCGCAGGTCCTGGCCCAGCTCGAGGCCTACGGGCTTCCGGGGGCGGTCCAGCCCTGATCCGTGGCCAAACCGCCGTTGGATTGGGCAGATCGCCCGCTTTATCATCGATCACGATTTCGTGATATCGCGATGCAACATTAATGTTGCGACGCACCATTAACCGTGGCATAAAGATTTTGCCCCGGGCCAGTCCGGACGGGGTGAGCCCATAGCTCAAATCTGAGGATGGAGAGACCCAATGACCGATACCAACAGCATGCTCGACAGCGTCAAGGAAGCCTTCGCGCCCATGACCGAGGCCTTCAAGAACCTCCAGAGCATGGAAGTTCCGGAAGCCGCCCGCGAGTTCGTGAAGAAGACCGCCAGCACCGCCAAGGACCGCGCCGCCGACGCGTTCGCCGGTTCGGAAAAGGTGACGGCCGCGATCGAGACCGCGGTTGCTGATTCCGTCAGCGAGGCCGCCAAGATCACCCGCAACATCCAGCAGGCGATGTATCAGGACGCCGAAGCCTTCTTCGAAGGCCTCGACAGACTGGCGTCTGCCAAGACCATCAACGAGGCGATCCAGATCCAGTCCGAGCTGGTTCGTTCGCGCAGCGAAGCGTTCGTCTCGCGGGCGAAGTCGACCACCGAATATCTCAGCAAGCTCGCTGCGAACGGTGCGAAGACCGCTCAGGACAACCTCTCCAAGGTCTACAGCAAGTCCGCCTGATCAGGATTGCCGACGATCGTCGAGTTCAAGGCCCGCTTCGCGCGGGCCTTCTTTTTGTCCTCACAACGTCATGCCCGCGCGTGTCGCGGGCATCCATGTCTTGCTTGCTTGTCAGCATCGACCAAGACGTGGATCGCCGGACATAGGCGAGCGGAAGCGACGCCGTCCTTCGGCTATGCCCGGCCATGACGACAGTGAGAGCATAGCGCGTGGATCACATCGCTACCATCTAACCAGTCATGACCTTACCCGCCACCTTCGCCTTCGACGCCCCCGCCGACGCCGTTCGTGCCGCCGAGCTCAAGCGCGTCAAGGCACTGGCGACGCTGGTGCTGGCAGCGACGCTGGCGCTATTTGCGACCGCAAAGGCGCTGCTCAACGTGCATCCGGCCTTCGGCTTCGTCGCGGCCTTCGCGGAGGCCGCGACCATCGGCGGATTGGCCGACTGGTACGCCGTGGTGGCGCTGTTTCGACGGCCGCTCGGGTTGCCGATCCCGCACACCGCGATCATCCAGGGCAACCAGCACCGCATCGCCGACAAGCTCGGCGAGTTCATCGAGGTGCATTTTCTCGCGGCCGGACCGGTCGAAGCGAGGTTGCGCCAGATCGATTTCGGCGCCTTCGTCGCGGACTGGCTGCGCGACCGGAAGCGCAGCGACGATCTCGCGCGCTTCGTGTTGCGGCTTCTGCCTGAGGCGTTCTCGGCGACCGAAAGCTCCGGACTGATGACATTCATCGTCCGGCGCATGACCGCGCAATTGCAGGCGATCGATCTCGCGCCACTCGCCGCCGGCACGCTGCGCGCGTTCGTCGAGGAAGGGCGCCACCAGGCGCTGCTCGACGACGTCCTGCGCATCGTTCATGAGACGCTGACGACGGCCGAGACCATGGCGATGATTCGCGAGAAAATTCGCGCCGAACTGCCGACACTGCTGAGGTTCTATCGTGCCGACAAATTCCTGTTGAAGCGGATCGTGGCCTCCGCGAGCGCCTTCTTCGAGGAGGTCGGCCGCGATCCGAAACATCCGTTCCGCGGCGAGTTCGATCGCATGGTATTGTCGTTCGTCGACAGGCTCGGCAGCGACCCGGCCTATGCCGGCCGCATCGACGGCCTCAAGCGCGATCTGTTGGCGCGTCCCGAACTTGGCGATCTCGCCCGCAGCATCTGGACCAACACGCGATCCTTCGTCGAGCGCAGCGCGGCTGGCGAAACGCTGGTGCTGCGTAATCAGCTCGCGCGGATGTTCGTGGCCGCGGGCGACGCGCTGGCGCAGGACGGTGAGTTGCGCGCCGAGATCAATCAGGGTCTCATCACCGTGCTCAAGAGCATCATCGACGAACAGAAGAGCGGTGTATCGGGCTTCATCTCCGATCAGGTCAAATCCTGGGACATGGCGCAGCTGATTGCGGTGATCGAAGTCAACATCGGCCGCGACCTGCAATACATCCGCTTCAACGGTTCGCTGATCGGCGGGCTTGCGGGACTTGTGCTCTACACCGTCGAATTCGCTCTCAGGTTGTTGTGACTTTTTAATCACGCCGATTTGTTTTCGTTTTTGAGGCCATTGTGCGGCGGCCGGTCTCAAGCTTGAATGCGGAGGTCAACTTTCCGGTCCCAACTGTCCAAACTTCGGAAACCAATGGGCACTGGCAAGCGTATGACTTGAGGGACGTTTGAGCTGATCAAGAGTTTGTTGCGGTGCGGAACGATGGCGCGAATTGAACGTCATCGGGCTGGACCAACGGACCGGGGCCGTCCGGCAAATGAGGAATTTGGAATGTCCGCGACCATCCACGCCTTGAACCCTCCGTCCCGGACCTTGATGTGTCTGGAAGGGCGGGCCCTGCACGAGTTCGGGGCGTTCATCGGCGCCTTGCCGCTTTTGAGCCTCGCGCCGCGCGGCGACGGTCATCCCGTGCTGGTGCTGCCCGGTCTGGTCGCCTCCGACGCCTCGACGCGGCCGCTGCGCAGTTTTCTGCGCAACCGCGGCTACAAGGTCTCAGGATGGCGCCAGGGCCGCAATCTCGGCCTGCAGCCTGGCGTACGGGAAGCCATGGTCGACCTCGTACATGAATTGAGCGACAGCCACGGCCGCAAGGTCAGCCTGGTCGGCTGGAGCCTCGGCGGGTTGTACGCGCGCCAGCTCGCCAAGATGATGCCGGATCGCGTGCGCGCGGTGATTACGCTGGGCAGTCCGTTCGCGGGTCATCCGAAATCGACCAACGCCTGGCGCGTCTACGAGATGGCCAGCGGCCGTCGTGCCGACGAGGAAGATCCGCATTTCGG
>WNGQ01011825.1_pt1 | contig 10157 bp, 12 predicted proteins | sample 5407661 | NCBI WGS metagenome assembly WNGQ01 (sample SAMN13153382, study PRJNA577476) | soil metagenome | isolation source: 60 cm soil or saprolite under Garry oak tree replicate 2 | place: USA:California | collected 2016-06-15 | reverse complement strand
CTCCGGCGATCCATCTAAAGGCGTCGAAGGGGAATGAATGGCCCTCGGGGCGAGCCCCGCGGATGAGGCCGAGACGATGGAGGAGAAAATGTTCGCGCGCGATGAAGACATCCTGCGGGCGGCCGAGGACTGGCGGGCGAAAGGACGCGGGGTCGCGCTCGCGACCGTGGTCGAGACGTGGGGCTCGGCGCCGCGGCCGGTAGGTTCGAACTTGGTGATCGACGATCAGGGCAATTTCCTCGGCAGCGTCTCGGGCGGCTGCGTCGAGGGCGCGGTGGTGACCGAAGCGCTCGACGTGATCGAGAGCGGCAAGCCCAAGACGCTCGAATTCGGCGTCGCCGACGAGACCGCCTGGAAGGTCGGGCTCTCCTGTGGCGGCACGATTCGGGTCTATGTGGAGAAGGTGGAGTAGGACGGGGTACGAATGGCGAATGCCCTCCTTGTTTTACTAATCGCTATTCGCCATTCGCTACTCGCGGTGAGCTGGCATGAAACTCGACATTCTTAGAGCCCTCAACGCCGAACGCGCGGCGCGCCGCGCCGCGGTCGTGGTCACCGATATGGCGAGCGGCGAGCAGCGGCTGGTCAAGGCCGCCGACGTGGCGCGCGATCCGATGAAAGACTTAATCGAGAAGCACATCCGCCGCGGCAAGAGCGGCATGGCGGAGACGCCGGCGGGCAAGGTCTTCCTCACCGTGCACGTTCCGCCGTCGCAGCTCGTCATCACCGGCGCCGTGCACATCAGCCAGGCGCTGGCGCCGATCGCGAGGCTTCTGGGCTATGATGTGACCATCGTCGATCCGCGCACCGCCTTCGCTTCGATCGAGCGTTTTCCCGACGTGAAGGTGATCGCCGAGTGGCCCGACGTCGCGCTGCCGCCGCTCGGCATCGATCGCTATACCGCCTTCGTCGCTCTCACCCACGACCCCAAGATTGACGACCCCGCGCTCACCCATGCGCTTGCGCGCGACTGCTTCTACATCGGCGCGCTTGGTTCGAAGAAGACCCACGGCCGTCGCGTCGAGCGGCTTAAAGCGCAGGGCCTGTCCGATGCCGCGCTCGCGCGCATCCGTGCGCCCATCGGTCTCGACATCGGCGCGGTCTCGCCCTCCGAGATCGCGGTCGCCATCATGGGCGAGATCACGGCGCAGCTGCGACAGTCTCCGGAGCAGACCTCATGAAGTTCGGCGCGGTGCCGGTGGCCGAGGCCGAGGGCTCGGTCGCGGTCCATTCGATCCGCCAGAGCGGCCTGGTGTTGAAGAAGGGCACCTTGATCGGCAAGGCCGAGATCGCCGCGCTTAAGGCTGCGGGCATCGCCGAGATCGTGGTGGCGCGGATCGAACCCGGCGACGTGTCGGAGGACGCGGCCGCGGCCGAAATCGCGGCGGCGGTCGCAGGCGAAGGGGTGCACGTCGAACGTGCCTTCACCGGCCGCGCCAATCTCTTTGCTGAGACCGCCGGTGTGCTGGTGGTGGACAAGGATGCGATCGACCGCCTCAATCAGGTCGATGAGTCGATCACGTTTGCGACGCTGCCGGCCTACAAACCGGTCGTCGCGGGCGAGATGATCGCCACCGTCAAGATCATTCCGTTCGCGGTCGCGGGTAACGAGCGCGATGCCGCGCTCGCGGTCGCCACCGCCGCGCGCCCGCTGGTGCGGATCGCGCCTTACCGCATTCGCAAGATCGGCGTCGTGTCCACGCTGTTGCCGGGCCTCGCCGGCAAGGTCATCGAAAAGACCTTGAAGGTTACCGAGGAGCGCCTGGCGCCCGCGCGCGCCAGCATCGTCGCGGAGCGGCGCGTGCCGCACGAGCAGGGCGCGCTCGCGGGCGCGATCGAGGACGTGCTCGGGGAGGGCGCCGAGCTCGTCATCGTGTTCGGGGCATCCGCCATCGCCGACCGGCGCGACGTGATCCCCGCCGCGGTCGCGGCAATCGGGGGGCGCATCGAGCATTTCGGCATGCCGGTCGATCCCGGCAATCTCCTGCTCATCGCCGCAGTGCGCGGCCGTCCGGTGATCGGCGCACCGGGGTGCGCGCGTTCGCCGAAGGAAAACGGTTTCGACTGGGTGCTCATGCGGCTGCTCGCCGGCCTCGAAGTGCCGCGCGCGGCCATCACCGGCATGGGCGTGGGTGGGCTCTTGATGGAGATCGTCACGCGGCCGCAGCCGCGCGCGGAGCCGCCGGCCGCCGGGCACCGGCGGATTGCCGCAGTCGTGCTCGCCGCCGGCCGCTCGACACGCATGGGTGGACCCAACAAGCTGCTCGCCGAGATCGCGCGCCGGCCGCTGGTGCGCATCGTGGTGGAGGAGGCGCTGGCGTCGCGCGCCAAGCCGGTCATCGTCGTGGTGGGACATCAGCGCGCAGAGGTTGAGAAGGCGCTCGCGGGGTTACCGGTGCATCTCGTCCACAATCCGGATTTTGCGCAGGGGCTGGGCACCTCGCTGCGAGCCGGCATAGCTGCCGTGCCGGCGGACGCCGACGGCGCGATCATCTGCCTGGGGGACATGCCGCAGGTCGATGCCAGCCTGATCGACCGGCTCATCGGCGCCTTCGATCCCGACCGTGGCGCGCTCATCGCGATGCCGACCGTCGAAGGCAAGCGCGGCAATCCGGTGCTGTGGTCGCGGCGGTTCTTTCCAGACCTGATGGCGATCGAAGGCGATGTGGGCGCGCGCCATTTCATCGGCCGCTACAGCGAAGCGGTGGTCGAAGTGCCGCTCGAGGGCAAGGCCGCGCTGGTCGACGTCGACACGCCGGAGGCGCTCGTCGGCGTCAAGGCCGCGATCGAAGGCGCTTTCTCGAAATGAACGTCCCGGGCGCGCGGCCCGGGACGGATCATTCGGCAGTTCGATCGTCAGCGGCCGGGACGGCACCACAAGAGGGTGCAGACCGGCACGGGACTGTTGCGCTCGCAGCGCCGCAGCGCGAAGAGCTTGGCGTCGATGATGTCGTAGGCGCGGGCAAACCCGCCCGAGCCGAGCCCGGTGGCATAGCAAACCCACGCCGAGGCCTCGGACGAGGCCATCGTCAGCAAGGAAGCGGCAACGACAAACGCAGCGAGAGTCCGTCCCATTTCGTTCTCCTCAGGTGGCGCCGTCGACGAGGTCACGCGAGGCGACGCATGACGAGGCGCTTATGGCATAGGGGCTTCTTTCTGGTGGGTTCGTTTGGCCAAAATGAGGGCGGCCCTCTCTCCGAGTGGCTTCGTTCGGCCGAGTAGAGGGTAGCCCCGCGTCGTCCGGAGCGCTTTCAGCCTCCTTCCGTTCCAGCCCGAAGGCTTGCGCCCGCCGGCTTTCAAGGTTAGATTAAATGACTGACCAGTCAGTCAGTTTCAAGGGACGGACGAGGCATGGTCGCAAGCCCGAAGAAGACGGGAAAGCGCGGCGCGGCCGGCGCCGGCCAAGGCGCTGCGCGGGAGGATGCGGGCGCGGTGCGGCGTGAAAAGCGGCGCGCCGCCATCCTGGCTGCTGCGCTGGAAGAGTTCGCCGCGCGGGGCTTTGCCGCAACGCGGCTCGATGATGTTGCCCGCCGCGCGCGCATCGCCAAGGGCACGATCTACCTCTACTTCCGTGACAAGGAGAGCCTGTTCCAAGAACTGGTGCGCGCGATGCTGAGCCCGGTGGCGGGCACGATCGCGGCCGCCCCGCTGCGCGATCTGCCCATTCGCGCCGTGGCTGAGATGATCGTCGACGTGTTCGTGAACGAAATCTACGGCACGCGCCGCAAGGACGTGATCCGGCTGATCATCGCCGAAGGGCCGCGGTTTCCCAAGCTCGCCGAGTTCTACTATCGCGAGGTCATCGCGCGCGTGCTGCCGGTCATCCGCGCGCGGCTCGCGTTGGCGGTGGAGCGCGGCGAACTCCCCCACGACGCGCTCGCCCGCTTTCCGCAATTGCTGGTCGCGCCCGCCCTCGTCGCCATCATATGGAGCGGCTTGTTCGGGCGCTTCGCTCCGCTCGACATACGCGACCTCATGCGCGCGCACCTCGATTTGCTGTTCGGGGCAAGGAGCGCGACATGAGCGGCGGCCGCTTCGCGCTCGCATTGCTCGCGGGCCTCGTGCTCGCCGGCTGCGACAATGGAAAAGAGCCGACCTTCCAGGGTTGGGTCGAGGCCGAACTGATCTTCGTCGGCCCCGACGAGACCGGACGCGTCGAGACGCTCACGGTGCGCGAGGGCGATCAGGTCGAGCGCGGCATGCTGCTATTCACCATCGATCCCGATCTGCAGCTCGCCGATGTCGCCATGCAGGAGGCCGCGGTGAAGAACGCACAGCAGGCCTACGACCGCGCGCAGCAGCTCTTGAAGACGCAGGCCGGCACGCAAAAAAACCTGGACGATGCCGAGGCTGCGCTGCGCACGGCACAGGCAAGGCTCAACTCGGCGCAGACCAGGCTCGCGCGGCGCAAAGTATTCAGCCCCGTCACCGGCTCCGTCCAGCAGATCTATTACCGCGGGGGCGAGCTGGTCCCGGCCGGCAAGCCGATCCTCGCGCTGTTGCCCCCCGGCAACCTGAAGGTGCGGTTCTTCGTCAACGAAGCGACGCTGCCCAAGCTCAAGTTCGGCGACCCCGTCACCGTCACTTGCGACGGCTGCGAGCGCGACATCACCGCCAAGATCAGCTTCATCTCCCGCACCTCGGAATTCACGCCGCCGGTGATCTACAGCATGGATGAGCGCTCCAAGCTCGTATTCTTGATCGAAGCGCGACCGGAACGGCCCGAGCACCTGCGCGTCGGCCAGCCGGTGAGCGTTGCGCTGGGGCAAGGCCAGTGACGATGGTGCCGGATATCGCCATCGACGTCGAAGGACTGACGAAATCCTTCGACGGCCGCAAGGTCGTACGCAACCTGTCAATGCGGGTCAAGCGCGGGGAAATCTATGGCTTCCTGGGCCCGAACGGCTCGGGCAAGACCACGACCATCCGGATGTTGTGCGGGCTGCTCACGCCGGACGAAGGCCACGGCACCTGCCTCGGCTACGACATCCGCACCCAGGCAGACGAGATCAAGCGCCGCGTGGGCTACATGACGCAGCGCTTCAGCCTCTACCAGGATCTCTCGGTGCGCGAGAACCTGGAATTCGTCGCACGCCTCTATGGTGTTGCCAACCCGGCGGCGGCGTCGCGCGCGATGATCGAGCGGCTCGGACTCGAGGGTCGCGAGGCGCAGCTTGCCGGCGAGCTCTCGGGTGGCTGGAAACAGCGGCTTGCGCTTGGGGCCTGCACGTTGCCGAACCCGCAGCTTCTTCTTCTCGACGAGCCGACCGCGGGCGTCGATCCGAAGGCGCGACGGGAGTTCTGGAACGAGATCCATGCGCTCGCGGGCCACGGCCTCACGGTGCTGGTCTCCACGCACTACATGGACGAAGCCGAGCGCTGCCACGAGATCGCGTACATCGCCTACGGCGTGCTGCTCGCGCATGGCACGGTCGACGAGGTGATCGCGGCTTCCCATCTCGACACCTACACGGTGAGCGCGCGCGATGGCGCAGGGCTGACGGAGCTGGCCGAGGAGTTGAGCCAACGCGCGGGCGTCGACATGGTGGCGCCGTTCGGCACCAGCCTGCACGTGTGCGGACGCGACGAGGCGGCGCTCGAGGCTGCGGTTGCGTCCTACCGCGATCGGCCAAACCTCACCTGGACGCGCTCGGATCCCTCGCTCGAGGACGTCTTCATCGACCTCATGGGCAGGGCCAAGGACAATTTCCAATGACCACGCTCGCTCCCATGAGCGCGCCGCGCGGACGCTCGTCCGCCGACTTCTGGCGTCGGACTTGGGCGATGCTGGTCAAGGAGTTCATCCAGCTCAAGCGCGACCGCGTTTCGTTCGCCATGATCATCATGATCCCGCTCGTTCAGCTGCTGCTGTTCGGCTACGCCATCAACACCAATCCGCGGCACCTGCCGACCGCGGTGCTGCTGCAGGAGCAGACAGATCTCGGCCGCTCGATCCTCAAGGCGATTCAAAACACCGCATATTTCGACGTCACCCATATCGTCCAAGACAAGACCGAGTTCGATCACCTGCTCGCTTCCGGCGCGGTGCTGTTCGCAATCGAAATTCCAGCGAATTTCGAGCGCGCGGTGCGTCGCGGCGATCGTCCCGCGCTCCTGGTCGCCGCCGACGCGACCGACCCGGTGGCCGCGGGGTCGGCCATGGCTGCGCTCGGCACGTTGGTGCAGACCGCGCTCCAGCACGACCGTGCCGTCCCAGACGGCGCGACGCCACCGTTCGAGATCCGCACCCACGCCCGCTACAATCCGGCGGCCAACACGTCGTTCAATATCGTGCCGGGCCTGGTCGGCACCATTCTCACCATGACCATGCTGATCTTCACCGCGCTCTCGGTGACGCGCGAGATCGAGCGCGGGACCATGGAAAGCCTTTTGGCCATGCCAATCACGCCGGTCGAGATCATGCTCGGCAAGATCATCCCCTACATCATCGTCGGGTTCGTGCAGGCCGCCCTCATCATCGGAATCGGCATCGGCCTGTTCGGCGTGCCGCTCTTGGGAAGCCTCCTCCTGCTCGCGCTACTGAGCACGCTGTTCATCACCACCAATCTTTCGATCGGTTACACGTTTTCGACCATCGCGCAGAACCAGCTGCAGGCGATGCAGATGTCGATGATGTTCTTCCTGCCCAACATCTTGCTTTCGGGTTTCATGTTTCCGTTTGCGGGCATGCCCGCGTGGGCGCAATGGATCGGCGAGTTCCTGCCGCTCACCCATTATCTTCGCATCGTGCGCGGGGTCATGCTCAAGGGCGCGGGGATTGCGGACCTGCGCTACCCTACGCTCGCGCTCGCCGGCCTGATGCTGATCGCCATGATCATCGCGATTAGTCGCTTCCGGCGCACGCTGGATTAGAGCTGTTTTCGCTGGGGCAGGCATTTCGTCATTCCGGGCGTGCCGTCCCGGGGTTTACCCGAGATCGGCGGTCCAGGAATAAGAACCGACGAGACCCTAGTCGGACCGATCGACGCTGCGCCACGCTTTACGCAGCCGCTCTCGCTAGCATTACGTGGGGTGTGTTCAGGTGCCGCTCATGCCGCGCCCCCCGTCCATGGACTGCGAATGCTCGCCACCCGGCTCGGAGATGCCGCACAAGGCGCTCCCCGCGCTGGCCGCGCCGTCGGTAAGGGCGATGTCGCCCAGCGAGAGGATACCCACCAGGCGCTTTTCGCGGTTGAGCACGGGCAGCCGGCGAAGCTTGATGTCGGCCATATTTTGCACGACCTCGTCGAGGTCATCGTCCTCGAAGCAGTACATTACTTCTTTGCTCATGATGTCCCGGATCGGCGTCTGCGGGCCCTTATCGGCGCCGACGGCGCGGATGGTGATGTCGCGATCGGTGATCATGCCGACCAACCGGTCATTCTCTCCGACCGGCAGCACCCCGGCGTCGATCTGCGCCATCAGGCGCGCGGCATCGCGGATCGGCTGATTGGGACTGGCGATTTTGACATCGTCGGTCATCGCTTCACTGACTTGCATGGCAGTTCTCCTCACGTGTTGAAGCGCTTTGGAACTCCTGGTGCACGAGTTGCCCCGCGCGGCCCGGTCAAGCGGCGGGTTCGAAGCGCCGCCCCTCTGTCCCGGTCGGCCACAAGGCGCGGATATTCTCCGGCAGCGCTTGCCGAACTTTCTCGACCTGGTGCGGATCGAGGCGATGGTTGAGAACCTGGAGGGTCACATGCGCGGCGTCCTTGACGTTGACCGGCCGTATGTCGGCCAGACGCCGCGATACGTGGTCCAGGAACTGTTCCGCCGACCGTTGCTTGAGCGTCTGCTCGCTCGGGTGCCATTGGTCGTAGTAGAGACCCCGCACCAGCAGCGGTAGTTGCGCGCCGAGATGCACCGCCAGCCCGATCTGGAGGCGGTCGCGCAACGCATGCAGAACGGCGCCCAGCACGTGCCACGCCACCTGTCGGTCGGGCCCGAGCTTGGCCATGATCTCGTCGAGCCAGATGTTGGTTGTCTGCAGGGTCTTGTCGAACACGTCGAGGCCGGGAACACGTCGAGGCCGGTGGCGCTCATGTCAGTCCTCCCATGATCGCACCGCGGTTCTGGTCGGGGAACGCACGGTGCCGTCCGCAGTTCCAGTGCGTCGATGTGGTTTTCGGTCGGTGCAGAAATGTTCCAGCGTCTGTCGAAATCGGCGGAAAGTTCCCGCGGGCACGCCGCGGCGGGCGGCGGACTATCCGGGCGCCTTCAGTGACTGGAACTTCATTTCATCGATTGGCGCCTAGGTGTGCGCGGCCTCTTCATCGCCGCTGAGGCGCCACGGGCGTTCAGCTTTGCCTTGCGATTTCTTCCTGCTCTTCCTCCTCGCTGATGGCGGCGACGATGTCGACCAGGCGAGCGACCCGGCCGCCCGGGAGCGGGCGACCGGCATTCATCAAGGGCTCGTCGTTGGCGAGCCAAGCATGCGCTTCCGCGAGCGCTTCGGGGGTCGCCCCGGTCGCAATGATCTCTGCGACGACGTCATCGTCGAGCTCGCCCAGCATTGTGGTCACATCTTTTCGCGTGAGGGTGCTCATGGCTTCAAGCCTCCCACATTGACGCCCTCAACCCATCGGCACGGCGAGGAACCGCATAGAGCCGCCTGATCTGAGCCGCAGCAGCGCGATGCGTTTGCCTGCGCTCACTCGGCGCACCGCGAACCTCGAACTGTGTCGGACGGCGCAGCCGAATCTGGAGCGTCCCCCGAAGGCGGTGCGGAGCCGATCAGCCCTGGCGGAGGCAACGCCGGACGGCGGCGGCAGGCCAATACGCGCTGGCTGTTATCACTCGCACGCTAACCCCATTCGAGCGATCGACCAGTGCGTGCGAACAGATTTCGTCCTCAATGTCCGCGACGTCGATCTCCGTTGTCGGCAGCCACTGCAACGTCTTGGGTATATCGCCGGGCCAGATGCGCCATGCGGAACCGTCTCTGAGTTCCACCATATGGCTCCTATCATGCTTTTTGATCTGCATCGCGGATCTCCCGTCGATCCAAGCCTTGGATGTCTCAAGAGCGCAGAGATGCGGGGCCATCTGGCGCGACTACTCTCGAGCGACTATTGGGCCGAAGGACGGATGCGCTGACGAATTTTCTCGCGAACATCAGGATCGTTCTGCGCCACTTCCAGGATCGAGTCGTATTCCTCTACCGAGAGGCCCTGGTCGGTGACAGCCTTTGCCAGGGCATTAACGGCCTCATTCAAAATGCGCTCCTTATCGGCGGGGGCCGCCGCCGCTATCCGCCGTTGATAGTCCTGCTTGAGACTGGCCACCCGCTCGATGGCGGCTGCCGCCGCGTCAAGCTTTTGGTCCGAGATATTCGGCGGCTGCTCGGAGAGACCGGGCGAAGGCGATTGGACCTGAGCGTTTGCTGCGGGGACGAGGAGAACCCCCGCGGCAAGCAGCAGGATAGCAGCGGCAGGACGCATCAAAACTCGCATAATTGCCTCCTTTGCACGCTGCGCCCGCTCGCGATGGATGAGCAAACGGTGTCAAAACAGCGTCGGACGAAAACAGGTCCGGGCAAAAGCGGTTCCAGCTGATCGGGCAATCGTGGCATGTCAAAAAGACATGTCGTGAACCCGTGGAACAAATTATCGGCAGGAAATGTGCCGGGTTTTCTTCCCGCGAATACGCGCAGAAACCCCGACTTGCTCGTTCGAGCGTATCAATTCCAAGCCCGTCGTTCTCTCTACTGTGCGTGCTATGCCTTGCCATTGCGCGCGCTGGGCCGCCGTTTCCATTGTCACTTGACGATGCGCAGGAAGAGATTACCTAGGCCCCGCGGGATGACCGAGCTTCGCATTTGACCACCTGAGCGAGCTGAGGTGGGAGGCCCCGCAACGCGCGATATCGGGCGGCGCATCGACTTGGAGCGAACCGAAAGGAGCGTGCAATGAAACTCAACTCCGCACAGCTCGAGCGAACTTTGGGCCAATTCGAAGCCCGGGCCATTACCCATGACCATCCCCTGATCCCACAGCTCAACGACTTGTTCGGGGAACACACGTTTTTCCTCGACAGCCGCGGGCTCAACATCGTGGAGCCGGCCGAGGCGGCCGGGACGGCAACTCAATCGGCCCAGGTCGTGAATCTTGCCAACTGGAGCGATGACAATCGGGCTGGTCTCGAACTGCACGAGCCCG
>WNGQ01007941.1_pt1 | contig 10158 bp, 13 predicted proteins | sample 5407661 | NCBI WGS metagenome assembly WNGQ01 (sample SAMN13153382, study PRJNA577476) | soil metagenome | isolation source: 60 cm soil or saprolite under Garry oak tree replicate 2 | place: USA:California | collected 2016-06-15 | reverse complement strand
AAGGTGGGTGACCGAGTGGCAGGGGTCGTCTTCCCGTACTGGATTGATGGCCCCTACACGCGGGACTTTGTGCCCCAGCTCGGTGGCTCACTGGATGGCATGTTGACAGAATATGCCCTCTTGCCAGAAGAGGGAGTCGTCCACATCCCTGAGCACCTGTCCTTCGAGGAAGCTGCGGCATTGCCCTGCGCCGCCGTCACCGCCTGGAATGCGCTCACTGGCGGTCTCCCGCTGCTGGCTGGTGACATAGTGCTCACTCTGGGATCAGGTGGAGTGTCGCTCTTCGCCCTTCAGTTCGCCAAACTCTTTGGGACATGTGTGATCGCCACCACATCGAGCGAGGAGAAGGCAGAGCGGCTCAAAGCTCTGGGGACGGATGCCGTCGTCAATTATCGTACGACACCTGATTGGTCTGTAGCGGTGCGTGAGTTGACTGGTGGGAGAGGTGTCGATCATGTGATCGAGGTCGGCGGCCCCAGCACCATTGTTCAATCGATCAAGGCAACCAGGGTGTTGGGAGAGGTGGCCTTGATCGGGTTCGCCACAGACCCCAAAGCCTCGCCCGATGTCGGTGTCCATCGTGCCACCACCGCGGGTCTTGTCACGCTGCGGAGCATTGCTGTTGGCAGTCGCGCCCAGTTTCTCGCCATGAACCGCGCCATTGCCGTGAACGGGTTGAAGCCGGTCATCGACCGCGTCTTCCCGTTCACAGAAGCAAAAGCCGCCTTTCGGTACTATCAAGAGGCTCAGCCTTTCGGAAAAGTGATCATCAGTCAGAGCTAAGTGCCTCTGTGTTGGACACGCTGAGTCTTCCACTCAGCCTCCCAGGTCCGCGTGGGGTGAGCTATCGAGCCAGTCTTGGCAAGATTGGCTCGATTTGGGGTGGTCTTTTCTCTCTATCGAAAACGCAGGAGAACAGAAAGGGAATCATCTATGTCCTTCTCAACCAGTTCATATTCCTCACCCGAAGAGATGTGGAGCACGGCTTTCAGCCAACTCGCTCAGCGGATGAGGCAGTACTTCGTGAGGCAAGAGTCGAGCTTTCGAGCATTGGCCTATGTTGTCCTTTTTAACCGTTTTGCGAGCCAATGGGGAAGAAGATGTGCTTAAAAAAAGTCTGGGCAGTCTCTCCAGACCTCAGAGCTAGAGGAGATCGACTCTGTTCAAGCCCAAGTATCTTCTATCTTCCTGTGATGGTTCCTCTCTCTGTTGCCGAAATCCGACGGCTTTTCTTTTATTTTGTAGGCAAACGGTCTCTTCCTTTTGTATATCGCCTGGCTTGGTCATTCTGGCGACGCGCGCATCAAGCTATCGCAAGACTCTGCCATTACAGACACCGAAACGCTATCGCAAGCCATCTACAACTGTAGGACTAGTTGGGGGAGAAGGAGGGTGTCGGCGATGGCGGAGGAGACAGCAGGGGTAAGGGCGACGTCACCCAGGAGATCGTCAGAACTGCGAATGACGCTATAGAAGGCTGCCAGTTCGATGAGCGCTTCATCGAAATTTGTCCAATCGTCCGCTTCGCTAATGGAGAGAGCTGCACGTTTTAAAGCATCTGCAATTCCCAGGAGGTGGGAAAGACAGACATTTGTCACGACCGACCGATACTCAGAGATCCAGTGGGTGGAAGCGATCTCGGTGAGTTGGTCAAAGAGTTCGAGCAAGCGCGTGGCAGTCGCGTCTCGATCATGAGCCAGATTGTAAAAGGTGGTAGTGGTACAAATAAGTAGGATTTCGCGCTCTTACAAAGGTAGATTCTCTGCAATGGACCAAAGGACACTTTATGGTTCCTAAATTGGACCAATGTTGGACATATGCGTCAAAATCTCAGCATTTCCTGCTCAAGCTGATTGAGAGAAGCCGCTTCTCAGGCAGGTCGTAGGACAAGATATCATTCAACGACGAGGACAAAACCAATGTCAAATCACACCCACGTTCCCAGTTTGCCGCGTTGTGCCCATTTTCGGCTTCAAGGATGTCCTTTTCGGATCGTGCCTGTTCGTCGTATGTATAAAGGAGAATGATGAGCATCCTTTGAAGAGCAACTCCAAGAACGGAAAGAAAGAGACGATGAAATACCTTCTTTTGTTTTGCGGAAATCAAGAGGGGTTGGCAGCATGGCAGGCGCTTTCTGAGGAGGAGCGCGCTCAGAAGAGTGCGCAGGCCAGTCAGTGGGTCGTCGAACACCGCTCCCAGGTCCGAAAGAGCTATGAACTCCGTCTGCCCCATACTGTCACGAGTATCCATGTGGGCTCGAGTGGACACCCTCTCGTGACCGATGGCCCGTTCCTTGAGGGAACGGAGGTGATTGGTGGTTTGGCAGAGATCGAGGTGGCTGATCTTGATGAGGCTTTGTTCCTCGCCAGGACGTGGCCTGACTACTGCCCATACCACGGTGTGGTCGAGATCTGGCCGGTGGTGGAGGAGCACACTCATGGCTGATGACCAGGGAGGTCCGCTTCCTCCTGTCAAGAGTGACGAGATCGAGGTCACACTCAGTGCCGTCTTTCGCGAAGAGGCAGGCAGATTAGTGGGCGCTCTCCTGCGTCTCCTGGGCGACTTCGAGGTGGCCGAGGAGATCGTCCAGGATGCCCTGTTGATCGCGCTGCAGCGCTGGCCGGTTGAAGGCATTCCGGCTCAGCCCGGCGCCTGGTTGCTGACGGTGGCTCGAAGACGAGCCATCGATCAACTCCGACGTGATGCACGCTACCGCGACAAACTTGCCGTGTTGGAGTACCCGGTGGTCCAGGAGCCGGACGACCGTCTCCGGCTGATGTTTACCTGCTGCCATCCGGCGCTTTCGCGCGAGACACAGGTGATCTTGATACTGCGAGCGGTCTGTGGCTTCACCACCGCCGAAATCGCCCACGCTTTTCTGGTCTCGGAGTCAGCAGTGGCCCGGCGTCTGGTGCGGGCGAGGCAGAAGATCGTGCAGGCGGGCGTCCCCTATCGCGTTCCTCGCGACGAGGATCTCGATGAGCGGCTGGGTGAAGTGCTGGCCGCGCTCTACCTGATGTTCAACGAAGGCTATCTCACCAGCAGAGGCAACACCTCTGCGCGCCGCGATCTCGCTGAAGATGCTACCTGGCTGACGGCTTTCCTCACACGGCTCTACCCCAGAGAACCGGAGGCATTGGGGCTGCTCGCGCTGATGCGTCTGCACCTGGCACGGTCTGACGCGCGCTTCAATGCCGAGGGAAAGCTGATCTTGCTTGCCGACCAGGATCGCTCATGCTGGGATCGACGGATGATTACTGAGGCGGGAGCCCTGATTGAGCAAGCGGCAGCGCTGGGCCGTCCAGGCCCCTATCAGATCCAGGCCGCCCTGGTAGCCTGCCACGCGGAAGCCGAGTCCTGGCAGGCCACCGACTGGCCCCAAATCCTGGCCCTCTACGACCTGCTGCTGTGCATGACCCCCTCGCCAGTCATCCAACTGAACCGGGTGGTGGCCTTGCGATACGTAGCCGGGCCAGAAGCAGCGCTGGCCGAGGTCGAAACGCTCGCACGTGATCTGGAGGGCTATCATCTCTTCCACGCCATTCGGGGAGAATTCTTGCTGGAACTGGGCCGACGCGAGCAGGCCCACGCAGCCGAGCTGCGGGCACTTGCGCTGACAGGCAACCAGGCCGAACAATTCCTGCTCCGCCAACGTCTCCAGCAGAGAGAGGAAGAAAGGGGCAAACGATGAAGACTCCATCCTTGAAAGCTTGCCGACCGCCTTGAGATAGCGTGAAGACAGAGCGCTTCTGTGGCAAGAAGAAAGTCTTCATCGGAGGAAGTAAAGTCAGAAGCACATCATTGTTCCTTCGCTCATACAGAGAGTAGGTAGTCATTTTGACCGTTCGTCTGGATGCCTTTCTTTTTCTTTTCATCTTCACTAGAGGGGAAATACGGGCATCAGAGTGCAATTTGACAGCACAATGAGCAAGCAGCCTTTCAAAGCATGCTCATTCCAGGCTCTATCACTGGCGGAGATTCTCTGCCAGAGGAGAAAGAGGTAAGGAAACATGTCTCTCAAGTATAGTATCTTCCTTCCCGTGGGCGTTGGGGGAGAACTGGCTAGCTTCAAGGACCCTATAGAAGCCTATGAAACACTGACTCACGTGGCCCAAATGGCTGATGAACTTGGGTATGAGACGGTCTGGGTATCCGATCATTTTCAGACGGTTCCTCCCTCCCAGGCCACGCTTTTTGAGAGCTGGACCACGGCGGCGGCTGTGGCGCGCGATACGAAGCGAGTGCGCATCGGCCAGTTGGTGACGGGAAATAGCTACCGCAACCCCGCCTTACAGGCCAAAATGGCTTCGACTCTCGATGTGCTCTCGCATGGGCGATACACCTTTGGCATCGGAGCGGGCTGGTACGAGCAGGAGTATCACGCCTATGGCTACCAGTATTCTGAGGCGCCGGAGCGCCTCCGCCAGTTGCGCGAAGCCGTCCAAATCATTCTGGCGATGTGGAAAGAGGAGGAGGCCACTTACGCGGGAACCTATTACCAGATTCAGGGCGCGATCAACCAGCCCAAAGGGGTGCAGCAACCCCATATTCCCCTGCTAATCGCCGGAGACGGTGAGCAGGTTACGCTCAAACTGGTGGCCCAATATGCTGATGCCTGTAATGTGCTGGGCGATTTTGTGACCATAGAGCACAAGTTCGCTGTGCTCAAACAGCATTGTGAAACTATTGGACGAGACTACCAGAGCATTCATCGGACAGCACTCACGCTCTGTGTCATGGCTGAGACCGATGAGCAAGCCCGGGCTCTGGTGCCAGAAGGGACCGAACTTGGTTTTCCCGGAGATTTTCTCTCCTATGGCCTCATTGGGAGTCCTGAGACCATCCAACGGCGCATCGCGACCTATGAGGCTGCTGGCGTCCAGGAGCTCGTAATCGGCTTCTCTGATGCGCCTCAACTGGATACCATTCATCGTTTTGCTCAAGAGTTCATCCTGTAGCTGATGAAAAAGAGACAACGCGATGTCCCATAATCTTGACTGTAGGACGTCCGTTCGACACAATGGGTACAGTGCATACGACAGAAACAGAGAGAAGATGGCTGCTCGTTCTAAAATATCAGTCACTTCACGACTATCGCAATGAGAAAGAAGGTTTTCCCTATTATGGCAACAGTATTATCAGACAAGGCTCGGGCATTCCTCCGAGAACACTCTTTTGCTGTGCTCAGCACAATCAACAAGGATGGCAGTTCACAGCTAACGACTGTGCTGTTTGCACTTGATGATGATGAGACGATTGTATTGAATACCCAGGTCCATTCCCAAAAAAACAGGAACCTGCGCCGTGATCCCCGCATCGCGATGTGTGTAGAGGGTAAGGAGGGCTACGTCAGCGTGTACGGCAAAGTTGTTGAGTTTATCGACGATCAGCAGATCAATCGCCAGGATATCGACCGCCTCGTGAGACTCTTCTGGACCGACGATGAAGAGAGCAGGCAGCAGTATATAGAGCACATGCTAGAACACCCGCGTATCTCGTACCGTTTCAAGTGCGAAAAAGTGATCGAATTTTGGGGATAGATCAGTCTCCAAGGAGAGACGTTCAATGTCGGAACTGGCAAGGAGGATTTGCCGGGACCGCCATAGGCAACGCTTAAGAGAACCCAGTCTAGAAGGTAGTGTTGCAAAAAAATTTAAGCTCATCAAAATGAAGTAGATACAAAAATATTCACGGGTAGAAAAAGCAAAAGGAGTGCACATTTTATGGTAAATACTCTTCTTTTCCTTCTCTTGCATGCTTCATTTTGATGAGCTTAAATTTTTTTGCAACACTACCCGTTCTATTCCCCCTCGTCGAATGGCTTTAGCGATCTGAGTTGATGCCTTGATAGGGACGCCTGTAAGCTCATCCTTCACCAAATTTGTGTAAGAACGGCTCTTGGCCCCAATTACCACCTTAGCAGATCAGCTTATTTTTTGCAACACAACTGCCTGGCGAACATTACAGGGATTCGAGGTCATGAACATGATAAAGAAGGAGCAACTGCAAGGGATGAACAAAGGCGATGTGAGCGGCCAGGTGGCATTGGTCGCCACGTTGTTCGGAGTGGTTGCTTAAACCGAACAAGCCGAGTTGCTCCAGACTCATCTTGTCTTCTTGAAATTTCTTGCAACACAACCCCACCTCTCTCGTATACGCTCGATACGGATCGCTTCACAAGGCAGCAATGCACCGCTTCTATTTGAGAGGCTTCGTCCTCCGTTGCTTATTGACGAGTTGGGGTGCCATGAGATAGGATGATAGTGAAGTTGGTTCGTTGTTCAATAAGGGCATGTGTATGTTTTTTGCTGTCGATATTGATGGGGTGCTGGCCCGTGATACCATCGGGTATGCCACCTCTTTGAATCGCTACTTTCAACTTGGGATTGCGGATTCGGTGATTGAAGGTCTGGCCGATTATGCGCAATTCATCACCTTGGAGGAAGTGCGTTCCTTTGTCCGAGGGAATGAGGCCCTGGCCGCCGAATTCAACCGTGTGGCAAAAGAGGCACAATACACGGAACTGGTCCAGCAATTGCGGGTGCCTGTTGATGGTGCTCGGGTAGCGATGCAGGAAATTGCCGCACGATACCCCTTTCGGTACGTGACCTGCCGATACGAGGCCACGATGCAGGTCACACAGGCATGGCTCGCACGCTATGGCTTCCCTGATCCTGAGAACGTCTCGTGTTGCGAACAGGGGATTCATCAAAAGTATCTGGTGGCCTATCGCAGTGCTGCCGAAGGAGAACCACTGATCTTTATTGACGATCTGGCCGAGACGCTGATGAAGTCCTTCGCTGCCCTGATTAAGTATCACTATCAGGATGCGAAAGCCATCAGGAAACGTTGTGGCCTGCTGGCCTTCGGCCACTCAGAAGCACCTGTCTGGCCGTTTAGTAAACCCATGTATTCTGTGTGGCCCCTCCCCAATTGGGGCGAGTTTGGTAGTTTGATAGGCGTTGGAGAGAGTATACTGGTCTGAACAGCGTGAGGGATATCATGACGAATCAAACACCAGAACCAGAAAAGGATGAAGTTGACGAGCTTCTTGAAATGATTGATGATCCTGAATTTGATGAGTGGGCGCGTTTGATCAATCCGACCGATCCTGTGTTGCCTACGGTATCCTCACATGACACGGATGCCGATCTACCTGCTGTACAACCATAATTTCAAAGAGGTCCCAGTGCGTCAAGGGATTTTCATTGTGCTTTGTGACCTCTTCTATTTCTTTCGTTGCCTGCGTATTCCAGGTATCGTTGTCTAACAATGGGATAGGGGTCACATTCCGGCTCGGACTCAGCACAGGGGTATCAGTTCCAGTGCTTCAGTACGTGTTATCCAGAAGCAGAAGAGCAGATGTGACGGGCGAAGCAAGGCATTAGACGTACTCGCCGTAAGTTTGAAATTTTGTTCCTCGTCCATAGATCTTGTGCTCCGCCTCATCAATACGTATGTCTCCAAGCATAGAGGATTCGTCGTCGATGGTGACGACGGTAAGTTGCAGCACCAGGACCTATCGTCAGAAGCGTGGCAGTCGCTGATAGTGGTGCTCCACGCGTCGGGTGACACGATCTGCATGCGTCACTGTATCGAGTGTTCAGCGCGCAGAAGCATCCAGCGAGATGAGCAGCGCCAGGGCCGAGTTGACCTGTGGAACAGAAAAGACCTCTGGCTCAAAATGATCCGCCCATTCGCGTAACCACCGGTATTCGGAATGCTGGCGGTTCCCAAGCACTTCCAAGAGGTGTTGGTATCCTCCTGTTCCTCCACAGTCCTCTGGTGGGCACGCTCTGGCTCCTTCCATGCACCAGGGAACAATGGAATCTGGTGTCCGTGGCTCGATCTGTTCAACGGTCACCGCATGTTTCCAGCTATCACCAAAGTCATATTCATACAGAAACGTTGAGCCTTTGCGGGGAGCAATTTTGCGCAGTAGCGCTCGTCGATGATCCTGCATCGGCATCTCATCCTCGTCTTCAGGATCGGGTTCTCCATAGTGAATCCCTTGATAGTAGTCTCCTACAATAAACTGATGAAGATGAGAGAAGTGCCATCCCATCGTGACCTGGAAGATGCGGTGGAGTTTCCATAAAGAAACAGAGCCTGGGACGACGATGCGCCGCCAGACCTGAGGTTCAATGCCTAGCAGGTGGAGATGGAGTTGATAGACAGTATCGCCAGATCGATTCATCACTCACGCCTTTGTTGAGGTATTTGAGGCGGCGTGCCGAGGGTGTCAAGCCGCGCCTCTCTTAGGAGGAGTATACCACAGAGAGCAAGGCGACGGTGCTTCTATTGAGTTCGATGATCAGGACAGCAAAATTTGCTCATCCCAATCATTCCAGTGCGCTCTGGGACTAGCGTCAGCGTAACTCCTCTTTGGACGATTCACATGTTTTTTCTCATTTGACATCAACGGTGACATCAATGAAATCATGTGTTGGTAAGAAGTGTATTGGACTGTCGCATGGTTTCTTCTTGTAATGTCGGGAGGATATGCGAGTAGACGTCCATCGTTACAGAGATTTGACTATGCCCAAGCAATTCCTGGACGATTTTGGGATGGGTACCCAACGTTAATAAAAGGGTTGCTGTAGAATGTCGAAGGTCATGAAAACGGATAGGTGGGAGATTAGCTTTGTTCAAGAGTGGACGAAAAGAACGGCGAAGCAAGTTCCCAACGTGGAGCGGTTGTCCTTGCTCACTACAGAAAACCCAATTTTGCTGCGTCCAGCTTGATCCTCCCGCTTGTTTTACTTGCTCCTGTTGATGTGCATGCTGCTTGAGCGCTTCGATTGCTGTGAGCTGAATACAGCGACGACTCGCAGCGGTTTTCACTTCAGCAACGACGACAACATTGGTGCTACCAGAGGCAAGATAGCAATATTGCTGGCAAGAAAAAAGAAGCCCTTGAATCTCTAAAAAAGCCACTTGGAGGGAGGGAAAAGAGCGGACTTGAGTGTAAATGTTTTGATTTGACAGCGTACTTTTTTGATACTTATCTGACGTAATGTCAGAGCGGCCTTTTCCTTCCACTGATGAGAGAAAGTGTCATTTATCAGGTAAAATCCACAGCTTCTCAGGAAACTTGCCACGCTACCAAGCTCTTTCAGCGAAGAAGCTTTCTCACATAATATGGCGTAGCATCATCCATCGTTCTTTTTCCGTTCTCCGCTTCTTCTCTTCGTAAGACCCCGCAACATGCCTGCCACAATACCTGAGAAATGCGCCAAGAAATGCCTAAAAGTGGTCGCATTTCTGGTGAATCTCAGGTATACTTGCTCTTGAGAGAGAAAGAGACCTGAGATTCCAGCACGACTCAAGGGAAAATAGTCATGAAAATGACGCCCGAAGCATTTCATACCTGGAGCCATCACCTTCGGTTGACCCCTGAATGGGAAATTGATGGGGTATTATGATTTCCATTATATGCCGCTATCTGGGCCATTTCCAACGTTCGTGATTTCAGGGGCAACATGGCTATAGAGAGTTCAGGGAGAATGAAATAGCCCTGGCGCTTGCCCCTCAAGGTATTCGCCTGCGCCTCTGTATAACGGTTGTTGAACTACGCAAACAAGAAAGAATGTCGATACCTACCTCTAGCCTTCATACGAATATGGCACTGTGGCATCTTCACATGAGATGAATGTTGCTCTGTAGGAGCCAAAGGGAGATAAACCATGGAAAACCAAGAAATTCGGATAGCTCTGGATCGGCACTGGGCAGCCTCCGCAGCTGGGGACATTGAAGCGGAACACGAGATCTATCACGACGACGTCCTGGTCGAGTATCCTCAGTCGGGCGAGCGAATCCGCGGTCGCCACAACATTCAAGCCCTTCGCGGACACCACCCGGCGAAGCTGGGCTTCACCCTCCGTCGCGTCCTTGGGATCGGCGATCTCTGGATCACCGAGTACGTGCTCAGCTATAACGAGCAGCCAACGCAAACAGTCAGCATTATGGAGTTTCGCGATGGCAGGGTTGCCCACGAGACGCAGTACTTTGCCGATCCGTTCGAGGCACCTGCCTGGCGAGCTCAGTACACCTCCAAGTAAAAAAGGTTCGGGATAGAAACCCTGCTGAGAATTGTTATTCTCAAGAGAAGAGCCTCTCGTCTTAACAGGAGATATATATGCCCGGACCCCTCTCGAC
>WNGQ01007939.1_pt1 | contig 10160 bp, 11 predicted proteins | sample 5407661 | NCBI WGS metagenome assembly WNGQ01 (sample SAMN13153382, study PRJNA577476) | soil metagenome | isolation source: 60 cm soil or saprolite under Garry oak tree replicate 2 | place: USA:California | collected 2016-06-15 | reverse complement strand
GCTTATCCGAAGGCGGGACAGAAACCGGCAGCGCCACGCGACGAAACTTTGCGTCCAGACGTCATGGCCGCCATGCGAAAGCCCGAAACCGCTCCGCCCGTCTCAGCCGCGTAGCGGTAGGGGGCGACCGCCGGGCGCGCCGACGAATCCCTCCTGACGACGGTCTGGACTATCACGAAACGTAATCTGCGATGCGCCCACTTGGTAATCGCACCGGTCCTTTAGCCCTCGGATTCTTCGCCAGCATTTCTTTCAACACCTCATTGCAACGATGGATATGCTCCGTCAGTATGTTCTCGTCAGACGTATTCCAGAATTCGCCCTCGTCTTCGACCTTCAGTCCCTCAAAGAAAAACTGAATCCGCCTGAAAAGTGCCTCGCGGCGAACTCTTGCAATTCGTCAATGAGCAGTGAGTACGCTGTGGCCCCTTTGACTTTTCCTTCGAAATGAATCGTGACGGCCGTCTGTTGCCTACAATTCTGGCGGGTGCGCGCGCGGTTCGCGGTCTTTTGAGCCAGCGGTGCTCGGGAGGGTGACGAACGGTCCGCCTTCCATCGGCGTGATTTTGGTGAAAGCGACATCAGGCATTTCGCTCGGTAATCCCTCGAGCGGAAAATCTTTTCGCAGCGGAAAATACGGGTAGCCGTCCCACATCAGAATGCGACGCAGATCGGGGTGCCCGTTGAACTTGATTCCCATCATGTCGTAGGCCTCGCGCTCGTGCCAGTTCGCCGTCGGCCAGATGTCTGAAACCGTATCGACCGCGCCGACGTCCTCCGAGACTTTCAGCTTTAATCGCAGATGAACAGCGTGCGGCATCGAGTAGAGGTGATAAACGATTTCGAAGCGCGGTTCTTCGCCGAAGTTATCGATGCTGGTGATGTCTAGGAAATAGTCGAACGAAAGTTTGTCTCGGGAGAATTTCGCGATCTCGCGGAGATCACTGGCAGCAATCGTGTAAGTCGTCTCTCCGCAAAATTCAGTCTTGTTCTGAATTTTTCCGCCAAATGATTTGCCCAACAACTCGAACAGTTCGTCACAGCTCATGCCCTACAGTTCACATTTGCACGCCTGATTATCATGCAAATGCGTCCTCGAGTTTTTCGGCCAGTTCAGGTTTCTGGTCTCTGAACGCGCATTCTGTCGAAATCTTTTCCTGTAATTTCATCAAGCCGGCGAGCAACGCTTCCGGACGCGGCGGGCACCCAGAGATGTAAACATCGACAGGAATAAGCTGATCAATCCCCTGGAGCGTCGCGTATGAGCGATACATGCCACCGGTGGAAGCGCAAGCGCCCATCGCGATTACCCATTTCGGCTCTGGCATCTGCTCGTAAATCCGTTTCACCGCCAGCGCCATTTTATAGGTCACAGTGCCGGCCACGATCATCACATCGCATTGTCGCGGCGAGAAGCGCATCACCTCCGCGCCAAACCTGGCAATATCGAAACGCGATGCAGCCGTCGCCATTAACTCAATTGCGCAACACGCCAGGCCCATTGGCATCGGCCATAGCGAATTTTTGCGCACCCAATTAAGCGCCGCATCGAAGCGAGTGAAAACCACGTTGCCTTCGATTTTTGAATCGTACGCTGTCGAGTGAGTTTCCGGCATCAGCGAACAGTAAGATCACGCTCCGCCCCCGCAAGAGAAAACGAGCCACAGATTGACACAGATGAAACACAGATTACGAAAAGAACACGCTAAACCAGCCCAATATGAATCTGTGTAAATCTGTGTTCATCTGTGGCTAATTCTGTAGTTCCTTACACCAAACCATCTCATGACGGAATTGAACCGTACCCATCTCGATCAACTCGAGAGCCAAAGCATCTTCATTTTTCGCGAGGCGTATCACGCGTTCAAAAACATCGCCATGCCGTGGTCGATGGGGAAGGATTCCAATGTTCTCGTCTGGCTCGCCCGCAAATCTTTTTTTGGAAAGGTTCCATTTCCAGTTCTGCATATCGACACGACCTACGAGTTTCCCGAGATGCTGGAGTTTCGGGAATGGGCCACGAAGCATTACAAGCTCAATCTCATCGTCAAAATTAATACTGAAGCGCGTGCCCGCGGGGTCGGGTATGAAACGCACGATCCGGTAACGGTGACGCATGAGCTGAAGACGATGGCACTGCAGCAAGCGCTCACCGAATACAAATGGGACGCGCTGATTACAGGAATTCGACGCGACGAAGATCCGACTCGCGCGAAGGAAAGATATTTTTCGCCGCGCAACGCGCAATTCGAATGGGATTATAAAGATCAACCACCGGAATTCTGGGGACAATTTGCGACTACCGCAGCGAAGGGCGAGCACGTTCGCGTGCAACCGCTGCTCGACTGGACCGAGGTTGACGTCTGGCGTTATATCCAGCGCGAAAATATCCCGATTCCGAAGATGTATTTCGCGCGGAGCGGAAAACGGTTTCGCTCACTCGGGTGCAGCCCGATCACGCACCCGATCCTAAGCACGGCGTCGACAATCGACGAAATTATTGCCGAACTGGAGGCTACGCGCACGAGCGAGCGCGCTGGCCGCGCCCAAGATTATCATGAGCGCAATGCGATGCAGAAGTTGCGAGCGAAAGGGTTTTTATGATTGAGGATCGCGGATTGCGGATTGCGGATCGAAAGAAGCAGAGCGCGCGCGTTGCCGACGCGGTGATGTCGACAGAGGACTTTCGTCGGCGCACGTTTCAATTCGGAATTCGTGTCATACGATTAACTGAATCGCTACTAAAAACGGATGCGGCGCGAGTTATTGGGAAGCAGCTTTTGCGTTGCGCCACCGCAGTAGGCGCGAATTATCGCGCAGCCGCACGAGCACGATCGCGAGCGGATTTCATCGCAAAAATGGGTATTGTCGAGGAAGAGTGCGACGAAACACTTTACTGGCTCGAGATGCTTATTGAGCTGCGGCTGATAAATGCAGACCGCTCGAAAGAACTCCGCACCGAAGGTAACGAGATTCTAGCGATCGTAGTTGCTTCGATCAGGACGGCTCGGAGAAATGCGAAGGGAGCAGTGCGCTATACAGACCGTGCCTAAATCCAATCCGCAATCCGCAATCCGCGATTCTCAATCTTCAGATGTACAACATCTGAAGATTGTTTTCGTCGGTCATGTTGATCATGGCAAGTCCACGCTGATCGGCCGGATTCTGCAAGACACGGACTCCTTGCCGGAGGGAAAAGTCGAGATGGTGAAGAAGGCGTGCGCGGCGGAAGGAATGGAATTTGAGTTTGCCTTTTTGCTCGATGCGCTGCTCGAAGAGCAAAAACAAAACGTCACGATCGACACGACACAGATTCCCTTTCGAACGCTGCGACGCCGTTACGCGATTATTGATGCCCCAGGCCACAAGGAATTCTTAAAGAACATGATCACTGGAGCGTCGAGCGCCGATGCCGCGATCCTGGTGATCGCCGCCAGCGAGGGAGTGCGCGAGCAGAGCCGGCGGCACGCTTATTTGCTCGGTTTGCTCGGAATCAAGCAAGTAATCGTGGTTGTCAACAAAATGGATCTGGTGGATTTTTCGGAGACGCGATTTCATGAGATCGAAAGCGAATACCAGAAGTTTCTTGTCGATCTTGGACTCGAGGGACGTTGTTTCATTCCCGCCTCCGGGAAGAGCGGAGATAACGTCGCGGGCCGGGGTGAAAAGCTGAATTGGTATCAAGGCCCGACTGTTCTCGAGGCGCTCGATGGTCTGGAAACGCAGCGAGCCGATGTCGATCTTCCACTGCGCTTTTGTGTTCAGGATGTTTATCGGTTCGATGGCCGGCGAATTATTGCCGGCCGAATCGAGACTGGAACGTTGAAGGTGGGGGATCAGCTGGTGTTTTCGCCGGCAAACAAATCGTCGGTGGTTGCAACAATCGAGCGTTGGAATGCGCCTGCGAACGGCCCCGCCGTAGCAGGGGATTCCATCGGAGTCACATTGAGCGAACAGATTTTCGTCGAGCGAGGTTATGTTGCTTCACACGAAAGCGAAACCCCGATTGAGACGAATCGCTTTCACGCGGATCTCTTTTGGATCGTGCGCGAGCCGCTGCGGATTGGCCATCCGTACGATCTGCGCCTGGCAACGCAAGACGTGAAATGCGAGATCGTGTCAATCGAAGAGGTGATGGACTCATCGACGCTCGAGGCGAAGATTGATAAGCGCGAACAATTGGAACGGAATGAGGTCGGAAAGCTAACGATTCAAACCCGCGGTCCGCTCGTGATCGACAATCACGATCGGATCCCGAATCTCGGCCGATTTGTTCTCGTTGATGGCGGAAAGATTTGCGGAGGCGGTATTATTTTCGGCGGAGTCTACACCGACCGCCAAGTTACAAAGAGCAAAAACATCTTTTGGAGCGAAGGAAAAATTACGGCTCGCGCGCGCGCGGCGCGGAGCGGTCATCGCGGAGCGGTCATTTGGTTCACTGGTTTCTCCGGTGCAGGAAAATCGACGATCGCCCAGGCGCTTGAGCGCGAGCTGTTCCATCGCGCCATGCACACATACGTGCTCGACGGCGACAACATCCGTCACGGTCTGAATTCCAATCTCGGGTTTTCGCCCGAAGACCGAGTAGAGAACATCCGGCGAGTAAGTGAAGTCGCCAAGTTAATGGCAGATGCCGGCGCGGTCGTGATCACGGCATTCATTTCGCCTTATCGAATGGATCGTCGCCGTGCACGCGAGATTGCGCTCGAAGGCAACGCCGAGTTTATCGAAGTCTTCGTCGATGCCCCGCTCGAAGTTTGCGAAACACGGGATCCAAAAAACCTTTACAAAAAAGCGCGGGCCGGCGAGATCCACGATTTCACCGGGATCGATGCGCCCTATGAAGCGCCGGAAGATGCAGAAATCGTCGTGCATACGGACCAGCAGACGGTCGACGAATCGGTAGCGACAATTCTGGAGCAACTGCTACCCCGCCTGAGAGCAGAGGAAGCATTTGAGTAGCACCAAACGCTGGCTACTTGATGCTAGATGCGGGATGGATGTCGATCTAAAGATCCGTGACGGTAAATTAAGTGACGCGGCCGAGCTTGCTGCGCTTATGTGCGAGCTCGGGTACGAGACGACCATCGCGGAAATGGAATCGCGTTTGATATCGATTTTGAATGACCCTCGTTACAAAACACTCGTTGCACTGAATAGCGACAAAATCTGCGGCATGATCGGGACGGTTTCGGCGTCGAGTTATTTGCACAATGATTTCAGCGGGCGAATCATCGCGCTCGTCGTTTCCAGAGAATTGCGACAGCGCGGTATTGGCGCGCGGTTAATCGCAGCGGCAGAAAAGAATTTCGTACAGCGAGAAATCACTCGGGTGACGCTCACCACTCGCTTCGAACGCGAGGAAGCGCACCGGTTTTACGAGAAGGTCGGTTATGCGCGAACCGGTTTCCGGTTTGCAAAAAATCTGGAGTCCGCCCCTAGTTAGAATCGCTAATGAATAATTGGCGGCGGCGGTATTCGTCAATAATAACGGACGCGAACGAGGAAAAGACCCTCCGCCGGAGCAACAAAACACGCGTGGCCGATCTGAGCGGAAGCTAACAAATCCGTGACATCCTCAATGCGTGACTTGCCGAGCGCGCAGCGCACGAGTGAGCCGACGATTAGTCGAATCATCTTATAGAGAAAGCCGTCGCCATCGAAGTTGATCGTTACACAAGAACCGCTGCGACGAACCGCCACAGAATAAATCGTGCGAACCGTACTCTTTTCCGGCTTACCGCGATTGGCGGCAAACGCCGCAAAATCGTGGGTGCCGACGAACCGCTTGGCGACTTTCTTCAGAAGGTCGAAGTCAAGTGAACGTGGAACATGCCAGGCTCGCCCATATTCGAAAGGCGGCAGCACCGAACCGGACCAGATTCTGTAGCGATAGATTTTTCCTTTTGCGGAAAGACGCGCATGGAAATTCTGCGACACATAACGGCAGTGAAGGACGCGGATTGCCGGCGGCATCAATGCATTGAGCGCTTCCCTCCAACGCGCCGTTGATAAGCTGTCCTGCGCAAGATCCACGTGCGCGCATTGCGCGAACGCGTGGACGCCAGCATCCGTTCGTCCGGCCCCGTGAACGCGCACACGCTCGCCGGCGACGCGTTCAAACGCGCGCTCGAGGTGGTCTTGAATGGCGTTGCGATGGGATTGACTTTGCCAGCCCGCAAACGGGGCTCCGTTGTAGGCAACAATCAGTTTCAGCCGTCGCGACATCCCTAATTCATCGCGACATCTCTTCGACATGCACTGCGTGTTGGCGTCGATCGAGATATCCTTGCAAAATCATTTGAGCCGCAACCTGATCGACGTAATGACGCGTGGCCCGCGTCTTTTTGCCGGCTTCGCGTAACGCTCGGTGCGCCGCGACCGTCGTTAGTCGTTCATCCCAGGCGACGACAGAACAGGGGAGAATCGCTCGTAACTTCTCCGCAAACTGCAAGGTTTCGGTTGCGGCGGTGCCGATCTTGCCACTCAATTGCCGCGGAATCCCCAGGACAACGTGGTCGACCTTCCTTTCGCGAACGATCTCTGCCACTCGCGCGATGGATCGCTGGTTGGCGGCGATTGTTTCGAGCGGATGCGCTAGCAGCTGCAACTCATCAGAAATTGCGACGCCAATGCGCACGCGGCCAAAGTCGATTGCTAGAATTGGATTCATCGTCCGGTTAGATCATTGCAGTTCGGGCGGAAGTTTACCGATCAAGTTTTTGATCTTTTCCGCTTGATGACGATGACAAACCAAAACTGCATCACCGGTTCGCACGACAATGAGGTTATGAACTCCAAGCAGCGCAATTGTTGTCCCGTTCTGATCGAAGACAATGTTATTAGTGGAATCGACCGCCGTGATCGTGCAGTTCGCTGCATTTCCGTGTTCGTCGTTTTTGAAATAATTCGCTACTGCTCTCCAGCTGCCGATGTCATCCCAATCGAAACTTGCTTCCACCACCAGAACGCGGTCCGCTTTTTCCATGATCGCGTAATCAAATGAGATCCGTGGCAATTTACTGAAACGTTCGCGCAAAACCTTCTCGAAATTTTCCGGCCCGCGAAGGTGAGAAATGAAATCCGCCAGTTCCGGTGCGTGGCGATTGAATTCGCTGAGCACGGTGGGAACGGACCAAACGAACATACCAGCATTCCAGCGAAAATTTCCTTTTCGCAGAAACGATTCAGCCAGATCGGGGTTCGGTTTCTCGCGAAAGCGAATTACTCGATGAATGGAGCCTTTGTCGGGGCGGTTCCGCAAACATACCGGCTCTCCGTGTTCGATGTAGCCAAAGCCCGGACACGCCCAGGTCGGCTTGATCCCGATGGCGACAAGTTCGGCTGTCTCCTCCGCCGCTTCTGCGGCCAAGGCCAAGGTTTCTTGAAATGCTGAGCGATTGGCAATGATGTGATCGGCTGGGAGCACGGCCATTATAGCGGTGTGATCGCGGGCCGCGACCCAACCAGTGCCGAGCGCGACCGCCGCGGCCGTGTCGCGCTTGGCGGGCTCGGCGAGAACATTCTGCCCGGGCAAATCCGTGAGCAGTTTACGAACCGCCTCCTCTTGCTCCGTGTTCGTCAGGATTAGAATGCGTTCCCGGGAAACCAATCCCTCGAGGCGCGCCACGGTTTCCTCGAGGAGAGTTTTTTTGGAGACCAGGCGAAGCAGCTGCTTCGGTCGAGCCCGGCGACTCAGCGGCCAAAACCGTTCGCCGCTGCCACCGGCGAGAATAAGCGCATAGATCGGTTTGGCCATTGCATGCAAAAATCAGGGCTGGCCCGGTCTTCCGGACCGCGAAGATTTTCCCGTTTCTTTTTCCAAAACGAGACGTATATGGTAGGCGATGTCTCTCCCAATATCCATTTTAAAAACCTCTGAACAGCTTCCCGTTGACCCGTTGCTTGTCGTAACGCGGGCTGCAATCGGCCTTGGCCTCGGGTTGCTAATGGCAGACAAAATAAAGCCATCGATTCGTCAGGCGGCCGCGATTACGCTTGTTTCAATCGGCGCGTTGGCGGCAGCGCCATGGTTGGTAAAAATGGCCCTGGGGCAGATTAATCGACCGGAAACAGAGTGGGGGAGTCGTGCCCGGCTACGCTCCATTCGGGGAGATTCTGGTTATCGCTCCGATACGGACATCTACTAGCGTCATTGTAGAGGCGTTCGCCGCGGCGAACGCCTGTTTATTAATTTAGCGGCTGATACAGCCGTCGCTACAATGCTTGATTCAATCTGCTCCGCAGATTAAGCGTGCTTCGATAATATCTATGTCTCGTCCGTCGACATCTTCCAGCAGCGAAGTGTTGCGCGCTCATTGCGCGGCAATTGCCAAAGAAGAGGCCGTTCTGCGGGAGGGTGGTGGCAAGGCCGGCCACGAGCGTCAACGCAAGATGAACCGGCTGCCAGTGCGAGAACGCATCAGTCATTTGCTCGACAAAGATTCACCGTTTTTTGAGGTCGGTCTCTGGGCTGCTTACAAAATGTACGAGCAATGGGGAAAGATTCCTGCAGCGGGCGCGGTTGCTGGAATCGGAAATGTTGGCGGTGCTCCCTGCATGATTGTCGCCAACGACGCGACAGTAAAGGCCGGCGCTTTCTTTCCGCAAACGGCCAAAAAACTGATTCGCGCTCAGCGCATCGCTTTTGAATGCTCGTTGCCGATCGTTTACCTCGTCGATTCTGCTGGCGTGTTCTTGCCGATGCAGGATGAAATTTTTCCAGACGAAGACGATTTCGGTCGCATTTTCCGCAATAACTCCGTGATTTCGGCTGCGGGCATTCCTCAATTTGCCGCAATCATGGGCAACTGCGTCGCGGGCGGCGCTTATCTACCGGTTTTGTGCGACAAAATCCTGATGACGAAAGGGAGTGGTTTATATCTCGCAGGCCCGTCACTGGTCAAAGCGGCCATCGGGCAGACGATAGATGCGGAAGAGCTCGGTGGCGCCCAAATGCACGCCGAAATAAGCGGGACGGTGGATTTTTGTGAAAAGGACGACCTCTCGTGTCTCAAGCGGCTCCGCTCGCTCATAGCGTTGCTTCCGGAAGCAAACAAATCCAAAGCATTCGAGGCTTCCAAAGAAACAGCGAAGCCAGCGAAGAGTCCGGATGCTGTTTACGAGTTAGTCAGCTTTGATGGACAGAAGCAGTACAATGTGCGCGATCTGCTCGCATCGGTCGTCGATGCGAACTCGATCGATGAATACAAAGCCGGCTATGGCAAGACAATCGTGACGGCTTACGCGCGGATCGATCGACGCCCCGTGGGCATTGTTGCAAATCAACGCTTGCAAGTCCGAACAAAAAAGGAGGGCATCCAGATGGGTGGCGTCATTTACGCCGACAGCGCCGACAAGGCGGCACGCTTCGTCATGGACTGCAATCAAACAAGCTTGCCAATCATATTTTTCCAGGACGTCACCGGTTTCATGGTCGGGCGCGATGCAGAAGAGAGCGGGATCATCCGCAGCGGCGCGAAGTTGGTGAATGCGGTCAGTAATTCTGTTGTCCCGAAGATCACAGTCGTCGTCGGTGGATCATTCGGTGCTGGCAACTATGCAATGTGCGGCAAAGCGTATGATCCGCGCTTCATTATCGCCTGGCCGACTGCTCGTTACGCAGTGATGGGTGCCGCCCAAGCGTCTGATACCGTGTTTGCCGTTCTTGCTCGCGCGCGAGAGCGCGACAAAACATCTTCGCCGCAAGAACTCGAGGAACTACGGAATACTGTCAAAAAAAATTACGAAGAACAAACCGACATTCGCTACGGCGCTGCGCGCGGCTGGGTCGATGCGATCATTCAACCGCACGAGACACGGGATGTTCTGACTCGTTTGCTACAATATGTATCGCGTCCCATGCCTAAAGCGCACTTCCACACCGGCGTCGTCCAAGTATAGATAATCCTCTCCGAATGCCCGTCGTTCTCATCGAAAGACAAACGCCGCAAATCACGCTTGTGACGCTCAATCGTCCTGAGCGGCGCAACGCGCTTACGATTGAATTACTGACGGAGCTTGTGGCGGCAATCAAAGTCGCTTCCGAGGAGGCGCACGAACGCATCCTGATTTTGCGCGGCGCGGGCGCCGCGTTTTGCGCCGGTTTAGATCTAAAAGCCGCAACTCCAGAAAACGCGCACGCGACTGCTGAAATGGTT
>WNGQ01024580.1_pt1 | contig 10162 bp, 4 predicted proteins | sample 5407661 | NCBI WGS metagenome assembly WNGQ01 (sample SAMN13153382, study PRJNA577476) | soil metagenome | isolation source: 60 cm soil or saprolite under Garry oak tree replicate 2 | place: USA:California | collected 2016-06-15 | reverse complement strand
TCCAGAGTGACGTAATCGCGCCCGCGCCGTTCAAGCGGCGGAAGAAGAGGCCGAGCAGGAAGCACGCCGCGATCGGCGGAGCGATGTAGGCCTGCACGCTCTGAAGATAGATGTACAGCTGGGACGAGACGAACTTCATGAACGGGATCCAGAGCAGCCCGAACACGACCAGGATGGCCGCGGTCACGCGTCCCACCGCCACGAGGCGCGCCTCGCTCGCCTGGGGACGCCACTTCCGGTACACGTCCCAGGTCAGCAGCGTCGAGCATGAGTTGAACGCCGACGCGAGCGAGCTCATCAGCGCGGCGAGCATGCCCGCGAGCACGAGGCCCTTGAGCCCGGCAGGGAGAAGGCGCTGCACGAGGACGGGGTAGGCGGAATTGGCGGCCTCGCCGCGGATGTCGCTGTAGAGTGCCATGGCGATGATGCCCGGCAGCACGAAGATGAACACGGGAAGGATCTTCAGGTAGCCGGCGAAGATCGTCCCACGCCGCGCCTCGGTGACGTTACGCGCGGCGAGCACCCGTTGGACGATGTGCTGGTCAGTGCACCAATACCACACGCCGAGGATCGGCGCACCGAAGATGATGCCGGTCCAGGGGAAGTCCGGATGACTGATCGGCTTCCACATGGAGAAGAAGTCAGGAGGCACCGCGGCGTGCAGCCCCGACCAGCCGCCAACATGCACCATCCCGACGATCACCAGCGTGGCGGAGCCGAGGATCAATACCACGGCCTGCATCACTTCGGTGTAGATGACCGCCCGCAGCCCACCCAGGATCGTATACAGCCCCGTGATGACGATCAGCACGACCGCGCTGGTCCAGAAGTTCCAGCCCGTCACCGCGCGCAGCACCACGCCGCCCGCGAACAATGTGACGCTGATCTTCGTGAGCACGTAGCCGATTACGGAGACCCAGGTGAAATACGCACGCGAGGAGGCGTTGTAGCGGCGCTCGAGGAACTCGGGCATCGTGTACACGCCGCTGCGCAGGTAGTAAGGAACGAAGAGCCACCCGAGGAGCAGCAGGATCAAGCAGGCGAGCCACTCGAAGTGCCCCACCGCCAGGCCGCTCGCCGCACCGGTACCGGCGAGCCCGACCAGGTGCTCGCTCCCGATGTTGGAGGCGAACAGGCTGGCGCCCACCGCCAGCCAGCCGATGTCGCGGCCCGCCAGGAAGTAGTCGGCGCTTTCGTCCTTCTTCCGCATCGCCGACCACCAGCTGATGCCGAGCAGGATGCAGAAGTACGCCCCGATCACCAGCAGGTCGAGCAGGGGAAGGCTCATAGTCGCTCCAGGAGGAATTGGACGGCGAGGTCGCTGAGACTCCACAGCTGCACGTCTGAGCCGGTGCCGTAGCGCACCGGATGCAAGGCACCACCGGCAATCTCGTAGCTCCACAGCTCGGCGTGGCGGAAGCCGGAACGATCTACTGCCTTGACGACGGCGTCGAGCAGAGGCGTCGAAGACCCTCGTCGAGCGAGGGAGACGAGAAGCACGTTGACCTCCCGTCCCCACACCACCCGGGGTGAATGATATAGGTCGTGCTCGAACATCTGCCACACCGCAGGACCGGCGTACGCGTCGTTGGCGGCGAGGGGCCCCAGCCCATCGACGAAGAGCCCGACAGGATACGGCAGGGAGAAGGGACGCAACACCTCGGCCTGGCGCGCACTGTCGAGATTCTCGAGCAGCAGCCACATGGCGGGGTCGGTGCTCATCACGGGGATGGGCACGCCGGCGCTGTCGAGCGACACCGCGTAGAAACGCAGCGTGTCGGTGGGCAGCCCGGCGCCGATCACCTTCTGCTCCCAGTACACCCGCTCGGCGGCGGGGAGCGACGCGAGCTTGGCGCGCACGCGCGCTTCGACCTCGGCGGGCGCGAGCACGACTTCGAAGTGCCGCGCCGTCCCGCGCCACGTCTCGGCCGCGCGCGCGACGTCGCCGGACTCCGGGACGCCCGGGAGGCCGAGCGCGCGCAGCGTGCTGTCGATCGCGCCGACGGCGCGCAGCGCCGTGGGGACCCACACGACGTTCACATCGAACGCGAAGCGGCCACCGGCGTAGCCGACGCGACTGTCGCGCCAGCTGCCGGGATGCCACCACCCGTCGTCGTCGCGATGGAAGGAGACGAGGTTCGTGGCGACGGGGTCGCGGGCGTACGGCGCCGCCTGCCCCAGGACGTACGTGAGGTTCTTGACGAGCGGCTCACGCCAGCGCGCCAGGAACTGGCGCTTGCGCTCGTCCGGCACCGCGGGGTTCGCCAGGTACCGCCCCGCCACGACCGGCAGCTGGAAGTCGTCGTCCACCATGAAGTAGTTCTCACGCACCGCCTGGAGGTCGCGCAGGATGGCGGGGTCGGGCTGCTTCAAGTAGCGCGCGGCGTTTTCGCGGATCGCCTGGCCGCCGAGCGCCTCCTCGTGGCTCACGTCACCCGCGGGACCGAGTTTCGCGAGCGCCGCGGCGATGACGTGCTCGTCCATCGTGTCGGACCAGATCGGCGCCATCAGGAGCGCGGTCATGAGCATATCGCGCCCGAAGTACGTGGCGTAGTTCGGGAGGCCCGCCATCAGCTTCTCGCGGGAGCTGAGCAGCTCGAAGCCGCGGATCTCGCGCTCGATGCGCGGTGATTTCGCCGAATCGGCGAAGCGCCGGAACGCGGGATTGAAGATCGCCTCGCGGGTGAGCGGGTGTAGCGCCGGACCGTCGGTGCCGATTTCGACCAGGAGCTCGAGCGGTTCGGTCGAGAGCGGGCGGATCGTCACCACGCGATTCGCGAGGGTGCCGCGCGAGCGGCGCGCGTCGCCGCTCAACGTGAGCCACAGGTTGTTGTTGCCGTCGAGGCTCGCCTGAGTCACGCGGATCGTCCAGCGCGTCGCCGTGCGGATCACCGAGAGACCCGGCGTCAGCCGAGCGCGGTACAGGCTACCGAGTCGTTGCGCGAGCTGCCGCATCTCCGGCACGACGAAGGGTGGGGCATCGAGCGAATCGTGCACCCGACCGGCGTAACCGAAGTCGCGCTCGAGGCGCATGGAGCCCAACAGAAACTGCCCAATGCGAGTCGACGGCCCCCCCTGCACCGTCAGGGAGTATCGTAACCAGCGCCGACCGCCCGTCGCACCCACCGTCGCTTCGCTTGCACCGAAAGCGGCCGCCGCCTTCGTGTCTCCCCGCACCGTGAACCCAAGGCTCTCATCGAGCGCATCGGCCCAGACGTGTACCACGCGCCCGCTCTTGGCGTCGATGTAGATCTGCACTGCGTTGCCGGCGGCGTCGCGGTAGACCCGGGTCGCGTAGCCCTCGTAGGCGGCGGGATCGTCGAGGCCAGGTTCGGGAAAGGCGACGTAAGGCGGGGTCTGGGCGACCTGGGTCGCCAGGAGCAGGGCGAGCAAGCTCATTGGGCGCCAATCGTACGCCATCCGGGGCCGCCCGGCCAGCCGACCCGTCTTGTGCCTGCTTTCACATGGAGCCTTGACAACTCCAAAACGGGAGGGCATTTGGGAGTACATACAACGGTTCCGGCATCGTTTGGTTGACCCGCCGCGGAGGAGAATCTCGATGCGATTGACTCGCTACGCCGTTCCGGCGCTCGTCGGTGGTCTGTTGTGGGCGGTCCCGCTCAGCGGGCAAGGCTCGACCGGCTCGATTACCGGCCAGGTGACGGACGCCGGCACACAACAGGGCCTCTCGGGCGTGTCGATCCGAGTTCTGGGAACGCAACTCGGCACGCAGACCCGAACAGACGGCGGCTACACACTGACCGATATTCCGGTCGGTAGCCACCGACTGCGGGTGACACGGATCGGCTACGCACCGCTGGAGCAGGAAGTGAACGTCGCGGCTGACGCGGCGACCCCGACGAACGTGGCGCTGCAACCGCAGGCCGCGATCCTCTCCCCGGTGGTCGTGACCGGGTATGGCTCGCAGCGGCGCGAGGCGGTGACGGGCTCGGTCGCCACGGTCGACCCCACTACCGCGAATGTCGGCGTCGTCACGAACGTGAACCAAATGTTGCAGGGCAGGACCGCGGGCGTGAGCATCGTCCAGAACAACGGCGAACCCGGGGCCGGCGTGCAGATCCGCATCCGCGGCGCGACCTCCATCAATGCCAGCAACGAGCCCCTCTACGTCATCGACGGCGTCCCGATCACCAACGCCGACGCCGAGGCTCAGGGCATCGGCATCGGGGGCTCGCCGCCGCTGCCCCGCAGCCCGCTCAATCTGCTCAACCCATCTGACATCGGATCGATCACGATTCTCAAGGACGCGTCCGCCACGGCCATCTACGGCAGCCGCGGCGCGAACGGCGTCATCCTGATCGAAACGAAGCGGGGCGCTTCGGGCGGGGCCTCGATGACGTACGACAGCTACGTGGCAGCCGCATCGGCGTACAGATCGCTCGACGTGCTCACCGGCGACGAATACCGCACGTTCGTGCGGGCGCAGGTGGCGCTCCACAATACCAATCCCGCCAAGGGTCTCGACTCGAGCTACCTGGCCGGTTTGGGGACCGCCAATACAGACTGGGCCAACGCGGTGAGCCGCACCGGGATCACGCACAATCACAACCTGTCGTTCGCGGGCGGCGGCGATATCACGCGCTATCGCGCATCGTTGAACTTCATGAACCAGCAGGGCGTGGCACTGAGCAGCGGACTGCAGCGGATTCAGGGTCGCCTCAGCGCAAACCACTACGCCCTGAACAATCGCCTGCGCCTCGGCCTCAACGTGACCACCTCGCAGGTGAACAACGACTACCTCCCCTTCGAGAACGACGGCGGCTTTGCGGTACCACGAACCGCACGCTCGGCAACATCTCGGCGGACTTGGACCTGCTGCCCGGTCTCACGGGGGGGATCAACGTCGGCGTCGACAAGTCGTCAGGCGTGCGGCAGATCTACTTCCCCAAAGCGAGCCCGGTGGGAGCGCCGACGGGCGGCCTGGCGCGGCAGGTGAACCGCGACAACACGTCGAAGACGCTGCAGGCCAAGCTGACCTTCACACGTCAGTTCGGCGGCGTGCACGACCTCGACATCGTGGGCGTGTACGAGTTCTCGCAGTATTCGATCGAGCAATTCCAGGCCGAGGCCCAGGGCTTCCTCACCGACGCGCTCGGCTTCAACGGTTTGGCCACCGGTGCCGTGCAGATCGCGCCGCAGTCGTTCCGCACGGACGAGCGCTGGATCTCCTTCATTGGCCGCGCCAGTTACGGATACAAGCAGCGCTACTTCGTGACGGGCGTGCTGCGCCGCGACGGCCGCTCCGCCTTCGGGGCGGATCACAAGTGGGCGTATTTTCCGGGACTCTCCGCGTCGTGGCACCTGAGCGATGAGCAGTTCATGTCCAAGAGCCCCTTCTCGGACCTCCGCCTGCGCGTCGGGTACGGCGTCGTGGGCAATCCCGGCGTGCCGCCCTATTCGTCGTTGATCACCCTCGAAGCCAACGGCGGGGCGAAGTATGTGTTCGGGACCGGGAGCGGCGACGCGACGGTCGTCGGGTTCGCCCCCAACCGCAATCCCAACCCCGACCTGCGTTTCGAGAAGACGACGCAAATCGACGCCGCCCTGGACTACGGCCTCTTGAACAACCGGCTGTCGGGCACGCTCGAGTACTACGTCAAGAACACCTCCGACCTGCTGCTCGAAGTCCCGGTGCCACAGCCGGCGGCCGTGTCCACGCGGCTCGAGAACGTCGGGAAGATCCGCAATCGCGGCGTCGAGCTGGCGCTCGACGGGCTGGCGATTTCCCGGCCGGGGCTGACTTGGCGGGCGGGGCTCGTCTTCGCGATGGAACGGAACAAGGTCGTCAATCTCGGCAACTACAGCTTCCTCCCGACCGGCAGCGTCAGCGGCCAGGGTCAGTCCAATCAGATCTCCGAGCGCATCATTCCGGGCCAGTCGTTGGGCACGTTCTACGGCCCGGTGTACGTCGGCGTCGACACGGCGGGACGGCAGCTCTTCGCCTGTTCGGCCGGGAGCGCGGGATGCGTCGGCGGGAAGACGCTGACGCCCCTCGCCAGCGATTATCAGATTCTCGGCAACGCATATCCGGACTTCACGCTCGGTGTGAACAGCACGGTCAACATCGGCAAGTTCGACATCAACATCCAGATGCGCGGCGCGTTCGGGCAGGACGTGTTCAACAACACGGCGCTCGTCTATTCGACCAAGAGCAACGCACTCCAGGGCAAGAACTTCCTGCGTAACGCCCTGAACGACCCGATCGACATCCGCGAAGCGGCCAAGTTCTCATCGCTCTGGGTGGAAGCGGCGTCGTACTTCCGGGTGCAGAACATCACGGCCGGCTACTCGTTCAACCTCCCCGGACCTCCAGGATCGCCACGATCCGCGCGCGTCTACGTGTCGGGCGACAACTTGCTGCTCTTGACCGGCTATTCAGGCCTCGACCCCGAGGTGCACCAGCAGGTGGGGTTGGCCTCGGTCGGCGTCGACTACCTCAGCTATCCACGTCCACGTACCTTGACGGCAGGCGTGCAGCTTGCGTTCTGAGAGGAGATCACCTGTGACACAACCGATCAGAGCGGCGCGGTTCGTCCCGAGGCTGCTCCTGTCCACGGTCCTGTTCACCGTGTTGGCGTGCACGGACCTGACGGAAAACCCGAGTAGCGTCGTCACGCCGGCGAACTTTTACCGCAATGAAGCCGAGGTGCTCGGCGGCTTGTCGTCGGTGTATGCCCAGCTCCGGGGCACGCTCGACGACTACTGGTATGCGACCGAGGTCAGCTCGGACGAGATCGTCGTCCCCACACGGGGCTCGGACTGGTACGATAACGGCCAGTGGCTCGAGCTGAAGCGGCAGACGTGGACGGCGACGAGTCCGTCGGGCCTCGCGTTCCTCAACGGGTCGTGGGTCACGCCGTTCACCGGCGTCGCGCGCGCCAACGTGCTGCTCGACGCGCTGACGCGCGTGAGCGTGCCCAACCAGGCGACGATCGTCGCCGAGCTGCGCACGCTCCGGGCCTTCTATTACTACATCCTGATGGACATGTTCGGCGGCGTGCCGATCGCCACCGACATCGAGATCAAGCCGCGCGCGCAAGCCCCGCGGGATTCCGTGTTCAGATTCATCGAATCGGAGCTGCTGGCCGCCCGCGTCGACCTGCCGCTCAATTGGTCGGGCGGCGGCGGCGGCCGCATGACCAAAGGCGCCGTCGACGCCATCCTGGCGAGCATGTACTTGAACGCCGGCGTGTGGGACAAGAGTAGCGGCGTCAGCGCCACGTCCTACAACACCTGCCTCGGGGTGACGGTCAGCGGCGGCCTGGATGCGTGTCAGGCCGCGATCAATCGGGCCGACAGCATCATCAATTCCGGCCAGTACAGCCTGGCGGCGAATTGGCGCTCGAACTTCACGGCCGACAACGACAACTCGCCCGAGAACATCATGGTCGTGAAGTTCCTGAACAAGCCCGACGTCGGGCTGAACTTCATCATGCGGGCGCTGCACTACAACCAGTTGAGCAACGCCTCCCCCTGGAACGGGTTCGCGACCACGGCACAGACCTACAACGCCTTCGACGCGGCCGACCAGCGCCGCCAGATGTGGCTGGAGGGCCCGCAGACCAACGTGGAAACCGGCGCGCCGGCCTTCGACCGGTCGGGCAACCCGCTCGTCTTCACGGATTCGATCAGGGACGTGACGGCGGCGACCGAGGGTGAAGGCCCCCGCTTCTACAAGTGGCCGGCCGATCCCAACCGCCCCGACGGCCCGACCAACGGCAACGACTTCGCCTATTTCCGCTTCGCTGAGATCCTGCTGATCAAGGCCGAGGCGCTGAACGAGCAGAGTTCCCCGAGCGCCGCAGCTCTCGTCCTGGTGAACCAGGTGCGCGCCCGGGCCTCGGCGCCGGCGCTCGCGGGGCCCATCGATCGCCCAGCGATCTTGCGCGAGCGTCTGTTCGAGCTCGCCACGGAGAACAAGCGGCGGCAGGATCTGATCCGGCACGGTCATTACATCGATGCCTGGGATTACAAGCCCGCGGGGACGGCTCATCTCATCCTGATGCCAATTCCCCAGCCACAGCTGGACGCCAACCCGCTGCTGGTGCAGAACCCTGGTTACTGATTGACGCACGCTGTAGCTGATCGTGGTCACGTAGGGGCGCGGCATGCCGCGCCCCTACTGCTTCTTCTGGTCCTCGCCGCCTGCTCGGGTGGGGGAGAGCCCGGCGCTCCCGCCGGCGGCCCCACCCTGTTCACCCGGCTCCCCTCCAGCGAGACCGGTGTCGCGTTCGAGAACCGCCTCGTCGAGAGCCGTGAGTTCAACGTCTTCACGTACCGCAACTACTACAACGGCGGCGGCGTGGCGCTCGGCGACCTCACGGGCGACGGCCTGCCGGAGATCGTGCTCACGGCGAACGTGGGCGGCCCCCGGCTCTACTTGAACCTCGGCGGCTTCCACTTTCGGGACGTCACGGCCGAAGCCGGCATCACGAACACCCGCGCGTGGACGACCGGCGTCACCATCGCCGACGTCAACGGCGACGCCCGATTGGACATCTACATCTGCCACGCCGGGAAAGCCGAGGGGAAGGACCGAGCCAACGAGCTCTACATCAACCAGGGGCTGAACGCGAACGGGGTCCCCACGTTCATCGAGCAGGCGGCCGCCTACGGCATCGCCGACACCGGCTACTCGACGCAGGCCGCGTTCCTCGACTACGATCGCGACGGCGATCTGGACCTGTTCCTGATCCGCAACTCGCCGAAGCCCGTCGCGAGCTTCGGGCTGCGGAACCAGCGCAACGTGCGCGATCCGCTCGGCGGAGCCGAGCTGTACCGCAACGACGGCGGGCACTTCGTGGACGTGAGCGCGCAGGCCGGCATTTTCGGGAGCGAGATCGGGTTCGGCCTCGGCGTGGTCGTGAGCGACGTCAATCGCGACGGCTGGCCCGACATCTACGTCTCGAACGACTTCTTCGAACGCGACTACCTCTACCTCAACAAGGGCGACGGCACCTTCGTCGAGGTGCTGGACCGCGAAGCGCCCTCCATCAGCTACTTCTCGATGGGCCTCGACATCGCCGACGTGAACAACGACGGCTGGCCCGACATCTACACCACCGATATGCTGCCCGAGGACGACCGCCGCCTCAAGACGACGTCGTCGTTCGAGGGCTGGGATGTGTATCAGGCCAAGCTGCGCGAGGGATATCACTACCAGTTCATGCGCAACATGCTGCAGCTGAACCACGGCAACGGCACGTTCGGCGACATCGGACAGATGGCCGGCGTCGCCCGCACCGACTGGACCTGGAGCGCGCTGATCGCGGATCTCGATCTGGACGGCGAGAAAGACATCTTCGTCACGAACGGCCTGGCCAAAGACGTGACGTCTCAGGATTACGTCGCGTTCCTGGCGAACGACGAGACGATGCGCGAGGCGACGCGCGGCGGCCACGTGGATTTCCTGGGCCTCATCGGGGCGATGACCTCGACCAAGCTGCCCGACTACGCCTTCCACAACAACGGCGATCTCACGTTCACCAACGAGAGCGCCGCCTGGGGCCTCGCCACGCCCAACTTCTCGAACGGCGCCGCCTACGGCGATCTCGACGGCGACGGGGCCCTCGACCTGGTGGTGAACAACGTCAACGACGAGGCCTTCGTCTATCGCAACAACGCCCGCACCGCACTGCCCCAGAACCGCTATCTACAGATAAAGCTCGAGGGCGTGGGGGCGAACCGGTTCGCGATCGGGGCCAGGGTCACGGTGCGAAACCCGAAAGGGCACGGCGGCGATACGCTCCTCGTCCAGGAGCTCGAACCCACGCGCGGCTTCCAGTCGAGCATGGACTACATCCTGACCTTCGGACTCGGCGCGATCGACACCGTGCCGTCGGTGACCGTCGAATGGCCCGATGGGCGCGCGAGTACGGCGACGCACGTGGCGGCCAACCAGCGGCTGACGTTGCGACAATCCGACGCGAAGCACGCACCGCCACGACGCCCCCAGGCCTCGACGCCGCTCTTCACCGACGTCACGGACCAGGTCGGCCTCGACTTCGTGCACCGCGAGAATGACTTCGTCGATTTCGACCGCGAGCGCCTCATCCCGAAGCTGGTGTCGACCGAAGGGCCGTTCCTGGCCGTGGGCGACGTGAACGGGGACGGCCTCGACGATTTCTTCATCGGTGGCGCG
>WNGQ01013529.1_pt1 | contig 10162 bp, 8 predicted proteins | sample 5407661 | NCBI WGS metagenome assembly WNGQ01 (sample SAMN13153382, study PRJNA577476) | soil metagenome | isolation source: 60 cm soil or saprolite under Garry oak tree replicate 2 | place: USA:California | collected 2016-06-15 | reverse complement strand
ATCTTGCCAAGCGCAACGACCGCATCAGCACGATCGGCAAGATCCGTAGCGTTCTTCATTTGGTACAGCCACTCTTTCTTTTCTTTGTGGAATTCAGCGGACTTGAGGATGTGGCCGCCTTTATCGAAGAGAACCATCAGGGGAGCAGATTCTGCAGGCAAGGGAAAAGTCTGCTTGTCCTTCGAAACGGTGAAGTTGTAGAGCTTGGGCCCCGACCCTGTGGTGATTTCGACCTCCACAGGGACGCGAAAGAGGCCCACACGGCCTTCGACCTTTTGGATCTGTTTGACGGTTAGCATCACTTGGTGCTTTTCCCCGTCGTAGGTGTAGCTCAAGTCGAATTTCGGCGCGCCTGCGCCGTAGAGCCACTGACTGAAGAATTGGTCAACGTTGACATGCGCAGATTCTTCTATGGCCTTGGCAAGATCGGCGGTCACTACGCTCTTGCCGCGATTTACGTCTAGATAGTACTTAAGGCCGCGGTAAAAAGCGTCTTCGCCAATCTGCTCGCGAAGCATGTAGAGGACCCAGCCTGCCTTATTGTAGGCGTTGCCGTCAAACTCGCTGGAATCGTCGAAGTCGTGCCGCACGATGGGCTTGTTCCACAGACTATTGCTTTCGAACCACTCGCGCGCGTTGTTCCAACGCTCGTAGTCGGCCTGATCCTTGCCGTAGTGCGCTTCCGTCCAAACTGCTTCAAGGAACGTGGCGAAACCCTCGTTGAGCCAGATGTCACCCCAGTCCTTGCAGGTGACGAGATCACCGAACCATTGGTGACCGAGTTCGTGAGAGATCAAGTCGTCTTCACCGGTGAAGTACTCGGGAGCGAGCTTGGGATGAACCAGGGAACTACTGTTGTTGGTGGTGGCACTCGAATTCTCCATGCCGCCGGCGACGAAATCATCCACCATGACTTGCGCATATTTTTCCCAGGGATAGTCGACGCCGAATTTCTTGCTGAACAGCTCCATCATTGCAGGCGTGCGGCCATAGGTGAGGGGGAGGCGGTCGCCGCGCCCCTTTGGCGCGTAATAGGTGACAGGAATGCCGTGCCAGGTATCTTTTACTTCGTCGAATTCACCGGCCACAACGGTGATGAGGTAGGTGGAGCTGGGGACGGATTCTTTCCAATACCGGGTTTTTAGGCCCTTACCGGCTTCGCTGACGTTCATAAGTTTGCCGTTCGAAACGGTGATCCAGGAAGCGGGTACAGTGAGAATGGTTTCGGTCGTGAGGCGATCGTTGGGGTAGTCGTAGGTCGGGAGGTAGTAGCGGGTGTCTTCGGATTCTCCTTGAGTCCAAATCTGCCTCGGGCGGTCCGGGTAATCCTTGTCCGGCAGGATGAAGTACATGCCTTTGGCGGGTTTACCTTCATAGCGGATGGCGATTTCGAATTTGTCTCCGGCTTTGGCGGCCGCCGGCAGGGGAACAATCAGCTTGTCGGCGGAGGTTTCGAATTTTATGGCCGCTCTGTTGAGCGTCACGCTTTGGATGGTGAGGCCGACAGAGTCGAAAAAGACTTTCGTGGAGCCGCCCCGAAGAATTGAAAGCGAGTGCGTAACTTCACCGAGAACTCTTTTCTGGTCAAGGTCGAACCGCAGGGCAATCTTGGAATGCTGCAAATCATAGTCGCGGCTGCGCGCGTAAGGCTCATCGGCGCGGAGTTGCGCCGCGGGGATGAAAATCGCCAGCAACGCCGCGAGCGCCAGAAGCGCCGGACGACTGCGATGGGGATTGGCGTTCGAAAGGGTTTCCTTGATCATTCAGCTTTGCTCCTGTAAACCGTATGTCCTGCCCCCTCCAGCGCGGCGATGACGCCCGACAGAGTTTCGGAAGCGACGAGCAGATAATCCGTGTCAAAAGTTGAAACGGCAAACAAACTGATTTTTGCTTCAGCGAGAGGCGTGGCGAGCGAAGCAAGGACGCCGATTTCCGACAAGACGAAGGGCCCATGAACTTTCAAGACGCGCCAGCCGCGCTCGGACTGAACGCCGAGGGGGACGGTAGAGAGTTCGGTGACAACGGAAAGTTCATCTCCGGTGCGCGTAACGGAAAAGAATGGACCTTGCGTCGCCCAGGCAGGGATGGGCGAATCGGCGGCGAGCCGGGAAATGGCGAAGCTCCCGGGCAGCAAACTGAGTTCAAGGTGACAGGTTGCGGGGGCCATTGAGGGCTAGAGCAGGCTCCTGACAAGACCACCGTCGACGGCGATGGAGGCGCCGTTCATGTAGCTGGCGCGCTCCGAAGCGAGGAAGGCGACGACTGCGGCAAATTCCTGCGGTGTGCCAAGACGGGCAGCGGGGATTTCGCGTTCCCAACCGGCAAAAACTTCTTCGGTCTTGCAGCCCGTGCGCGCGGAGATTGAGGAGGCGAGGCCATCGAGGCGAGCGGTGCGCGTGTAGCCCGGGCAAACATTGTTCACGGTTATGCCGTCAGCGGCATATTCATTCGCCAGAGTGCGCGCCAAGCCGACGACGGCGGCGCGAATCGAATTCGAAAGCAATAGGCCGTCCACGGGCTGCTTGACCGCGGACGAGGTGATGGTAATCAGGCGTCCCCACTTGTTTCTCTGCATGCGCGGCAGAGTTTCCTTGGCGAAAAAGATGGTGCTCATCAGAAGTTGGTCGAAGGCGGAGCGCCAGTCTTCCGGCTTTGTGCTCTTAAACGATTTAGACGGGGGGCCGCCGCAATTGGTAACGCAGATGTCTATGCGACCGAAGCGGGCCTCGACGGCAGCGACAAAGGCAGCAACTGCTTCCGAATCAGTCACATCCAGCGCCTGATGGAGAACCTGGTGGCCCGTCGTTTTCTGAATGTGTGCGGCAGTGTCGGCCAGGGTGCTCGCAGTGCGTGCGCAGATGGCCAGGTGCGCTCCTTCGCGGGACAGTTCTTCCGCCGCCGCGCGGCCAAGTCCTTTGCTGGCCGCCGCGACGATGGCTACGCGGCCTGTGAGCCCAAGGTCCATTCCGGCACCCTATTCAAAACTTCAATCGTCTCGCGAAACGCGGAATGCGTCAATCATGTGGTTCGCAGAATGCGTTCCGCCCCAGTTCAGTCGAGCGTAGCGCGTGGCCAAGGATTTTGTTTGCCTAGCGGGGAGCGCCGCACTAAGATGCAGACAATCGCCAGCGTGTGGAGGTGCTTATGCGACAAACCAAGTTGTTGAGTGGCGCTCTATTTCTGCTGGGCTGCTCAGCAGGTCCCCTATTCGGGCAGCAGATCGGTAAGTTTGTTCCGATTCAGGCGGGTTCGGAGGTGGACCACGCGTTGACGGAGATTAACGCGGCGACGGATGCGGCCCAAAAGCTTGCGCTGATCGAAAAATTCGCGGCGGGGCCAGGCAGCGAGGGCGACTATCCACTGGTAGCGGATGGTCTCTTTGTGGATTACTACTTAGGGCAGAAAAACTACAATAAGGCATTTGAATACGGCGACAAACTTTTCGCACTCGATCCTGATAGTTTTCAGAATGCCCTGAACATGATCCGCGCGGCTTCGGAAAAAGGCGACGTGGACCGGCTGATTTCCTATGGAGAGAAGGCGCAAGGGATCCTGAAGCGATATAAGGATGCGCCTGCCCCGAATGGGACGGTCGCTTCCGATTCGGAACGGCAAAAGGCACAGACACTGGAAAGCAACAAGGATGGCATCGCGTACATTCAGCAAGCGGTTTTCAGCGGAGCCTATCAGGGCAAGGATCCGGCCAAGCGTGCGGGGCTCCTGACGCGGTTCGCGCAGATTTTCCCGGATTCGCCTTACGCGAATCAGGCGCTCGGCGTGGCAGCCACGGCCTACCAGCAGGCCCAGAACGCCCCAAAGATGCTGGAAGTGGCGAATGGACTTCTGGCAAAGGACCCGAACAATCTGGGGATGTTGCTGTTGTTTTCCGATTATTACAGCGAGAAAGGCGAGCAGCTCGATAAAGCCGAAGCGTATGCGAAGAAGGCGGTCGCGGTTCTGCAGACCGCGGAGAAACCGGAAGGCTTGACGGACGAGCAGTGGGCCCAGCAGAAGGCTTTGCAAAAGGGCCTCGCGCTCAGTTCGCTGGGGCAAGTGAACATTCAGAAGAAAGACAATGCCCAGGCGGCGGAAAATCTGAAAGCGGCGGCGCCGCTGCTGAAGCCAGATGACGGGAGTTACGCGCGAAACCAATATCGTTTGGGGTTTGCGCTGCTGAATCTGAAGAGAAACGTCGAGGCCAAGGAGGCGTTCACGCAAGCGGCCTCGGTGAACAGTCCCTATAAAGCGTTGGCACAGGAGAAGTTAAGGGCTAGCGCGGGGGCGGCGCCGGCGCGGCGAAAAACGCCCTAGAGGCGTTCTGGAACCGCCGGTCGTGGCGCCAGCATCTAATCGGTGCGGTTAGAATCGGTAAACAGTTTGGTTCCAAGGGGTGACAGCCATGGCAGAGATGGCGACGTTTGGCGCGGGGTGCTTTTGGGGTGTGGAGGCGACGTTTCAGCGAGCCCCGGGTGTGATTGACACCGCCGTAGGCTACAGTGGCGGGGACATGCCGGATCCGACCTACAAAGACGTTTGCACAGATGAAACGGGGCATGCGGAAGTGGTGCAGGTGACGTTCGATCCGGCAAAAGTAAGTTACGAACAGTTGCTCGACATTTTCTGGCAGGCTCACGACCCGACACAAGTGAACCGACAGGGTCCGGACTTCGGCACGCAGTATCGCACGGCGATTTTCTTTCATTCGCCGGAGCAGGAAGCGGCGGCAAAGAAATCACGCGCAGCACTCGATGCCAGCGGCAAATTCAAGCGGCCAATCGCGACGGAGATCACGCAGGCGAGCAGGTTCTATCCTGCTGAAGAGTACCACCAGAAATATCTGCAGAAGCGCGGCGTGGCGTCCTGCCACTTTTGAAACCTGAGGGCGCTAGAACTACGGCGTTTTCTTTGTTTGCGTTAAGCAAAGGCAGGTCCTCTCGTATGCCGGCAGCCAGTTCATGTTCTGACTGACCAATTAGGCGGTCAACCGCGCGGCGGAGCACCTCGGTCACTCCTGGCACGTTGAGTGCTCCCTTTAAGAAGGTGACGTTTGGTTCCAACCAACGGTGCGTGTATAAGTGTCCCTCGAATCCCCCACAGGCACGGCGGACCGCCTCCGCCGTTGGGAGTCCACGGAGCGAACACCGGATTCTCATTTTCTGGGTATATCAGACACGAGATGTACTGCACCGCGGCAAGCGCGCGTCCAACCGGTGTCCAGTGACCGCGATTAAGGTCAGGTAATAGCACTCCGTAAGTTGTTAGTGCCCCAATCCAGTAGTACGGTCGTGCCTTTGAACCTTGATAGTCGAGCCCGAGTTGATCGTCGACTTCCTCAAGAATTGTTTGCCGCATGATCGAACGTCAGTGTTCAGTCGGGAGATCAGCCGTACCATCCGACCACTTGGCGACCGGAATCATGAATACGGTCAGTCGGTCCGGAGTGTCGTTAAATGCCAGAATCGGGGAGCCTGGCAGATCTGCGCCCCAAGTTACAGCGTCCGTTTGCGGAACAAAAAACATCAGGTGGGGATGCCAGTGCCCGTCATGGTCGCTTAAGTACCCTTCCTTTGACATCATGTAACACATGGCGCCAGATTCCGGCGCCGGCAATTCCTTCTTGTCGAGAGCGGCTTTGATACTGTCGAACATTTGAGCTTTGGATTGTCCAGCCAATACCAACTCGGTTTTCCTGATTGTGAGTGGCAGGTAGGATCGTGCGGCTGGAGGGTTGAAGCAGATTGGAGCACGCAGCTTGGGATTCCAAAAATCCCGATCGTCGATTCCAGCGGTCCACGATCGTTGCACGATGCACACGAAACCGTTCTTGCCTTTGGCTCCGGTCTCGTAACCGTGCCGTCCGAGGACCAGAACCTCGGCATCGCGTGAGATGGATTCCGGCGCCGCGTTCCGCGCCAAAGCTATCTCGGCATTCCGATCCGAGATCAAGTATTGCTCAAGCGGAGCCATCGTGGGATACGGTGCTTTGGCGTCCTGCGCTTGCACTTGCCATGCTGCGCCCAGCAACCGAATCAGCGCGAAGCTTCCCAGGGTGGTCGTCCTGAGAATCTTTCGCTTCATTGATTTCTCCTGAGACAGGAGATTCCTGCCGTTGCACTCATGGATTCCTCCTCGCTGAGCTTTCGGTTTCTCGAACGGCATTCTACGCGCATACCGGTGCCAAGGGAACCAAGTTGGAATACCGGGAAGCGGTCTTCTCAAGCAAACGAGAAAGAACAAGCGCCAGGGAGTGAGTGTAAACCGGCGAGGAGTGGTTCATCCAAAGGCGCATGAAGCCCGCACCGAGGAGCATCCCCGTGAGAATGAGGCCGATGGCACCGAGGACCACCCACAAATCAGATTTTGAGAACTTGAAAATTCCCACGCGCGAAGGGGTCACCTCTGTATTTTCTGCCGAAGTACCGTTTTGCGGGACGTACATAGTCCCCGCTCGATTAGAGATCTCCAGTTGAACGAGGAGGGAGTATCCCTTCCGTGGAATGGTCTCCACATAGAGCGGTTTGTCGGAAGAATCGCCCAGGGCAATACGGAGCTTATTCACGGTGGTATTCACGTTAGCGTCGTAATTCACGTGCGTGTCGGCGGGCCAGAGGCGCATCCGCAGCTCTTCCCGCGTCACGACTTCGCCCGGCTTCTCAACGAGCGTCAGAAGCGTCTGGTAGACTTTCTTCTGAAGCTTCAGCCTCGTTCCATTTCGCGTAACTTCCTGCCTCTGCTGATCAATCCGGAATGGCCCAAAATGGATATAGCGACCCGAAGAGAGCAAACCTGGCCCGGGAATAGTGGGACTATCCGGTTCTCGCATCGAGATCACTTGTCAACTCCGATTGCGACCAGAATTATTGGAAGGCATCGATCCAACGGCCCCTCGCTTGCCGCAATCGAGCATCCGCTGCTTTTGAGAAGGCACGTTGGACTCCACTGTGAGCGTTAATTGGTGAGCCTATTTTTCAATAATTTACATGAAGCGCTTTTGAGGAACTTATGGGTTTTCGGAGTTGCTTACATTGACGTCGTCCCATGTATTCAGCGTTTCGTTTCTCACGAAGCGCACTCCGTCACGGCCACTTGTTAGGACACACCAAGCAGATGCCACTCTCTGGCAAATTCCAGATTCTGTAGAATCTCCTCGATGTTCTGGCACTTGCGTCTTCCCATTACAATCGGAAGAGTCAACGTCACCGCGCTCGCTCGGACGCGAGGATCCCGCGCAGTTAGCGGACGGCGAGGGGGCCCTGCTGTCGTGGCGCCAAAGCCTAAGATGAGCCCTTGCCGAAAGTTCGTGCCGAGATAGGAAGGAGAAAGAGGCCACAGCCACAAGTTTTGACGCGCGGCCTGTTCATCAGCCGGTGCGCTTGTAAATCATGGCCGCACTGAAGACGCTGCCTCCGCGCGAGCAACTGGAATTCACTCGGCTGAAAGGTATCGTCGGCGCGACGGACGGCAATCTTGGCGCGCACATCACGCGTGCGCCTCACCAAAACGGGCTGCCGAGCCTTCGATGGTTATATCGCTTATTTGCGCGAGATCGTTCGACAGGAATAGGGGAGGAAACGCATATGGACATTTCTGACATCTCTGTAATTGGCTAGCTTCAAAACTCACGCACCATCTGCTCAGCTGCTACTCCGCGACAAAGCTTTCGGTTCCGACCCAGGTGCGAGCTATGGACCTCAAATTGTTCTTGTAGGTGCGCGACACCGTATACTCCTTGCCGCCTTTCAGGCGTAGCGCGTATTCCCCCGTGCTCCAGGGTTGAATTTCTTCAACGAAAGAACTGTTCACTAACACGGAGCGATGAATTCTAATGAATCCGTAGGGTTTGAGCTTTACCGCGATTGTGGAGATAGACTCGCGGAGCAGATACGTCCCGGATTGGCGCTGCAACAACACATAATTGCCCTGCGCCTCGACGACTGCGACATCCGCCGGGTCGATAAAAAGGATTCGGCCCTTTGTCTTGATGGCGACTTTTGTTGACTTTGATAGCAGTGTCTCGATCTGCGGCAATATCCTCACTAATTGTGCCGCACGCTCGCTCTCCGTTCTGCGGAATGCCACATCAAGAGCTTCATGAAGGCGAGCGTTTGAAAAAGGCTTTAGGACGTAATCAACGGCATGCTTCTCGAATGCTTCAATGGCGTGCTGCTGGTGCGCGGTGACGAACACGATTGACGGAATCGGACCCTGGCGCTTGTTCAGTCTGTCTGCTAGTTCTATCCCAGATAACTCCGGCATGTGGATGTCGAGCAAAAGAACGTCATAAGTTTTCCCCTTCAACAATTCGAAGGCTTCAACGGCATCGGTCGCTGAATCGAGGGCTTCTAGGTCGTTTCTTGCACCCACTGCGTCCGTGAGTGCCCTTCTCGAAAGCGGTTCGTCGTCTACAATCAATACACGCATCATCTTTCTCCGTGTGAAGCGGACGAAAGCGAAACTTCCTTCGGTACCTGCTCACGCACGCTGATCGCCGGAACACGAACGCTAGCCGTCGCCACGCCATTGGTACCAAGGTTGAAGAAGATACATGCCTCGTCCGCATAAAGGTGTTTCAACCGCGCTCTCGTATTTTGTAGCCCGAGTCCCATACCTTCCCGTTGTTTGCCACCAACGCTGTTCCGAATTTGAATCTCCAGCGCATCTTCTGTTCGCCGTGACACAATTTCGATCCATCCTCCTCCGCGACAGCAAGCGATGCCGTGGAGAATCGCATTCTCCACCAGGGGTTGCATGATCAATTGCGGCACAAGCATCTGACGCGTTTCAGGGTCGATCTTCCAACGCAGTTCAAGCCGCTCCTCCAACCGCATTTTCTCCAAGTCAAGGTAGGCTTCGACGAACTTCAGTTCATCATCAAGGCTGTTGAGATCGGAGCTGCCATACTGAAGTGCAGTACGAAGCAGGCTAGAGACCTTGACAACCATCGCTTTGGCGCGCGTCTTATCCGAATCGATCAAAGCTGAGATTCCTTGGAGGGTATTGAAGAGAAAGTGCGGATGGAGCTGGCTCTTCAGTGCCTGCAGTTCACTCGTGGCAAGCGCTTGCTGCAGTTCGGCTCGTTCGATTTCCTGGTCCCTCGCCCGTTTGAAATACTCGTAAGCATGCGCGGCCGCGATAATGATAATGTAGTCCCAGATTAGATTAGCGAAGATGTAAAAGTTCGCAACCAATCCGTGCAGCGAACGATGTTCAAACCGCTGAGCAGGGCTATTCCAAGGCGGCAATAAGATCCAACGGAGGCTGGCGCAGGCGATCGTATAAAGGACGCTGCCCATAACATATCCGGCTACCCGTCTAAACCGAATGGGCTTGGTGAGCGGATACCGGTGCACGATCGCGAAGACCGGAGGCGTCAAGAGGGCCGCTGACAGCGCCCAAGCACCGTTTTCTAACAATAGAAACCCGTAAGGGGTATAAAGTCCCCTCTCCCATAATCGGATCTTGTCTTGCCCTGCACCTAGCGAGGCGAGGCTCAGCCAAATCAAGATGGACCACAGATAGGCAAAAGCGACCCGCGAGACCTTTCGTAAAGAAAGTTCCATGCAGTCGATTGTATCGGAATTGTGGATAGACCGATGACTATAGGTACCACCCTACAGAAATATGGTTCAGTTACACGGCAGTTGGGTACGAGTGCCGACGCACATATGTTTGCACCTCTCAAGAAGAGGTGTGAAACGGCAGAGGGGGCGGACGTTTGTGCAGGCTCCTTTCCAGCTGTGACCGCGTACTCTTCAGCACGTACCGATGAGCGCTAAGCCTCAATATCCTTCACTTCGTCACATATTTGGCCGCAGAATCGCGAGGTGGCGGTAAGCTCATCAGATGTAGAACACCGGGTTGAGGGCTGCGCCGCGTTGATAGAGGTAGTGTTTTCTCACAACACCGTCATAGGAGGGTCACGATGGCAGATTCTGCGGGTGGGGGCTTTGCAGCTTCTTTGGAAATACCGGGACCCGTTCTGGCCATCCTTGTCGGAGGTGTCGTCGTCGGTGTGCTGGACCTGATTTACGCTATCCTGGTTTACAGCCCCAGAAACCCCATTCTCATCCCGCAAACGATTGCCAGCGGTGTCCTCGGCCTGAAATCGTACAGCGGCGGCGTACAAACGGCCGCGCTCGGCGTCGTCCTGCACTTCGTCATC
>WNGQ01011660.1_pt1 | contig 10162 bp, 5 predicted proteins | sample 5407661 | NCBI WGS metagenome assembly WNGQ01 (sample SAMN13153382, study PRJNA577476) | soil metagenome | isolation source: 60 cm soil or saprolite under Garry oak tree replicate 2 | place: USA:California | collected 2016-06-15 | reverse complement strand
ACCGGAAGGAGCCCAAAGGCAGTGAGGAATCTCAGGGGGTTGCGGGAGGCTTCCGTTGATCTTGTGAGCGTGCAAGAGCTCCTGCCAGACCTTGACGTCTTCCTCCCTCGCCCAATCGAACAGCGGAACCTCGTTGCTGGGCCTGAGCCTTACGTTCGGAACCTTCAGGGCATAGATATCCAGCGGCTGGTCCGACGGGATCCAGAACTCCACGTGCCATCGGGTTGCTTCAGGCTGTAACTCCAGCTTGATGGACTGATCAGCGATGGGGCCGCCCTGTAGCTCGATGTACGGATCGCGTTTTGCAGTGCTCAACGTAGCCCAGGCGCGGTCTTTCCCAACACCATAGCTCCATAACTTCATTCCGGGCGAGCTCGCTGCATCGGCAATGTGATATAACCCGGTACCCAATGACGGTGTAAAGGCACCGAATGCATTTGCATCCTTTGTCTTCCAAAAATATCCCGTCATTTCCTTTATGTCGGATTCACGTTTAGGCCCTGACTGTTGCCAATCGATGGTATCAATCTTTGAAGAATGAGACAAAACCTGGCCCTTGGGGAAATGATATTCGGTATCCGGAGCGCACGGCACAGCGGCATTCGACCATGACATCCAGGGACGTGCTGCAGTTCCGGGATTATGAAAGACTGCGCGCTGCGTCAGGAACTCATCGCCCTCCCCCAGCGAGTATTCCACTGTCCATTGCATGCCAAACCGCAGTTCCCGTTCGCCACAGCTGACGTACACCCGCTTGTCTGTTCGATCGGTCCGGGAGAGTACCGGTTCGTTCTGCGTAGGGGAGTGCGAAATGGGAAAGCTGACGGCAATCCCGCCGGCCACAAAAGCGAATCGGGGGAGAATCCGCACCGGCCTGATGACATCCGACGTGTAGAGAACTTCCTTGCCGGATCCCTTATGAATGAGCGATGTGACTTTGCCGCCGAGGTCGGGGCAAATCACGGCTCTGACGCGCTCGTTCTCCAACACGATGAACCGGTAGTTTTTGAGTACCGGTCGGTGGGAGGTCGCTACATAGCTGATGTAGGGATAGACACCATTCGGATCGAACGCTGTCGGAACCGGACCTGCGGGCGTCAGTTCGTGGGTGAGGACGTAATCCTGAACCTCGCTACAGACCACTCCGCTATCGCGCAAGGCGATCGCTTAACGCCTCCAGCATCCGCATCCCCTTGTGCACGGCTTCCGTGATTCTCGCTTGATCGTAATTGCGCTTACTGTAATCGCGATCTCCCACGAATGTGCCCAGGTGGTTGTCCAGGTCCCGGAGCTGCCGTCTGATCGTGCCATTGGTCGATTGGGATGCCAGCGCGCGCAAGATCCGAATCTTTTCATAATCGACGATTCCCTCGCGTAGCTTCTCAAATCGGACACTGCTGCTCGCGCCTGGATAAACGAGAAACTCATCGCCTGCGGGCCACAACGCATGGCGCGCGTCCCGCACCGGATCGGCCGGCCAGGCATCGTAGGCCCAGCGCAGGAATCCATCATACCCGTACGCTGCCGAGTACCAAGCGATATACCGGCCTTCGATCGGCGGCGAAAAGACAAACGTGTTGGGCTTCTGGGGCGTGCAGCACACGTAGTACGTGGTCGTGGACCCTCGTGCGGAACGCGCCCTGAGCTCCTGCTGGCTCGGCTCGCTGGTGATGATCGGAGAGTAATCGTTGAGGAGCGAGTCCAGCTCCGTGTGCCAGTTTCCAGCGTAGGTGATCTTCCATTTTGGGGAATGCGCCCTGATCACCCGGATCGCGGCGAGGGTGAGCGGCATTTCATTTTCGTTGATCCCAAGATAGGTCCGATCGAACCAGCCGCGCTGTTCCAGGTGGCCTTTGAGATCGTCGAGAAACGCCCGCCACGCTGCGGCGAATTGCGCCGAGTCGGGTGACCACTGTTCGTAGACGTAGTTTCCGGATCGCTCGTCGAGGTAGCGGGTCTACGAACAGTGGTCACCCGACTCGGCGCAATTCGCCGCAGCGTGGCGGGCGTTTCTCGACGATCTCAAAGGCCACCTGGAACAGCGCGGCTGGTTCGATCGGACCTATCTTGGGATCAACGAAAATGAGATGCCGCCGCAATAGTGCCTTGTGCTCTTCCGACCAGGGTGCGACGTGGTAGTACCAGGCAACCACCCAAGGATTCTGCCATAAGTCCAATCTGAACTTCCAATCACCAGGTGGAGGCAAGGTTTGGTCTTGGACCGTAATCGCCACCCGCAGTGTCGCACGACCCTTCTCAGAACTGATGTCGACCGTTCCCCGGTACATGCCGGGTGTCGTGCCCGCGGGAATGTCCAACGACAGCCAGATCGGCCTCACGCTGCTTGCCGGCAGGTCGAACCGCTGGAACGGCTCCAGCCGGTCCGGCATGAGATAGGGCGGGTTCGAATCGGTCGCCCCGCAGCTCACCTCGTTGGCGCCGTAGGGGTAGTTCGAGACGACATAGCGAACGAGATAGACGTGCACATTGCCGCTCGGGAGCGCGGCGCCGTTCGCGTTCACGAGATCGCTGACGGCGACGCGAATCTGGTTCACCGTGTCCCGTGACCAGACCACCACCTCCGCATTCAACCGTTCGCCTTTCCAGCCGCTGGCTTCCCATGACTGGGATTGCTGCGGCAGGTCCGGGACCTCACTCCTGAAGTAAGCCTGGTCGGTGGTAGCGAACGAGACGTTCAGCCCCTTCGGCTGCACCGACCATTTCTGTGGATCGCTCGGGGAGTCGAACGTGTATTCCGGTTGAAAATGGAACGGCGGGACGCGGACTTTGGCAGGATCAATTCTTGCGCGCTGCGTACCGTCCTGTCCGTGAACGACGGCGGCAATCAGACACGAGAGACAACAGGCTGCCAGAATCCTGCGCATCACCAGCCCGGGTTTTGGGTGAGCGTGCCGTGTGATAATTGAATCTGCTGCAAGGGAATCGGGTCAAGGTAGTGCTTCGGGAGGAATTGCCTTCCCGAGGCCGGCTCGGCGATCACGAAGCCGCCCCCGTCCACCTGGATGTCCGTACCGATGACCAGGGTGGAATCCCGTTGCTCAAATTCTGTGCCGACAAATTTCACGCCGCGGAGCGCCTGCGGCATCTCAGTCTCTGCCGTTTTCCAGCGTCGCAAGTCGTCACGCCGGAAGCCTTCGAACGCCAATTCCACAGTCCGCTCTCGCCGGATCTCCGTCAGCATGTCCAACCCGTTGGTACTTACACCACCATTGGTCAGGGTCGGCATGCCAACCCGGCCGCGTAGCACATTGATCGTTCGGTTCAGGTCGGCGTCGGAGATCACACCGTCGCGCTCAAAGAGTGCCTCGGCGAGGATCAAGAGCACCTCGCCGTAGCGAAACTCCTTGAAATCGTACTGACCGGCAAAGTGCGCCGCCTCGTCAGTTTCGTCCAAGAATTTGCGCAGCATGTAGCCGGTGCGGGTGGCGGTAGTGCCCGAGAAACCCGGAAAGACCGGGAGGAACCCACTCTCCTTGTGGACGTCGCTGCCCGGGACGATGAACGTCATCGCCATTCTGGGGTCCCGGTTTTGAAATTCCGTGGTCGCGAGAGAATCGTACCCCAGGAACTGCGGCGAGATTGCAATCGGCAGGCCGTCCTTGCACAGGTACATGTCCGCCAGCTTCTTCGTGGGGATCATGTAATTGAACCACAGTTCTCTGGTCCAATTGTGGGTGGCGCGACCCGCGTAATACCGTCTGGCCAAGATCACTTCCTTACTATCATCGCCCTGCAGTATGAACAGGAACTTGTAACTGCTGTCTGTGCCGTGGTCGGTATACAGATCGTACTCATTTGACGTAATCAGTTGCTGTGCGGCATTGATTGCCGCCGTGAGCATCGCCGTGGGATCTCCCTCAGCGTGGTACTTGCGCCACGTTCCCTGATACAGCGCCGCCCGGGCCTTCAGCGCGAGCGCCGCGCCTTGCGTCACCCGCCCCATCTCCGCGGGGCTCAGCTGACTCTGCTTGAGGAGTTTGGGCACGGCGTTGTCGAGGTCGGCAATGATGAAATCAACGATCTGTTGTTGCGTCGCTCGAGGTGTGTACACCTCCGGCGAGGTGACGTCGAGCACCGTGGTGATCAGCGGCACGCCGCCGTAGGCTTTCACCAGGTTCCAGTAGTGATATGCCCGGAAGAACAGCGCTTCGCCTACCCAGCGATCGATTTGCGATCCCAAGCCCGATTGTGAGGCTTTCTCGAGCAGATAGTTGGTCGCCCGGATCCCCGCGTACGAATTGGTCCACAGGTCGGAATTCGCCGCCGGCAGATACGACCCGTTGCTCATCGACGACATCTCCGAGCTCCCGCTGCCGGTGGCGATATCTGAATTGAGCTCGATGTAGTTAGGGCCGCGCAGCGCGAAGTAGAAATCGTTGGCCGCGAGTCGGAACTGGTCCGGATTTTTCCAGAACGAGGCGTCCGAGACTTGATCCTTCGGACCGAGATTCAGGTCCTTGCAGCCCAGCGCCAGCATCAGGAGGGCGCCGGTATATGCGACAGTGAGCCGGTTCATGAATGGGCGCCCCATTAGAAAGTGATATCCATGCCGAAGGAGTACAGCCGCTGGAACGGATAGTTGAAGCCGTTGGAGATCGACTCGGGATCCCATCCGCCCTTCACGCTGTGCTTCTCCCAGAGATCGAACCCGCTGAAATACACTCTGGCGCGCGTCATGCGAGCCCGCGCAATCAGACGCTCAGGGAGGGAATACCCGATCTGCAGGTTTTTCAGACGCAGATAGGCCGCGTTGATCTTCTGCAGGGTCGACGGCTGATAATTCCAGAACCGGATGTCGCCGTGCGTCAGCCGCGGATAGGGTGCGTTGGGGCGATCTTCGTTCCAGGTTTGCCCGTAGTAGAACAGCGGGGGCTGTCTCCACCAGTCACTCCAAGGCATGCGGTAGTCACCCTCTCTGAAGAGGGTCCGCTTGCCCACCCCCTGGAAGAAGACGCCGAGATCGAATCGCTTCCACGCGAGGTTGAGATTCATTCCGTACGTATACCGCGGGGCGGTATTCCCCAGATAGACGACATCACCGTCTTGCCCCGGGGTATCGCCGTACAGGCTGATTTTCCCGTCACCGTTCACATCCTTGTATCGCGCATCACCGATCCCGATGTCGTTGGGCACGCCCGGAATCAGCTTATAGGCGTCGAGCTCCGCCTGGTTGCGGATCAGCCCATCGAACACGTAGCCGAAGTACGAATTGACCGGATAGCCTTCCCGGATATGTCCATCCCAGACGGCGTTCAGGCCCAACACGTAGGTGTCCTGTCCTCCGTAGTTCACGACCTTGTTCTTGGCATCGCTGAGACTCGCTCGCGCCGAAACCTGAATGCCGCGAACCTGACCTCTCCATCCCAATGATGTCTCGAAGCCCCAGGTCTTGAGCTGGCCCGCATTCGAGAATGGTGGCTGGGCACCTAACAGGCTGGGATAGGTGACGGGGATCAGCATGTCGCGATTGTTCTTGATGAAGTAATCAAACGTGAAATTGACCTTGGACGACAACAGGGTCGCGTCCAGCCCCACGTTGGTCGTAGCAATCGTCTCCCACGTCCTGTCTTTCGCCACCATGCCCGACAGGAATGCCGATTGGTCCTGACCGCCGGCGCCGAATGGATATGGATACCCCCGGCCGATGGTGATCAGCTGCAGGTAGTCGTAGAGATTGATGCCCTCTTGGTTCCCGGTTTCTCCGTACGAGGCGCGCAGCTTCAGATCATCGAATGTGCCCAGGTGACGGCGCGCAAATGGCTCTTCGGAGACGCGCCAGGCGAGCGACACGCCCGGGAAAAACCCCCAGCGCTTCTCGGGGCGGAAGCGGGAGCTGCCATCGTAGCGCAGCGTGGCATCGAGCAGGTACTTGTTGTTAAACCCGTAGCTCAAGCGGGAGAAGAGCGATCGGATCGCCCACTGCTCGCCGCCCCCGCCCATCAACATCGTGCCGGTGCCGAGATTCAGTCCCCACACGTCCTGACTCGTAAAGCCGTATCTGGCCGCCCGGACCGAGTCCATGTCGTAGTCTTCGTGCGACACGCCGGCCATGAGCTGGAGAGCGTGCCGGTCGGCAAACGTTCTGCTGAATTCCGCATACCCCACGTAGTTTCGGTGCAGGATGCTGAAATCGCGCCGGTCCACCCAGTTCCGATCGGGATTCGTTATGGAATAGTAGACGATGCTGCTGTCATCCCAGCGGTATAACGGAGTGGACTTGCCGATGTCGGTGTTGTTATCCGATCGGTAGTCGATGCCAGACTGGAGATTCAGCTTCAGTCCATCCAGCGGCTCGACGATCAACTTGAAATTGGTATTGACATCGCGTGTGTCAAACGTGGCCGTCGCGGCTTCCTTCGCTTGCGCCACGGCGTTGTCCCACCCACCCTGCGCAAAAAAGTGCTGACCACTCTGCGTGTAGATCGGATGATTGGGCATGCCGAAGATCCCTTCAACGACCACCCACGGGCAACCACACCAGGAAGCGTGGCTCAAGCCGCCGATGTCCGACCGGTCCTGATTCTCTACGGCGAGGCGTGATTCCAGCCGGACCCGCCGGGAGAAGTCGTAATCGTAATTCAGCCTGAGCTGATAGCGCTGGTTATTGTCGTTGGCGTAGCGAATCACGCCGTTCTGATTCGCATACGCCGCCGAGACATAGTAGCTGGAATTCTGGCCGCCGCCCGAGACCGACAGGGTGTGCTTCTGCTCGAATCCGTTTTCGAACAGGGCTTTGCGCCAATCAGTGTTCGTAAAGAAGAGCATCCACCCCAAGCTGGCGTACAGCGGATGCGGAATGGGAGTGGGATCGCCGATGCGCACCCGGTTGAGCAGGTCCGGGGTGTACATCGGGGTGGCGCCGGCGTGAATGTTCGCCTCATTATCCATGACCGCCATCTGATAGTTATTGGGCGTGTCCATCATTCCCGTTAACTTGGTGACGGCTGTGTTGTTGCTGTACGTGAAGATCGGCGCCGTGCGCCTGCCGCGCTTGGTCGTGACCAGCAGCGCGCCATCGGCGGCGCGCGCGCCATAGATCGATGCAGCGGCATCCTTCAACGCCGTAATGGACTCGATGTCAGCGGGGTTCAGCAGATCGAGATTGCCCGGGACGCCGTCGATCAGCACCAGCGGCGTGTTCCCCCCATTGGCCGATGAAACACCCCGCAGATTCAGATCGAAGTCTTCCACCCCCGGCTGTCCCGAAGACCGCTGCACGATCAATCCGGGCATCGCCCCTTGTAGGGCCGATATGGTGTTCGTGATCGGGCGATCCGTCAGCGCTTCGGGACCTACATAACCCACCGCCCCGGTGAGATCTTCCCTTCTCTTCTCACCGTAGCCCACCGCCACAACCGCCTCCAGCTCAATCGCCTGCGCCTTGAGCTGAAAGTTCACAACCGCCTCCTGCCCCTCCGCGACGACCACGCTGGTGTCGGCGGGGGCGTACCCCAGCATCCGGGCCCTGAGCCGTTGCGTCCCCACCGGCACGCTGCTGATCACGTACCGGCCGGAGGCGTCAGTCTCAGCCGTGAGACGCGTCCCGACCACGCTCACGACCGCGCGCACGAGGGGCGTGCCTGTCTCCCCTGCCGTCACCGTGCCCGCGATCGAGCCCAGTTGCACCGCCGGCCCCTCGGGGCGCTTGACCAGCGTGGCGCGCCCATCCCGCGTGAACACGACGTCCACGCCCGCGTCGAGCAGCACGTCCGTCAGCGCCGCTGCCACCGTAATCCGATCCGCACGCAGATGCACCGTCGCCGCGATCGGCACGGCGTCGTCGGCATAGACGAGGTGGAGTCGCGCCTGGCGGGAGATCTCCGCCAGCGCCTCCTTGAGCGTGACGCCGTCGAGCGCGAGCGAGAGCGGCTGGCGCAGCACCCACGAGCGCTTCAGGTCAACCGGTACCGGCGCTCGGCGCTCCGCCATTGCCAGCAGGAATCGCGGGGCCCGGCTTTCGCTCGGATCACCCACATATTGCGCAGCGACGCCGTGCGGGCACAGCGCCAGCGCCCAGGCAAGCACGAGAGAGAACAATGCAACGCGGTTCATAAGGCCTTCTCCCCGAAAGCAGACTGGCATGACGGTTACCTACCATTCCGAAGCAAGAACACAGACCCATCAGCGCGCTCAACACGCAGCCCGAGGGTCAACGCAATCCGTTGCAAGACCAGGTCGATCGGCTCGTTGGTGAAGGTTGCCGTGAAGCGGCGCCCGGCGAGTGCGCTATCGGCGTCGTCAAGTCGGATCTCGACGTCGTACCACCGTCCGAGCGTGCGCACGGCCTCGCGGAGCGGCGTGCCGTCGAACGCGAGCACGCCCCTCGTCCACGCGAGCTGCCTGTCGACATCGACGCCGCGCCGCAGCGTGGCATCGCCGCTGGCCCGGAGTTGCCCGAGGTCACGGGCGCCGAGCACCAGGGCCGGCGGAGCCTCCACCGCGATGGTATCGGGGCGAGCGCGCCACAACGCCACTCGCCCTTCGGCCACCACGACTTCGGTCGCGATCTGATCGGCATAGGCCCTGATCACGAACGCCGTCCCCAGGTCCTCGGTCACGCTGCCCGCCGTGTGGACCCGGAGCGGACGCTGTGAGTCGGGTGCGACCTGGAAATACGCTTCGCCGACGAGATAGAGGTCGCGGTGCGCCGTGCCGTAGTCGGCCCTGTAGCGCACGCGACTCTTGGGCGCGATGGTGACCTGTGTGCCGTCTTGCAGGCGGATGACCATGCGCTGCGCCGCGGCGGTGGCGTACTCCCGCCATTGCGGCGTCCGCGGCAGCAACCCCCCCACACCCGGCCCCGCGATCAGGCCGATGACGACCGCGGCGGCGGCGAGCGCCGCCACGAGCAGCCGCCGCGACACGCGCGGCTGCGCGGGGTGGGCGACCTCTAGTGCCTTGAGCGCCTTCGCCCAGGCCGCATTCGTGCTGCTATGGGGTGGTTTGTCCGCTATGACGCGCTTGACGAGCCGCAGGTCGTCCAGCAGCAGGGCGTGCTCGGCGTCTGCCGCGAGCCACTCCCGCACGGCCTGTGCGTCCGCGGCCGAGGCCTCGCCGGCCAGGTAGCGGTCCAGCAGGAGGTAGAGACGTTCGTCCTCGAGGTGCATACTGGTATGACGGGGCAGCCCCGACCCAACCCCCAAACCCTAGGGCGCCGACTATTCGAACCCCACTCGCGGCAACGCGCGGAACAGCCCCCACGCCGCCGCGCCCGCGGCCACCAGGCACACGATCCCGGGCAGCGGTTTCCCGTACAGCACGTATCCCGTGCCGAACAGCGCCGCGTAGATGACGGCGCAGCCCAGGAACCAGCACAGGAAGGCGGCGGTCACGCTTTCTCCAGGATTCGCTGGCCTAGTCGTCACCGCGCGGCTCCACCCCGGACCCAAGGGCCGAATGCGGTCATAAAACGTCTGGAGGGTGGCGCGGTCGGTGGGCGGCGTCGCGAACGTCACGGCCAGCCACCCGACCGTGGTGATCGCGACGCCGATCACGAGCTGGAGCGTCGGAGCCAGCGGCGCGAGTCCGAGGGCCGTGTGCACGAACTGGAAGTACACAGCCACCACGAAGGAGATCGCCATGCCGGCGATCTCGCTCCAGGCGTTGATCCGCCACCAGAACCAGCGCAGCAGGAAGATCAGTCCGGTCCCGGCGCCGATCTGGAGCAGGATCTGGAACGCCTGGTAGGAGTTGTGGAGCCAGAGCGACAGGGCCGACGCGAGCGCGATCAGCCCCACCGTGACGGCGCGCCCTACCCGCACGTAGTGGCGCTCGTCCTTGTCGGGCGCCACGAAGCGGCGGTAGCAGTCCTCGACCGCGTAGGAAGCGCCCCAGTTCAGGTGGGTGCTGATGGTGGACATGTACGCCGCCGCCAGCGAGGCGATCATCAGGCCGAGCAGCCCGTGCGGGAGATACACGAGCATCGCGGAGTAGCCCAGGTCGTTTCGCACGATCGCCTGGTCGATGTGGGGGAACCGCGCGGCGATGGAAGCGAGGTCGGGATAGATGATGAGCGACGCGAGCGCCACGATGATCCACGGCCACGGCCGCACCGCGTAGTGCAGCACGTTGAACAGCAGGGTCGTGCGCATGGCGTCGCGCTCGGTGGGCGCGGCGAGCATGCGCTGCGCGACGTAGCCCC
>WNGQ01007937.1_pt1 | contig 10164 bp, 6 predicted proteins | sample 5407661 | NCBI WGS metagenome assembly WNGQ01 (sample SAMN13153382, study PRJNA577476) | soil metagenome | isolation source: 60 cm soil or saprolite under Garry oak tree replicate 2 | place: USA:California | collected 2016-06-15 | reverse complement strand
CCGTTCGATCGGCGCCGTCGCGGTTCCGATCGGAAAGCCGTACTTCACCACCGGCTCGCCCGGTGCCAGCGGGCGCAGGGCGATCTTATGACCCGCCGGGATGTCGTCGGCGAGCACGACCCGCTCGCCTTCTACCACGATCGCATCGCCCGCGGCGAGCGCCCGAACCGCCACCAGGACGTCGTCCGCCGGGTGGATTCTGACTGCCTGGGGTGCTGCCGTCACCGGGCGAAATCCCGATAGTAGGCCTCCACCTGCTCCGGCGTGGCGGCACCGGAAAGGATCAGCACGCGATGACGGAACGTGGTGGACACTCCCGGCGCGAGCTTGAAGTTCAGCGCTTCCTTCCCTTTGCTGAACTCCTTCCAGCCGAGCGGATTGGCGGCGAACAGGCCGTAGCCGCGCGCGTGCCAGTACGTCGGGAAGCCGACGTTGTTGGGGTGGTCGAGGATCGCGAGGGTGACCGGCTCACCCTGCACCACGCCCGACAACATGGTCCAGCGTCCGCGCGTGCCCCACACCGAGTCTCCCTCGAGGCCCTCGGAGCTGCGGTAGTGGCCCGTGACGTCGTCGTTGTCGAGCTTGGGCACGGTCGTCGAGTGTCCCCCCGCGTCGGTGAAGACCTCGGGCGTCGTGGACGGCTGCTCGAGCGCGCGCGCGACGCGCATGCCGATCAGCCCTTCCTTATTATCGGTGAAGCTCACGGGCCGGTCGAGCGCCGTGAGCGTCGTAATCCGGTCCACCGCACGCAGCCCGTCGGCGGCGCGGAACACGAACCGCGTATCCTCGCGCATGAGCGGCGTTCCATCGTGGTCCACCCACTCCGCCGCCACCTCCAGCACCCCCTCACCCTGCCCGCTCTCCGCCCGGCGTACCGCGCGCTGCAGGATCGTGCCCATCTTGGGGGCGCGCGCTGCGGGGATCGCGTCCGAGTTGTTCCAGAAATCGAGCCCATTCACGTCGCCGTAGTCGAACCACAGACCGACCTGGTGCGGGTGATCGACGCGCTCGCCCGGTCGCGGCTCGAGCGGCCAGCCGCGCGTGACCACGGCGCCCGACGCCGCGCGCAGCGGGTACAGCGTCGGCTTCTTGAGGGTCGTCGGGTAGATGTACGACGTAAACGGCTTCCCATCGACCAGCACGTCCACTCGCCGCTCGGCGGGCCGGGGCACGACTTCGACGAGCGGCTTGGCCTGGGCCTGCCCGAGGGCGGGCAGGCACAGGCCGAGCAGCCACCATGACCTGGCCATCGGTCAGCTCATGACGACGTCTTGCCGGTGGTCGTCGAACATGACCTTCCGGCCGCTGTGGATCGCCGCGACGGTCATGCACAGCGCCACGGCGTGGTTGTAGCCGGCCTCGATGTCGGCGTTCGGCTTCTTACGCGTGCGCACGCAGTCCATCCAGTTGCGCACGTTGGCGGTGGTGGACGAGTCGGCGCCCGTGTCGGCCGCGGTCTCGGCCGGCGCCAGGTCCGACAGTTTCATCGGCGTCAGCTGGTTGGCTTTCATCCCCATCTCCGCCGCGAAGCGCTCGTTGAGCCCACCGGTGGGCGTGATCTCGTTGGTGTCGAGGTTGAGCATCCCGGCGTTCGAGTAGTACAGCTCCTTGGTGCCGCCTGCCGAGTTCGTCATGCGGGAGGAGTACACGACCTGGAAGCCCTTGGTGGGATCGTTCAGGGGCCCGTAGTCGAACACGATGGTGGCCGTGTCCCAGTTCTTGCGTCCGTCCTTCCACAGGTACACGCCGCCGTTCGCGACGACCGAGCGCGGACGCGGCAAGTCGGTGAACCAATGCACGGTGTCGATCTGGTGCACCATCCACTGGTCCGGGATGCCCGACGAGTACGGCCAGAACAGGCGATACTCGAGATACTTGCGCGGGTCCCAGGGCTCATAGGGGAGGTTCTGCAGAAACCGCTTCCAGTCGGTGTCCTGCTCCTTGATGTCGGCGACCAGCTGCGGGCGGCGCCAGCGGCCCGGCTGGTTCACGTTCCAGGTCATCTCGGCCATGACGATGTCGCCGAACTTCCCCGACCGGATGAACTCGTTCGCGGTCTGGTAGTTCGTCGCGCTGCGGCGCTGCGTGCCGACCTGCACGATCTTGCCGGCCTTCTTCACGGCGTCGCGGATCGCGACGGCGTTCTCCATCGTGTGCGCGAGCGGCTTCTCGATGTACGCGTCCTGCCCCGCCTGCATCGCCTCGACGCCGCAGGGGGCGTGCGCGAAGTCGGGGGTCGAGATCATCACCGCGTCCGTCGCCTTCGCGGCGTACATCTCCTCGTTGTTGCGGAACGCGCGGGGCTTCGCGCCCGTCACCTTCTCGATCCCGGCCACGCCCTCGTCGCGGCGCCGGTTCCAGAGGTCCGAAACGGCGACGATCTCGAAGTTGAACTCCTGGTGAACCTTGCCGAACGCGGGGAGCAGGGCCTGCCGGAAGCGGTCCGAGAACCCGACGATGCCGACGCGCACGCGGTCGTTGGCGCCGAGGATCTTCGCGTACCGGGCCGCCGGCAGGGCGGCGGTGGCGGCGGCGAGCTTCACGAAGTCGCGGCGGCGCATGTGCTTTCTCTGCTTGGCCATCTCCCCTCCTCGGGTCAAGAGTGTGAGCCGCGGCGGCCGGTGGCTCCGAGGCCGGCGAGCACGCCACCCATGTAGGCGAACGATTGCTTCATCCCGGGCATCGGGTCGTCGACGTCGATCTCGTATTCGAGGTTGACGTAGCCCGGGTACTGCATCGCCTGCAGCTGCTGGAACAGCTCGGCGATGGGGATCGCGCCCTCGCCGACGATGCACTGGCTTCCCTTGGCGCTCAGGTCGCGCAGGTCCTTCACGTGCATGTCGAGCAGGCGCGGCCCCGCATCCGCGGCCGCCCGGACGACGTCCGTGCCGGTGCGCACCGTGTGCCCGACGTCGATGCACAACCCCATGCGCGGATCCAGGTCGCGCACGTGCTGGAGCACGTCGTAGGGCGACGGGAAGTGCTTGTCTTCCGGCCCGTGGTTGTGGATCGCGACCTTGATGTCGTAGCGCTTGGCGAAGCGCTCGATGCGCGGCAGCACAGCGGGGTCAGCGGTGGCAGTGATGAGCGGCATGCCGGCGGCGCGCGCGTAGGCGAAGTACTTCTCCACCCCGGCATCGCTGTCCTGGTCGAACGTGATGACGCCGCCGCCCACGATCTGGAGCCCGGCCCCCTCGATCTCGCGGCGCGCCGCTCCGAGGTCCGCCGCGGAGAGCTCGTACGGCAGGTGCACCGACTTGAAGTTCACGTGTCGCGCGCCGAGCGACTGGATCATCGCGATCGCCCGGTCGCGCGGGAACTTGCGCAGCGAGTAGCTGGCGACGCCGAGGGTCACCCCCACGTTCCCCCTCTCCCGCAGGGAGAGGGGGCCAGGGGGTGAGGACTCCGTTCCGGAGAGGGGGAACGCAAAGGCCGCCAAGCCGGCGACGCTCGCTCCGAGGAACGCCCGGCGCGGCACGGCTACGTCTGACATGGTCAGTATCCCGGGTTTTGCGGGAACGGCGTCGAAGTGCGGTCGATCTGCGTCTGGGGAATCGGCCGCAGCGCGTGGTAGGGCTGGATGTTGTTTCTGGCCTCGGCGTTGTAGAGCTTGACCCGCTCGACCAGCTTGTGGGTCCGCACCAGGTCGAACCAGCGCATCGACTCGCCCGCCAGCTCCCGTGCCCGCTCGTTCAATATCTCGTCCAGCGTGAGCTGGCCCGCCGTGAGCTGCATCTCGGCCTCGTGCCCCAGGATCGCGGCGCGAGTCCGCACTGCGTTGATATAGGGGAGCCCGTCCGCCGCGCGCCCGTCGCGCATCAGGGCCTCGGCGGCAATCAAGTACGTCTCCGCCAGCCGAAACAGCAGGAAGTCCCGCGAGCCGCGCGTTTCGTTGACGCTCAGCCGGTAGGGATCCTCGAACTTGTTCAGCGACGGGAAGATCCGGTCGCTGTAGGTCTTCGGCGTGTAGACGCGGTACGGCCTGGTCTGCACCAGCACGGTGTCCGAGTCGGCCGTCGACACAAAGACCGCCGTGTCCCCCAGCTGGAACTTGGGCGCGCCGCTCGCGTCCCGCGGGATCGACGCCGCGTTGTTCGCGTACCACACGCGCTTGAACTGCGCGTCGTAGCGTCCGTCCTTGGTGCGGTCGTAGAGACCGAGGAAGAACTTGGTCGGCTGGAAGCGCTTGAACGGCCGGCCGTTGGCGATGTCGCGCAGCATGCCGGGCAGCACGTCGTACTCCATCAGGAAGTAGAGGTGCCCGCTGTTGCCGGGACCCGTGGTCAGGGGATCGGCGGTGAACTGCACCGACCAAACGACCTCGGCGTTGCGCTCGTTGTGGAGGTCGAACACGTCGGCGAAACGCGGCAACAGGGTGTACAGGCCCGAGCTGATGACGCGTTGTGCGTAGTCGGCGGCGTTGGCGAAATCCCCCGCTTGCTGCTTGGCGACCTCGTCGGCGGCTGCATCGTCCGGGACACGCAGGCGCGCCAAGTACACTTTCGCCAGCAGGTGCTGCACGGCGCCCTTCGTCGCGCGCCCGTAGTCCTGCTGCACGCTGGGGAGGTGCGCCTCGGCGTACTGCAGGTCCGGGATGATCACACCATCGTACACACTGTCCACGGGATAACGGTGCGCCTCGGTGGTGGGCGCCGTGATCTCGTGCAACGTGATGTGCAGCGGCCCGAACATCTGCACCAGGTAGAAGTAGTAGAGCGCCCGCAGGAACCGCACCTCGGCCATGCGCTCCACCTTGGCGCTCGAGTCCATCTTGACGACCGGCGCCTGGTCGAGCGCCGCGTTGATGGTGTTGATCGCCCGGTAGAAATTGTTCCAGGTGTTCGTGATGTAATCGACCGTGGGATTCAGCTGCGTCGTGTAGTCGTTGACGAACTTGTAGCTCCCGTCGGCGCCTTTGGTGTAGATGTCCGTGCCGAACTCGGTCAGCGTGAACCCCTGCTCCTGGGCCCAGAAGCTCCGCAGCGGCTCGTACGAGGCGTTCACCATCGCTTGAAACACCGCCTCGCTGCCGTACGCTCCCGGGGTCAACCCGGTGACGACGTCTTCATTCAGGTCCATACACGCGGGCAGGGAGGCGAGCAGTACGGCGGCCAGCGTGACGACAGTTCGCTTGTGCATCGCTCCTCCCATGGTCAGAGGCCCACGGTGACGCCCATCATCAGCGTCGCATAGCTGGGCGTGCCGGCGTTGGTGGCGGACTCCGGGTCCAGCCCCTGGAACGTCGTGAACAGGAACGGGTCCTGCGCCGTGGCGTAGATGCGCAGCGAGTTCGCGTGGAACAACGAGCCGACGTGCGCGCCCGGCACGGTGTAACTCAGGCTGATGCTACGGATCCGGATGAAGGACCCGTCCTCGAAGCCCATCGCGTTGTTGTTGGGCGGGCGCTCCTGACCGAGGGCGGGACGGGGATCGGTGTTGCTGGGGTTCGTCGGCGTCCAATAGTTGACCGCGACATTGTTGTAGCGGCCGGCCAGCACGTTGTCGTCCCTGCGGAACACATCGTCCATCGTCTGGCCCCAGCGCGCGACCGCCATGGCGGAGAGATCGAAACCCTTCCAACTGAAGTGGGTGGTCAGGCTCCCGGTCCACTTGGGGAACGGGCTCCCCAGCACGATACGGTCTGCGGCGTCGATCTTGCCGTCATTGTTCTGATCCACGATACGGATGTCCCCGGGCTTCGCCTTGTACCGCTTCATCTCCACGGAGTCGGCGATCTGCCAGATGCCGCCGAACTTGTAGTCGTAGTAGACCGAAATGGGGTCGCCGATGAACCATTTGTTCCCGACATCGTCCTTGTTGGCGCCGTACAAACTGACGATGCGGTTGCGGTTCGAGGCCCAATTGACCTGGGTGCTCCAGCCGATGCCGTGCCAGTCGCGGAGGATCTGCGTATTGAGGGCCACCTCGACGCCGCTATTCAGAGTCGCGCCGACGTTCTGCAAAATGCTCGAGCGGCCGTTGATGCCGGACAGCTGCCGGTTCATCAGGAGGTCGCTCGTCGCGGCTCGGTACACGTCCACGGAGCCCGAGATGCGGCCCCCCTGCCCCGTGAACTCGAGCCCGCCATCCGCCTGGCTGGTCCGCTCCCACGAGAGATTGTTGTTCGGCAGGCCCCCCGGCCGGTAGCCGACTGCCGGCTGGTCGCCGAAGGAGTAGATCGTTCTCGTGAGCGATCCCTCCGTCTGATACGGATTGATCGCCGTGTTTCCCGTTTGTCCGTAGCTGACGCGGAGCTTCAGGTCGGAGAAGAGACCGCTGTGTTGGATGAAGCCTTCCTCGGAGAGGCGCCAGGCGAGCGCGGCCGAGGGAAACACCTGGCACTTGTGCCCCGGCGCCAGGCGCGACGAACAGTCTTCGCGGCTGGTGAGCGTGAGGAGGTAGCGGTCCTTGAGCGCGTAGTTCAGCCGGGCCATGTAGGATTCCAGGGCCCACCGCGACAAGTAGCTGGACGGCGCGTCCACTCGCGCCGCCGACCCCAGGTCGAAGTACCCGTCCTGCTCGTATGGCAACGCGAGCACTGGTGTGACCTGGTCTTCAGTCCGCTGCGTCTGGATGCTGTACACGAGCGTGGCGTCGATGCGGTGCGCAAGGCCCAAGCTGCGCTTGAACGTCACGATGTTATCGAGCGTGTACGCCAGCGTGCGCTGCTGCTCGAGGGTCGCGTTGGCGGGGCTCCCTTGCAGCGCCTGCGTCTGGGAACCCCAGAACTGCCCGCGGCGATAGAACGTCAAGTCCGCCCCGAAGTTCACCCGCCAGTTGAGCGCGGAGGTCAGGTTGTAGTCGGCGAACAGGGTGCCGAACGCGCGCGCGCGGCCGCGGTCATCCTTCTGGTTCTGGACGTCTGAGAGGGGATTGACGCGCTGGCCGTCGGGCGTGGGCTTGAAGATGATGTTGCCCGCGCTGTCGAAGGCCGGTGCCAGCGGGTCATTGAGCAACGCTTCGCTATACACGCCGTCGCCCCGACCCAGGTGTTGGTCGCTCTGGATCACCGAGGTGGAGGTGCCGATGCGCAGGCGGGAATTGGGACGATGATCGAAGTTGAACCGGCCCGACCGCCGCACGAAGTCCATCCCTTTGACGATGCCGACCTGATTGAGCTGGCCGCCGCTGAGGGCGAAGCGGGTCTTCTCGTCGCCTCCCGCGATCCGCACCTCGTTGCTCACCTGGGTGCCCTGGCGCAGCACCAGATCCTGCCAGTCCGTCTCTTGCCCGTCATTGATCGCCGTGACGTCCACGGGCCAAAACAGAATCGAGTCGCCGTGGGCACACGCGGCGACGTTCGCGGGGCACTGGTACCCCGTGTTGCTGTTTCGCGCGGCGTCGCGCTTGAACTGGGCCCACTGCGGGCCGTTCATCATCGGCATGCGGCGCAGCGCATGTTGGGCGCCAGCGTACGTGTCGTACGTGATGGTCGTCTTGCCGCTCTTGCCCTGTTTCGTGGTGATGAGCACCACGCCGCTCGCGCCGCGCGCGCCGTAGATGGCGGTCGCCGACGCGTCCTTCAAGATCTCGATCGACTCGATGTCGTTCGGGTTCAGGTCGCCGATGCCGCCGGCCATCGGGATGCCGTCCAGCACGTACAGCGGATCGTTGGACGCCGTGAGCGAGCGCGTGCCACGGACGCGGATGCTCATGCCGTCCCCGGGGTTGTTGCCGCTGGTGACGATATCGACGCCGGGCACGCGCCCCTTGATCGCCTCGATGGCGTTGGCCTTGGGTACCGCGTGCACATCTTCGCCCGATACCGAGGCCACCGACCCGGTCACGTCTCTGCGGGCCTGCGTTCCGTAGCCGACCACCACGACTTCTTGCAGCGTGACGGCCAGCGGCGTGAGCCGGAAGTCCGCCCTGGCGGTGTCCCCGGCGGCGACGACGACGTCCGTCATCTCCATCAGGGCGTGCCCGATGAGCCGCGCGCGCAAGCGGTATGTCCCCGGCGGCACCGACGCGATGGTGTAGCGGCCGTCCGTGGCGGCATCGGCGCCGAGCTCGGTGCCCGCCACCGTCACCCGGGTGCCCGGCAGCGGTGCGCCCGTCTCCTGAGCGGTGACGAGGCCGGAGATCGTCCCGCTCGTCGGCCCCGACGGCGTGCTCGCTCGCCCGCCTCCAGCCTGAGCCAGGAGCGTACAGAGCGGCGACAGCGCGAGCAGCAGGACGAGACTGACGAGCTTGCAGCGTGAGGTGCGACCGGTCGGTGGAGATCCGACCGCAGGCGAGGCGAGGGCTGGTTGGGGCAAGCAGGGATGCCCCCAAGCGGCTTGACGGCGACGCTTCGACATGGGACCCTCCGACGGCGTGGAACCACCGGGCGGTCACGCAGGTCGCAAGGGTCGTGCCTTTCACGTGACCCGAGTCACGCGACGATTGTCCTGCGCACGAACTATTTGTCAGATATTCGTGAGCGAGCGAGGAAGGACGCACGACCTCGGATTGCGGGCGTCGCACGTTGTCCACAGAGTGTCGCGTGGACGCGATAAGTGCTGCGGGCGTTCAGCGGCGCGGCGAATCGCGCACGGCTACGGCGGCGCCTGTCCGTGCCGACCGATACACGGCTTGCGCCAGCTCGACGCTCCGGCGACCGTCGCGCCCGTCACACAGCGGTGCCGCGCCGGTGCGAATCGCGGAGACGAAGTCTTCGAGCACCCTGCGATGCCCCCGCGCGTCCGACACGACGGGCGACGTCGCGCTGGCGTTCGCCTCGCCCTCGTCCGGTGGAGGAGGCGCCCGCGGTGTGCGCAGCTCGACGGACACGACGTGGTCTGGCTCCACCACGATGGTTCCCTCCGACCCGGTGAGCTCGACGCGGCGGGGAAAGCCCGGGAACGCTGCTGTCGTGACGTCGAGCGTGCCGACGGCACCGCCCGCGAACTCGAGACACGCGACGGCCGTATCCTCCGTCTCGATGGCGTGCAGCGCGGTGCGCGTGGTGGCGTAGACACGCTCCACGTCGCCGAGCAGCCACAGCAGCAGGTCGACCGAGTGGATTCCCTGGTTCATGAGCGCTCCTCCCCCGTCCAGGGCCCACGTTCCGCGCCACCGGGAGCCGGCGTAATATTCCGGCGGGCGGTACCACTTGACGTGCGCGGACACGAGGATCGGCTTGCCGAGCGCTCCTTGCGCGATGAGCTGTTTGAGCCACTGGAGGTGAGGCGCAGTGCGGTCTTGAAAGATCACGCCCAGCTTCACCCGAGCGCGGTCGCACTCGTCGATCAGGGCGTCGATGCGCTCGGTCGTGATGTCGAGCGGTTTCTCCACCAGCACGTGCAGGCCCCGCCGCGCGGCGGCCCGTGCGTGCTCGGCGTGCAGGCCCGACGGCGTCCCGACGAGCACCATATCCAGGGGGCGGTGCGCCAGCATGTCCTCGAGATCCTGGAAGGCAGTGCCGCCGTACCGATCGGACATGCGACGCGCCTTCTCCGGGTCGCGCGCCCAGAACGCCGCGAGCTCCACGCCCGGGGTTTCTCGGGCCGCGCGGGCGTGGGTGTCGCTGATGTTGCCCCCACCGAGGATGCCGACGCGCACCGTCATGCGGTGCTCCGGCCCGACGCTGGCGCATGTCTTGCAACCGCCGACCGTTGAGAGAGGGTGCGCGAGCCCATCATGACGCAGACCTCGAACGACCCGCAACGGACGATCGACCGGCGTGAGGCGCTGCGGCGGGCGGCCCTACTGCTCGGCGGCGCCCTCTCCGCGTCCACCGTCGCCGGCGTGCTCGCCGGGTGCGAGGCGCGCCGCACGCCGGACGGCGCGTGGGCGCCCCGCGCGCTCAGCTCGGAGCAGCTGGATCTGGTCGCGGCCATCGCCGAGCACATTCTGCCCGAGACCGACACCCCCGGTGCCCGCGCCGTGGGTGTGCACCGCTTCATCGACGCCATGCTCGCGGACTCCTTCCCGGACGAGGAGCGACGGCATTTTCTGGCCGGCCTCTCGGACGTCGACGCGCGGGCGCAGCGGAGCTGTGGGCGTGCCTTCCTGCGGTGCGCGACACACGAGCAACGCGCCGTGCTCGATCAACTCGATCGCGAGGCGTTCGCGGCGACGGCCTCACCCCCTGACCGGCTCCCGGAAACCCCGGGCTCGCGCCCGGGGTCAGACACTGACCCCGGACGCAAGTCCGGGGTGCCGTTCTTCCGCACGATGAAG
>WNGQ01019304.1_pt1 | contig 10165 bp, 8 predicted proteins | sample 5407661 | NCBI WGS metagenome assembly WNGQ01 (sample SAMN13153382, study PRJNA577476) | soil metagenome | isolation source: 60 cm soil or saprolite under Garry oak tree replicate 2 | place: USA:California | collected 2016-06-15 | reverse complement strand
CTCGGGTTTTTCAGAATGACGCGAGCGATGGCAATGCGCTGCTTCTCACCGCCAGAGAGCTTAAAACCGCGCTCGCCCACGATAGTATCGTAGCCGTCATCAAGCTCCATGATGCGATCATGGATGGCTGCTGCCTGGGCTGCCGCAATCATCTCCTCCTCTGTAGCATCGGCACGAGCATAGAGCAGGTTCTCCTTGATTGAGGCATTGAACAGGTAGGTTTCCTGAGTAACGACACCTATGAGTTCGCTCAATGAAGCCAGTGCAATATCCTTGACATTATGTCCATCGATCTCTACCGAACCGCTGTCCACGTCATAGAGCCGTGGCACGAGGTATGTAATGGTGGTCTTGCCAGCGCCGCTTGGTCCCACGAGGGCAGCCAACTGCCCTGGTTTGATTTGGAACGAGACATCATTGATCGCGGTAGTGGCAACTGGTTCCTCAGAGAAGGCTATTGGATTTGGTGAGACCGGGCGTTTCATCTTGCCGTTGCCGTCCTCAACATCCTGCTTATCGTTCAGGCCGCTTAGCACACGGGGTTCGTCACGTTTATAGGCGAAAGTAACGTTTTTGAACGTTATTTCGCCGCGCGCTTTGTCTGGATTGAGACGGAGCGCACCAGGCGCGTCCTGAATTTCAATGGGTATGTCAAGGTACTCAAAGATGCGATCGAATAATGCCAGCGCGCCCTGTACCTCTACCTGGACGGAGAGCAGCTGGCCGATGGGGAAGAAGATCCTGCTTTGCAGTGTTGTGAATGCAACGATACCACCCAGGCTGATGCCTGCATGCAGTGGGTCACGTATTATCAGCCACCCGGCTATGAGGTAGATGATGGCTGGCATAATTGAGAAGAATGTGCCAATAAACATAAAGAACCAGCGCCCGATCATCTGCTGGCGTACCTCTAGATTGGTCAGTTTCTGATTTTCCTTCTCAAACCGCTGCTCTGCATATTTCTGGCGTCCGAAGGTTTTGGTCAGGAGAATGCCGCTGACAGAGAGTGTCTCCTGCATCATCGCGGTGAGCGAAGCCATGCTCTTCTGCGTCTCTTTGCTGGTTGTGCGGCGTACGTTGCCTACCTTATAGGTAATCCACAAGAAGAGAGGCAAAAGCCCGAGTGAAACGAGCGTGAGGATCGGGCTGATGAATATCATCGCGATGATTGTGCTCAGCACCGTTGAGACGTTTGAGACAATGCTGGTAGCAGTGTTGGTGACAACACCCTGCACGCCGCCGACATCGTTGGAGAGGCGAGACTGGATCTCGCCGGTACGCGTCGAGGTGAAGAAGCGCAGCGATAGACTCTGCAAATGAGTATAGAGCCTGTTGCGAAAATCACGCATTACATTCTGCCCAATGACATTATTCAGATACGTCTGCCCGACGCCGATAATCCCCGTGACGACAGGCATCACGAACATGATAGAGACAAGGATGATGAGCAGGTTCAGGTTGCGTTTGCCGATAGCATCATCAAAGACATATCGGATCAAGAGCGGGTTGACCAGGCCCAAAACGGTCGTGAGAAGGATGGCGATGAGAACCAGTATTACCTGTATTTTATATGTGCTAAAGGCCTGGGCAACCCGGCGCACAGTGCGTACGTCGGTCTTGCGCCCGCGCTTTTTCAGTTCTTCGGCATAGTCTTCCAGTCCACCGCGCATTCCATGAAATGCCATAACGTGTGTACTCCTGATATTTGATACGAGAATGTTTGCTCTCGCTAATACTTTCTAAAATGAAGTATATAAGGTTGTTGTGATACTGTCACTGTTCATGCGAACGGTTTACTTACCTGTAGATTCTGACAGGCACAGGCGATGAATTAATCCTGCCAGCAATGCGCCACGCAGCGGTACCGATTCCACACGCAGGTATTCCCGGTGAAGGTCGTGCATACCACCACCTACCGGACCGAGGCTATCCAGCGCTGGAATGCCTGATTCCGCCAGGAGGTTTGCATCTGAGACGCCGCCTTTGCTTTCAGCCATAAGCTGGAGACCAAGACTTTTGCCTTCTGCCTGCGCCATTTCTACCAGGCGCGTTATGCCATCGGTTGCTTTGTAGGGTGTTCGACCACGAGTGCGTGCCAGGGTTGTACGAGTGCCAGGGATACTACAGCCCGCCCTGATGGCTTCTAACGCTGCTGCTGCCTGGTCGAGACCCTCCTCGTCGAAGGCGCGTACGGAAATGTGGCAGTGCGCCATATCTGGCACGACATTAAGCTGCTCGCTGCTGCTGATGCGCGTCACATTGAAGGTGACGCCCCGGAACATAGTATTCAGGTTATGGATGGCGATCATTTTATACGCCAGTTCAATGACGGCCGAACGCCCCCGCTGCGGCTCTGCTCCCGAGTGCGCGGGTACGCCCTGGACCTCCAGGATATACCTGTCCGCGCCTTTGCGTGCGTTGGTGACGATTTCGGCGGAACGCGATGGCTCCAGGACGAGAGCTGCATCGACCTGGCGAGAGATCTGGCGCAGGAAGGGTGCGCTGCCCAGGGAGCCTATCTCCTCGTCATTATTGATAAAGATGGTCAGTTCCCCATATTGCTCAAAGCCCGCTTCTATGAGAGCACGTAAAGCGTAGATGCCCATCAACACGCCAGATTTCATGTCGATGACGCCGGGACCGTAAGCGAGTCCATCCTGGACGTGGAACGGCTGGACCGAGGTTGCTCCAGGCTTGTACACGGTGTCAATATGGCCGACGATGAGCAGGCGGGCATGGCCATTTCCTCGACGTGTCGCCACCAGATTGTGCCCATATTGCCCGGCATCGTGCAGAGTGACGGTGAAGCCGGTATCGCTGAGCCACTGCTGCAAGTGGGCGATGATGTTATCGATTCCTTCCCTCTGGCCCGTGCCCGAGTCAATGTTGACGAGCAGCTCCAGCCGCTGGAGTAATTCATCCTGGTACGACCGGAGCTGCGGGAGGTAGTCCTGGGCGTAGGTTTGCATTATGGTACCCTTCTGGTGGTGGCAAGGTGAGAAATTCTTAATCACCATTGTACCATACGGTGGAGGTCGCCTGAACCTTTCACCGCATGAACTTTGGGCGGGCCAACGTCACCCCTACGATCATGCCCAGGATGAACGCTAACAGTACAGCAATGATAATTGTCTCCATTTGCGGTCTCCTATTCTTATGCTGGGGCTGCTGTGCAACAATAGCTCAAGGCAGCCAGCTACCTTATTCCTTGGCTGATTACTTACGAGTGACAGGAACCTCGCAGCCTCCTCGGGCGCCTCTGGAGCGTATGATGAGGGCTGCCCTGTTGGTGGCCAGGTGGAAGTTGTCGCTTCTGCCTCTCAAGCTCAAGTTCGCGGAGTAATTGCTGAATTTTATGGTGATGGATCAGGTCATTGAGCAGGCTTATTCCCGCTGCACTTGCCAGTCCTCCCATGAATACGGCAAGGAACTCCACAAGAAGCGAGGCCGGCACAAGCAGGCACAACAGCATATCCGCCAGGACGACGAGTAGTACCAGTATAACTGCTTTGAAGTTATTCATAGGAATCCTCCCTTCATACCACCTGTTGAAAGCTGCTCCATTGCAACTCCGACAGGTAAGGTATATCCACTAGCAGAAGAAGGACGCTCTACGCGGCGATATACTGTTTCACGCACGCTAGGTTGGCAATTCGTTTGTAGGCAATACTCACGAGTGAACGATGCCTGCTGAGCTCTACCGGGTCTTCAGGTAAGGCCTGCTGGTAATCTTGGAGCTGAATGCCAACCTCCAGGAAAGCTCGCTGGAGTGGTGTAGGATAAACACCGAAATGCATCCGGTTCGCCAGGTCTATCAACAGGGCTCTTCGCTGCTTGGTAGGAAGCTTGACTATTTCAGCAGGTAACATCACAATGATTGACTCTAGAAACTGGTAATCAGTGATATCTTCCAGTACATCAAATCTGCTAGACATGATTACAGGTAGTCTAGATGAGCGGTCATCAGTGATGAAATGAGATAGTCGCCAGTCTCGCCGCTCATCTACAAGATCTTCTTCTTGTCCACGCCAGGAGGATATATGAGACGAGTAAACCCATCGTTCGACGCGTGGACGAAGAAAAGAGTAAAGTTTGCTCCACTTCGAAGCGTTCGCTAGCGTGAGCCTAAGAGGTTCGGAAAAAGCTGAAGGTAGAGTCATGGTGATAACCTCCATGAGTGATACTTGCACGTAAGAGTTGAGATGCAGCTACGCTGTATCGCTGTACGAGGTTGTATCTGATTATGAGGTCGTCTCTACTTTAAGTATCTACTCTGACAAAGTATCCACTTTCGATAGACAGCGATGAAACTTTTGAAGAAGCTTTTGACCGAAGATAACTAATCTCTACCTCTACTACAAGAATAACAAGAAACTTGCCCCTTGTCAATAGAAAACCTGTGAATATAGTGTGAAAATCGTTGACATATCAGAAAATATATGATTAAATGCCATACATAACCTTGTGTTAAGAACAAGTTTTCTGATTTTCTGGTTGATCCACTTAACAGATATAACTAAGGCCTATGGTACTAGGTATTCACGTAGTGAGCTTGGGAAAATGCTTGACGTACGATATAATGGTATCAAGTTCGTATATTTAATAAACCTTGGCATCTTTCATAGCTTTTCTAGGAGGCCAGGATGAACGAGCGCAGCCTACAAAGTATAAAGGATCATCTTCAAAAGAGGGACGCTCAGGAGCGTATTGAGCAACATATACGACGCGGGCGCTCAGAGGCTACAGTGACAATTGGTCGTGCTGCTCGCTTATTCAATTTTAGTGAAAATCAACTGCGGGACTGGGAAGTGCGGGGGTTGCTCAATCCTTTGCGCTCTAAAGATACTACTGGACAACGCCAGTACTCCCTTGCCGAATTAGATAAGCTGGCAGTCATTCGTGAGCTTATAGATGCTGGCTATTCTCTGGGCGAGATACCCACAAATATTGATGACATTTGGCGCTTGATCTTTCCTTATAGTAAACAGCGGGAACAGTCATCGAAGTTCGGTAGACAAGAAGTTGGGCATCTGCATATCGATCAGCGTATAGAGGGTGCCTTTAGTGACATTTTCTGGCGTTTTTACGCCTCCCAAGCTTTGCGCTTCTCGTTGATGCTGATTGCAGAAGATACTCCAGATACGATTGTAGGGTTAGTATTGCCGCTTCATCGGCATGATTTTCGCAATCTCGTATATCATTCAGGAGACCTGGCAAACAGCGGTGAGTCTTTAATTGGCTGGCTGAGGCAGGATCACTCATTTACTACATTCTTTGATTCCGCTCCTTCATTTGAATATCCTACTGACTTCCGCATTGATCCGCTTCAGTCGGCAGAGGAAACAGTACCAAAAGATGACACCTTGATAGTTGTTCAAAGGAAAGCCAAAACTCTAACTCTTAGCACAGCTACTGTTGAAACCATTCGTCGTCTTCTGGCAGCGCTTTACAATGTGACATTAGAAAATTGGCGCTCCTACTTCGGTCAGGGAATGCGGGATTTCTTTTATGAAGCTGCCGATTTCAGTGGAAGTACAAGCCCCACTATACTCAAAGGTCTAGCAGATATAATTGTACGCTTGGGTGGTCAGGAAGAGGATGGTCAGAACCACTGGCGTTTCTGCTGCATTCTACTACCAGAAAACCCTACACTACCGGCACAACAACGTAGTTTGGTCGTAAGAGCACAAAGCGAATACTCACCGCATAAAGTGGGAAGCACTACCATTTCTCCAGGCAAATTTGTTGACAGCCTGAGCCTTCGAGCATTTCAGAGCGGGCGCATCGCCTACAGGCGTGAGGTCTCCGACTCAGACAGCACAATTGCCTTTCGCGAACTAGAAAGTCCTTTGCGTTCTGCTGTCGCTGTTCCTGTAGGAGGAGAGACGGGCCAACCATTGGCGGTTCTTTACGTCGTTTCCAATGAAGTAGGTGCCTTTTCTCAGGATGATCATCGTATGCTAAGAATCATGAGCAGGATGGTTGAGGGTCTACTGATGGCATATCAAACTCATCAACAAGTCACAGAGAAGCTTGAGACCCTGATATTGAAGCCGAGCATTGTGGATGAGTTATTTGAGGTCTTTTTGTCTGAGAACGATTTCATAGATGATGTGGAGACATTTCTCACTGGCATTAAAGTGAGGATGAATGAGAGAGAGAAACGTTTACGCAAAGATGATAACGCATCGATCAGCGATCACGAGACTGGGTCACAATCAGAGCATTTTCCGGAGGAGGTCGTTTCATTCATTGCCATTGACATCGATAACCAAAGTGCCATTGCCAGTAAGTATGGTGAACGGATGACAAGGAATTTGAGTAGGACGATAGGACTACGAATTCAGGAGATGATGCAAGCGCTTATTACTAAGCATACCGATTGTAAGCTATATTATATTTATGCTGATAGATTCTACCTTATGCTGAAAGGTATCCCGCTTGAACAGGCACGAACCAAGGCTGAGGCGATGAGGCAAGCTCTCGAAGATCACATTTCCATTGAGCAACCAGCACCCCCTGCCAGGACAATTGTATTGCCCGATGTAACCATACGATTAGGAGTAACCTCATATACTTATTCGAAACTAGAAGAAAACCTTGAAACGGCTATTCCGGTAAACATTATAGCTCAAGTCAGAGTAAAGATTGCTCGTGCACTAGATGCGGCTCTTAACATGGGAATGGATGAAGGAGGAAATGTAGTTATTACCTGGAGCCGCGAAACTGGAGGATACATGCGCTGGTCACCTCCTAAGGATAAATAGAGTCTTGTAGATAGAACTAAAAAATGTATCTTGATACATGCTATGAGAGACTAAATAAAGGTAATCAAGACATTGAATAGATGCATCTAACATTACCTGGCAAATCTTTACGGAAGTTAACGAATTGTAACCTAATCTTTACTCATTCCTGTCTAATCTCAACCAAATCTCTATGTACGTCGTTTATACTATTAATAGTGCTAACTATATCCTTTGGAAAGAATACCTGAGCTTTCAGGAACTTTACTGCCTGGGATGTGATTAATTAGCAACTATTTGGGTGGAAGGAACTTTATTTTATGGCAGTAAAGATATTTATTTTAGGGCGTCCGGGGAGCGGGAAGTCAACTGCCATTCGCCACATTAAGACGTACCTGGAGAAGAAGTATTCTGGTTGGTCCGTTATCCCTTTCAATGACTACGAAATCTTACAAGAGATGTTTCGGAGAGAGAAATTATTTCCGACTAATAGACCTAAGTTTCGCGAAACGGAGCATGGGGGCTTCGATGTTGTTGACTTCTCCGTACTTGATACAGCCTTGAAAGAGCTAGAAAAGCAAGTTCGGGGTCGCTGTTCTACAAAGGATGAGCTTATTTTCATTGAGTTTGCTCGTGATGACTATAGCAAAGCACTAGAACAGTTCAGTCATACCTTTCTGCAAGATGCCCACTTCCTCTTCCTTGACACTGACGTAAGAACCTGCATACAACGGGTTCATGAACGGGTGGCTAATCCAACTACGCCAGATGATCACTTCGTCTCCGATGAAATTCTCAGATCTTACTATACCAAGCAATCCATACCTCACAGTATCAGTAAGAGAAGAGTAAAAATCATCCATAATAAGGGATCATTTCACGATTTTACTGAACAGATTTATCGATTCCTCAGCGGTATATTGTTAGATGAACCCTCCGCTTCAGCTAATCGAGGTTTTCACCGGCATCTAGCTCAAAGGAATACTTCATTTTTCAGTGTCATTCGCAAGGGTACTAGCTCCTCAGTCCTTGTCGGTACATCGAAAAGGTAATTGCAAAGAGCAAATTGCGCTAATGCACCGATACAGAAGCCACTGGATTGGTTATAGATGGATGCAGCTACTACAAGTCTATCCTCGCGTGTGATACACTAGAAAAAACACCTACCTGTAACCGACACCAGAGAGCGAGGAAGCTTGGCGACTACTCACATCCCTTTTGAAAAACTGACGCCGATCCATCCGAATCGTCGAATCACCTTAGAGACCGGCCCGGCACCACTTGCTACGCGGCTGATGGATATATTTGTGCCGCTGGGCTTTGGGCAGCGGGCGCTGGTGGTGGCACCGCCGCAGGCGGGCAAGACGACGATTTTGCGCCAGGTCGCAGCCGCTGTACTCAAGAACTATCCCGAGGCTCTCCTGTTTCTCTGTCTGGTGGATGAGCGGCCCGAGGAGGTGACGGAGTGGCGTATGGAGGTGCAGGGGCCGACAGTGAAGCTCTATGCCTCCAGCTTCGACCAGCAACTGGCGCGGCATGGGCGCATTGTCGAGCAGGCGCTGAACGATGCGAAGCGCCAGGTCGAGCAGGGAAAAGATGTGGTGATTTTGCTCGACTCGCTTACGCGATTGGCCCGGGCTCATAATTTGAGCAGCGATATGTGGGGAGGGCCGCGCAATGCGCGTGGAGGCTATGGGAGCCGCACGCTTTCCGGCGGCATCGATGCACGTGCGCTTGAAGTAGGACGACGCGTCTTCGGGGCTGCCCGCACTCTCGAGGAAGGGGGCAGCCTGACTATCGTGGCCAGTTGCCTGGTTGAAACGGGCAGTCGCCTGGACGAGGTTGTTTACGAAGAATTTAAGGGAACGGGTAACCTGGAGATGCGCCTGTCGCGGGAACTGGCGGATCGCCGCATCTTTCCGGCCATTGACCTGGCCGCGTCGAGCACTCGCCAGGAGGAGCGCTTGCTGTCACCCGAAGAATTACGGGCGATGGCGATTCTCCGGCGCAAGCTGGCGGATTTACCCCGGCGGGAGATTACCGAGCAGGTGATCCATTTGCTGGAAAAGACGCCGTCAAATGCCCGGCTGGTCGAGGCGGTATTAAGACAGGACTAGTACAATACCTAAAAGGCGATGGCAAAGGACAGGGCGACCGCAAGGGTCGCCCCTACATTTAGGATGACGCAGTTTGCAGGAAGTCTAGCATAAGCTGGTTGACCTTATCGGGCTGCTCCTGCTGGACCCAGTGGCCGCTGTCAGGAATGCGCTGAATTTGGATGTTGTCCACCCATTGCTCTAGGCCGTTGAGCAGCTCAAGGCCTAGAGCAATGTCTTGTTCCCCCCAGATTATCAGCGTGGGAGCATGCACACGAAAGTCGTTACTGGCTGCTGCGACAGACCCTGGCGTCCGGCGGAAAAGCTGGCGATAGTAGTTGAGCGCGGATTTCATAGCTCCAGGCATGCTCATAGCCTGCTGGAATTTGGCCGTCACTTCATGTGGGAAGACTGCTTTTTGCATGGCAGCACCGCGCAGCATCCGCCCTACCTCGTTGGCATTGTTGCGCAGGAGCACGTATTCGGGAAGCCAGGGAAGCTGGAAGAAGAACATATACCAGCTTTTACGCAACTGCCGCAATGTCCGCATTTCACGTTGAAAAGCCAGGGGATGCGGAGCATTCATGATGATTAAGCGTCCGGTCATCTCGGGATAGCGAGCGGCAAAGATCCAGGCTACCGCTCCACCCCAGTCGTGCCCGGCGATAATGGCTTTTTCCTGTCCCAACCCCTTGATCAAGCCTTCGATGTCACGAGTAAGCGTCGTAGTGTCGTAGCCTTTACGGGGCTTATCGGTTTCGTTATAGCCGCGCAGGTCGGGGGCAACGACGGTGTAGCCATGCTCCGCAAGGAAGGGTATCTGGAAACGCCAGGAATACCAGAATTCGGGGAAGCCATGTAGCAGCACGATGAGCGGCCCGCTGCCCTGGGTTACATAGTGCATGCGAATACCGTTGGTGATGATATCGCGGTGCTGCCATGTTTCTGTCACTGTTTGCATTACGTCTTCCTTAGTGCGTTCTCACCAAAGCTTTGGGAAAGAAGGTGCGAGGACACCTCGCGCTCCGGCAGGGAGTCCCCTGCACCCTTATTGTTCGTTGTAAACGATGGCGCGTTTGACCTGTTCGATCAGGTCGGTTACATGGATACCGCGCGGGCAGGCATCGGTGCAGTTGAAGATGGTACGGCAGCGCCATACGCCTTCTTGCTTGCCCAGGATGGCAAGGCGTTCGGTCCTGGCCTGGTCGCGACTGTCGAAAATGAAGCGGTGGGCATTCACGATGGAAGCCGGGCCAACCCAGTCGGGATTGCCCCAGATGGAAGGACAGGAACTTGTGCAGGCGCCACAGAGGATACACTTGG
>WNGQ01009199.1_pt1 | contig 10165 bp, 11 predicted proteins | sample 5407661 | NCBI WGS metagenome assembly WNGQ01 (sample SAMN13153382, study PRJNA577476) | soil metagenome | isolation source: 60 cm soil or saprolite under Garry oak tree replicate 2 | place: USA:California | collected 2016-06-15 | reverse complement strand
GTGCAGCTGCAGCGTCTTGGTCTGCGCGTACCCCAGGCGCACGGCCACGTCCTCGATCGTGAATCCGGGGTCCTGGAGCAAGCGGTGCGCGTACAGCACCCGGGCGGCGGCGAGGAAGTGCCGGGGCGAGGGCAGCCCCACGCGCGTGAACCAGCGCTCGAACGTCCGCCGGTCCACCCGGGCGCGCGCCGCCACCTGCTGGACGGTCTGGACCTCGGACGGCGACCGTAACACCTCCTCGAGCACCCACCGCAGCTCGCTCGGCAACGGGGAGAGCGCCCAGGCGAACTGGTCGAGCAGCTGCTGCGGCGTGGAGCGCGCTTCTTCCTGAGCCAGCACGTGACGGAGATGCGTGGGATGGTCGTCGTACCGGGTGAACACCACGCGGCGGATGCCGCGCTGGCCGAGCGCGAGCAGGACGGCCGCGGTCTGCGGCGTCAGGCTGGTATAGAGGATGAGCGGCAGGGACGGAAACAGCACGCGCAGCCGCTCGATCTCCCGCTCGCTCGCCGTTCCGGTCAACAAGGGATCCACCACCGCGAGCTCGACCGGCCGGCTGCGGATGCTCGCGAGCACGGCATCCCAGGTCGTGGCGTGCACCACCGCGAAGCGCGTCGCGGCCGCGCGACGCAGCTTGTGAAACTGGATTGCGGAGACGGCGGCTAGAACGAGCATAAATGTCGCAAAAGCGCCCCATGATGCCGCGAAAACGCCCTAAAAAAGCGGCGGCCGAGAGTCCAGTTTAGCGTGTCGCCCGCGGTACACACGTAACCCAACTCCTGGAGGTTCTATGTTGCGCCCGACTCGCGCCCTACTCGCTCTGTTGGTCGTGTCTTTCGCGTTGGTCGCCTCGGCGTGTGCGGATTCCACGGCCCCTCAGCCGCTCACGTGCGACGTGAGCAACCCTAACGTCTGCCATTAGTCACGCTGTCTAGCCTCGCCAGGGAGGCGGATACTTCCTGAAGCGCTTCGGTCGAGATGGCCGGCTCCGCGCCAGTGTGCGGTTTGGTTTCGCATTCCGTCGCGCAGTCGCGGAGCCCGGCCATGATCCGCTCGATACGAAATACCAATTCGTGCAACCCGCTCTTCGTCGCGACCTTCAGGGCCTCGCCCAACTGCGCGCGCGCTTTACGGAAGTTGCCAAAGCGCGCACTTCCGATTCCCGCCTTTAGGCAAAAATCGGCGAGAATGTTGGGCGGCATTTCCTCGCTGCGCGACTCGCATTCCACCCGACGCCGTTCGAATCCCATGCGGTCTCTACGATAGGACGCACAGTGCATTAGCTCAATCAGCGCGTTGCTCACGTTGTCCCGCGCTCCACCGTCACGCACGACCTCTGTGAGTGCACGCTCCGCATCGTCAACGCGTCCCAGTGCGAGCAGCATCACTCCCAAGTCGTTGAGCGTACGGAGACGCGACGCCTCGTCCTCGTAGAACTCGAAGGCGCGCCAAACGTGGATGATGGCTTCGGCAACTTGTCCACGAAGCAGCAGAGTGGTTCCCAGTGCATGCTCTGAATGTGCCTCGATTTCCCGTTCTTGACTTCCTCGCGCCTCGGCCGCAATCTCGCGGAAAGACTGCTCGGCCATCGCCAAATTGCCGCGCGCCTGCACGGAGAGTGCACGCCCCACACGGCTGAGGAAGACGGAGTGAACATCGCCCGCAGCTTCCGCCAGCAATCCCGCCAGCGTGTACGCCATGTCAGCTTCGTCGAATCGATTCAGCTTCCGGTTGACACGGCCGATCCGCAGCTGCGCAGCGATGGCGTCCGAGCATCCCAGCTGGTCAGCGCCGACGGCGACCAGGGTTTCCAATACATCCAGCGCCTCTTCGAGTCGCAACTCGTCTTCCAGGTAGTGGGCGTACGCAAGCAGCGCGGGCACTACCTGTCGAGGATTGCGGCTCCGGAACGCCTCCGCGGTACTGCGGACGAGTCCGTTAAGATGGCCGGTCTCGGTGCCGGCTGTGGGGAGCTCGCGGCACATCCGTTCCGTGGCCGCATGCTGATAGCGAAACGCGTCGGGATGAGCCGCCTCGCCGCCGGGACGCAGCAGATCCACCAGCCGGAGCGCGAGAAACGCTCCGTTGCCGAGCCGCGCGTCGAGCGAGGTCGCCGCGGGTGCCCCCGCGAGCCGCTGGAGGAACGCCGCGTGCGGCAAACTGTCCCGTTCCGAACATGCTTGGGTCATCATTGGCCTGTCTCTCTCCCACCGGGGCGCGCTTCGCCCGGCGCATCTCCCTCGTGCCGCCCCGCCAGGCCCCCCTTCCCGCGACCAAGTTACCGCTTCCCGAAGCTCCCCGAAACACCCGGGACCCCGCGGCGCCTGTGCGCGGCGTCACCACGACTCGGTAGAGACGTCCGCCGCCGGTGCGAGCCCCTGCAAGTACGTCACGAGCCTCCAGATCGCCTCGGGCGGCAACACGCCGCCGAACGCCGGCATGCCGCGCGGCCGGCCATAATAGATGGAGTGGAAGATCGCGCCGTCGGCGCCGCCATAGCGCCAGCGCCCGTCCGCCAGGCTCGGCCCCTGCCCCCCGACCGCTCCCAGCGAGTGACAGCCGTCGCAGTTGAACGCACTGAACAGCTTCTCCCCGTCCGCCGCCGACCGTTTGTCGCCCTTGAGCGGGTTCTCGAGGCTCCCGGCCGGGGGTGGATTGCCGCCGGCGAAGACGTGCTGCTCGTAGCGCACGGAGGGCGGTACCGACTGCTGCGCCGACGTCACGAGCAGCGCGAGCAGCGGCGCGGCTGCTATAGCGCGAACAGCCATACAATACCTCCCAGGCTGGTGTGCCTCGCAATGTCCGGCATGAAACTCGCGGGGGGGCGCACGTCCGCCGGATCGTCGGAGCGGACGTCACCCGCCAGCAGCGCCCAGTCACCGCCGATGCCCGCGTACACGGCCACGTATTGCTTGCCGTCGGGGCCGGTGAATGTGATCGGGTTGCCGACGACGCCGGACCCCACTTTGAATCTCCACAGCGCGCGGCCGCTGCTCGCATCGACGGCCTTGAACCAGCCGTCGAGCGTACCGTAGAACACAACGCCGCCGGCGGTGGCGAGGGCGCCGCTCCAGACGGGATACTTCTCCTTGATCTCCCAGATCTTTTTCCCGGCTCCCGCGTCCCACGCGATCAGCGCGCCCAGGTTCCCGCCCGGGCCCGGCTTGTAGGGGGCGTTCAAGCCGATGAACGGCGTCCCGGTGAGGTAGTTGACGGGCGTCGTCTGGTAGTCCATGCACATGTTGTTGGTGGGAACGTAGAACAGGCCGGTGCGCGGCGAATAGGCCGCGGGCTGCTGGTTCTTCCCGCCCTCGAGCGTGGGACAGATGTCCTTCACGCTGCCGTGTGACGCGCCAGTGAGCTTCGTGGGATCGACTTCGGGGCGGCCGGTCGTGAGGTCCACCCGTTTCGCCCAGTTCACGACGACGTACGGCTCTGCGACCAGCACTTCTCCCGTGGCGCGGTCGATGGTGTAGGCAAAGCCGTTCTTGTCGAAGTGCACGAGCACCTTGCGCCTCCGGCCCGTGACAGTCACGTCCGCGAGAATCATCTCCTGAACCGCGTCGTAGTCCCAGTTGTCGGCCGGCGTGAACTGATACGCCCACACGAGCGTCCCGTCACCGGGGCGGCGGGCCAGGACGCTCGTCGCCCACTTGTTGTCGCCGGGTCGCTGGTCGGCGTTGTAGGGGGCTGGGTTGCCGGTGCCGTAGTAGAAGAGATCGAGCACGGGATCGTAGGAGAGCCAACCCCAGACCGGCGCCCCGCCGTGCTTCCACCCGTCGGGCGGCCAGGTCGTCTGTCCCAGATCCGGACCCTTGTCGTAGAACGGCCGAAACGTACCCGGTCGCGCCAGCAGCTCGGCGTCGGGGCCGGCGTTGTACCCAGTCCAGAGGACCCGGCCGGTGGCGAGGTCGAGACCCTTCACCCAGCCGCGCACGCCGAACTCACCGCCCGCCGTCCCCACGATGACCCTGTCCCGGACGACGAGGGGAGCCATGGGAGTCGACTCCCCCTGCCGCACATCCGCGACTGAGGTGCTCCACACCTCTCGGCCCGTCGCCGCATCGATCGCCACGGTATGCCCATCGAGCAGGTTGTAGACGATCTTGCCGTCGGCGAAGAACGCCCCGCGGTTCACCACGTCACAGCACGCGATCCCCATGGCCGCCGCGTCCACGTTGGGGCGGTATTTCCACTTGAGGGGGTAGCCGTCCTGGGTGAGGTCGAAGGCGTACAGCACGTTCGGGTAGGGCGTGACCACGTACATCGTCTTGTTCACGACCAACGGCTGTCCCTCGTGCCCGGCGAGGACCCCGGTGGAGAAGCTCCACACCGCCCGCAGCCGCGGCACGTTCGCCGCACTGATCTGTGCCAGGCCGGAGAAGCGGGTGGCGGCGTAGTCCTTGGCGGGCATGGGCCATTGGTTGTCGGGCGCACCCGGCGCGGCGCCCTGCGCGAAGAGTAAGACGAGCATGGTCGGCACGGTCACAGGCAGCCCCTCCTTTACTTGCTGCGGCGCACCAGCACCTCGATCAGCGCCCGGATGGCGCGTCCCCGATGTGAGACGCGCTGCTTGGCCGGGAGCGCCGCTTCGGCGAAGGTCACGCCCAGCTCGGTCGACAGGAACAGTGGATCATAGCCGAACCCGCCGTTGCCGCGCGGCGCCGTGAGGATCCGGCCCTCGCACGTCGCCTCCACGAGCTCCGGCTTGGCGGTCGCCGACTCGATGTACGCCACGACGCAGCGATAGCGGGCGGTGCGGCCCTCGTCGGGGACGTCGGCGAGGCGCTCGAGCAGCAGCGCGTTGTTGGCCGCATCGATCCCCCCTTCCCGCTGTCCTCCCTCGGCCCCGTGCAGCAGCGACCACCGCGCCGAGAACACCCCCGGCGCTCCCTCGAGCGCGTCCACCTCGAGGCCCGAGTCCTCGGCGAGCGTCGGGAGCTGGCTGCGGCTCGCGAAGTAGCGCGCTTTGGAGACGGCGTTCTCCGCGAAGCTGGTGCCGCGCTCCAGGTCCTGCTCGTCGGGTAGTCGCTCGAGGAACTGGTCGGCTGGAAACACGAGCTGGAACGGAAGCCCGGCGAAGATATCGCGGATCTCCCGGGCCTTGCCGTCGTTGCGCGTCGCGATCAGCAGTTTCATGGGCGCGCGCGGCGCCGCAGCCGCTCCAGCAGGTCGCTGGTCGAGTAGCCCGGGACGAGCGCCACGCGCACCACGCGCCCGCCCCAGCTCTCCACCTGCTCGGCGCCCACGATCGCGTCGCGCGCGTAGTCCGCGCCCTTCACCAGCACGTCGGGCCGCAGCTGTGTGATGAGCGTCAGCGGCGTCTCGGCGTCGAACACGACGACACAATCCACGCAGGCGAGCGCCGCGAGCAGCCGGGCGCGCGCTCCCTCGGGGACGAGCGGGCGGTCGTCCCCCTTGCCCAGCCGGCGCACGGAAGCGTCGCTGTTCACCCCGACCACCAGCGCCGTGCCCTCGGCGCGCGCCGCCTCCAGCAGGCTCACGTGCCCGACGTGGAGCAGATCGAACACGCCGTTCGTGAAGACGACCGGACCGGACTGGCGCTGCCGCCAGGCGGCGGCTGCATCGGGCATGCGGAGCTTGGTGGCGGTGTTCAGGGGCGGGGCTACAGCGGCTGCGTCGCCTTGGGGTGGAAGGTGAAGGTATGGTTGAAGAGCGGAAGATGGACGGCCTCGCTGTACTCGCTCTCGATGATGATCTCACGGGGCGAGCCATGACGGATGATCTTGATGTTCTGCGCCTGGTCCGGCAGGCCGATGTCCTGCGCCGTCGCCTGGATACGCCGCCGAATCGTTCCGTCATCCAACGCGGCGGCCAGCTGCGCCTGGGTCTGCATCTCGTCCAGCAAGCGGTAATAGCGGAAGTACACCTCGCCGATATTGACACCGTAGTAGAGCACCGCGACGAAGATCAGCAGCGAGAAGAGGCACCCTGTGGAACTCGCCCCGCGCCGGCCCAACGGCCGCGATCGCGCCAGGCGCCTCACCATTGGGATTGCGCGCCGTCGACCAGGTCGTTGACCAGTTTTTGCAGGGCGACCTTGCGGCCCGCCGCCTCCTGCGGTGGCGGGTATTCGCCCAGCACCGTCAGGCCCTGCTTCTGCCACAGCGTCTTCCCTTCGCGCTGATCGACGAGCTCGACGTCGACCGTGATTTGCACCTGCCGCCGGGTCACGTCCGTGCGTCCCTGGCCGGGCGTGAACGCGAGCGGCACGTCCGGATCGTAGCGCACCACGCGCCCGCGCACCACCGCGTCGGCGTTGGCTTCGGCGGCGGGGCGCAAGCCCAGCCGCCCCTGAAAGGCCTCGAGCACGGCGTCGTTGACCTCTTTGGTCAAGGCCGGCTCCGGCGTCTGGTTGTCGAACGGCAGGATGGCGACGGTCTTGATGTTGGGCAGGCCGCCGCCGGCGAAGCCGTAGAGGCAGGCTGCGAGCGCCAGGCTGCAGGCGCTAGCGGCGACGGCGCCACAGCGCCGGATCGATGACCGCCGCGGTGTCCACCGCCACCACCGAGAGCTCAAAACGAGCCGGGACCTCCGGGAAATCGATGCGCGCGCTGGCCGGCATCGCGTGAATGTCGAACTGCGTGCGGGAGCGCGCCACGACCTTGCCCTCGCGTCGCCATTCCGCCTCGAGCAGGCGATCCCCGCCGGCGTTGTCGGTCACGCGGTAATCGAACGTGTCCGGCGCGGCCACGAACCGCCAGATCGCGACCGGCGGCGCTTGCACCCCAAACACGCCCGCGCCCGCCGGCGGCGGCCGCACTATGCCGAGCCCCGCCCACAGCATGCGCGCCGCCGGAACGAGGGAGCGGAAGTTCCGCTCCGGGTCCGCCCAAATCGCCGAATCCCCCACCACCACCGCGGCTCCTGCGCCCAGCCCGAGCGGTCCCACGTAGTCGAACCGCAGCGAGTCGGGCGGCGCGATGCGCGCCTGGCCGCGGCCGCCCCAGCGCTTGTCCGAGTCCTGGTACTTCCAGTGGAACCGGATCGCAGTGCGGCGTGCTGGCAACGTAGCGCGCGCCCACGCCGTCGCCGCGGCGCCATCGGCGGGCGGGAGCGGCAGCGGGACGAGCGGCGCCGGCCGCCCGGGACATGCGGCGAGCAGCCAACAGGCGCCAATGTAGGAGAGCGTCACCCGCCGGTCAAGCAAAAAGCCTTGCCGGCTCAATAGTTAAACCCGAAGAAAAAGTCGACGAAGCGGGATCCTCGGCTGCCCGACGGGAGCGCATAGCCGTCGATGTTCCCAGAATGAAACCGGTACCCGAGGTCGAGCCGCAAGACGAGCGGCGGCCCGAGCGGCATCCGCAGGCCGAGCCCCGTGCTGCCGAGCGTCCCCCGGCTGAGCGACGTCGCCGTCGCGGCGTTCCCGAGGTCACAGAACAGCGCGCCCTGCACCCCTGGGAACCGCGCCACGCCGAATGGGAAGCCGATGGAGAGGAAGTCCGTGATCGGAAAACGCCACTCCGAGTTGAACAGCCAGGCGCGGGTGCCGGCCACATAGCCATAGCGCGGGTAGCCACGCAGGCCCCACGAGCCGCCGATGTTCACGCGGCGGGGGCGCTCCCCGCCCGCGTAATAACCGAGCAGGCGGACGGCGAACGCGCTGCGCAGCGACGTCCGGAAGTAGCGGCGGTAATCCGCCGCGACGACCCACGTGTCGAAGCGCCCGTGACTGATGTCGTTCACCAAACCGCCGGTCAGGTTCATGCGGCCGCCGTCGATCGGCCCGGTGGGGAGCCAGAGGGTGTTGTCGCGCACGTAGCTCAGGTAGTTCGACGCGAGCCAGCCGACGCGGTGGAACTCGGTCGGGCCGTTCTCGATCAAGTCCGGCCGGGTGACGTCGAACCGGTTGGAGTGCTCAACCCGATACTCCGCTTCGATGCGCGTGAACCGGGACAGCGGATAGCGGATTTCCCCGAACACCCCGCCGGAGGTCTCGTCGTACAGGGTGCTGAAGTCGCCCTCGTAGAACAGGCCGCGCAACCGGAAGGCGCCGACGCCCCAGTTGACGCGGTGCGACTGGTTCAGATAGAAGGCAGTGCCGCTGAAGTTGTCGAGCAGGTTGCCGAAGCCCGAGCCGGAGAACGACGACACGAGCAGATACAGCTGGTGGTCGCTCAGCAGATCGCTGAAGACGAAGACGGCGCCTTGCGCGGACCCGACCCCCGGCGCCACCACCGCGTCCCCCGCCGCGAAATCGAGTGAGAACTTGCGCTCGTACGGAGCCGCGCTGGCGCGGGCGTACTGCGGACTCGCCAGCTCGGGCCACGTCCACTCGGGCGCGCGCCGGTCGGCGGCCAGCGCCACGCGCCGCGCGGTGTCCTGCGGCACCGGCTGCGCGACATAAATGTTGTAGCTCAGGTCGGCGAACCCCCCGAACACGAGGCCGTGCTCCGCGTCCACCCACTCCGGATCGAACGCTCCGTTGAGGGTGTTGGTCTCCCGGCGGCCGGCGCCGGTGGCGTCCACGGAGTAGATCTGGTAGGTGCCGTCGCGGTCCGACGCGAAGAAGATGCGGCCGTCCGGGCCCGGGGCCCAGCGTGGCTGGTCGTCGCGCCAGTCGCCGTAGGTGAGGTAGGCGACCGAGCCCGTGGCGAGATCGAGGGTGAAGAGATTCCGGCCTCCCTGCGGCCCGAACGGCGTGCGGTCGGACGAGAACACCACGGTGCGCCCATCGGGGCTCACCGTGGGATCCAGGTCCTGATACCGGTCGGAGGTGAGGCGCTCGAGCCGGCCGTCGCCGAGCCAGAGGCGATACAGGTCCGAGTAGCCCGAGACCGCCAGCCCCGAAAACACCACGCTCTGGCGGTCCGGCACCCACGCGGGCGACAGGATTGAGACCAGTCCCGGGAACTGGTAGCGGCCGACGACCCGCCCTTTCTCGAGGCTCCAGAAGAACAGCGCGTCGCGGTCGAAGTACTTGCTCGAGAACGCCACGATGCCGTCGCTCGAGACGCCGATCCGCGACTCGAAGAAGTGGAACGATTCGAACTCCGCGCTGCGCTCGCCCTTGACGACGGCGCGCGGCCGGGCACCGGCGAACGACTGCGCGTAGATGTTCGTGTACCCGGTCGACGGCGAGAAGTACAGCACGCCGCGCGCGCTGTCGGCCCCATCGGGCGCGCCGTACAACGCCGGCTTGATCGCGAGCTTGGTCAGGACACGAGCGGTGATCGACAGCGGCTCCGCCGCCACGACGGCGGGGTAGTAGCGCTGCCGCATCCAGTACTGACCTCATCGATGCGCCACTCGCCGTAGGTGGACGCGAGGAAGTGATGAATCGCCCCTCCCAGCGGATACACGATCCCGCCCGAGGCGTACGTGAGGTCCCGCAGCGCCGGCAGCCGCCCCGAGACCGTCAGGTCGCGGAGGATCATCTCGTCCCGCGAGTCCTCCCCGGCGGAGAAGTACTCCGCCAGGCCCTCGGTCCACCACAGCGGCGGGTCGACGTGGCGCACCCGGGGATAGCGCGCGAACGCCTGGTTCGTGAGGCTCAGCTGGAACACGTGCACCAGCTCGTGGCGCAGCGTGTGACGAAAATCGAAATAACTGCCGGTGAACGGCAGGGCCACGCGCTGCTTCAGGAACTCGGTGACACCGAGCAGCCCCTCGGGCGGCACGAACGGCAGGACGTTCGTCTGCTCGAAATCGGAGTGCGAGGCATAGATGATGAGCGGGATGCGGCGGTGCGGGTGATGATTGAAGCGCCGCTCCAGCGCGCCGTAGCTCTCCTCGGCGTACGTGAGCGCGACGCGCGCGAGCTCCTGCTCCTCGGGATAGTAGTAGAGGTCGACGTGCTCGCCGCGCAGCACGTGCCAGTCGAAGCCGCGGTACTGGATCTTGTTCTGACCGAAATAGCCGAACTGGGCGGCCGCCGAGCGAGCAAGGAGAGCGCACAGCGCCGTTCCCCGGGCTAAAGCCTGGGCTCGGCGCAACACTACCCTTAAGGGTAGTGCAGTGCCGAGCACACGCTGCAGCGTGTGAACTCGCGACCCCGTCATGCTGTCACCGATGAATGCTCCGGATGCGGTCGCCTTGCGCGATGACGCCGAGCACGTTGAGCCCGGAGACCAGCCGCCCGAACACCGTGTAGACGCCGTCGAGGTGCGGCTGCGCCGCGTGCGTGATGAAGAACTGGCTGCCG
>WNGQ01010998.1_pt1 | contig 10166 bp, 7 predicted proteins | sample 5407661 | NCBI WGS metagenome assembly WNGQ01 (sample SAMN13153382, study PRJNA577476) | soil metagenome | isolation source: 60 cm soil or saprolite under Garry oak tree replicate 2 | place: USA:California | collected 2016-06-15 | reverse complement strand
GCAGGCCGACGGCGAGGACGCCTCGGCCGGGGACGGCGAGCCGCACGTGCGGGTGCCGCCCAACCTGGCCAGGCTCGGGCTCTTCACGTTCCTGTACCTGGAGGTGCTCGACGCCTCCTTCAGCTTCGACGGCGTGGTCGGCGCGTTCGCGATCACCGACATGATCTTCGTCATCGCCCTCGGCCTGGGCATCGGCGCGTGCTACATCCGGGCGCTGACCGTCTACCTGGTCCGCAAGGGCACGCTGGCCGAGTACGTCTACCTCGAGCACGGCGCGCACTGGGCGATCGGAGCGCTCGCCGTCCTGCTCTTCATCACGATCCGGCTGAGTGTTCCCGACCTCGTGACCGGGCTGATCGGGGTCGGCTTCATCGGCGCCGCGCTGGTGTCGTCGATCGTGCGGAACCGGCGGTCCGACCGTGCCGCCGGGGCGACGCCCGTGCCGGCGCCGCTGCGGACGTAGGCCGCCAGAACACGCGGGACGCCGAACCGCAAGAGAAAATCCAGGAGGGCACATACCATGCCGATCGACTACACCAAGGGCCGCGGCTCGCAGGGTGGCGGCTCGCAAGGTGGCGGCGTCAGTCTCAGCAAGGTCACCCTCACCAAGAGCGCGCCGACCGTATCGCTGAGCAAGCAGCAGGGCGGCACCGCCGGCGGGGAACTGCGGGTCAACCTGAACTGGACCGCCCGGCCCGCGTCCGGCGGCGTGTTCAAGCGCCAGGCGCAGGCCATCGATCTGGATCTTGCCTGCCTGTACGAGCTCCGCAACGGCCAGAAGGGGGTCGTGCAGGCCCTCGGCAACTCGTTCAGGTCGCGCAACGATGGCGCGCCGATCATCGCGCTCGACGCCGACGACCGGACCGGGGAGAGCGCCGAGGGAGAGAACCTGCGGATCGACCTGTCCAGGCTGGGCGAGATCCGCCGCATCCTCGTGTTCACCTACATCTACGAGGGCACGCCGAACTGGGCCGGGGCGAACGCGATCGTCACCTTGTACCCGCAGGGCGGCGCGCCGATCGAGATCCGGCTCGACGAGGCCGACACCAGCGCGCGTACCTGCGCAATCGCCCTGCTGGAGAGCACCGGCGCCGACCTGTCCGTGCGCCGCGAGGTCCGCTACGTCAAGGGCACCCAGTCGGCGCTCGACGCGGCCTACGGCTGGGGCATGACGTGGACGAAGGGCCGCAAGTGAGCTTGCCCGGCGAGGCTGGGGACTCGGGCATACGCGGTGATGCCCGGTCATCCGCAACGGAAAGCGGCCCGAACTCGGACGGGCAGGTGCCCGCCGACAGCGCGCCGGACCCCGCGCCGGACGACGGCGAGGCGCCTCCCGACGAGCCGCCCCCCGGCGAGCCGGGCGAGCCCCCCGGCGAGCCGGTGCCCGGCGATCAAGTCGCGGACCGGCCCCCGGCCGACAAGGCGCCCCCCGGCCAGGAGTCTGTCAGCGCGGCAACATCAGACCCGGCGGCTCCCGGCAGCGAACCGCGCGGCGGGCACCCCGAAGGTCCGGCGCTGAGCGCCCCCGGATCGCCAGCCGGCCCCGCCGCCAAAGCCGATCCCGCCCCGCGAACGGCCGGCGCCGAGATGCCCGCACCAGAAACCCCGCCCGCCCAGCCCCCAACAGCCCAGCCAGACACCGTTCCCGCCGCCGACCTGCTCCGTGTGCGGTCGCGCGACACCGACCTGATCGCCCGGCTGCACGACGACGTCACCAGGCTGCGCTCGGGCGAGGTCGCGGCCGCGCTGAACCCGGTCGTCACCGGCATGATCAAACTGCGCGACCAGATGGTCAGCCTCGGGGCACTGGACGACCCGGCCAGCCCGGTCGGCATGCTGCACACGCAACTGCTCCAGATCATGGAGCTGACCTGCGCCGTCAAGCCGTTCACGCCGTCCGCCGGCGAGCGGTTCGACGCGTCTCGCCATACCGGCACGCGGCGCAAGCCGACCGCCGACCCGGCAGCGGACGGCACGGTCGCGAGCACCATCAAGGCCGGGTTCGTCCGCGCCGACGGCTCGGTTGTCCGCGTCGCCGAGGTCGAAGTGCACCGGCTGTCGGGCTGACCATGGTCGGCATGATGCGTCCAAGCATGGAGGTTTCCCGTGGCTAACAAGGTCTTCGGCATCGACCTGGGGACGACGTACTCGTGCATCGCGCACGTCGACGAGTACGGCCGCCCGGTGGTGCTCATCAACGCGGACTCCCAGTCGACCACGCCGTCGGTGGTGCTGTTCGACTCGCCGACCGACGTCGTCGTGGGCGTCCAGGCCAAGCGGCAGGCCAGGATCCGGCCCGACGACGTCGCCTCGCTGGTCAAGCGGCACATGGGCGACGCCGACTGGCGCTTCGCCGCCCACGGCCAGGAGTACTCGGCGCCGGCCGTCTCCAGCCAGATACTGCGCAGCCTCGCCAACGACGCCGCGCGCGCGCTGGGCCAGCCGGTCAGCGACGTCGTCGTCACGGTGCCCGCCTACTTCGGCGACGAGGAGCGCAAGGCGACCAAGCTGGCCGGCGAACTGGCCGGGCTGAACGTCGTCGACATCATCAACGAGCCGACGGCCGCCGCGTTCAGCTACGGGTTCGCGCAGGAGGGTTCGGCCGCCCAGACGGTCCTGGTCTACGACCTGGGCGGCGGTACCTTCGACTCGACGGTGATCACGCTGGCCGAGAAGAACATCAGCGTGGTCGCGACGGACGGCGACCACGCGCTCGGCGGCGCGGACTGGGACGACCGGCTGGCCCAGTACCTGTCCCAGAAGTTCGGCGAGGCGGCACCGGCCGCGGGCGACCCGCTCGACGACACCTACGGGGCGCAGGACCTGATCACCTCGGCCGAGGACGTGAAGCAGGCGCTGACCGCGCGCGAGTCTGTCGACGCCCTGGTCGTCTTCGGCGCCGACCGGGCCAGCGTGACGGTCACCAGGCAGGCCTTCGAGGAACTCACCAGCGCGCTGCTGGAGCGGACGATCACGCTGACCCAGAAGGTACTCGCCGCGGCGCTGGAGAAGGGGATCACCTCGATCGACAAGGTGCTGCTCGTCGGCGGCATGAGCAAGATGCCGGCGGTGGCGCGGCGGCTCGCCGAGTCGTTCCCCGACCTGCCGCCCGCCGAGCTGACCGATCCCGACCTGGCCGTCGCCAAGGGCGCGGCGATCTACGGCCAGAAGAAGGAACTCGAGAACTACGTAATCTCCGACCTGGTTGCGCGCGGCAAGCTGGCCGAGGGCCAGACGATCGCCGACGCGAGTCCGGCCGACCTGAACAGCGCCGTCGCGAACACGGCCAGCGAGTACGGGCTGGCCAGCGCCGCCGTCGCCGATCTGGTGCAGACGCAGGTCAGCAACGTGACCAGCCACGGGTTCGGCGTGATCGTCATGGACAGGGAGACCGACAGCGAGTACGTCGACTTTCTCGCGCATGCTAACGACTCGCTGCCGATCACGGTCACCGAGCTCTACTACACCAACGTGGACGACCAGCGCGTGGTGCAGGTGCAGGTGGTGGAGCAGGCCACCAGCGTGGAGTCGCCCAGGCCGACCGACAACAAGGTCATCATCGAGGGCTCGATCGACAACATCCCGGTCGGCTTCCCGCGCGGTACGCCGGTCGAGGTCACGTTCGCGATGGGCCGGGACCAGACCATCGAGGTGACCGCACGGCACGCCGCGGTCGCGGAGCCGCTGGTGCTGCGGATCGACGCCGGCGTGTCGTCCAGCGCCATGCGCGATGAGGAGCACGCGAAGGTCAACTTGCTCAAGCAGAAGACCTGAGACCGGAGATCGGCGGAACACGGGGAGCACGGCCATGAGCGGCACGCAGGTCGGCGCGTTCGACGCGACCGGCTACCGGCAGCGTGTGCTGTCGGCACTGCGCGGCGCCTCCCGGCTGGACCTGTCCGACCCGTTCTTCATCGTCGACCTGCCCGTGGACGTCGACGACACCGAGCTGATCAGGGCCCGCATCACGGCGCTGGTCGGCTTCTGGAACAAGGAGCGGAGCCCGAACTACAAGGCGCTCACCGCCGAGCTCGCCAAGCACCGAACCGACCTGGAGTCCGTGCTGCTCGACCCGGTCAGGCGGGCCGACTGCGCGGCGCGGGTCAGGGCCGCCAGGGCCGCCGCCAACGCCGACAGGCACGCCGCGCTCGACTCGCTCGCCGAGAAGCTGGTCGCCCGCTACCAGGGACTGCCCCGCTCCAGGATGCCCAGTCTCGCGCGGCTGGCCAAGAGCCGCGGCCTGGATGACGCCGCGTTCGCCGCGTGGGCCGCCAGGCAGCACGTCATCGACGAGGGCGCGCAGGCCGAGCCGCTCGCGCCCGCGGTGCGCGCTCAGATCCGCGGCGACCTCGACGAGTTCGGCAGGCTGACCGGTGACCCGAGCCGGTCGGCGACGCTGTGGACCTTCCTCGGCATCGCGCCTGGCGCGGCCGCGCAGGAGGTCGCGGCCAGGCACGCGGAACTGACCGGGGAGAACGAGCGCAGGCAACACGACCACCAGATGACGGTCGTCGCCAACCTGCTCACCTACGTCAAGCAGCACCTGATCGCCGGCGACCCGGCCAGGTACGCGGCGAGCCTGATCGAGGACGCGAAGGACCGGCTGCGCGACACGGTCGCGGAGAAGGTCATCGTGGACGGCGAGCTGACCGCGGCCGACTTCGAGGCGTGCGTCCGCAGGGCGGTAGGGTTCGGCTTCGGCCTGTCCAGCGAGCAGGCCAGGCTGGCGGTCAGGAACGTCGCCACCGACCTCGGCGCGACGCTGGCGGTCGCCCCCGCCGTCGACTACGTGCTGTGCCAGAACTGCCGTGAGCCGCAGCCGGCCACCGGCCAGCCGGCCTGCCGGTACTGCGGCGCCGACCTGTACGCGGATTGCCCGGCCTGCGGCCAGCGGGTCGAGGCGGCCGCGGTCGCCTGCCCGCGCTGCGGGTCGAGCTTCCGCGCGATCCACGCGGCGGCCGAGCAGGTCGCGGCGGCACGGGCCGAACTCGGGCAGGGCCGCCCGGTGGCCGCCCGCGCGAAGCTGACGCCGGCCAGGCAAGCGGCGCTCAACGCTCCGGTGCTGGCCGCCGAGATCGGAGCGCTGAGCGCCGAGCTCGACCGGGTGATCAGGGCCGCGGAGTCGGACTGGCGCGCCGCGCAACGGGATCTGGATGCCGCCCGGCTCTACTCGGCCCTGGACAGGCTCGCCCGGATCGCCCGGGTCGCCGCGGACGTGCCGGGGCCGGCCGGGGAGTCGGCCGCCGACCAGCTTGCCGAGCTCGCCGCGCTCAAGGCGTCGGTGCAGGCCGACATCGCGGCCGCGCGGAAGCTGCCGGACGGCCAGCGCGAAGCCGCGCTCGGACGGCTGCTCGCGGTCGCGGCCGACTGCGACGAGGCGATCGACCTGCTCGCCGCCCTGCCGCTGGCGCCGCCCGGCCGGCCGCAGGCGGAGGTCACCGCCGACACGGTGGCGCTGCGCTGGGACCCGTCGTCCTCGCCCGGGCCGGTGGCCTACAGGGTCACGCGCATCGTCGCCGCGGCCCGCGGCGCGACCGCCGGCGGCGCGGCGGAGGAGGCCCGGGTGCTCGGAACTACCGGCTCGACCGAGTTCGAGGACGCCGGCGTCCCGGGCGGCGCGGTGGTCGCCCACGAGGTCCGCGCGGTATCCGGCCGGCGGACGTCGGTGCCGGTCAGGACCGCTCCGGCGCTGATGGCGCGTGACGTCGCTCGCCTGACGGCCCGAGCCGACCGGTCGGGCATCACGCTCACCTGGAACCTGCCGATCATTGCGGGCAGCGTCGTGGTCGAGCGCGAGGCCGACCCGGACGCCGCGGCCGCGGCCGGGATGAAGCTGCCGCCGCGCCGGGGCCGCGCCGATGGCCAGTCGTGGCGGGACGCCGGCCCGCCGGCCGGCGTCCCGTTCACCTACCACGTCTACGCCGAGTACTGGGACGCAGGCGGCGCGCTGGTCCGGACATCGGGCGCGACGGTCACGGCGCGGGTGACGCCGCGGCCCCATCCGGTCGGCGAGTTGTGGGCCACCACGAGCGGGGGTCAGACGACGGTCGGGTGGACCAGGCCGCCGAGCGGCGAGGTGCGGATCTACGCCGCCGACGCCCCGCTGGCCGCGCCGGGCGCCGACGTGGACCTCGCCGAACTGGCCCGCCGGGGCCGGTATGTCGGCACGAGCCAGCGCCGGGTCGTGGACGCGGGCATCCGCGGCCTGACCACGTACACGCCGGTCACCGTCGACGGCGGCCACGCGGTGGCCGGGCCGTCGGTCGCGCACCTGCCCGTCGCGGCGCCCGCCCACGCCGCCGTGACCGACACCGGGTCCGAGCTCGTGCTCACGTTCACGCTCCCGCCCGGCGTCACCGAGGCGGTCGTGGCGGCCCGCCGTGACGCGCCGCCGGCCGGACCGCGCGACCCGGCCGCCCAGACCTGGAGCACGACCAACACCAAGCTGGAGATCGACGGCGGCCTGCACATTCCGGCGCCGCCTGACGGGCTCGGCTGGTACTTCTCCATCCACTCGGTGCTGCGAGACGGCCAGATCAGGATGGCCGCCCCGGCCGGCGTCCGGCTCACCGCCCGCGGCGCGAGCTAGGAACCCCTGGTTAGGCCGAGCTTGCGCGACGGCACCTGCGCTCGGGCGGCATCGCGAGGTTCGACCCGTCCGCGCCGCCTTGCCAGGTCACCGGGCTGATCGCCCTGTCACCGCCAGCCACTCCCTCGTGATCTGGGCCGCGGCGGCGTGACCAGGCCGCCGGGTCACGGTCACCGCCCGGCCGCGGTCCGGCCAGGCGGCCGCGAGCTCGGACCCGGCCGGAACCCACGCCAGGTTGGCGCCGGCCAGCATCGGCCGGTCGTGCTCGGTGTCGCCGGCGGCGAGCCGCAGCGGCGCGGCCCCGGCCCGCTCCGCGACCTTCCCGGCCACGAACGCCGCCGCGTGCTCCTTGCCGAACCCGACCGGAAACGCGTACAGCTTGCGGCCGACCAGCGAGGCCTGCCAGCCGAGATCCACGCACCGCCCGGCCACGGCGGCGAACTGCTCGGTCCCGAGCCGCGCCGGGTCGACGATGGCCAGGCAGCACATGTCGTCCTCGTCGCCCATCCGCTCCAGCCAGCTCGCCCCCGACGGGCGGGTGCCCGCCGGGCTGGCACCTGCGAGGCCGGCGCCCGTGGCGGCGCAGCCCGCGAGGGCCGCGAAGGCACACCTGACCTCGGCGGCCGGAGCGGCCCTGGCGAGTAGCAGCGCGGTCCGTGCCGCCCAGCCGGGGTCAGGCACCCCGCCGGCCAGCACCACCCCGCCGTTGGCCGCGATCGCGTAGTGCACCGCGAACGGCAGCCGCAGCCGGCCCAGCCTGCGGACGCTGCGGCTGGTGGCCACGCACGTCCAGGCGAACTCGGGCAGCGCGGCGAGCGCGTCCCGCGCCGCGTGGCAGAGCTCGCCCGCCGTCTGGCCGCCCGCGTCCTCGACGGCGTCGGCGGGCAGCGCGCCGCCGAGCTGACCGGTCGCCCGCGGGCTGAAGATCAGCGTTCTGTCCAGGTCGGTGGTGATCAGGACGGGGCGGCCAGGACCAACCGGACACACCCTAGTCACCCCCGGCCTGCGGCCGGACCAGCCCGATGCAGCTATACGGCATGTCCGGGTAGTCGACCACGTCCACGCCCCGCTCCTTGGCCAGCAGCAGCAGGTGCTCGAGCATGTCGCGGCAGTCCGGGCGGACCAGCACCAGCCACGGAAGGCGGCGCAGCAGCACCCGGGTCGCCTCGCCGGCACCCGGCTTGACCAGGTGCTCGCTCGGCAGGCCGAACTCGGCCTGGACCCGGCTGGTCACGGCCCGCCCGGCGAACGTCACCGACCGGTCGGCGGCGTACGCGGCCGGCCAGCGCTCGGCGACCGCGCGGGCGACCCGCGGGAAGTGCCCGCTGACCGCGTCGAGGAACTGGGCCGACCGGTCAGCGCCGGCCAGCTCGGCGTACACCTTGGCGCCGTGGAACATCCCCGGCTTGATCAGCTCGTCGTTCAGCACGGTCCGGCTAACCAGGCCGCTCACGGTGGAGTTCAGGCACGCGGACGGAACGAGGATGTCCTGCCTGGTGCCGAACAGCCCGGCGCAGCGGCCGGGGTCGGCGAGCACGGCCAGGTCGTCGGCCAGAACCGGGCCCCCGGCGTCAGCGTAGGCCGCCAGCGCCGCGGTCAGCTCGGTGGCGATCGCGCCCTTGCCCGTCCACCCGTCGACGAACAGCACGCCGCGCGGGTCGTGTCGGGCGACGATGTGGTCCAGGGCCACGGTATCGATGCCGCGACCGCGCACGATCGAGACCGAGTAGTGCGGCAGCTCGACTCTTTTGCTGAACCAGGCCCACCGGCGCATCAGGATGCCGACCGGGGTGCCGGCCCTGGCCAGCGAGACCAGCACCGGGTGCCCGTCCCGCGCCGTCAGCGCCATCTCGGTCACCACCCCGACGTGCTCGGCGACCGGCCCGGAGAACTGCTCGACGAGCGCGTCGAACAGCGCCAGGTACTGCGCGCTCGGCGCGAACTCGATCGGCAGCATCTCGGCGTAGTTGCGGCCGCCCTGAATGGCCCGCTCGCGCTCGCGCAGCCCGAGCTCGAGCCGGTGCCCGGACAGGTCGGTGAGCAGGAAGGTCACCTCGTCCGGGTGGTAGCTACCGCGAAACACCGCGCTGTCCCCCATTGGCCTGGACCACGGTGATCACGTGGACGCTGCGGCGCGCGGCAGCGGCCAGCTCGCCGACGAGCCCGCTGGTGCGCGGGCCACGCGCCGCGTCGGTCACGAACACGATGTGGTCGAACCCCGGCGCGTTACCCGGCTCGGCGTGGCCGCTCGCGGCCACGTTGTAGGCGTACGCCGGGCGGCGGCCGTCCTGGGTGGACGGGAAACTGAGCGCGGTCCGCAACGGGTATCCCGGCCGGTCGATGGTGACGGCCGGGGTGCGCGTGGTAGTCGAGGTCCTGACCTGGTCGCCGAGCGCCCGCGCGAGGAGTTGCGGGAGGTACATCAGTTCCTCGTCGCCCAGGACCAGCGTGCTACCGTCCCCGGCGACCGGCAGCGACGCGGCCGCCGCGTACATCGCCGCGCCGGCGGCCCGCTCCTGGTCTGGCCCCCAGCCATGCGTGCCGATCGACGGCACCCCGTCGGGCAGCCTGATGTCGGCCCACGTCACCTGCACCCGCGCGGCCGGCCGTGACCAGGCCGGCGAACCCGGCCAAGCCCGGACGAACTCGCGCACCGCGGCGACGGCACCGGCGGGGACCGTGACGCGGCCGTCGAGCAGCGAGACGCTGGTGACCTCGGCTCCGAGCGCGCGCACGGACCTGACCACCTCGGCCTGCCGGTCGTCGTCGCGGCAGTCGATCAGCGACGCGAGCACGTAGCTGTCGCGGGGCCAGGCCGACTGGATCGCCGCGATCGCGTTCACCGCCGTGCTGCCCGTCGTGAGCTCGTCGTCGACCAGCACGAGCGGGCGGTTGCCGCGCAGGCCGGCGTCGTCGAGCAGGACGAGGGCCTGGTCGGTGGCGTGGCTGTGTTCCTCGCTGAACCTGACGACCCGGGCCCCGGCCGGCGCGGGGCGCCTGGTGGTATGCAGGCAGGGCGCCGGACCGCCGTCGGCGGCGCTGACCGCGGCGACGCCGTGGCCCAGCCCGGTCGCGGTCTCGGCGAAGCCGACGACGACCGGGGTCTGCCCGGCGCAGGCCGACCTGACGACCGAGCCGAGCGCGTCCGCGGCGGCGCGGACCTCGCCGACCGGGACACCGATGTGCTTGCCGAGCACACGGGAGACGAGAAGCTGCGCCCGGTTCGGGTTGCGCCGCAGCCCGACCTCGACCGCGCCGGCGAACCTGGCCGCGTCCGGGAAGGACGGCGTCACCCGCACCGCGATGCCGAGCCGCCCCGCGACCGAGCGGTCCCACCGCTCCCCCGCCACCGAGCGGTCCCGCCGCTCCCGGGATGGATCGGATCGATGCCGGGATCCATCCGGGTGAATCGGATCGATGCCGGGATCCATCCGATGGCCCGTCATGGGCCGACGTCTTCGATGTCGAGCAGGTCGACGAAGGTGCGGTCGGGCCGCAGCACGCCGAAGACCTGGGCGCGGCGCAGGATCCCGGCCGCCCAGCGGGCGTGCGGCTTGCACTCGATCATCTTGTTCGC
>WNGQ01007935.1_pt1 | contig 10166 bp, 9 predicted proteins | sample 5407661 | NCBI WGS metagenome assembly WNGQ01 (sample SAMN13153382, study PRJNA577476) | soil metagenome | isolation source: 60 cm soil or saprolite under Garry oak tree replicate 2 | place: USA:California | collected 2016-06-15 | reverse complement strand
TCGACGCGGCGCCTGCCGCCGTGCAGGCATTCGCGGAAGGTGCGCTGCTCGGCTCGTACCGTTATGACATCGCACATGACTTCGCGCCGGCCGACATGAACGGCACGCCCCGCGGAGCCGTTTGGCTGCTTGCTCTTGAACCGGCAGATCCGGACGCTGCCGCGAGGGCGGCCACCCGGGCCGCCGCCGTCGCGGGCGCGGTGGCGCTCGCCCGTGACCTGGCCAACACGCCGTCGACGCGTAAGAGCCCGCAGTGGCTGGCTGACCAGGCTGTCCAGCTGGCCACCCGCTGCGGCCTTCGGGTGCGTGTCCGCGGCGCGGCCGACCTTGCCAGCGACGGCTTCGGCGGCATCATCGCGGTTGGATCCGGCTCGTCGCACGCGCCGCAGCTGATCGAGCTGACCTATGAGCCAGCCACGTGGGACACCCACGTCGTGCTGGTGGGTAAGGGAATCACCTTCGACAGCGGCGGGCTGTCGCTCAAGCCACTCGAGGGCATGAAGGTCATGAAGACCGACATGGCGGGCGGCGCGGCCGTCATGGCCGTGCTGTCAGCGCTGGGCGCGCTGCGGGCAAGGTCAAAGGTCACCGGCCTCGTCGCCGCGGCGGAGAACATGCCCTCAGGGTCGGCGATGCGGCCAGGCGATGTGATCACCCACTTCGGCGGCCGGACCGTTGAGGTCCTGAACACCGACGCCGAGGGGCGGCTGGTTCTCGCGGACGCGCTGGCCTACGCTGACCTCGCCTTGAGCCCGGACGTGCTCGTGGACGTGGCCACGCTGACCGGGGCGTCCCGCATGACGCTCGGCGTGACCGTGGGCGCGCTTTTCAGCGATGACGATCAGCTTGCCGCGGCCCTGACCACCGCCGGTGAGGCGTGCGGCGAACGGCTGTGGCGGCTGCCGCTCGTCGACGAGTACCGCGACTCGCTCGAGTCGATGGTCGCCGATCTCGCGCACATTGCGACGCGTCACTACGGTCGGCCAGGCGCGATCGAGGCGGCGCTGTTCCTGCGCGAATTCACCGGCGGGCGGTCCTGGGCTCACCTCGACATCGCCGGCCCGGCCCGCGCGGCGAGCGATGACGGCGCAACCACCAAAGGCGGTACCGGTTTCGGCACCCGCGTACTGCTGCACTGGCTGGCCGGCCCGTAACCGGCGGACGACACCCCCTAAGCGGGGTGCTTCTTGATCGCGGCAAGCAGGCCGTCACCGACCGGCAGGAGCAGCGGTATCAGCCGTTCGTCGTCCCTGACCTGCGCGCCCAGCTCGCGTATCACGACAGTGTCAGGGTCGCGCTGCGTGGGATCGGCCACCCGGCCGCCCCACAGCGCGTTGTCGAACGCCACGATCCCGCCCGGGCGCAGTAGCCGCAGCCCCTCCACGAGGTAGTCGAGATACTCCTGCTTGGCCGCGTCACAGAAGACCATGTCGTAACCGCCGTCGGTGAGACGCGGCAACACGTCGAGCGCGCGCCCGCTGATAAGCCGGTATCGGTTGCTGGCGAACCCAGCCTCCTTGAACACGTCGCGGGCCAGCCGTTGATGCTCGGGCTCGACGTCGACGCTGGTGAGGACACCGTCCGGGCGCATGCCGCGCAGCAGCCAGATCCCCGATGTGCCGCAGCCGGTGCCCACCTCGGCCACGGCCTTCGCACCGATGGCCGCCGTGAGGAAACGCAGGGCGGCTCCGGCCGCTGGGCCCACTGGGGCGGCGCCGCCGACCTCTTCAGCGTTCATGCGCGCCGTGCGCAGCGGCTCGTCTTCGGCGAGGTACTCCTCAACGTAGGCCAGCGTGGCCTCTGAGCTGGTAATCGCTGCCTCCCTGCGACATCCATGTGTTGCTGCCGCAGCTTACCTGCCGGAGCGGCCGTCCCATGGCCCGGTGCCTCTTAGGCTGCGTCCGTGGCGCGGGCGGCGGGAACCCGGCAGGCCGTTTCGGCGTTGTTACAGGGGGCTAGGGCAACCGGCAAACGGGCCGGTTGGCGGAATGGGGGAAGAACGGGCACGATGGTCGTGACGACGATATCCGGCAGGAGGGGGAGCGCCGTGGAAGGGACGGGAGCGGCGTCGGCGGCCGTCCCGCACTGGACACCCCCAAGCTGGGAAGAGATCGTGCGCACGCACTCGGCGCGCGTCTACCGGCTCGCCTACCGGCTGACCGGGAATCCCCAAGATGCCGAGGACCTGACCCAGGAAGTCTTCGTCCGGGTCTTCCGGTCGCTCTCCCGTTACACGCCAGGCACGTTCGAGGGCTGGCTGCACCGGATCACCACGAACCTCTTTCTCGACATGGCGCGCCGCCGACAACGGATACGTTTCGAGGGCCTGGGTGAAGATGCGGCCCAGCGCCTGCACGGGCCCGGCCCCACCCCGGCGCAAGCATTCGAAGAACGTCACCTCGACGACGATGTCCTTGCCGCCCTGGAAGCGTTGCCTGCCGAATACCGGGCGGCGGTGGTCCTGTGCGACATCGAGGGCCTGTCGTACGAGGAGATCGCGGCCACGCTGGGCGTGAAACTCGGCACCGTGCGCAGCCGCATCCATCGCGGTCGCGCACAGCTCCGCGCTGCCCTCGATCACCGACGTCCCCGGGCGCCGGAAATGCGATCGGAATTGTCACAGCAGGTCAAGGAACCATGAGTCATTTGGGAGATCGCCTCTCCGCCCTTGTCGACGGCGAACTCAGCCACGATGAACGTGACCGTCTGCACGCGCACCTGGTCGGCTGCCCCGAGTGCCGGGCTGACGCCGCGGCGCTGCGCGCGCTGAAGCGGCGGGTGGGAGCGCTGGGCGACGCCGCCATGGACAGGCGGCTCCTCAGCCGCCTGCTCGCTGTGGCCGCGCCTGGCGAGCCCGTAGTGGCGCCGCCTCGCGGGTTTCCCGGTTCCCCGGCGCCTCGCCCCGCGCTGCTGATGTACCCCGACCGCCGCATGCAGGCGGGCCCGCCGCGCGGCCCGCACGAGCCAGGACGGCACTACCTGAATGGGCGGCCGGCGCGCTCGCCCGGCCGCCGCCGCGGGTCGTACATGGTCGCCAGTGTCGTCTCTGTGCTCGTTCTCGGCGTCGGCGGAGTGTCGTTTCTCGCCGGCGGTGCGCAGAGCAGCCCGGGGCCGCGCATCACCCCGCCGGTCGATATGTTCACGGTCGAGCACTCCGTCACCACTGGTGAAGTACCTTTCGCCAGCCCCGCCGCAAGCTTCATCCCGGCTGGGACGGCCCGGCGAACAGGACCGTGAGGGGCGCCGTCCAAGAGGAGGCCCGTCCGGCTATCAGACCGGGCGGGTCGGCAGTCACGTCCATGGCTGTGCTCTTCCTGATCCTGGCGCCCGCCCTTGTCGCCGTCTCAGGAGCCGAGGCACTGCCGCGCGGGACCGCCGGGACAGCCGCCGGAGCGGCCGGGGCGTGGGCGGGTGCTCAGGTGGGCACCCGAGCGGTCAGCCCGCCGAGCGGCGGACCCGCCGCCGTCAAGGCTCCGGAGCCATCGCAGGACGGTGCGCCCGCCGCAGCGTATGCCCAGGTGGGGGCGGGCATCGCCGGTGGCGCTGGCCTTCAGCTCCTGCGCGAGGCGGCATCCGCCGGCCAGACGGTTTCCTACCAAGGCGTCCAGATCATCTCGTGGTGGAGCCCCGCAGGCTCAGCCACGGCCGTGGTCCATGTGACGCATGACTCACGGCACGGCACGCTGCTGCAGACCGTGCGCACCGGAACCGAGCGCGCGGGCGAGTCGTTTGTGGCGGCTCGGTCCAGCGCGCATCCCGGCGCCGTGCTCGGAGTCACCGAGGAGACACTCGGCCTGCTCGCCGCCAACTACCGCGTGGATGCCGCCGGCGCGGGTTCCGCGTGTGACCGGCGCGCGGAAATTGTGGAGGCGCGCCGCGACGACGGGACCCTGGCCGCGAGGTTCTGGGTGGACAGCGCGACGAAGATTCCGCTCCGGCGCGAGCTATTCGACCGCTGGGCCAGGATGGTCAACGAGAACACTTTCATCGACCTCAACCTCGGGCAGCCGGTGGTTGTGGCCGGTCCGCCGCACGCGGCCGGCCCCGCGCCGCGGCCGTGGGAGGTTCTCACCGACAGCGACCTGGGCCGGCTTCGTTTCAAGGGATGGCCACTGCCTGAAAGCCTGCCGGGCGGCTTGACGCTGTTCGATGCCCGGCAGACAGCAACGCGCTCCGGTCCGGTTATCCAGCTCGGATACTCCGACGGCTTGTCCGGTGTGTCGCTGTTCGTGCAGCGTGGCGGCCTGCCCAGCAGGCTCACCGGGTGGAATGAGATCACTTTCGGCGGTCGGCCGGTCTACGCGCGCGGCTCCGTCTGGTCGATCGGTGACGGCCTCACCTGGTCCGGCCGCGGCCACGTGCTCACCCTCATCGCGGACGCCCCCGCGGCGACGATCAGTGCGGTCGTCGGAGGTCTGCCCCACGACACCCAGCGCGGGTTCTGGCAGCGCCTCCAACACGGTTTTGGGCGGCTCGTGTCGTGGATCGACCCATTCGGATGAGCGCTCCCTGTCACGTTCCGATTCAGCATTGAGCGGGTAATGTCGCCCCAGGGGACGCATGAAACGGTCATCGCGCGGGCACGCGTCACGCGTGCACGCGTCGGTGCCGCGTGCCATCGGCGCGTGCGGATCTGTTCGGGGCGCGTGAGCGGGCGACACCGCGGGCGGACGACGCGGGCACACTGATGCTAATGCCGGTGCGGCAGCGCAGGGAGAAGGGATATGACGACCGACGAACCCGGGCCGCCTGGGCCTGGGCCGCCTGGGCCTGGGCCGCCTGGGCCTGGGCCGCCTGGGCCTGGGCCGCCCGAGCCCAGGCCGCCGGAACCTGAGCCCTGGTGGGCGACAGCCGAGCCCGGGGTACCGGCGCCCACGTTCACGCCGCCAGAGTTCACACCCCCCGCGTTCACGGCCGGTCCAGGGCCTTTTGACGGTCCAGGGCCGGACGCGCCACGGCTGAGCAGACCGCCTGCGGGCGCGCCCGGGTTTGCGGGCCGGCCGGAGCCTGCGGGCGAGCGAGGGTTTGCGGCCGGGACAGAGCTCGGCGGGCTGCCATCGGGGCCACGAGCCAGCTCACCTGGCGGCCTAGGGGGACCCTCCTGGCCTGCCGACTTGCCGGACGGGCGAGCGGAGCGCGGTGGTCCGCGAACTGGCACGCTCATCACCTTCGGCGTGCTGATCGCGTTGCTCGCAGCGCTCGCAGGCGGGCTCGCGGGCGGGTATGTCGGTTACCAGCGCGCCGCGGTCAGCGGGGCCGGTCGGGTCTTCAACCCGGGGCCCGCGCCGCCAGCCGTGCAGAACCGGCCATCGACGTCAGTCGCAGGAATCGCGGCCAGGATCCTGCCCAGCGTCGTGATGATCAAGGTCGATGGCGGGACGGGAACCGGCTCAGGGTTCATCGTTAGCGGCGGGTACATCATCACCAACAACCACGTCGTCACGCTGGATGGCGAGGTGCACGGCGCCAAGCTCCAGGTCGTCTTCAACGGGGGCCAGACAGCGTCGGCCAAGCTGGTCGGCACGGACCCCTATTCGGACATCGCAGTGATCCAGCCGCAGGGAATCTCGAAACTGCTTCCCGTCCAGCTCGGTAATTCGGACGGCGTCGTGGTCGGCGATCCGGTCATCGCCGTCGGCTCGCCGCTGGGCCTTGCGGGCACCGTAACCAGCGGCATTGTCAGCGCCCTCAACCGGCCCGTGCAGGCCGGGGATCAGACGGATAACTCGTCCCAGGCCTTCATCGACGCGATTCAGACCGACGCGCCGATCAACCCGGGCAACTCGGGCGGTCCGCTGGTGAACTCGCGGGGCCAAGTCGTTGGTGTGAACTCGGCGATCGCGACACTCGGCGGCAGCTCGATAGGCGGCAGCGGGCAGAGCGGCAGCATCGGTCTTGGCTTCGCGATCCCGATCAATCAGGTCCGGCGAGTGGCAGCCGAACTCGTCCAGACCGGCAAGGCCGTGCATCCTGTCATCGGCGCGGTCATCGACATGGCCTACACAGGCAACGGCGCGCGGATCGCGACGTCGGTGGCCAAGGGGCAGCCTGCCGTGATCCCCGGCGGGCCCGCGGCCAAGGCGGGACTGCGGCCAGGCGATCTGATCGTGGCCTTCGACGGGAAACCTGTCGGCAGCGCGGAAGAGCTGATCGTGGACATCCGCGTCCACCGGCCGGGTGACAAGGTGCGGATCACTTACGAGCGCGGCCGGTCACCGCACACGACCATGCTCACGCTGGGATCCGCAAGCTCCTCCTGAGCCAGGCGCCGAAACGGACACGATGTGCCACATCTCGCGATGGACGGTTTACATTAGAGGAGCCGTCCCGGCACCTAGCTTCCACACTTGTGGGGACCGACGTGTTTGACCTGTCCATCGGTAAGCTCCTGGTACTTGCGTTGATTGCACTCGTGCTGTTCGGGCCCGACCAGCTGCCCAGAATGGCGTCGCAGGCGGGTCGTGCGCTGCGGGACCTGCGCCGGATGGCTGAGGGGGCCCGGGCCGACCTGCGCGAGGGGCTCGGCCCGGAGTTCTCCGAGTTCGACATTGGTGATCTCAACCCGAAGAACTTCGTGCGCAAGCACCTCTTTGATGACGTGGACGACGTCGGCGATCCGGCCACCGCCGCGAAGGCGGCAGACATCGGCGAGAACGGTGCGGCCACGGGCGGGCTGCTGGCGAATGGTGAGCGACCTCCTTACGACTCTGAGGCCACCTGACCGAGTCACGATCCCGTCGGCTCTAGTCCTCGGAGCAAGCGGATCAAGCACGGAAACAACTCCGCGGCAGCCGTTATGGGTAATCTTCGTGCGCTTAGACAGGCGTGAGACCTAGCGGGCGTCCCGCTAGCCCGCGGCCGCGGCTCGCCAGCCCGTCCGCGATCTTGCTCAGCACCCCGGCGGCAGGCGAGCCGGGATCGGTGAGCACAAGCGGCACCCCGATGTCGCCGCCCTCGCGCAGCCGCACGTCGATCGGCACCTGCCCCAGCAAGGGGACGGGCACCCCGGTGATGCGATGCAGCGCCGTCGCCACCGCCTCGCCGCCGCCGGAGCCGAAGACGTCGACCCGCTCACCGCAGTGCGGGCAGGGCAGGTAGGACATGTTCTCGATGACGCCGGCGATGCGCTGGTGAGTCTGCATCGAGATCGCCCCGGCGCGCTCCGCGACCTCGGCGGCGGCGATCTGCGGCGTGGTGACGAGGAGCAGTTCGGCGGTGGGAAGCAACTGGGCGACCGAGATGGCGATGTCGCCGGTGCCCGGCGGGAGATCAAGCAGAAGGACGTCAAGGTCACCCCAGAACACGTCGGCGAGGAACTGCTGCAGCGCCCGGTGCAGCATCGGCCCGCGCCAGACCACCGGCGTGTTGCCCTTGGTGAACATGCCGATGGAGATGACCTTCACATCGTGCGCCGTCGGCGGCATGATCATCTGCTCGACCTGGGTGGGGCGGCCGGTGACGCCGAGCATTCGCGGTACCGAATGGCCGTAGATGTCGGCGTCAACCAGGCCGACGCTCTGGCCACTTGCGGCGAGCGCGGCCGCGATGTTCACCGTCACCGACGATTTGCCGACGCCACCCTTGCCGCTGGCCACCGCGTAGACGCGGGTGAGGGAGGAAGGCTTGGCGAACGGGATTTCCGGCTCCGGTTTGCCGCCGCGCAACTGACTCTGCAGCGCGCGGCGCTGCTCATCGCTCATCACGTCCAGCCCGACCTGCACACTGGACACACCGGATACCCCCTGCACCGCGTCGGTGACGTCCCGGGTGATCTTGTCCTTCAGCGGGCAGCCCGCGATGGTCAGGAAAACCTCGACCTGGACGGTGCCGTCGGGCGCGACGGTCACGTCCTTGACCATGCCGAGCTCAGTGATCGGGCGGCGTATGTCGGGGTCGAGCACCTTGGCCAGGGCCTGGGTGACTTGCTCGACAGTGGGCGCGGAAGTCATGGCCTCATCGTATGTACCGTCACCGAGCAGGCGTACCCGCAGGTGTCCCGAAGTTCCCGCCGGTTCGGCGTGGCGTGGCTGCCACGCGTCCTGCCCCGGGCCCGCCGCGGGCCCGCCACGGGCCCGCCACGGGACCTCGCAACGGGGCCCGCCCACGCCGTGCTGGTGCCGTCGTGGTTGGCGGCTTACCTTAATGATATGGACGAAAGCCTCGTCGGCAGTGGGTACGCGGACCATCTCACCGACGCCGACCTGGCGCTGCTTGCATCGGTGGCCGGGACGGGCATGGACACTGCCGGGGCGGCGGCGGCGCGGCTGCGCCGTGACCCTGCCGCCCTGCCGGAGTTGATCAGCGACGCCCGGGTGTTCGAGGCTGTCTTCGGCGACCGCGCAGGCACACAGAGGCGGCCCGTGATCGCGTCACCGTTCCTGGCGTTCGCCGTGGCCGTGCACCGGGCCGCCGCCGAGCTTGCGTCGATGATTCACGTACCTGAGCTGTCGGCGCCGCGCCGGCGGGTGCCCTTGTTCGACGCGTCCGAGCTGCGCGATTTTCTCGCATCACCCGCGCGGAAGCTGTTCCTTGCGGAGTTCCTGGCCTCTTTCACCAGGATCGCCAGCGGCCAGTACCGCGACCGCACCGGACGGCGGCCTCGGGCGCGGCTGTTCAGCGAGCTTGATCCGGTTCGGCTGGCCGCGCTGCTTGATGAGACCGGTGAGGCCGAGCGGGCCGGAGTCTTCCGCAGGCTGGGCGACGTCGCCCTCTTCCTGACCGGCGTGTTTCCCGATTACGCCGCGAGTCAGGCTCTTGGGCCGGTCAGCGCGGCGAGGCTGCTTGACGCGGCCCGGCTGCCCAGCGGCCAGAACGGGCGCCTCGCCGGCGCCCCCCCGATCGAGTTGCTCGAGCATCTCGGTGCCGGCTGGTACCGCGCCGCGTGGGTCCTAGCACCCGTCCGCACCGCCCGGCTTGCCGTGGTGGCCGAGGTATCCGACAGGTTCCGGCAGGCGCGCCGCGTGCTTAACCACGTCGCCGACCGCTATCTGTTCCCTCCGGGAAGTCCCTGGTTCCCGCCTCCCGTGTGACGCCTGCCGCGGCCCTACGGCTTGCGCCCGACACCACCGAACGCGTAGACGTGCGAGGAGTGGCCGAACGGGCTCGGGTCGGGACGCCACTGCGGGACGGGCACGACGCCAGGCTCGACAAGCTCAAAGCCGTCGAAGAGGCGGGCGACCCGCTCGGGGCTGCGCAGGTGATACGGCGCGGCACCGCTCTCGTTGTACTGCCGCTGGGCCTCGATGAGCGACTCGTTGGTGTCGGTGCCCTGCGCGATCACCAGATGGCTGCCGGAGGGCAGGGCAGCCATCAGGCGATCGACGATCGAGCGGGCATCGCTGTCGTCTCTGATGTGCCCCATGACGCCGAGCAGCATGAGCGCGATGGGCGTGCCGAAGTCAAGCGTCCGGCCAGCGGCCTTGATAATCGTGTCGGGGTCGTGCATATCGCCATCAACGTAGTCGGTCGCGCCCTCCGGGCTGCTTGTCAGCAGGGCGCGAGCGTGCGCAAGGACGAGGGGATCGTTGTCGACGTAGACGATCCGGCACTGCGGGTCGACCCGCTGCGCCACCTCGTGCGTGTTGTCCAGGGTGGGCAGGCCGGTGCCGATGTCAAGAAACTGGCGGACACCGGCCTCGTCGGCCAGGTACCGGACCGCGCGGGCCAGGAAGTGCCGGTCGGCGCGCGCGAGGTCGACCATGCCAGGGAAGGTCTCGCGCAGCCTGTCACCGGCCGCGCGGTCGACGGGATAGTTGTCTTTGCCGCCCAGCCAGTAATTCCAGATGCGGGCCGAGTGCGGCACGGTGACGTCGATCTTGGGCGATGGCCGCTGACCGGGCCGAGGTGAGTCGTCAGTCACGGGGGTCTTTCCTTGCGGACGGAGGCGCACCAGAACTCTATCGCTTCGTTGTGAGGGGCACTGTGGGCCACTCTGCCCACAGTTGATGACTGTATGTGAATTCCTTGCTACAAGAATCGCTCACGCGATACGCGGGTGCGGCTAACGTGAGAAGCTCGGCAAGGGCTTGGCATGGCAGTTTCTGTCACAAGAGCAATAATGGGCACGATTTCGTACCGGAACCGGTCTGCATGACGGTCATCTGCTTGACTACGAGCAGGCCGGGCCGACCGCGTTGCGGATACTACCCGGACCGGCCAGCCGATAT
>WNGQ01007934.1_pt1 | contig 10166 bp, 11 predicted proteins | sample 5407661 | NCBI WGS metagenome assembly WNGQ01 (sample SAMN13153382, study PRJNA577476) | soil metagenome | isolation source: 60 cm soil or saprolite under Garry oak tree replicate 2 | place: USA:California | collected 2016-06-15 | reverse complement strand
GCGAACAGTGAAGACAGGATGAAGAGTATAATCCAAAATACGATTTTGAACATATCCTTTCGACTCAGCGGAGTAGCAGGTTCCTGCACTCCGGGTTGATAGTACGGGACTCGTGGGTCTTTGATTCTTCTCCGTAACCGTTTGGCTACTTTTCTGGGGAGAGTGTTCTCAGGAAGTAGCCTAATCATTCGGGACTCAAGCCGCTGCCTGAGGCTCGCCACTTGGGACCCCAGTCAGGACAATTGTCTAAGCGAACTGAAAAACATAGTGATTCATCCGCCAGTCAAACGACTAGGTGGATGTTGTGAATGTTACAACGTAGTTCTGTGAGGTGCGGACAGTCACCGTGTACGAGGTCCCCTGCTGGAAGGTGAAGTCCTTTCCATCAATAGTCAACGTTACGTTCTGGATGGTGTTAGCTGCGATTGTAGGACCGGTCCATCCAGGCGCGGAGTAGAGCTGGCCGCCGGGGTCTCTCACGTAGTAGCTTGATAGGGAGATGCCGTGTTGGCCACCGTGATATAGTTCGAGAGTAATACTGGTCGGCGAGTTGATCCAAGAGGATAACAAGTTTAACGGATCAGGGGCGCCGCATCCAGGATTAACGAGAAAAGTGCAGGGCTGGGACATGAAGTAGATTGCATAGGCGCCGCTGGCCACGATCACAGAGGATAGGCCGACGAAGGCGAGTATCTTGAGCCTACGCTTCTTCTTGCCTGATGTTTCCATCAGAAGCTTTCTGGGGGTGTCGTTCAGTTCAGCTTAGCGTCTCTGAGTTGTCAGGGCCTTGGTAAGACATTCCCTAGAAGTTGGGGACATGGTGGAACAATGCGGAATGCTTAACTGCATGGTAGCGCCATCATTTGCATGGTGGGGTAACTGGGCCAGATCGCAACCGTGACGAGTAAGAGCATGATCACCATCCCTGCGAAGATTCGGGAGAAGTACGGGTTCAAGCAGGGGAGCAAGCTTGAGTTCGTGGACACAGACGAAGGCATCCTCCTCATTCCGGTCAAGAACCTTAGAGAGCTTAGGGGTAGTTTCAAGTCACACGAGAAGGTCATCAGACAAGCAATCCGAGAACTCGAAAGGGAGCATAGAGAGGAAGCCCGCGCCTGAAAGAGACGCTGGTTATAGACGCAGGCGTTCTATCCCTACACTTCCTGTCAGACCCGAAGGTCAGGAGATACTTCGACGATATAGACGATAACGAGAAACTGGGCTTCATGTCGGCCGTCAACCTCTCCGAGTTCCATTACAAGACCTGCCAGAAACTCGGAAAGCCCGTTGCAGACATCCGCTACTACCAGGTCAGACGCACAAGACTGGAGATAGTTGAAACGGACGAGGATCTCTCAAAGAGAGCAGGCCTGGAGAAATGTAGGCAGCGGAATCTCTCTCTCGCTGCCTGCCATGCCCTTGCGGTGGCCAAAGGCTTAGGTGCGACACTGCTCACAACAGACGGCGAACTCGCCAAGGTTAGAGAAATTCGGACTGTGTTCTTCGCCCCGTAACATGTCGGAAGAGCCGCCTCGCGCGGGAACTAGTAGGGGTCCTAGGGTTTTGCCGCGCAATACTCTAGAATGTTGTTCTTCTCGTCTTGCCGTACTGGGATATATTCTTCTGCAAGACACACCTTTTCGGTCCATAGCCGTAAGTCTTGAGCCATAGTTTGACAATCTGCACGCATTTTCTACATCGTATTCTATTCGCCTGGACGAGCTTCCTCTTCCATACCTCTCTAGTCAAGTTCCAAGCCTGAGGGCTGGCCTTTTTCAGCTGTCTACTTCTGTTATAGTAGTCTGTCCAATAGTTGATCCAGCCTTGGTCTGTAGTGGGGGCAGACTTTCCATGCCCTACCGAGTGGCGGCCAGTCAATCAATATCTCCAAGTCGACCCTAAACCCGCTCCGGTATGACTCTTTGCATACTTGTGTGCTTTAGCAGAATCGGCAACACCGAAGAGTTGATCCCAAGAAAATCTATCGTCTCGCACCTCTAGGTCGCCCCATGGTCTCACGAAGATGAGAAGTCAATTGCTAGTCGAGTCGAGTTCGTATGGCAGAGGACACTGGCAAACGAGGACAGCCTGCTCGCAACAGTAAGAGCAGACGCAGCCGTAGGCAGAGACGGTTCGAGTCAAAGAAACATAAACGGTAGACGCGGCTTGATTGCATTCCTTCAACAGGCGTTGAGGATAGACAGCTCAACCTTCGGACCCTTGGGTCTCAGTTTCTCCAGGTGTCGCAGAAGGTCCCCGATCTTGGCTATTTGGAACTCCTTGAGGGGTACATGAACATCCGACCCGGGCCGGTGTCATATGCGAAGTCCTAGATTCGAGTCACAATACAGCCGAGTGCATCGGCCGACCGGTATTGTTCGTAATGATTTCAGGGACTGACAGGCCTCGTCCGACGTTCCATTCTATTCTCCTGATATGGCCTATGGCCGGTTCTAAGATAGTCTTATAAGTGAGTAACAGCTATTACATATCAGTAATAAAATATGCAGACCGATATGAGTTTCCCGACCATTAGCCCGGGGCTGTTCAACTATCCTCGCTCCGTCGTGAGGGTCCCTGCCTTCGTGAGAAAGGACCACGGCCTCAAGCTCACTCTGAGACCGATCCCCCGGACCGCCGACCGCCGGCCGGGATTCGGCAAATAGCGTGGCTTCCCAAGGGCTGTATCCCGTAGACTTGGGGAAACCCCCGCTAGCCAGGGCGGAAACGGTTGCCCCTTGGAAGAGACTTCTGCGAAACTGGGCTTGAAAAATTCATGGTCGAAGCCTGGCCTAAATTGTCAAACTTATCTGGCCTGAAGGATATTTCGATCCGGGTTTCGCAAGACTCGAGAAGGCGAAAGCCCCGGACACCGATGCAGCTGTGGGTTCAATCCCTCTTTTCTTTCTTGCAGTGAATCACGTGTTCGAATGGAAGCTCCATTCCCTGCCGTTTGATCATCTTATCATATCGTTTGAGCATCCGGTCTGTCGCACCCCATGTTCGAAGTTCTCCAATTGCATTTTCATAACCTAGATGTATTGTTGTATCATAATACGTCACTCGAAAGCCGTGAAAACCGGCGTCTCTCATCCGGACAAAAAGCTGGTCGGGAGTCCAAGATGGGTGGTGTTTGATAAGCAGATGGTCAGGTCCAGCAGTTGGGCAGGACAACCATTCACCGTGCACCATGATGCCGCCTGGCCGAAGGACCCGATAGAACTCTCGCAGCGCCTTCTCCAGCTGTGCCTTACGAGGAAGGTCACAAACCAGTTCGTTCGAAACTATTACGTCAACGCTCTCTTCGTCCACCTCCGCAAGTCGTCTAACATCCGATTCTACAACAGAGACACGCTTTTCCAATCCTCTTCTGCGTAATCTCGCAGCAAGCTCGTTCAACCAGCCAGCGTAGGGACCCTTCGAAGAATCCACTGCGATCATCCTAGTCGAGATTGGCAATTTTCTAAGCAAGGGCATTGTCAACTCGCCTCTTCCACAACCAGCCTCGAGAATAGTCCGAACTCCTTCGGATCCAATCTCTCGAACAAAATGATCCGCTAATCTATCATAATACTTGTAGCGTGCCGGGGCCAAATCCCTCGGCCTATCGGCATTGATCTTCATGGATCTTCATCAATATGGGCAGGTCGAAGCCAGAGGCTGGAACGACCAACCGCTTCTGGAAATGGGCCACTTGTGCTTGCCCAGCGAAGAAGCACTCTGCGCTCCTTGTCAAAGCATCAGATTGAGAGGAGTTGGCCGGGAAAACTTATCTCTTTGTATTCGAACTCGCGGGTCTGCAGAAGCTATAGGCGGTCAATTGTCAGGTCGGAGGATTCATTATGACAGAGGATACTGGCAAGCGTAGACAGCCTGCTCGCAACAGTAAGAGCAGACGCAACCGTAGGCAGAGACGGTTCGAGTCAAAGAAACATAAACGGTAGAACCGGCCGGTCTACATTTCATCCATGCCGCCCGGCGGCATTCCCGGCGGCCCTCCGGAAGGCACCCCTCCACCCATTCCCTTCGAAGCGATAACATCGTCGACCCTGAGGAGCATCGTCACGACCTCGACAGCTGATTTGATGACCTGCTTCTTTACCCTGAGAGGTTCGATGATCTTCATTTTCCACATGTCGGCCGTCTTGCCCGTCGGAACGTTCACGCCGAACCACAGGTTTCGGACGTTGTTGTGTTTCTCTCTGAGATCAACCATGATGTCGATAGGGTCTATGCCCCCGTTCTGAGCAATGGCAACAGGAATTGCCTCTAGAGCTTCAGCAAACGCCGTTATGGCAAGCTGTTCTCTGCCTCCCACTTTAGTAGCGTAGGTCTTTAGCCGTTTGGCGAGCTCCGCCTCGGGTGCTCCTCCCCCTGCGAGAATCTTCCCGTCTTCAACTGCGTTTCTAACTACGCATATCGCGTCGTGAAGAGACCTCTCTGCTTCGTCTACCACGTGTTCTGACCCTCCCCGTATCATGATCGTCACTGCCTTGGGGTTCTTGCAGCCGCGAACATAGACCAGCTTGTCTTCTCCGACTTTGACCTCTTCGACTAGTTTTGCCTGGCCCAAGGATTCCTTTGAGAGATCCTTGAGGGTGCCGACCACTGATGCGCCGGTCGCCTTCGCAAGCTTCTCCATGTCTCCGCTGCTCACATTCTTCACGGCGAGGATTCCTTTCTGGGCGAGGAGGGAGAGTACCTCGTCGTCTACTGCTTTTTCTGTGAACAGGACCTTGGCGCCGGTCTTGGCCACGTCTTCAGCCATTTTTCTGAGGAGATTCTCTTCCTCTTCTAGGAAGAGGTGCATGTCCTCTGGCGTGTTCACATTGATTTTTGCATCGATCTCTGTCTTCTCCATTTCGAGCTTGGCGTTCAGTAGTGCTATTCCGGGGTTCGCCACCGTCTTCGGCATCTGTTCGTTGGCCACCTCTTTGTCTATGATTATCCCGTTGACGAGTTCGGTCTCGTCTAGGCTTCGTCCGTGCTTCTTCATCACCTTAACCAAATCAATGTCGGCAATGATCTTTCCATCACGCTTCTCCATCACCTGTCTCACCGCGTCAACGGCCAGTTCGGCGAAATGGTTCTGGGAGCCGAAAATTCCCTTTGTGTTTAGAGAAGTGATCGCTATCTGCCTCAGCTGCGCTTCGTCGTCTGGTCTGATGCTAACAGCGATCTTGTCCAGGATTTCCTGAGCTTTCCGCGCTGCGTCTCGATATCCGTCGATTATCACGTTCGGATGGATGTCCTTGTCAAGCAAGCCTTCAGCTCCCGCCAGAAGCTCGCCAGCGAGAACAACGGCGGTAGTTGTTCCGTCCCCGACTTCGTCGTCTTGGGTCTTCGCGACCTCTACAAGCATCTTAGCGGCAGGGTTCTGAACGTCCATCTCTTTCACGATGGTCGCGCCGTCGTTTGTAATGACAATGTCCCCCATCCCCTGGACTAGCATTTTGTCCATACCTTTGGGACCAATGGTCGTCCGAACAGTTTCTGCTAGGATTTTCGCGGCCATGATGTTGTTTCTCTGGGCGTCTCGTCCCCTAGATCGGGAGGTGCCCTCTTTCAAAATTAGAACGCGCATTTCTGACATTTCAAAAATCACACTCTGAATAGGACATGGGACAAAGGGTCCCATGATAAACGTATGGAAGCCTCTCTGGATCGTGGCGATGCCTTGAACGGATGCTGAATCCAGGTTTGCGGATGTTCAGCGCAAACCTCTGGCGCTTAGCACAGTCACTGCACCCCCCTGTGCTGAGTCGCAGGGAGGCCCCAGTCTTAGGAAGTCTTGAGAAGTGGGTAGAGAATCTGTATCGCAGAAGTTTACCCTACTTGGCCCCCAAGTAGACTGGAATAAGCTCTTGGGGGACTGGGGGGGCCTCGCCCTAGTCCGTTGACTAGTCAGTTTCTGCTCGGTCTTCGAGTTAGTATCAGACTGTTTCGGACCCAAAAAAGGGGGGAATGGTCGATGAGCTATATTCGCATGATTACGCTTTGAAGAACGGAACGTGAGCGAGAAGTGTCTCGCTGCGGAAGAGGCCTGGGAGATTCGATACTTTCTCAAACGAGGTCTTCAGGATTTCTTCAGCGTTTCGTGCTTGCCAGAGTGCTACTATGTCGAACTGTCCGGGTACTGTTTCGGCTTCAACGAAGCCTGGTATGTTGCTAAGTTGCTTGATTACGTTCTCGCTGGTGGCGTGCTCACAGGTCAATAGAGAAACGCCGAGGGCCATTTGGCTCTCGAGCTTCTTCATGGGCTGAATACCGTCGAAGCCCGTGTGAGTGTCGGTTGTGCGTATGTCGCTGATTTCGCGGATTTCTTTGATTGTCTGGTAGATGTTGTGTGGTGTGTCGGGCTTCAGGCGTAGGACTAAGTCATATCTGCCTGTGACCGGTGCGATGAGGTCGATCTGGCTATTGCGCTTTAGCTCCTCGACCACTTTCGTACTGCGGCCCGAATTAACGGTCGCGAATACGTAGGTCGGGAAACTCATATTGGTTTGCATGGTTGTTTTTTCTTGCATTTTATTGCAGTATAGTAACAGTTGTTACTTGCATATAAGCTTTTATTCCAGACCCCACCTCTCTATTACATTGAAGTCTGGGAGGTTACAAACCTTGACAGTCCACCGAAACAGCACAAGCGTGCCAGAGGCAGTACGCGAGATTCTAACTAGAAACTACCCCGTCTACCAATGCTTGAAAATGAAACTCGTAAACTTTCACGCCCTCGCCGAACAGATCCAAAGCCAGGTCAAAGACGTCGCCGGCAAAGAAGCGAGCATCAACACTTTAGTCGTCGCGATCAAACGATTCTCCGACACACTACCCAACGGCACCGGTGCAGAAGCATCAAGAGTCCTCAAAGAGGCGAGGGTCTCCCTCTCCAGCGGTATAGTAGACGTAACAATACGAGCCCCAAGAACCCAGTTTCCCAGCATAGTCAAAGAACTCGCAGACGCATCCACCGAACTGTCAGAGTTTCCAAACATTTTCCCTCTCTCAAGCTCGATCAAGCTGATTCTCCCCTTGGATGATTATGCGCTTGTCAGGGGAAAGCTACAGCCTCATGGACAAGCAGCGACCATGGTCAACGTAGCGAGACTAACGCTCAACCTGTCGCCCCGCGCAGAGATGACCCCTGGAATAGCATCCTACATAACCGAACTACTCTTCAGAAACGGCGTGAATCTCCTTGACGCGTTTCTAGGCTACTCTGACATTGTGATGGTGGTTGACGATAAGGAGGGACCAAACGCATACGATGTGTTACAGAAAGAAATCCACAGCTCCAACCCGGTTGGAGAGGTAGCACGATGAGTGACAGTTTTGTGCGATAAACCAATCGAAGCCTGAAGTCCTGGACTAGCTTTCTGAAATCCTACTTGAGTTTCGAACCTATAACAACTCTTGTTCTCCACACGAGCTATATTCTAGACCAAACATAGTTGAAGCGTCCCTGCACAGTAGACGTTGCGCGTTGGGGACGAAGCGACATGATAACGTTCGAGCATACGATACCGGAGACTACAACAAGCAAAGTGTACCAGACGATCGAGGAATGGTTAAGGTCCCAGAACGCTAAGGTCAAACAGTCTCAGTCACCGGTCTTCATCGAGGCGTCTCACGGAAGAGGACTCCAACCTATGGGCTGGAAGAAAGATGCTAAGAAGACGATCATTTTCAACATAGCCCAGCAAGACCGTAACGTGCTGGTCAGGGCTGAGCTGAAGCCGGCCGCGCTCAACGCATCAGACGTCCGGTCACGGATAGACCAGGCGCGCGCAAACTGGAATGAACTACTATCAGACCTATGGTACAGACTGGGCGACACGACAGCACCCCAACAAGCAATGGTCAACCCACCAGTAGACTGGGAAATATCGCTGAAGAGAGGAAAGGAAAAAATCTATGTGGGCATCATATTGACCGCAGTCGGAATTCTCGCCTCGATAATACTAAGTTCGATTCTGGGCATCATAGTCATAGGACTGGTGGTTGTGGGAATCCTTTCCATAATCAACGGAGCGATGAACGCCATCTCGGCGAGGAAAAGACTCGCTCAACAGAGACAGGCCCAATAAGCTTCCAAAGCTCTTTAGGGGAAAAGCCTAGGGACGTCTTTTTCTCGAAGTATCCTAGGGCCCGTTACGGTCTCGGTCGGTTAGAGCTGCACATCTTTTCGTAACAGCAGAGAGTCTACGGCCGGCCTTCACGAAGCTCATTCTTGAGCTTCTGGAGGTCTCGGAACTCGTACTTGCCGAACAGTTCGCGAATATCCGACGCCTTCCTTATCACAACCTCGACTTCATCAACCTCCCGCAGCCCTTTCTTGGTAGCCTCTTCCTTCGGAATCACAATTCCCAACGAGTTACACCACTTACGCACAATAGTCCGGATTGCCATCGCCATATTCCATTCGACCTGGGTATTTTTGACCGCTGGACCGCTTCTAGCTCGCCTGCTTGGGCCTTTACGGGCAGGGGTTGTGACGGAACGCGTAAATACATATAGGGCGTGACTTAAGGTGTATAACATACGTCATAATGGAGAATGTGGAGCATGACCTCTAACAAGAGCATACTGGACCTAGACTATGCCAAGTACGACTTCAAGGATCCCGAAAAGTACGTTTTCAAGTCCGAGAAAGGACTCACACGACACACCGTCGAACAGATCAGCGAGATGAAGAAAGAGCCTGAATGGATGAAAAAGTTCAGGCTACACGCATACGACCATTTCATGCAACGCCCAATGCCCCAGTGGGGCGGAGACCTATCACACATCGACTTCAACGACATCTACTACTACCTACGACCAACCGACAGAGTAGAGAAGAGCTGGGACGATGTCCCGGACAAGATCAAAAAGACCTTCGACCGGCTAGGCATACCCGAAGCGGAGAAGAAATTCCTCGCCGGAGTAGGCGCCCAGTACGAGTCTGAAGTCGTCTATCACAGTCTTCTGAAACACCTCGAAGACAAGGGAGTCATCTTCTGCGACACGGACACAGCCGTCAAACTCCATCCCGAACTCGTCAAGAAATACTTCGGGACAATCATTCCCCCAGAGGATAACAAGCTAGCTGCACTCAACAGCGCAGTCTGGAGCGGCGGCAGCTTCATCTACGTTCCAGAAGGAGTCAAAGTAGACCTTCCACTACAGGCATACTTCCGTATCAATGCGGCTAACATGGGACAGTTCGAAAGGACCCTTATCATCGCCGACAATTATGCGGATGTCCAGTACATCGAAGGCTGCACAGCCCCAGTATACTCAACGGACGCGCTCCACTCGGCAGTCGTAGAAATAATCGCCAGGAAGGGCTCAAAGGTCCGATACACGACCCTCCAGAACTGGTCGTCTGATGTCTACAACCTCGTCACCAAGCGAGCCTACGCCTACGAGGACGCGAGCGTTGAATGGATCGACGCCAACGTTGGAAGCAAACTCACAATGAAATATCCATCAGTCTACCTAGTCGGTCCCAGGGCCAAAGCCGAGATAGTATCCGTGGCCTTCGCAGGCAAAGACCGACACCAGGACACTGGAGCCAAAGCAGTCCACCTCGCACCCTACACCAGCTCAAGAATAACCGCGAAATCCGTAAGCAAAGACGGCGGACTAACAACCTACAGAGGACTAGTCCACGTAGCCAAAGGAGCCGTCGGAGTAAAGTCGAGCGTCAGATGCGACGCCCTCCTCATGGACGAGAAATCGAAGACTTCCACCTATCCATACATGGAAGTCAACGAAGACGACGCCACAATAACACACGAAGCAACAGTCGGAAGAATCAACGAGGATCAACTGTTCTACCTAATGTCCCGCGGACTAACAGAGACACAGGCTTTGAGCATGATTGTCACCGGCTTCATGGAACCCTTCACTAGAGTATTGCCCATGGAGTATGCGGTAGAGTTCAATCGGCTCATCGAGATGGAAATGGAAGGAGCAGTAGGCTAAACCCCTACTAGACGGCTAAACCTTCCAAGCGCGACACCTGGCAATGTCAGAACAATCGGCAATGGCCAATTCTCTAGCCACGCCCACAGAAAGCATGATCAAACAAGTCACCGGCCACTTCTCAGAACCAGAAGAAATCGCGCGAGAACGCCACATCGCCCTCGACTACTTCAATAAACTACCGATAGAGAAATCCC
>WNGQ01031930.1_pt1 | contig 10171 bp, 12 predicted proteins | sample 5407661 | NCBI WGS metagenome assembly WNGQ01 (sample SAMN13153382, study PRJNA577476) | soil metagenome | isolation source: 60 cm soil or saprolite under Garry oak tree replicate 2 | place: USA:California | collected 2016-06-15 | reverse complement strand
ATGAGACCGAAAACGCGGTGGAGATAACTCATGTAGTCGAAATAGCCCTTCGGCGTGAGCAAATGACGACGAACTAGACCATAAAACTCATTCCGGACATATCGCCACGCACCTGGACTAAGGTCTCGTGCGTACGCCTCCACATCTCGCAGAAGAAGCGCGAAACCTAGCCGGCGAACCGAAACTTTGTCTGCCTTTCGCAGCGCATCGGCCTCTAGCGTCGCGTCGGGAGTCGCAAGGAGCGCTCGCGCTGCCATTTCGGCAGACGAATCAGGCAACTCCTCAAGCAGACGGTATTCGCTTGACTGTCTACGTATCTGTTCAGAAGTCGGTTCGATCAAGTCTAGTCCATGCTCTGAATGCAGATAGAAAATCTTCTGTTTCTCACTAGCAAAAACCAAATCGGAGTCCTTCGCATAAGGAAGGTGAAGTCGGAGATTTGGCGCTTTGCTTTTGGTGGATTCGAGACTGAGCATCCCTTTACATTTTTTGACTATGTAGCGCAAGACTTCACTGCCGGACGTAAGCTCCTGCTTAGGTTCGAAGACCAAGAAAATGTCATCGACGTAACGACCATAGTAGACGGGCTTTAGAAAGCCGACCAGCGCCCTATCGAATTCGCAGAGCAGCACATTTGAAATGATCTTCGAAGCCGAAAGCCCTACGGGAAGAGCACCACTCGATCGACGGCTATAGTCGGGGGTGGATTTGTACCATGCGGTAATAGCGCTAAGAATATCAGCTGTAAATCTAGATTGATCATGAGTCATCTCGAGATCGATTGCGCGAAGGAACTCATCCCGCAACAGGAAGGCTGGTGACGTCCTGTGATAGAACTGCCGAATATCCATAGTTATCGCGACAATGCGTTTGTTTTCCTCGAGAGCAGTTTGCATGGCACGCAAACCATTCTCCCGCCATTCCCGGTACGCAGAGAAGTAAGGAACAAAAAGTCCAATGCAATCTCGGTTCAATTTCGGTTCCTGGTCTTCATCGAACATGGATGGCGCAATGCCTCGGAGGCGATTTCCGAAGGAATGTTCTCGGTCAACTTTGAAGTCAAAACGGTACCCAGCCTTTAAAATCCAAAGAGCTGAAACAATTTGCATGTTGACTGTCGGAACGATAAGCATGCGAAAGGTCGCGGTTGCCCTCTTGTTCCCGCAGATATTGAAGCGGCGTTCCCAATCCTCTAAGGGATCAACCGCGTGGAAGTGAACCATGTCGCCGTCAGGAAATTCACTGACATTCCTCGGCGCGTCTATGAAGCTACCTACAAATTTCGGATCGCTCGCCCAAAAAGCAAGTCCATCGGTCAAATGCGTAAGTAGACTTTGGAGATTGCGATGAAGATCTCTTTCATATTCAACGAATGCTAGGGCGTGGTGGTGAGTTGTCTCGTAAAATGCTTCTACCTTCGCCTTCCGGTATGCAAGGTAAAGATCCGCAATGGCAATGAAATCGGTCGAGTATCGAGACACGACTGCTATCGTTCACTCAAGAACGCGAGGAAGCGGCTGCCTCTGCTCCCACGCCGGCGCCGGTCACGCTGCGGCGGGAGCCAGAAGAGGACCTTGCGCACGTACGGGTCGCGGAGCGGGTTGTCCTCGAGGGGCGTGGGGCTGCGATCGAGGACGACTAGGGTGCTGGCGGGGTCTTTGGGGCGTTTGAGGAACATGGGCGTCGATATCCTAGACGAAATCGCAGGCTGGATGCGGTGGAATCCATGTACGCGAGGATGATCGCGGGAGAGTCGACGAGCCTTGGTAGAATCCCGCCAGTCAACCCGACGAGATCCAGTTGGACCGCTCCCCCCACCCCCTCGCCCGCAACGTAACCCGTCTCTCCCACCTGGAACTACCGGGCGCGGGACAGGTGACCGTAGCCGGGGATTACGCCTACGTCGGCCACATCCCGAACAAGCAGCGGCTCGGCACTTCGATTCTCGATGTGCGCGATCCGAAGAATCCGCGGGTGGTGTCGCAGATCTCCCTCGAAGACCCGGATTCGCACAGCCACAAGGCGCGGGTCGCGGGCGACATCATGATCGTGAACAGCGAGCGCAATATGACGCCGATCGGGCGCCGCGCCGAGGAGCTGCCGCGGCTGCGCGCGAGATTGCGGGACTCGCTGAAGCGGGAACCCAGTCACAAAGAGCTCGCGGAAAAGCTCGGCATCAAGGAATCGGACATTCCCATGGTCGAGGCGGCCGAGCGCAATCCCTACGCTCAAGGCGGTTTCCGCATCTACGATGTTGCGGAACGAACGAAACCGAAGCTCGTCGCCTTTCAGAAAACTGGCGGCATCGGCGTGCACCGCTTCGACATGGACGAGAACTACGCCTACATCTCGACCGAGATGGAAGGCTACCTGGGGAACATCCTCGTCATCTATGACATCCGCAAGCCGGAGAAGCCGCAGGAAGTATCGCGCTGGTGGATGCCGGGGCAGAACCTTGCCGCCGGAGAAAACCCTTCCTGGGCGGGGAAGCGCCACCGGCTGCACCACGCGCTGCGCTTCGGGGACAGATTGTGGGCCGGCTGCTGGCACGCGGGCGTGCGCGTGATCGACGTCTCCGACATTCGCGCTCCCAAAACAATCGGCGAATACAACTACCACCCGCCTTTCCCGGAGCCTTCGCACACCTTCATGCCGGTGCCGTTCGAAATCGAAGGCCGGCGCATCGCGCTCGCGATCGACGAAGAGGACCACGCGCACGACGAGAAGGAAGTGGAGCGGCGCCGCGGCCGGCCGCACGGCTGCCTGTGGGTGCTCGACGTGACCGACCTCGCGCACATCAAGCCGCTGTCGATCTACGAAGTCAGCGAGCTCGATTCGCCCTGGAGCCGCGCCACGCCCGGACGCTTCGGCGCGCACCAGTTCCAGGAGCACATGAAGGATACGCTGGTGTACTGCGCCTGGTTCGCGGGAGGCCTGCGCATCGTCGACGTCGCCGACCCGCAGGCTCCGCAGGAAGTCGGCTACTTCATCCCGGAGCCGGCCCCGGGAAAAGCCGCGCCGCAGACCAACGACGTCGATGTCGATCCGCGCGGACTGATCTACATCGTCGACCGCTACGCCGGCTTCGACGTGCTGGAGTTCGACCGCTAGGCCGTATCCGATGCCGCCTTGATGGCCCGCATGGCGAGGAACATCGGCTTGGGCTGCGGCCTCGCCGCCGAGGCGCCCAAGACCACCTCGACCGGAGCGAAGCCGTAGCGCGCGTAGAACTCGACCGCGCCGGGCTTCGCGTCGACGACGACACCGACGCAGCCGTAATCGTCGGCCATGCGCCCGGCGAGTTGGAGCACGAACCGCAGGAGCCGGCCGCCCAGCCCCTGCCCCTGGACCGAGCGGTCCACCGCCAGCCGCGCGAGCCTGAGCACCGGCAACGGGTAGCGCGGCAGCTTGTTTCGCTCCGCGGCCGGCAGCCCCTCGATCTCGACGTGCCCGGGCGCGACGGTCGCGAAACCGAGAACGCCGTCCTCCTCGACCGCGACGTAGGTAACGCCGACGTAGTGCCGGAACTGGTTCTGTCCGGCGAAGCGCTGCAGGAAGCGGTCGAGGTCCGGGTCGCCGGAGCGAAAGCGCGAGCGGTCGTCCGCCTCGCGCAGCGCCCTAATCTGCATCGCGCATCAGGCGGCGCAGGGCTTTCACGGGCTTGGCGGTGCGGGTCTTTTCGAGGATCGGGTAATGCTGCAGCGCCTGCTCGACGAGGTGGCCCTTCTTCACGCCGGTGGCGCGCACGCGCCGCTCGAGCAGCTCCCGGGTCGTGCGGGAGACGAGCGCCGAGATCTGGGTTTCCTTGTCCATGTCGTTATCTCGTAGTAAATTCTACAGTTTCGTAGAAACGCCGTCAAGCCGTCCGCCGGCGGAAGCCTTGGGGCAGCGCGGCGAGGTCAAGCAGGGAGCCTTGGCATGAAATCCCGGCGCACCAAAGCAAACCCCGACCGGAAAGCTCCGGCCGGGGTGATTCGGCTTCGCGCTTACTGCGCGAGCCCGATCTGCTTCATGAAGTCCTGGTTGTCCCAGAAGAGCCACTCGTGATCCATCGTCGCGCCTTTCCAGTGCGCGATGGTGGCCATGCCGATCGCAAAGCGCTTGCCGTTCGGCGCGATCGTTTTCCCTTCCCCCGCGGGCATCGGCCGGGTGAAGGTTCCGGTCATCACGCCGGTCACCGCGGTCCAGGTGCCCGAGCCGAAGCGCACCGGGTGCACCTTGATGGTGATGTCGGGAGCGAAGACGAAGAGCGCCTTCAGGTCCTCGATGTGCCTGTCGATGCCCTTGGTCTCGTGGCCGTCGGGCCAGGTGACGACGATGTCCTTGGCGTGCGACTCGTGCAGCCGGTCCCACTTCTGGTTGCTGAACACGTCGAAGTCGAGCGTATCGAAAACTTTCAGGTGGCTTTCCACCGCCGCCGCCTGCTTTTCGGGCGCGGGAGCGGGCGTGGTCGGGTGCTCGGCAGTGGATTGCGCAAAGGCGAGGCCGGCCGAAGCCGAGAGCGTGACGGCGAGGAGAGTATTGCGAGTGAGGGTTTTCATGGGCTTTCCTTTCCTTGAGATGACTTCCGGTTTCGATGCGCGCCGGATTTCCGGTGCGGTGGCGGCATTACATCAGTTGCTCGTGGATGAATAAACGCCTAATCTGTGAATTCATTGGTGACTAAAACGCAATAATCGTGAGCATCGACGTTCTCACCGGAATGCGCGTGTTCGCCACGGTGGTGGACGCGGGCAGCTTCGCCGGCGCCGCGGACAAGCTCGAGCTCTCGCGCGGCATGACCTCGCGCTACGTGAAGCAGATCGAGTCGCACCTGGGGGTGCGGCTGCTCAACCGCACCACGCGCCGGCAGTCGCTCACCGAGGCCGGCCAGGACTACTACCAGCGCGCGACTCAGGTGCTCGCCATGGTCGAAGAAGCCGAGCAGTCGGCGGCGCAAGGGTCGGCCGAGCCGCGCGGCACCTTGCGCGTCAACGCCTCGGTGGCGTTCGGCGCGCGCCACCTCGGGCCGGCGATCGGCGTGTGGCTCAAGCGCCACCGGCAGGTGAAGGTAGACCTGACGTTGAACGACCGCATCGTCGACCTCGTCGAGGAAGGCTTCGACGTGGCGGTGCGCATCGCGCGGCGCATCGATCCGGGCCTGGTGGCGCGGCCGATCACGCGCGCGCGCCTCGTCGCCTGCGCTTCGCCCGCATACCTCAAGGAACACGGCACACCGAAATCGCCCGCAGACCTCGCGCGCCACAACTGCCTCACCTATGCCTACTCCGGGAACCAGCGCGAGTGGCGCTTCGCGCGCCGCGGCCGCGACCGGGCGGTGAAAGTGTCGGGCAACGTGCACGGCAACAACGGCGACATCCTGTGCAGCGCCGCGGTCGAGGGCCTGGGCGTGATCCTGCAGCCGACCTTCATCGTCTACGAGCTGCTGCGGGAGAAAAAACTCGCGCGCATCCTCGAGGGCTGGGAAACCGACGACTTCACCATTTACGCCGTCTATCCAAGCCGGCAGTTCCTCACGCCGAAGGTGAGGAGCTAATCGGGTCACGGCTCACCTCCTATTCAACCACTAGCTCGTGATGGTGTTGCCGGTTCGCGCGCCGACGTCGTCGAGGTAGAGCTTCCAGGCGCCGTCTTCGTGCTCGGGTCCGCGGGCGACCAGCGCTCCCAGTTCCCTGAATTCCCCGGATCGGGCGAGGACACTTCCTTCGGTGGGGCCCGTGATGATGATCTGGAACCCGATTTTTTCCACCGTGCACTGCGACAAGGCCGGGTGCTCGAAGCTCGCGACCCACTTGCCCCCGACTTTCACGGGCACCTGAACGTCCTGCGCGCCTTCCTGTCTCATCTGCTCGACCACGTACTTGAGAGTCGCCTCGTCGTCGCTCGACAGAATGACCTTGTCGCCCGCATCGTGCACGTCGACCTTGTCGAGTATCGAGGCCATATCCCTCTAGCCTAGTCGATTCCGGCGGCGGCAAAAAGCGCTTTCGCGGCCGGCGTGCTGATGTAGCGCACGAAATCCCTGGCGACCTCGGCTTCCGGCGCCTCGGTAATGACCGCGGCGGAATACGCGGTGGAATTCTGCACCTGCTCGGGCAGCGGCCCGACCAGCTTCAGGCCTTTCGATTCGAACTGCCTGATCTCCGTGATCGCGCCGAAGCCGATCTCGACGCCCTTTCCGCCGATGATGTGCTCGAGCACCTGCGCGGAAGTCATGTAGCGCACGGTCTTCATCTTCAATTGCTCGGCGATCCCGAGCAGCTCGAACAGCTTTTCCAGGTACAGGCCGGTCGACGCGTGGTTGTACACGATCGAGTCGGCGCCGAGGAGCGACTGCTTGAACCGGTCGAGCGTGGCGATATCCGGATCGGGCGCGCCGGCGCGCACCGTGACTCCTATTCCCACTCGCCCGATAAAGGAGTGCGCCTCGGCGTCGACCTTGCCCCTGCGCAGCTGATCGTTCATCAATCCCGACGGGGCGACCAGGACGTCGGCTGGTTCGCCCACGGAAAGGCGCCTCTCGAGCTGCGGCACCGTGGCGAAGAACTGGATCCTCACCCGGTTGTTCGTTTCGCGCTTGAACTGGTCGGCGACTTTCAGCAGGCCGGGTTCGAGCGCGCTCGCGGAGAGGACCCTGATATCGGCCGCCGCCGCCGCGCCAGCGACCGCGCACGACAGGAACGCAGCCAGGACCCTCATGCCGGACCGCTCACGGGTCGATTCCCGCCCCGACGAACAGCGCCTTGCTCTCGGGGCTGCCGAGATAGCGCACGAAGGCCTTTGCAGGCTCGGCATTCGCCGCCGCCGTCATCGGCGCCGCGGAATACGAAGTGTAGTTCTGCACCTCGGGCGGCAGCGGCCCGACGAGTTTCAGGCCCTTCTCGCGGTGCTGCAGGATCTCGGTGACGGGGCCGAAGCCGATTTCCCGGCCTTTGCCCTTGAGCACGTGCTCCATCACGGTGGAGCCGTCCGCGTAGCGCGTGGTCTTGGCCTGCACCTTGTCGTAGATCTCCATCTTCTTGAGCAGATTCTCGAAGTAGATGCCGCTGGAGGCGCGGTTGAACACGATCGAATCGGCGGCGAGCACCGAGCGCTTGAGCGCGTCCGCGCTCGAGATATCGGGCACGGCGGCACCGGGCCGGACCGCAACCCCCAGCCCCACCCGCCCGAGCGCGACGCGCTCCACCGTCAGCTTGCCGGCTCCCGCGAATTCCTCGAGCGCGGCGGGAGGAGCGATCAGCACGTCGAACGAGTCGCCCCCCGCGATGCGCTTGCGGATCTCGGGTGCGGTGTTGAAAGCGATATTGACGTCGTGGCCGGACTGCTTCTTGAATGCGGCAGCGGCCGCTCTCAAGCCCGGCTCGACCGCGCCGGCGCTCAACACCCTGATCTCAGCCGCCATCGCGCCGCCCGCAGTCAACGCGCACAACGCACACAAGAGCAAACCCGTCGCGATCTTCATTTTCTTTCCCCCGGAAATCGCAGCAAATTACCACAAGCCTACTCGGCGCGCGCGCCCGAGTCTTTCACCACTTTCGCCCATTTCGGGATCTCATGGCTCCTCTTCGCGGACATCATACTCACTTCATCGCATAAAATAGCGAACGCATCGAGAAGAAAAACATGAAAACCGCTCCGCAGATTTCCCCGGTCATGCAGGCCTTGAGCGCCTATATCGCCCGGGCCTTGCGCCGGCCGCTCCCGCCCGCGGTGCAGGAGAAAACCAAGCATCACCTGCTCGACACTCTCGCGGCGATGCTGTCCGGCTCGCGGCTGCCGCCGGGAAAAAAAGCGATCGCTTTCGCGAAGACCCTGGGCGGCACGAAGGAGGCCTCGGTCGTCGGCAGCCGCACCGTGACGGCCGCGGCCAACGCCGCGCTCGCGAACGGCATGCTCGGCCACGCCGACGAGACCGACGATTCGCATTCGCCCTCGCAGACGCACCCGGGCTGCGGAGTCGTCGCGGCGGCGTTCGCCATGGCGGAACGCGAGCGCGCCGGCGGCACCGCTCTCCTTCGCGCGGTCGCGCTCGGCTACGACGTCTGCTGCCGGCTGACGCAGTCCTTGAACGCAATCCAGTTCCGCGCCGCGGGCCATTCGACGCACAGCTTCGGGCCGACCTTCGGAGCGGCCGCCGCGGCGGGCGCGCTCGCGCGGCTCGACGAGCGCGGCGTGCGGCATCTGCTTTCCTACGCGGCGCAGCAGGCTTCCGGCATTTCGTGCTGGATGCGGGACGAGGAGCATATCGAGAAGGCCTTCGACTTCGGCGGCATGCCCGCGCGCAACGGCGTGCAAGCGGCGGCGATGGTCGCGCACGGATTCACCGGCGTCGAGGACGTTTTTTCCGGCGAGCGCAACTTCTTCGTGGCGTACGGGCACTCGCCCGACCCGGAGGAGCTCGCGCGGGAGCTGGGCGAGCGCTACGAGATCATGAACGCCGACATCAAGCGCTGGGCGGTCGGCTCTCCCATCCAGGCCCCGCTCGATTCGCTGCTGGAACTGATCCGCGCGCAGCGCATCCGGCCCGGGGAGGTCGAACGGCTTATCGTGCGCGTCGCGCATCTGGGGGCGAACACCACTGACAACCGCGCCATGCCCGATATCTGCATGCAGCACCTGTGCGCCGTGATGCTGGCCGACGGCACGGTGAGCTTCAAGTCTTCGCACGACGCGAAGCGCATGCGCGAGCCGAAGATCCTGGAGCTGCGCGGCCGCGTGCAACTCGTCGGCGACGACGCGCTCACCGGAGCGATGCCCCGCCGCGAGGGAATCGTCGAAATCAGGTTGAAAGACGGGCGGGAGTTCAGGCACCATACGCGGGCCGTCCGGGGAACACCCGAGAACCCGATGAGCCGGGAAGAGGTCGGGGCGAAGAGCCACGACTTGATGGCGCCCGTGACCGGTGTCGCGCGCTCGCGCAAGCTTTGCGAAACCGTCTGGAACCTCGAGGACGTGAAAGACGTCAGAACTCTGAGAGCGCTGCTGCGCGCTTGAAGGACACTTTTGGAGAACCCATGAATCGCATCGTGCACATCGCGCTCAAGGTCGACAACCTGGAGCGCACCACCGAGTTCTACGAGAAGGTCTTCGGATTCAAGGAATCCAAGACGCAGAAGGTGCGCGACCACACCTCGCGCCATCTTTCCGACGGCGCGATCGATCTTTCGATCATGCAGTACGACGCGCACACCGAATCCGCCGAGTCGAGGGCGGCGGGCGAAGGCCCCTGCATCCATCACTTCGCCGTGGAAGTGGACGATCTCGAGGAAGCCGAAAGGGAAATAAAGGCCTTCGGCTGCAAGATCATCAGCGACCCCGGGGTGGTTCCGGTCAAGTTCCGCGCGCCCGGGGGCACCGTGTGCGAGATCGTCCCCAAGGGCCGCTACAAGAAGGCCGCAAAAAAATAGCCGTTTAGGAGGAGGAGCATGGAGGAGGGAACCCGCAAGTCGGGAGACCTGTGGTCGGGCGTCGCGCTCACGGTGCTCGGCCTCTACATCATCGTCCAGGCAGGGCAGTGGGAGTATCTCGGCCCCGAGGGGCCCGGCGCCGGCTTTTTCCCGCTGTGGTACGGCGTCGCGATCCTCGGGCTCTCGGCGCTGCTTATCGTCTCCAACCTGAGACGACGCTCCTCTCGTGGGGATGCGATCGACTGGGCCAGGCTAGTCCGGGCGTTCTCGACCTGGCTCGCCCTCGCGGTATCGGTCGCATTGTTCAAACCGCTCGGTTTCGTGATCAGCTTCGCGCTGCTGACCTACTTTATCGTCGCCGTCATGTATCGCAGGCCGTTGAAGACCGCCGCGCTCACGGCGGTCGCGAGCGCGGCCGGGTTCTATCTCGTGTTCGATCGCGCGCTCAGCGTGCCCCTCCCGGTGGGCTTCCTGGGCTTCTAGCCGTGGAAATCGTCGCAGGCCTCTTGAACGGGTTCGCGGTGGCGCTCGAGCCCGCGAATCTCCTGTGGTGCTTCGTCGGCGTGCTTCTCGGCACCGTGGTGGGGATCCTGCCGGGGCTCGGGCCGCCCGCGACGATCGCGATGCTGCTGCCGCTCACCTTCAACATGAATCCCGCGGGCGCCATCATTATGCTCGCCGGCATCTACTACGGGGCCAAGTACGGAGGGTCGACCACTTCGATCCTGATGAACGTGCCCGGCGAGTCGGCATCGGTGGTCACA
>WNGQ01014583.1_pt1 | contig 10172 bp, 8 predicted proteins | sample 5407661 | NCBI WGS metagenome assembly WNGQ01 (sample SAMN13153382, study PRJNA577476) | soil metagenome | isolation source: 60 cm soil or saprolite under Garry oak tree replicate 2 | place: USA:California | collected 2016-06-15 | reverse complement strand
CCGCGCCCTCGCCCGGTATGTCGGCCAGCTTGGTCAGTCTGGCCGGCAGTGGGGGGTCTCTCAATTTGAAGCTCAAGGCCGAAGTGGCACCGCCGACCGTGGGGGGCCAGGTGTTGCAGGCTACTTCGGTCTCCATGGTGGGCAATCTAGCTGTGGTGAGCTACAACATGATCGGGAATCCCTACCTGGGAGCCGTCGACGTCATCGACATCAACCCCGGCGGCCAGCCCAGGTTGACGTCGCGTGCCGTATTTCAGAATGCCGATATCAACGCCGTATCCGCGTCGGGCGCGAATGTCTACGTCGCCGAAGCGACCGGTGACACGGGTTTCCAAGCTCCCGCCGTGTTCGAGGTCATGCAGCTGGTCGGGAACAACCTGGTCTTGAACGGCAACGGTCGCAAAGGACTCACGAGCTACGCCGGCACCAGCGTGGCGGCCTCGGGAACGAGAGCCTACGCGACGTCCGGTAACACGGGCGCGCTGTTCGTCATCGATCCCGTGACCCTCACCCCGCTCGACACCATCCTCCTGCACGATGCCCGGTGGGTGACTGTGGCGGGTGGGAAGATCGTCGTCGTCCAGGGGACGCCGGGGCAGATCTCCGTTTTCAACGAGACGACGCTCGCCCCCGTCGGGACATTCCCCTTCAAGGGCGCGGACATTGCCGAATCCAAGTCGACCGTCGAGCTCGCGGGCGGGAAGGCGTTCATCGCCGCCGGCGACAGTGGCGTGCAGGTGCTGAGTGCGAGTACGGGGTTGGTGGTGGGTTCGGTGCCGCGCCCCAACCCGGATTCATTGGGACTGAGTCCTTCGGTGGTCGTCACCAACTCGGCTTCGGTGGACGCCGACCTCCTGTTCATCTCGAACGGCGAGGCGGGTGTCTACGTTGCGCAGGGCAGCCAGGCGTTCTCGGCGACGAGCTCTGAAACGCCGCAAACGATCACGATGCTCGGCAAGCTGCGATTTGCCAATTTGCAGTCCGCCAATCATGTTGCCTACAGCGCGGACAACAAGTACCTCATCGTCGCGGCGGGATTGGGCGGCCTTAAGATCGTGCAGGTCAATTGAGAAAACCCGCTTGATGCAATGAGAGCTGGGCCGCTCGCGCTCGCGCTGCTCGCCGCCCCTGGGCTCCTCATTGCGCAGTTGCCCGACGCCGAGGCCGCCTTCCGCCGCGGCGACTACGTCACCGCCCGGACTGCCTACGAGCGGGTCCTCGCGACGGATTCCCTCAACATCCGAGCCTTGCACCGGCTCGCCATTCTCGACGGCTGGGACGGCAAACTGTCCCGCTCACTCCAGCGCTTGGCACGCGCGCGGCGGCTCGCGCCCAGCGACGCCGATATCATCGTCTCGCAGGCTCAGGTGCTGGCGTGGACGGGACGGCTGGCGGCGGCCGAGGCGCTATACGACTCGGTGCTGGCGCGATCCCCCGATCGGGTCGATGCGCTCGCGGGCCGCGCGCGCACCGTGGCCTGGCGAGGCGACTTGGACCGCGCGGAGCAGCTTTGGCGCGCGGCACTCGAGCGGTATCCCGATGCCGCCGAGCTGCTGGTCGGGCTCGCCCAGACCCTCTATTGGAAAGGGCAGCCCGTGTTGGCCGAGACGTACGCGGCTCGCGCCCGCACGGTGGCGCCCGGGGACCGCGCGGTGCGCGACCTCGAGCGCGTGGTGCGGGCCGCGCTCCGGCCCGAGATCGCGACGAACGCGGACGGTGCCAACGACTCGGACAACAACGACTTTGTGTCGCAGGAAGGCACGGTGGCGGGCTCGCTCGACGACGATGTGCGCGGCACGCTGCGCGTGGGCTGGCGGCGTGCCACCGACCGGCGACACCGGGGCACGAGTTATGGAGGTGGAGGGTCGGTGGTCGCGGCCCTCGGGAAAGGGGCGGTGCTGCGCGCCGGGCTGGGCGTGCGGCACATTGAGCCGGACACGGTGTCGTCGACGCCTCTGACAGCGGAGCTGGGCATCGGGCTCCGGCCGGGGCGCTACACAGCCGTGAGCTTCGCCTATACACGGAGCGCATTCGACGAGACCGTCGGGCTGATGCGTCAGGGACTGACCGTGGACGCCGGGGATCTGAGCCTCGACGTGTCGCCGGCGCCGAGCTGGTCCATCACCGGGACTGGCGGGGGAGCATGGCTCTCCGACGGCAACCGCCGACTGTCTGCGGTGGGCGCCGTGCTCGGTCGGGTGGCGCCGGGGCTGCAGCTCGGCCCGTACGCCCGAATCCTCGGCTACCGGCGATCGGCGCCGGGGCTCTACTTCGCACCCAATCGATTCACCGTGATCGAGGCGCGCGTGGTGTACCAGTGGCAGCGGAGTCGCTGGGGCGTGCGGGCCGACGGCGGGTTGGGATCGCAACAGGTGTCGGATACCAGCGCCCATCAGACGGCTTGGCACATCGGCTTCGCGCTGTCACGGGGCTGGGGTGCGAACAACGAGATCGCGCTCGTCGGCTCGATCACCAACAGTGCGGCGGCGACGACGACCTCGGGGCTGCGGAGCGAGACGTTCCGGTACCGCACACTCGGCCTGCGGTTCCGGCAGGGGCTTTAGCCCTCTTGGTTAACCTCCAGCCGCTCGGCTGCGCCTACCGCGTTTCACGAGCTTGTCCACCACGTACGTCGTGCTCGACGACTCGACCAGGATGCGTCGTTGCACTTCGCACACCGGCAGCTCGCCCTTGTGGTACAACACCTCCAGTACGCCGAACTCGGTGGTACCGAGCCCGAAGCGCGCGATGCTCGCCCGCGAATGGTGCTCGACGGCATCGAACGCCCGGGCTAGCACCACCCACAGGTGGAGGGGCACGTCCCCACCGCTCGGCAAAGATTTCATCGGACCCCAGGAACCTCCTGGCCTGGGAATTTGTTGCCGATGTGATTCGATGTCAAGTATCTCGATTTCAAGATAATACCGTTTGTCTGGAGGTGTCCGATGTTCGATCTTGGAGTTCTGGCGCTGCGGCTGGTCCTGGGGGCGGTCTTCCTGGGCCACGGGGCGCAGAAAGCGTTCGGCGCGTTCGGCGGGCCGGGGTTCGAGGGTGCCACCGGGTTCGTCGGGAGCCTGGGGTTCCGCCCGGCCCGGGTGTGGGCCACGCTGGCGGTGGGGGGTGAGCTCGCTGCAGGGCTGCTGTTCCTGCTCGGGTTGCTGACACCGCTGGCGGGCTTGTTGGTGCTCGCCACGATGGCCGTCGCGATTGCGAAAGTGCACGGGCCGAAGGGCTTTTTCGTCCAAAATGGCGGGTACGAGTACAACCTGGTGCTGATCATCGCCGCCCTCGCCGTCGCGGCGATGGGGCCGGGGCGGTTCTCCCTGGACTACGTACTCGGGCTCGCCCGGTAAAGAGAAAACGCTTCGTTAGATTCTCTGCGTCGCTTTCCGGCCAGGGGATCTGGATAGGCTCGTCCCGAAGCTCGTCACCACCCTTCGTGGTGGGTACACTCGCCAGCAGCTCCTGGCCGATCTGGGCGCGGGGATCATCGTCGGCATTGTGGCGCTCCCGCTCGCCATCGCGTTCGCGATCGCGAGCGGGGTCGGCCCCGAGCGCGGGCTGTTCACCGCGATCGTCGCCGGATTCGTCATTTCCGCTCTGGGCGGCTCGCGCGTGCAAATCGGCGGGCCGACGGGTGCGTTTGTGGTGATCGTCTATGCCATCGTGCAGCGACACGGGGTGGAGGGCCTCGCCATGGCGACCCTCATGGCGGGCGTCATCCTGGTGGGCTTCGGGCTCGCGCGGCTGGGCGGCGCGATCAAGTTCATCCCCTACCCCGTCACCATTGGCTTCACGAGCGGGATCGCCTTGATCATCTTTTCGGGGGAAGTCAAGGATTTCCTGGGGCTCGAGGGCCCGGTGCCCGCCGAGTTCTTGGCGCGCTGGCGGACGGTCGCGGCCCATTTCCCCTCGCTGAACCCGTGGGCGGTGGCGGTCGCGCTCGTCACGCTGGGCATCATCGTCTTCTGGCCCCGGCTCAACCGGCGCATCCCCAGTCCGTTCGTGGCCCTCACCGTCACCACAGCGGCGGTGCAGCTGTTCCACCTGCCGGTGGACACGATCGGCAGCCGGTTCGGCGTGATCAACGCGGCTGTGCCGGCTCCCGCGCTCCCCGCCGTCACGTTCCACCAGATGCCCGGCCTGATGGGCGCCGCGTTCACGATCGCGCTGCTGGGCGCCGTCGAGTCGCTGCTCTCCGCGGTGGTGGCGGACGGCATGATCGGCGGCCGCCACCGCTCCAACATGGAGCTCGTGGCACAGGGGATCGCGAACATCGCCTCGCCGCTGTTCGGCGGGATCCCTGCCACCGGCGCCATTGCTCGTACGGCGACGAACGTCAGGAACGGCGGCCGGACGCCCGTCGCCGGCATCGTGCATGCGGTGACGCTGCTCCTCATCACGCTGTTCTTCGGTCGCTGGGCCGGGCTGATCCCGATGGCGACGCTGGCGGGGATCCTGGTCGTCGTGGCCTACAGCATGAGCGAGTGGCGCACGTTCCTGGCCGAGTTCCGTGCGCCGAAGAGCGACGTGGCCGTGTTGCTCACGACGTTTCTGCTGACCGTGCTGTGGGACCTGACGGTCGCGATCGAGGTAGGGATGGTGCTCGCGGCGTTCCTGTTCATGCGGCGCATGGCGGAGGTGACGAACATCAGCGCGCTGACCCACGAGTTCCAGGATCCGGTGGACGACTTCGAGCGTGATCCCAACGCGGTGCGACGGCGGGTGGTGCCGCCGGGGGTGGAGGTGTACGAGATCACCGGGCCGTTCTTCTTCGGCGCGGCGGAGATGTTCAAGGAGCGGTTGAGGCGTATCGCGGTGCAGCCCAAAGTACTGATCTTGCGGATGCGGCACGTTCCGGCGATCGACTCGACCGGCTTGCACACGCTGCGGGATTTGGTGCGGCGCAGCCGCCATGACGGCTCGCTGGTGATTCTTTCCGACGTGCACGCCCAGCCGGTGGTCGCGCTGGAGCGGTCGGGTCTGTACGACGAGTTGGGCGAGGAGAACGTTCATGGAAACATCGACGATGCGCTGAACCGGGCGCGGGAGCACCTGAAGCTCCCGCTGCTGCCGGCGCCGGCGTTCGCGACGGCGACCGTGGCGCGGGAGGGGAAGGAGGATTGAGAGAGTGGCCTCACCGATAATCGCCGAAGGCACCGGTTACGTGTTGTTCGCCTACGACGTCGCCCACGCGTTCGACCTCGCGGCGGCGGAGCGGCGGCTGGCGAGCGCGACGCAGCGCCAGACCGTCAAGCAGAAGCGGCGCGCCCCGGCGTTCTTCGAGTACGACCCCGCTCCGCTGCGCGTGACCGAGCCGGCGGAGTCGCTCGCGGTCGGCGGGCACGGTACGGCGCCCTATGTCGAGTTCGTGCTGTACGACTTCGGCGCGGTGTCCGTGAGCTACGCCATCCCCCTCCAGGGCCCGCTCACCGGGCTCCCGGGGCTCAGCACGATCCTGTACGGCAACGAGCAGCTCCAGTCGGACTCACGGCGCCGGGTGCAGCAGCTCGTGGAGACCCTGGGCGACGCCGCGTTCCGGTCCCGTCTCGCCGAGTTCGTCGAGGACTACGTCGTGTTCCAGATCGAGGCCTTCAGCGAGCCGCTGGAGGCGTCCATGCTGTGGACCGAGCACGCGCAGACGGTGGCCCAGGTACTGCGCGCCGAGTCACGCCCACTCTCGCAGCAGGAAGTGAGCGACGCCCTCGCATCGCGCCTCTCGTTCGGGCCGAACGACGCGACGTTGATCGACACAGACGTGACGCTGCTGTTCGATCCCGAGGGGGAGGATGTACGAGCGGTGATCGAGTTCGCGAACACCCAGCTGCTCGAGATGCGGTACCTGGACGCACAGCTCGACGACGCACTGGAACGGGCCTACGGCCTGCTCGGCCGCTCGCCCGGCCTGCGGCGGTTCCTGCCCAGTCCCTATGGGGTTCCGCTCCAACGGCTCGGGCGGCTACAGCTCGACGCAGCGGTCCTGTTCGAGCAGGTGACGAACGCCCTGAAGCTGATCGGCGAGCAGTATCTCACCCGGGTGTACGGCCACGTGTCGCGCCGCTTCCACCTCGCGGAATGGGACGTGAGCATCACTCGCAAGCTGCAGACCCTGGACGGGATCTACGGAAAACTGGCTGACCGGGCGGCGACGCAGCGGATGGAGCTGCTCGAGTGGATCATCATCGTGTTGATCGCCGTGTCGATCGTCCTGCCGTTTTTCACGGGGCTCGTCGGAAAGTGACTCAGTAGGGCCGCTCTCGAGAACGCTGGTCGCGCGGCAGAATCATCGCCCGCACCACCGCCGTGGCGTCAACCGCGATGAGCAGCCCTTCCTGCGGCAACGACTGGACGCCGATCACGATTCCCGCCGGTGGGTTCCGCTGTGGGAAGAAATCCGGAGCCGCCTGCCGGATTCGGTCGAGATCCTTGGGCGAGTAGTTCACCACGTAAATCGTGAGCTTTGCCACGTCGCCCGGGGTCGCCCCGCCGATCCGTAACACCGTCGCGAGGTTCCCGAACGCTTGGACGGCCTGGGCACCCAGGTCGCCGGGACCGACGAGACGGCCGGTGCTGTCGAGCGCGACCTCGCCCGACACGTACAGCGTCGGCCCGATGCGCACGGCATGCGTGAAGCCCGGGAGCGCCGCGAGCGTTCCGGGATTGATATAGCGCGTGGAGACGGGATCGGGCACCTGACGGACGCCGCCCGGAGTCGGAGCGACGCAGGCGGCGAGCAGCGGGATGGTGACAATGCTGGGCAAAGCGACGCGCATGCGATGCTCCTCAGGAGGCCGGAGGTGGGGACGTCACGCCACCCTGTATACGCCGGCGACCGTTCGGAGTTCAAGGGCCCGGCGCGTGCGGGTCAGGGTAGGGCAACGCGCAGCGACAGCTGCATCGAGAGGTAGCGCCACTGTGCGGTCGTCGCCGAGTTCGCGGTCGTCGCCGACTCGGTGGCGACGCCGGAATCGTCGCTGTCCAGCTCGAACCGGAGCTCGCGCCCCGGTGCCAGCGGCAGCGCGATGAGCGAATAGAGCCGCAGCGCCGGCCGCCAGGGCCCGACGGCGGCACCCTGCTGGGCCACCCGCTGCACGCCCGCGCCGAGATCGAACGCGAGCACGATAGACCGGGCGGTCTCGAGCTCGATATATGATCCCACTTGCGCGATCTGGATGAGCCGGGGAGCGAAGTAGCCCGCGCTCGAGGGCCGGGAGTAGCGGATCTCGTGCATCTCGCCCGACAGCTCGAGGCTGGGCGTCACGGCCACCGCCACCACGCCGGCGACGGTCGTCCGGTGGTTCACATCGAAGGAGCTGCTCAACGCGGCGGTTCGGCCGATCCCGCGGAGTTTGAGTCCTCGCGTGACGGGCACCTCGACGATCGCCCCTATCTCCGTTCGTACCACCCGATTCATCACGAGGAGCGGGCTCGCGTCGATCAGGTTCCGCCGCGCGCGGAGGTCGATCGCCGGTCCGCCCATCGGATCCCGCCACCGAGCGCGCAGCTGGCCCGTGGCGGTGAGCGTGGCGCCCGCGCCCCCCACGACGTCGACCCGAGTCGCTCCCCCCTCCGCATCGATCTGCAGCGCGCCCGCGGGCCGCGCGCCGGCACGGAGCGTGAGCTCGTCGAGCCCGATGGAGGTGACGCCGTCGCGAACCTGCTCGCGGGTCGCCCGCACGCCGAGCCGGGTCGGCCCGGAAGCCCCGAGCTCGGCGACGCCACCCAACCTGAGTGTGGCGTTCCCGTCGGAATCGTGGCTGCCGCCGACCAGCGGCGTTATGGCGGGGGCGGCCGTCACCCGCGCCGCCGCCAGCTCGCGCTTGACCTCGGCGTCGGTGGGATGGGCGGCGAGCCATCCCTTGTAGGCCGCGATGGCGGCACCCGTTCGGCGCGCCCGCACCAAGGTGCGCGCGCGCCCTACCACGGCGTCCCGTTCACCGGGAGCGAGGCGCAGCGCATCGTCGTAGCAGCGCAGCGCTGCGCCCCAGCGCCCTGCGCGCACGAGCATGTCCCCCAGCGCCATGTACCCCCACGCGTCCGACGGCTCGAGCGCCACGTAGCGGCGGAACAGCCGCAGCGCCACCCGGGGATCATGGCGGTGCAGCTGAGCGAGTCGATACGTGGCGTGGGAATTCCACGGGTCGGCGGCGAGCACGGCTGCGTACTCCCGCTCGGCCCCCTGTCTATCCCCTGCAGTGAACGCCGAGTCCGCGCGGCCCAGGTGGCGCGTGGCGAGGGTTGCGCCCTGTGCGGCGGCTGGGCGCGCGTGAGCCGCGACGACCGCTCCCACGACGAGTGCCAGGATCCGGCGGCGGCGCCCGCCGGCAGCAACGGCACGCCGGCGCTGGTGACGGTCGATGGTGGCCTCGCGGGCCGGGCGCCGGCGAACCCACAGGCGCAACAACTCGACGCCGAGGAGCACGACGGCCAGGGTCCCGACGCTGAGGAGGAGTGCCACGGCGGGCAGCAGGCTGCCCGGATGCAACGTGACCGCGGCCGGGAAGACGCGATGGGACGCGCGGACCGCGAGGCCCAGGAGCCAGCCCGTCGCCCACATGCCCGCGAGCACCGCGCTCGCAATCGCCGTCTGCGCGGCAACGAGGCGCCACCCACGGGACCTGCGGCCCCGCATCCGCAAGTAGCCTTCCCGCAGGGGCGTCGCGAGCGCGCTGATCAGGTAGAACATCCCCCCGATCCCGGTCCCTGGCAGCCCGGCCGTCATCGTCAGTGCCCCTTCTCGTACACGAGCAGCGAGCGCCCGAGCAGCAGCTCGGCGCAGACCGCCCGCAGAAAGAAGACCGCGTTGACGGTTCGCAGTACGAAGAACGCGGGGAGGCTCGCGATCGCGCGGCGAATCTCGCGTCGCCGGGCGGCACCGGCGAGGACCGGAACGAGCACGGCGGGGGCATCGATCACGTAACCGATCAGTATCCAGGGCCTCGCGAGCACGAGCGCGAGGATCGGCAGGAGCACCAGGTAGAGAGCGGCGGCGATTGTCGCATCCCAGAACGCCACCGCCACTGCGGAGCGCAGATAGGGCACCCCGAGGAGCCCGCGCCAGTGCAGCTTCACGTTCTGAACGAACCCGTGTGACCAGCGCCGCAGCTGCTTTCCCATCAGCGTGAGGGTGCAGGGCTCGATCGGGTAGCACACCGCGTCCGGGACGAACCGTACCTCATGGCCCGCTTGGTACAGGCTCCAGGTCAGGTCTACATCCTCGGCGAGGGTTCGGTTCGACCAGCCGTGGTGGTCCCCGAGGATGTCGGTCCGATACATCGAGAAACAGCCTGAGGAAATGAGCGGCTTCCCGTAGTACTCTTGCACCTGCTTGTAGTAGGTGAACGCGAACAGATACTCGATGTAGCGCCCCCGCTCCCACAGACTCCGCACCCGCTGGGGGACTACGAAACCGCACGCCGCCGCGACCGCCGGATGGTAGAACGCCGGCAGCAGGCACGCGAGGGCGTCCGGTGCGAGAACGGTATCGGCGTCAACGGCGACGGTGAGCGGCGTCCGGACGAAGCGAAGCCCGAAATTCTGTGCCCCTGCCTTGGACCCGGTGTTCGTCGGCGGTCGGACGACCATGACCCCGAGCGCGCGGGCCACGTCGCCCGTTTCGTCGGTCGAGCAGTCGTCCACGACGATGATCGCTGCCGGCGGCGTGGTCTGGGCTTGCAGGCTCTTGATCGTGTCGGCAACGCTCGCGGCTTCGTTCGGCTTCGTTGTACGCCGGAATGATCACCGTCACGTCGATACCGGCGATCGGGCGCAGGAGGGGCCCCAACTCCACGAGGGGTGCCCGGGGCGCGGCACGGTCGCGGCTCCATCGGTGCTTCAGGCGCCCTGCGCTGGAAGACAAGGTCGCGTCTCCGTCGTTTCGAGTCGAAACATTGTAGCGATAGGAGTGGCTAGACGCCCGGTGGGCGCGGGGCGTTTCCATGGTTAAAGAGGCGGCCCGGCTGATCCGCGTAACGCGGCCGAAGGCCGCCACGGCTCTAGAACATGAACCCGGCTCGAACGTAAACGGCCGTGTGCTCAGGGCTTGTCGCCGCCGCGATCGACAGGGTGTTGGCCCGACGGTGCTGCCAGGCGAGCCAGACGCCGCCACCTGCTGCCGCGTGCCAGCGATCGGACGGCTCCCCGCCGATCCACACCCGGCCCACGTCTGCGAG
>WNGQ01012161.1_pt1 | contig 10172 bp, 11 predicted proteins | sample 5407661 | NCBI WGS metagenome assembly WNGQ01 (sample SAMN13153382, study PRJNA577476) | soil metagenome | isolation source: 60 cm soil or saprolite under Garry oak tree replicate 2 | place: USA:California | collected 2016-06-15 | reverse complement strand
CTACAAAGGGCAGCGCGGCCAGCGCAGCAAGGCCCACGACCAGCAAACTAATTAATAGTGGAGAGCTCCATCCCAGTTCTTGTCCGAAAGAGAGGCCAGCGGTAATCGCGGCCAGGCCAATCGCCAGTAAGACAGCTCCCGAGGGATCAAAGCGTCCGGGGTTGCGATGCAGCCGCTCGGTCAGAATACGCAGTGTAAGGATCAGGCCGATAATGCCTATCGGGACGTTCACAAAGAATATCCAGCGCCAGGAGAGATATGCGGTAATAAGACCACCCAGCGTCGGTCCCACGCTCACACCCAGCGAAACCGTAATCGCATTCAATCCCAGAGCTAGCCCGCGCTCATTAGCGGGAAATGCGCTGGTGAGCATCGCGGGACTTATGGCCATCAATAGTGCTCCGCCCAGCCCTTGCAGCGCACGTGAAGCAATTAAGACAGCAAGCGATGGTGTGGCGCCACACAGGGTCGATCCCGCGGTAAAGATAATGAGTCCCGCGGTCCACACTGCTTTGCGTCCGATCATATCGGCCAATCGACCAGCCGTCAGCAGGATCGCCGCGGTTGCCACGAGATACGCAATCACCACCCATTCTACCTGCCCACTCAGAGGCACCCCAAAGTAGCGCGCGATGGTAGGGAGGCTGATATTGACGATAGAAGAGTCAAGCGTTGCCATGAACACCCCGATGGCAATAATACCAAATACCGCCCACTTCCCTGCACGTTCCGTATTCTCCTGCGTCGCCACACTGTTAGGGGTAGGCTTCCCATTATTACGCTGAGGTGTCTGGATATTATTGGTATCAATCGCCTTGATATCGGACTCTTTTTGCGCCATCTCGCATCCACCTTTTATAGTTGTTGCACGAAGAAATAGATAGTCAGTGCAAAGCCCACAATCATCACAAACAGGCGAATCCACTTCTGATCAATCTTACGTGCGTAATAAGCGCCGCCATAGCCGCCAATGACCGTACCCACAATCATCAATATTGCCTCTGGCCAGAAGACCGCGCCGCGCACAATAAAGGTCACCATCGCGGACCCATTAATGCACGCTGTCAACAGCGCCTTCACGCCATTCATCTCATTGATGTCATTCATGCCCATCAATGCAAGAGTGGCTAGCATCAGGATACCAATGCCACCGCCAAAATAGCCTCCATAAATGGCAATAACAAATTGTGCCACCGCCATACCCACAAGGTGTCGTCTGCTGAACCCTCCAGGCTCCCCGGTTGTGCGTCCACGCAGTCTGCGTGTAATAGGCCCGCTAAACGTAAACAAAAGAGTGGCCAGCAACAATAAATATGGCAGCAGACGCACGAAGGCTGATTGAGAAGTGCCCAGCAGTAGCAGCGCGCCCAGAATGCCCCCAATGAGGCTGGTCCCAACCATCAGAATAAGAAATCCCCTATTCTGTTGCGTCAGATCCCGCCGATAGGCCCCCACACTAGCGATAGAGCCCGGCCACAATGCTACCGTGCTCGTCGCATTCGCCGGGATAACCGGAACGCCAACAAAAACCAGTGTGGGAAATGTAAAGAAGCTACCCCCTCCGGCCACGGAGTTAAGCGTTCCTCCTAGCACGGCCGCGATAAACAGAATAGCTATCTGTGGAAGCGACATAAACAACATCCTCGGTTACAAAAGGCTATCTTTTCTATAGCCTTGAGTATACCACGCTTTATTGCCGGAGCGCCTCACTCTGCGAACCCAACCCCTATCAAAGGCAGGCTTGGCGGTCTCTAAACAAACGGTACGTGGGGCTGAAGCACTCATCAGCTAGCTATCAAATTCAGCCCAAAAGAGGCTTGACGATCTCCAGAAGACATGCTATAGTAGTTTTCGCGCCAAGGTAGCTCAGTCGGTAGAGCACAGCACTGAAAATGCTGGTGTCGTCGGTTCGATTCCGTCCCTTGGCACCTCCCTACTTGTAGGATGACGCCTCCAGCCGCATCTAGAGCCGCTGGAGGCGTTTTTTATTCTCTGATTTTTTCGATTTGACAGTAAAACTGACAGTAACATGAAAAATGTTCATTGTTGTAACTTTCTATTGAGTTTTTCCATCGCCTCTTTTTGCATCGTAGGGAGGGCATGACTGTAAATGTCCATTGTCATGCTGATCTGCGTATGTCCTAATATCTCTTGTACGATCTTCGGATGTACTCCAAGACTCAATAAGAGAGAAGCTGAAGAATGACGCAGGTCGTGGAAGCGTATTGCTGGCAATCCTGCCCTTACGAGCAATTTCTTCAATTGTACGAGAGCATCGTGACCAGGAGTGAGGTGTCTTCCCAGTGGTGTGCAAAACACATAATCATGATTCTCCCAGGCCGCTCCCGCTTTCAGCCGAGCTTCCAACTGGCGACTCTTGTGCTGCTTGAGAGCACCAATCGCAGTTTCCGTCAGGAAGATGTTGCGACGGCTTTTCTTTGTCTTTGGCTCCGTCTCAATGTAGCGCTGTCCTACCTCTTTGACCATTTTTGTCGGCACACGATTCAGAATACGGCGAACTTGCAATGTTCCATCCGTAAAACTGATATCCTGCCACTTTAGACCCAGCAGTTCACCACGACGCAGGCCCGTGTGCAGGGCAAGGACAAAAAGAGCTTCCTGGGGATGACCACGAGCGGCCTCCAGCAATTGGTGTATTTGCTCTACGGTTAGGGGTGTGATTTCCCGATGCTCTTTACGAGGAGGCGAGACTCTATCGCACACATTTCGAGCGAGGAGATCCCACTTCACCGCATCATCCAGTGCTCTGTGTAGTAAGTTATGAGTGGCGGTAACGGTGATTGCTGAAAGTCCTTCTTTGAGTTTATCGGCATAGAGTTTTTTGAGCTGCTGAGGTGCAAGTTTCTGCAATTGAACCTTTCCAATATATGGAATAATATGGAGTCGCACAATTTGTTCATAGCGCTCGTGGCTACGAGGTCGAACATTTTGTTTGTGTGAATTTTCTAGCCAATCGTCAAGAAATTGCTTCACTGTTTGCTGCGGCGCTGTAACCAACGTTCCTTGTTGCTGTTCACGCAAAGCAATTTTTAGCTTTTCCTGAACCTCCTTACGAGTTTTGCCATAGAATGTCTTACGTCTGCCAGTCTCAAGGGTAATACTGGCAACCCATCTACCATCCTGGCGACGATAAATGGTTCCTTCCCCATGTCCTCGGCGTTTCACTGTGAGTTTCCTTTCTTCAAGATGGGATGTGTTCATCACAGCAGGATTGCTCTTCCCAGGATGATCTGCATTAAACTACCCAGTGGCTCCCGGCGTTTCCGAGAGGCCACTACCAAAATCAAGCATGTCTAAATCATCATTGATGGAATACTCCGGGAATTGACTCTTGGGGGCCGCAGTTTCCCGCGACGTATTGGGCATGGGCCGCTCATTTCCGCTGCCTATAGTTGTTTGGTATGGATGTTGCCCGTACTCCAGTAGCAGGTCAATCGCTGAAACCAGATGTCGCCGCAAGGCTTTCGCCAGCACTAGCCCTTCCCATCCAGCATGTGTTCCATCTGGCCTCGGCGCGACCTTCGTCACTTCTACCAATAGACCACTAGCAAGGGCGAGACGGAATACGTCATTGATGGATAACCCTGTTTGCGCGCTTAGCTCCTGGGCAAGTTTGAGCACCTCTGGAGGAACCTTGCGCAGCGAGATGGGATCGCTCATCGCGTTTCCCTTTCAGGTGTTGTCTTCTCTTGCATTCGTGCTATCACTTTCTGTGCAGTGGCTTGCGCCAGGATATAGCCGCCGACGGCATTGAGCACCGAGGCCAGATCTTTGGGCACAAACAGAAAACTCTGTGTCCGACGGTGGGCGCGTACCAGTTCCTGGAGGGAAGGCGCGAGCAGAATAGAGCCACCTCCGGTAAACATGAGAAAGCTCCGTTTATCTTGGAGTTGGTGGCGCAGATGCGTGAGCAGATTTTGTGAGCGTGCGGCAATGACCTCGGAGACGACATCGTTGATCGGCGTCCGCCGTCCTTCAATGAGCGCATGCCGACTCACCAGCACTTGCTGCGCCTCGGCGTCCGACAATCGGAGACCGGGATACTGCGCACGAAGCTGTTCTCGCACTGCCCGAGCAATGCCAATCGTACCTTCATCTAGAAGCGAGGTAGCCATTCGTAGCTTCGTCATGCCCTGGGTCTGGTGCTGGAGAGTGACTTCGCATTGGTGGAATTGACCACCTCCGATGTCGAGTGTGAGGTGTTTGGTGATATCTGTCTCCACAGGTATTCCATCAACGGTATAGTACCAGGCAGCAAACGAGCCAAAGGTCTGTGGATACGGATTGAGTTCGACCAATCTGAGCACCCAGGTGGTGACTCGTTCCTGCTCGTCAGTCCGGCGAATAGTATAGGCAGTATTGAACAGAGGCATCAGCGCCCGACGTGCCACATCGCTGATGCCTCCACGACTCACCTCTTCATTGGGAATGCCAAAGTTGAGGTAAAGATCATATTCCCCCTGAAATTCGCGGCCAGCAGCTATGAGCAGGCCTTGTACACCTTGGAACGTCGATATGCGGCGCGCTTGTATGAAATGCTCTCGGGATGCCCGCCTCCCGTCGACAACCGGCGACCAGGCTTGAGCCATGCCGACGTGGACCTGGGGCAGTACGATATCGCAGCCGTGTATGTGGTGGCTCAAGTGCTTGGTCGAGTGTTGTACCCGCCGGGCGATGTGGCTCTCGAGTATATCAGCCGTCGTTCCCACCGTCCGAGGAGGGAAAGGAAGCGTGCGCCGTTGAGCAGCGTTCTAGGACCGGTCGACACTCGCGAAAGCTGACACGAGATCAATCGGCCTCCCTTCTGGACCAGAGTTCCAGAAGGGAGGCGCCATGAGGGCCGGGACATTCTCAGACCCTATTTGTTCAAGTACGAAATGCCAAATTGACGCACTGGAGTGAGCACGACCGAGAGAGACGAGGAGATCACTTGCTCGCTGTCAATCTCCTCAACGACTTCGCTACTGATCTGTTGCCTCAGATGGGCTACCTCACTTCCGGTCATACTGTCCTTCTTTCTACTGGATGCTGTCGTAATGTGACATAGCTGGGTTTGTCCTCGCTTTGCCTTGCAATAGTGCGATAGTTTTCTTACTCATCCATGCATGTCCTTCTATGCTTTCTCCAGATACTTGATTTACTGGGTATTTGCATAAAGCCTACCTTCGCTGTGGAAATACTCATAGTATCTATTTCTCACGTTGTATTGTTCATGCATGCCATTCCTATTGAAGTGTAGAGTGCAGAAATGATATCATCAAGAAACAGGTGCTACACGAATGTAGCAGTATGTTACATCCACGTGGAGGGGCATTTATGGGCGAAAATACTTTTGGGAGATTAGTACGATCTTACAGAGAGCAAAGAGGGTGGACACAGGAACAATTAGCTGAACGATGGGGTTCTCTCGCGTCTACGTATCGCAGATAGAACGGGGAAAACGCAAGCTCGATAAACAGGAGCAGGTCGCTCGCCTTGCAGATATTTTAGGTGTTTCGCAGGAGAGATTAGAGGGAGTGGGAAGGGGTCTACCATTAAAAACAACGCAGGCACCATTCGAGAAGAATGAAGCACTTCTGCAAGCATTGCTTGAACCAGCTCAGAATACGGTAAAGATGTCCTGGCTTATTTGGTATGGCAATGGTGGTGTCATCGATATCGAGGGCAGCTTAAGAACCCTCGTGCTTCAATTGGAAGATGTATTGGGGTCATATAAGGGAGAATTCGCTCAACCAGCACTCAGAATACAAGCATATACTCATGAGATGTTAGGAAAGATTGCTATTGAGAGTATTCAAACAAAAGAAGCAATAGCGCATTTTCAGGAAATGTACGATATTGCGGAAGAACTGAACGATGCAGATTTGCTCGCGCTGGCCCTCATTCACCAATCAGAAATGCTGCGGCGAAGCCATCGGTATGAGGCCGCTATTCGACGGCTGGAGAGGGCGGAGGATTACGTTCAGCGATATACGCATGAGGTCTCGGAACACATCCAGGGCATGATGTGGAAATCTGCGGCTATCAACTACTATGTTCACGGAAATGAAAGAGATTTCTTACGTGCCATTGATCGGGCAACAGAAGTAGCTGAAGGTATGACCCCAACTATCGACGTGCTGAGTAGCGAATTTGACGAAGTAGAAGTACTTCAAGTAAGAGGGTTGGGCTATGCTCAGCTTGGACATCCAGAGAAAGCATTAGAGATTTACCAACGCACTGATACCTTGCGTCCTTTCCGACCCATGCGAGATCAAAGCTCTTATCATATTGTAAAAGCGCAAGCCTTTTGCTATGCAGGGGACATACACACAGGAGTAAAACATGCAATGCAAGGAATGGAGCTAGCCGAGGGTTTGCATTCTATGCGCTATGTTGTACGATTACAACAAATGTGTGATCGTCTCAATGTGACACCTTTAAGAATGGAAAAAGGTGTGTTAGAACTGAAGAGGGAAGTGTTAGGGACACTTGAGAGGATGAGAACGTAAGATGATATTCTCTGAAAGGATGGGATCCAACCTATGATCACGCATATTGTCTTATTGCAGCCCAAACCAGAAACCACGCCTGAAGAGATAGAAGCAGCCCTTGAGCAAGTGAGAGCGCTCAAAGGGAAAATCCCTGGCCTGCTTGCTGTACAAGCAGGAGCGAACCGACACAATGCTCATCAAGGATATACCTATGGCTTTGTCATGCAATTCGAGGATGAAGAGCACTTGCGAGTCTATTCTCCCCATCCAGCCCATCGAGCCGTCAGTCCTGAACTTCGGCGACTTTGCACAGCACTTCTCAATTTTGATATTCCGCAGGAGTGACTCTTGCCATAGGATATTCGCAAACCAACGGCATCCATCACCAGCTCATCGATTACTGGGATGGGATAAGCTGACATCTCGCGCCAGCCCCTGATCTCCTGCTTATTCAAGGCCCGCCCGGCACTGGAAAGACAACAGTGATCGCCGAGATTTGTTACCAGATCGCACTGCGTGGTGGGCGGACGCTCATTGCCTCCCAATCGAATCTGGCCGTTGATAATGCCCTCGACAGGCTTATTCACAATCCAAGCATTCGCGCGGTCCGCAAGGGCACTCTCGCCTCGGTTGAAGAGGAGGGTCGCGATTTTACCGAAGAGCGCGTGGTGCAAACCTGGCTCACCCATACAGCTCAGGATTGTCAGGAGAAATTGGGGCTGCGTCACCAGACGATTGCGCTTCTCAGGACGATCTTGCAAGACACACAACGCTTTTCTGAGTATCACCAGAGAGAGCTGAGGCTGGAGCATGACCAATACTCGTTCCAACAACACTCCCAAGAGATCGATCAAGAGATCAATGAGCGTGAAGCTAATATTATTCAGAGCGCGGGAGAGATCAGAAAATACGCTCCACTCCAGCAGACCTTTTCAGCCATCCTCTCCGCGACCATTGATTGGAAAAAGCCCAATCTTATAGAAACATTGAAAAACGCTTTTCAGTTTCTTGGAGAAGTTAGCAATAAACAGCAATTTATTATGGATCTGAACGACTGCCTACGTATTATGCAAGAGGTTCGCCTCGCTCCTCGAAGCAATGGACACTTGCTAGAAAGCCTGAACTGGCTCCGCGAGAGCACACCAATCTATCAAAAAGCCTGGAGTGGCACCAAAACACTACTCGATCAGGTCGAAGATATACTCGCAGAACAGAGCAAATTGGAGCAGCAGCAGCGAGATAGAGAGACCTCACTTCAGAGCAAGAAAACACACTTGGTAGCAATTGATAAGCAGATTGCGCGCCTCCAGAGCGAAGTTGATAGTCATAACTCAGCGATACGCGCACTCCAAGGTGCAACACAGACCCTTCGATGGGCTGATCAACGATTGGATCGCTGCCCTGCATAATGTTTCTGAACACGACAAACAAGAGCGGTGATTATTGACGAAGTCAGTAAAGCCACACCACCTGAATTGCTCCTACCAGCGATTCGTGGGAAAAAGCTCATTCTGATTGGAGATCAGCATCAATTGCCCCCTATGGTTGAGGATAAAACCTTAGACCAGATGGCCGAAGAACTGGGTGAAGACCCTTTACTCTATCGTTACCTCAATGACCCCTATTTCGCACAGCTCTACAGCAAGGCCCCCGATCAAATTAGTGCATGCTCCACATCCAATATCGTATGCATCCCGATATTATGGCCGCTATCAACCAGTTTTATGAGCGTCCCCTTAAATGCGGGTTGAACGAACCTGACAGCGAGCGCGACCATCAGTAGAGCACCACCTTTCTTACTGAAAATGTAAGAAGCGAAAAACTGAATAGGAGAGTCTCACTACCGTGACGCAACAAGAGCAGCCAAAGAAGAAACTGATCGAAGTCTCCTTACCTCTTGAAACCATTAATAAAGCGTCTAGCCGAGAGAAATCTATTCGTCATGGACATCCCTCCACACTCCATCTCTGGTGGTCACGCAAGCCCCTGGCCGCCTGCCGTGCTATCCTCTTCGCCTCACTCGTAGATGATCCTTCACAAGATCCTGAACGTTTTCGTACAGAAGAAGCTCAAGAACAAGAGCGACAACGCCTATTTGGCATCATCGAAGAATTAATCACCTGGGAAAACTCACAAAATGATGTTGTGCTGAAAAAAGCACTCGACGCTATTCATAAGAAAAATCAACCGCCCATTCGCGATCCATTTTGTGGAGGCGGCTCTATCCCTCTCGAAGCGCTACGCCTCGCCTTGCAGGCCCGCTCCAGCGATCTCAATCCCGTCGCTGTTCTCATCACCGAAGCGCTTATCGAAATTCCTCCCAAATTTGCTGGACGACCACCAGTAGCACATACAACTAAGCAAAGACAACCGCTGATAGAAGATGGTTGGCAAGGTGCTCAAGGGCTAGCGGAAGATATTCGTTACTATGGCAAATGGATGCGCGATGAAGCAGAAAAGCGCATAGGACATATCTATCCAAAGGTAACGCTGCCAACAGAGTACGGTGGTAGTGAAGCAACAGTGGTTGCTTGGTTGTGGGCGCGTACTGTCACCTGCCCCAATCCTGCCTGTGGTGCTTGTATGCCACTCACACACACCTGGTGGCTCTCGAAAAAGAAGAGTAAGGAGACATGGATAGAACCTCTCATAAATACCGGCACACAACCACCTAATGTTCATTTTGTTGTCAAGCAGGGCCAACAAGGGCCATTACAAGAAGGTACAGTAAATCGCAGAGGAGCACAATGCATCGTGTGTGGTACTCCTGTGCACTTTGATCACGTTCGTGGCGAGGGAAAAGCTGGGCGTATGGGAGGACAATTGATGGCAATCATTGCAGAAGGACAGGGAGGACGTATCTATTGTTCTCCTAACGAAACACATACAATGACTGCTACAGAAGCATATCCTAAATGGTCTCCTGATGCTGCTTTGCCACGTAATCCGCGTGATTTTAAAACTCCTAATTATGGGATATGCACCTTCGGTGATCTTTTCACTTCTCGACAACTAACAGCCCTTAACACCTTTGCCGATTTAGTGCAAGAGGTCCGTGAGCACGTTCTCATTAACACCCAAGAAACCATGTTTCCAGACGACAAGAGACCTCTATGGGAGTCTGGTACTGGGGTAGTTGCTTATGCAGATGCTATAGCGACGTATTTACTGACCTCGTGATAAAAACTAAACCAACTCGGTGTGCGTCTTGCCATTGCCTGCGGGGCCAAGCAAGAGAATACCGCGTTTCCAGGGAATATCGTGTTCTTCGTAGAGTGCTCGTGAGGCAAAGAACTGCTTCAAGTCATCTCTAATTTCCTGCTTGAGATTACCACGCAAGATCAGATTATCAAACGTCGCATTTTTAATATCTTGAAAGAGGTGCGGATCCTTCTGCCAGTAACCAGCCTCAAAAACCATGACTTCTCGGCGTATTTGCATATTCCACTGGCAGACAGCCGAGAAAAAGGCACGAGCTATCTTCTGGGAATCAGCCAGAATCCAATAGTGTGCCTTAGGACGGCAAAAGGGATCGGTCGCAAGGTGGAGAAGAAGAACATCAAGCGAATGCCCCTGCCACGAGACTTCAAGCCATGCTTTTTTTCACACGATCATACGTTTCCTGCCGGTTTTTTGACGGCTCTAGCTCCTGTATAGAAGCCAAAGTATAATTGGCTC
>WNGQ01005072.1_pt2 | contig 10172 bp, 5 predicted proteins | sample 5407661 | NCBI WGS metagenome assembly WNGQ01 (sample SAMN13153382, study PRJNA577476) | soil metagenome | isolation source: 60 cm soil or saprolite under Garry oak tree replicate 2 | place: USA:California | collected 2016-06-15 | reverse complement strand
AACGTCGACATCCCGGCCGAGGAGCGTGAAGCGCACGCCGAGCTGCGCAAGCTGCGCATCGTCGACAAGGTGAAGGTCTACAACGACGTCTTCGCGATCCTGCGCGCCGGCAGTCCCCGCGGCTGGGGCGTCGCCGTCGTCTCCGGTGCGGGTGTCAACGCGGTGGGCGTCCACCCGAGCGGGAAGGTCGCGCGATTCCTTTCACTCGGCGACATCACCGGCGACTGGGGCGGCGGCTACGCCGTCGGCGTCTCCGGCCTCGGAGCGGCCGTGCGCGCAGAGGACGGCCGGGGGCCCGCCACCGCGCTGAGCAGGCGCGTCGCCGAGCACTTCTCGGTCGCCGACGCCGAGGCCGTGGCCCTGGGCGTGCATCGCGGCAAGATTCCCCATGCGTCACTGCACGGGCTGGCTCCGCTGGTGTTCGAGGCGGCGTCCGAAGGCGATCAAGTCGCCCGCGAGATCGTCGAACGGCTGGCTGACGAGACGGCGAACATGGCCGTGACGCTGCTGCGGCGGCTGCACCTCCTGCGCTCGGACGCCGATATCGTGCTCGGCGGCGGAACCCTCCAGTCCGGTAACGGAATCCTGATCGGGCGCATCGCTGAACGACTGAGCACGGCTGCGCCGAACGCGCGCCTGCGCGTGCTCGACGTCGCACCGGTGACCGGCGCGCTGATCGAGGCGCTGGTCATGGCCGGAGCGTCCGACGAGGCGCAGGCCCGCGCCCGAGCCGTAGGCGTCACCAGCCGGGCGGGGTCCCGGTGATCATTCCCGCGGTTTCAGCCTGACGTTCGGCATGACCGGCGCCGGCAGCGGAGCCTCGGCAGCTCCGCTCGGCAACCCGAACCGACCCTGGGCTCGCGAGCCCGCGCCGATCTCCGCCTGCCAGTCGGCGCGATACCTGACGATCTCGTCATGCGTGCGGGCGACGAAGTTCCACCACATGAGGATCCGCTCGCCGAGCGGCCGGCCGCCGACCATGAGCACCCGTGCCGTCCCCGCGTCGCCGGCCCGCAGTTCGATCACGTCGCGGCCAGTCGCGACATGGCCCAGCGAACCCCTCGTCACGTCGGTGCCGTCAACGGTGACGGCACCGGTATCGACGAGAACGCCGTGCTCGAACGCCGCATCAACTGGGATGTGCGCGGTGTGCCCCGGCTCAATCGTGATTTCCGCGCCGACCAAGGGGGAATGGGCCGCGGCGGGCGACGTGCTACCCAGCAGCGTCCCGAGAAATACGCGCGCATCGAAGCCCGCTTGCCGGACGATATCGGGAACGTACTGCTCGAACGCCGGATCGGCGAACCTCTCGGCCGACGGCAGAGCTACCCACAGCTGAGCGCCGTGCAGCACCGTTGTGTCCGAAGTGGACACCTCGGCATGGCTGATGCCGCGCCCAGCGGTCATCAGGTTCAGCTCGCCCGGCCGGATCAGCGCATGGTGCCCGGCACTGTCGCGGTGTTCGATCTGCCCGCTGAACAGCCAGCTGATCGTCTGCAGCCCGGTGTGCGGATGCGCGGGCACGCCCATGGCGACGCGCTCCGGTCCGTAATGGTCGATGAAGCACCACGGTCCGATGAGCGAGCGCCCGCGCTGTGGAAGCGTCCGGCTCACCCGCATGGCACGGGTTCCGCCGAGCGGAACGACACGCGGAGTGAGCACCTCGACCGCAGGCGACGCCGCCCGGCCGCTGGAGTCACAGACCACCTCGGCCGGCCGAAGCTCGAGGTTGCTCATCGACGCCTCCCGACGCTGTTCCCGCGATGCAACTGGGTAGTACGCTCCGCCCGCCCTCAGTGACCGCGGGAGGTACGTCATGGCCCGGCGCGTGTCAATGCTCGCAGCATCGCTTGCCCTAGCGATGACCGGCTTCGGCCTGGCCGCCGCGCCGAACGCGGGAGCCGCGAAACCGCGAGTCATCGTGGTGACCGGTTCCATCCAGGCGGCGGTGGATTCGGCCGCGCCGGGCGACACGATCGTGGTGCCACCAGGCACCTACGAAGGCGGCGTCGTCGTCGACAAGAGCCCGCTCACGATCCGGGGCAGCCGGGCAGCCGTCATCGACGCGACCGGGCACGAGTACGGCATCGAGGTGGGAACCGGGGAGGTCTCGGTAGGCCCGGACGGCAACCCGCTGTGCCCCGCACTCAGCTTGCACGGCATCACCATCGACGGCCTGACGATCCGGCACGCCGACGACACGGGCGTGCACCTCATCGGCGTGGACGGATTCCGGCTGACCCACGGACGCTACGTCGACAACGAGGAATACGGCCCGTTCCCGATCTGCTCCGTGCACGGATCGATCGACCACAACGATGTCAGCGGCACCCACGACGCCGGAATCTACGTCGGCGACGACAACGGCGTGACGGTGACGGGCAACCATGTGTCCGGCTGCTCGATCGGCGTCGAGATCGAGAACTCCGTTCACTCGGTGGTCCGCGGCAACAAGCTGATCGGTAACACGGTCGGCGTGCTGGTGTCCCTGCTGCCCGGACTGCCGATGCCGCTGAACGACGACACGACGATTGACGCCAATGTCGTCGACCACAACAACATGCCGAACCCGGTGCCCGCCGACAGCGGCGACGACGTCGGCCTGCTGCCGACCGGTACCGGCATCCTGAACGTCGGCGGCGACCATGTCGTCATCACGGGCAACTCCGCCGTCGGCAACGACTCAGTCGGCGTCGGCATCGTGCAGAGCCCGTTCGGCCCGCTCGACCCGCGCCTGGAGGTCAATCCGGACCGCAATGCGGTTCGAGGCAATCGCATCCTGCACAACGGCGCCAACCCGGACCCCGTGCGGGCAACCACGCCCGGCGCCGACATCGTCTACGACGGCACCGGGACGGGTAACTGCTTCGGGCCCAACGTCTTCGGCACGGACTTCCCGCCGGGCATCACCGGCCTGTTCCCCTGCTAGCTCGCTACGGTCACCGTCCCGGATCGAACGGCGAAGGACGCGCTCACGGGCAGCAGCGAGTCCACGCCGGCCGCGACGACGACGTGATCACCGTCGGCGGGCGCCGCGATGCGGACACCGGCGAATGACCCGCTGCTATCGGCCCGGACGGTCTGCGCCGTTGCCGCTCCGTCGATCTGGATCGCGATCACCTCGACGCGAGATCCAGAACCGGGCGGTAGACCGTCGCGGCCGACTCGCCGGTGGTGACCTGGAACGGCGCCGGCACAGACGCGTGCGAGACCGAGCCGGTGACCGTGACCTGCGCCGCGCCGATCGCGGCGATGTCGGGCACGCTCATCGCCGCGCCGCCGAGAATGCCTTGCCCGTCGGCGCGAATCGTCTGCGTGGCCAAGGTGCTCGCGCCTGACCGGAACGTGATCGTGAGCAACTCGCGCGGCGCAAACCCGTTGCCGGCAATGGACATCAGCGAGCCGTGCGGTCCGGACGACGGCGACAGCGTGACCTGCGGCTGATACGTCGGTGCGGCCGATGGTTGGACGTCGACCGTCGCTGCCGCCGGGGTGTCGGATGCCGCGCCTGACGCGACGACCGCGTACCGGCCCGGTTCAGCCGAGCCCGGCACGGTCAGCGTCGTGGTAATCGTGCCCTTTGCCGTTGCGGCGACGGTAGTTTCGGCCGCACCGTCGAGGGTCACCTTCACCTGCTCGCCGGCGGTGAACCCGCTGCCGGTGAGCGACGTGGTGTCACCCGGTGCCGCCGTCGGGACCACGGTGATCGACGGGCTCGGCGATGCCGACACGGTGACCTTGAACGTGGCCTCCGCGCTCGACTGGGTATCCCACACCGTCACGTGCACGGTGAACGTGCCCGCCTGCGCATACGTGTGGCTCGCCGTGATCGCGCCGGATGCGCTGATCGTCGCGTCCTGCACGACGCCGCCGTCGCCCCACTGCACGCGCGCCTGATAACCGGCAGATCCGGGAACGCCACCGGAGACGGTGCCCAGATCGGCGCTGAGCGCCTGACCGGCAGTGGCTGTCTGATCGGCCGGCGTCGTCAGCGACAGCGGCGCGGATGCCGTGCCGTCGTCGGCGATCGCGAACACGTGAATGTCGCCGTCGTGCCCGAGCGTCACAGATGCGATGCGCTTACCGGCCGGGATGGTGTACGGCGTCGTGGCGAACAGGAACGGCTGGTCGCTGTCGAGGCTGGTTCCGCTGAGCCGGTAGGCACATTTCGCGACCGCGATGTTGCCGAACGACGGGGTGCCGTTCGGGTTGGCACCGAGCGTCCAATCGCTGAACTGCAGCGGGACAGTAGCCGTGCTGCCGTCGGTGAACGTCACCGTTGCAGTGGAATCCTGATCGCCCTCGGTCCCAGTGCCGATGAACGAGATGCTCGTCGCGTCGGCGGGCAGGTCGAGGCTGATCGTCTGCCCGTTGCCCGTCGCGTCGTCCGGCTGTCCCGGCGCGACCTTCGGCAGCGTGAAGTGCAGCGCGGTTCCGGGGACGGCATGCGACTGTCCCTGCACGACGCCCGCGTCCGACAGCGCAGTGCGCGAGTACCCGAAGCCCACGCCGTCGCAGTCCGCGGCGAGCGCGCCGTCATCGCCGATGCACACCTTGTCGAACGCGGCGGTCAAGCCGGTCTTCGACGCGAACGAGACATCGACGCCGACCGTGACGACCTCTTGGCTGACGCCGTCGCTGACAGTGACGCTCGCCTGGTAGAAGCCCGGCTCCGCATAGGTGTGCGATCCGCTGATGCCGTAGACGCCGCGCGACGAGAGGGTGACCGTTCCAGCCGCCGCCGGCGTGCCGTCGCCCCAATCGATGGTCGCCTGGTAGGTGCCCGAGCCACCGGTCACGGTTGCGAGGGTGCCACTGAACGCCGACGCCGTCGTGGCAGACACGGCGGCCGAGGGCGTAACGGTCAGCTCGCCGCCACCAAGCACCACGTCGCCGCCCTGCAGCAGCTCGATCTCGGCGAGGTTCGTGCTCGGCGCGCCGACCGTCCGCGTCACGACGAGCCGGAACTGCGCGAAGCGGCCGGGTGCGTCGATCGCGAACGGACGGGTCTGGTCGCGCCAGGCGAACGTCTCGTTCTTGCGGGAATCCACCGTGGCCCAGCTCAGGCCGTCGTTGGAACCCTGCAGCGTCCAGTCGGCCGGATCGCCGGCCGCGGCACCGGACGTCAGCGTGTAGTACGTCGGGCGCTGCTGCGCTTTTCCTGCGTATTTCCAGGTGATCTGCGGTGTGCCGTCGGCGAATGTGACCTGGGTAGCCGACGAAGTGTCGAACAGCTTGGCGGCGTCTTGCCCGTCTGGGCCGGTGGCCGTGCCGAGGCCTGGACCGGCGGTGTCGACGAGCGGCTTGGCGGGATCGTTCCCGTTCGTCAGCGAGGGCGGTGCGTCGTTCGCACCGGTTCCCCACGACGACGCGTTCGGGCCCATGTCGAAGTCGAGCGTGCCCCCGTGCGCGAGAACCGACGAGTCGATCCACACCGCGCTCTGTTTGTGGCCATTGACGTTCAGCCCCTGCACGTACACGTCCTTCGTGCTGTTCGCCGGCGCGTTGACCACGATGTCGCCACTGGAGCGGTGCACGGTCATCTTCGTGAACTGCGGCGATCCGATCGCCCAGTTGGGCGACCCGGCCTCCAGCGGGTACACGCCGAGCGAGCTCAGCACGTACCACGACGACATCTCACCGTTGTCCTCGTCGCCGGGGTAGCCCTGGCCGATCTCGCTGCCCACGTAGACGCGTTGCAGGAGCTCGCGGACGATCTTCTGCGTCTTCGCGGGCGCTCCGGCGAAGTCGTACATGTAGGGGATGTGGTGGCTGGGCTGGTTGCTCATGCCGAGTTGGCCCATGCGGACGGCCTGCGCCTCGCGCATCTCGTGAATGGTGCCGCCGTACGAGCCCGGCTTGTCGGCGTTCTCGGGTGTCGCGAAGAACTGGTCCAGCTTGTCCTGCAGCGCCTTCCGGCCGCCGTACAGGTTCGCCAGGCCCTGGCCGTCCTGCGGGACCGTGAACGCGAAGTTCCAGCCGTCGGTCTCGGTGTACGCGCTCCCCCACTCGGTCGGGTCCTGGACCATGAAGTTGCCCGCCGTGTCGCGTCCCTCGAAGAACTTCGTAGACGGGTCGAACATATTCACGTAGTTCTGCGCGCGCTGCAAGAAGTACGTGGACTCCTCGCGGAACCGCTTGCGCTGTGCGTTCGAGAACGTGCCGTCCTTCGACAGAGCAGCGCCCAGATTCGCGATGCCGTAGTCGTTGATGAACCCGTCGAGTCCCCATGACACCGACTCGGCCGTGCTCGTCGGCGTGTAGCCGAGGAAGAGGGACCTCTCGATTCCCTTGCGGCCGACCTCACTGCGACCGGACGCGTCGGTCGCGTTGCGCACCGCCGCGTTGTACGCACTCAGGACGTCCGGCAGGTGCACGCCGTTCAGGTAGGCCTCTGCCATCGCGACGTCAGAACTCGTCCCGGTCATCAGGTCGGCGTAGCCGGGCGACGACCAGCGGGCGATCCATCCGCCGTCGCGGTACTGCTGCACGAAGCCGTCTGCGATGCGCGCCGCAACGTCCGGGTAGAGCAGCGAATACGCCGGCCATACCGTGCGGTATGTATCCCAGAACCCGTTGTTGACGTAGATCTGGCCGTCGACGACCTTCGCCCCGGTGTGCGTCGGGGTGGATGCGCCGACTGGATCGGACACCGGGCTGGCGTACTGCCAGTGCGGCGTAGCGGCCGTGCCGGTGTTCTCCGACTGCGAGTTCGGGTAGAGGTTCAGCCGGTACAGGTTCGAGTAGAGCGCCAGGCGTTGCGACTCGCTCGCGCCCTGCACCGTGATCCGGCCGAGGCGATCGTTCCAGGCCGCGCGAGCCGCATTGCGGACGTCGTCGAAGGAACGTCCGGTTACCTCGAAGTCGAGATTGCGAGCGGCCTGGTCGACGGACAGGAACGACGTCGCGATCCGCAGTGTCACGTGTGAATCCGACGACGTGTCGAACGTGGCCGCCGTCGCCGTCGTCGCCGTCGGAGCCCGGTCGAAGCTCGCCGCGACGAACATCCTGCTGCGACCGGCCGACAGGCCGCTGCCGTTGTCGACCCATCCGGTCATCGTGTTGCCCGGTCCGATGCTGAACATGCCGTTGAAGAAGACCAGGCTTCCGCTCGCCTGACCGGCGGGGAACGTGAACCGCATGATCCCGGCGTGGTCGGTCGGCGCCATCTCGGCGACCAGGCCGCCCTGCAGCAGCACTCGGTAGTAGTCGGGCTGCGCGACCTCGGTCGCGTGGCTGAACGGCAAGGCGCGGCTGCTCGGCGTGCCGGTCAGCGAGCCGCCCATAGGCACAGGCATCACGGACATCTGGTTGCGGTCGCCCATCCACGGGCTCGGCTCGTGCGAGATCGCCAACCCTTGCAGCATCGGCAGGTTCGCCGAGTTGTTGCCTTGCTGGTAGTAGTACTCCCACGAATTCGACCGCGCGTCCGTCACCGGGGTGAAGAAGTTGAACCCGTTGGGCAGCGAGGTGATCGGCAGGTTGTTGCCCCGGGAGAACGAGCCGGACGCGTTGGTGCCGCGGCGCGTGTCGACGTAGTTCGTCAGGCTCGACGCGTCGATCGGCGTCGGCGCGCCCTGCACCGTGACGTCGTCGATCCAGCCCTGGAAGCGGGTCGCTGCCTTCGCGCCGGGATCGTCATAGGCCAGCAGGATGCGGTCGATCGTCTTGCCTGCCGCGACCGCGCCGATGTCGGACTGCACGTAGTTCCACTGGTCCGCGTAGAGCACCTTCGAGTCGCCCTGGGCCGCGGCGGTGAGCGCATAGCCGTGCTGGTCGATCGGTGCCAGGCCGCTCAAGTAGCTGCCGTCGGTGAAATGCAGGTCGACGGCGGCATAGGTCGACGGATACTGCGAGTCGCGTCCGGTGAATTCCGGGAAGATCTTGTACGACAGCCTGCTGTTCGCGCCGACCGGGACGTTGACGTCATAGAGCTTGTTCGTCTCGAACGATCGCCCGTCGGCTCGCGCGCCTCCGGAATAACGCAGCGACGCGACGCCGGTGAAACCGGTCGCCGGCCGCATGTTGAAGCCACTGATCGGGCCAGTGCCGACCGCGGTCACCATCGGGGTGGCAGGCGGCTGGGTGTTCGAGCCGTCGGAGATGTCCCAGTCGGCGAGCTGCAGCAAGCTGTCGCCGGAATTGGCGGTGATGTTGAGCCGGTAGAAGCTGTAGGCCGTCGAATTCGACAGCGTGTACTTGTTGGTGACGAAGCGCCCGCTGAACGTCTGGCCGGTACGGCTGTCGAGGTCGGTCCATGCCGAGCCGTCGTTGCTGCCCTGCAGCGTGAAGTCCTTCGGGTCGCGGCCGGGCGAGTCGTTCGCGGACGTCAACGCGTACACCGTGACGATCGCGGGCGCCGCCAGCTGGTAGCGAACCCAGCCCGTCGACGCGAACGCCAGCCATTTTGTCGACGGGTTCCCGTCGGCCAGGTTGGCGGCCACCTCGTTTGGCGGGTTCTCGGCGCTGGCGGTCACGCCAGTGACCTTCGACAGCAAGCTCCCCGGCAGCCCGCTCGGCGCCGTGCCGCTCAGGTTGCCCTGGACGGGATTGCCGGTGCCGTCGAGCTCGACCGTGGTCGTCGCCGGTGGCGGATCAGCCGCCTCGAACGACGTGGCGAAGTCGCCCGGCGCGAGTGCCGGCGCGGCGGCACTCGCCGCCGGCACGCTGAGGACTGATCCGACCAGAATGAGCGCGCCGATGAACACGGCGGCTGGCGCCTTGATGACTCGGTCATGGTGAATACGCATCTCAAGCAACCCTTCCGCGTCACGGCTGTCCCGATGTCCCTCACCTGCACCGCGGCCGGGCCAGACCAGTCGTCTGCCCGGGCCCGATCCCAGCAGAGGACCGAACCTTCTGTCAACGTTGTCATGACGTCGTCGAACGGGAGCTGGCCTGACGTCGGATCCGCTAGACCGGCGCGGTGCGCGGCCAGGGACGCAAGCTCTCCAGCTGCGCGGCGACCGAGAGCAACAACGCCTCACCGTCGGGACGCGCGACAAGCTGCACCGAGCGCGGCATGCCGTCCTCGCCTACCCCGGCAGGCAACGCGAGCGCAGGCCACCCGGCGAGGTTCCACGGCGCGGGGAACGGTGCGTAGCGCGTGTTCGCCACGACGTTGGCCAGCCAGCCACGCTCGGACCATGCAATCGCCGGGATCGGCGAGCGCGCCAGCGTCGGGGTGATCAGCACGTCGTGGCCGGCGAAGAAGGCCTCTGCCCTGCGCTGCCAGCGCTCACGTCCCCTCGGCTTGGGCAACCCGGCCCGAAGAGCAAGCCGGCCGAGTGCCGCGTGCCGCCGGATCCGGGTCTCGAGCAAGTTCCGGTCGGCGAGCAGCCGCGCGTCGAGCTCCGTGCCCCCGGTCCAGCGCACGATGGCCGACGGGCCGATGCGCTGGCCGTAGGGCGGGTCAGCCTTCTGCACCGCGTGCCCGGCATCGCGCAGCGCGTCAGCCGCATCGCGTGCGCCCGCCGCCCAGCTCGCCTCGACCGGGACGCCGGCAAGCGGGTTCCTCGTCGACACCGCGATGCGCAGGCGGCCCGGGTCGGCAGTCTCGGCCAGCTCGGGACGTCCGGCCATGACCGACAGCACCAGCGCGCAGTCGGCCACCGTCGTTGCGAGCGGGCCGTTCTCCGCCATGCCGAACCAGGAACCGTTACCGAGGGCGGGCACGACACCGAGGCCGGGCTTGAGGCCGACCAGACCGCAGCACGCGGCGGGGATGCGGATCGAACCCATTCCGTCGTTGCCGTGCTCGGCCGCGACCATTCCACCGGCCACGGCGGCAGCCGAACCCCCGGACGAGCCGCCCGGCGTGCGGTCGACGTCCCACGGGTTGCGGGTGATGCCGAACGTCGAGTCGGTCGCGCCGAACACGCACAGCTCCGGTACGCGGGTCACGCCGACGACGACCGCGCCGGCGCCGCGCAGCCGCCGGACGATCTCGTGGTCGGACTCCTGCGCCGTCGGGTCGCTGCCCGCGCTGCCCATCCGCATCGGCTCGCCGCTGACCGGCACGTTGTCCTTGATCGCGACCGGCACGCCCGCCAGTGCCAACGTGGCGCGGTCCGAACGCAGGTCCACCGCGTCTGCCTCGGCCGGCGCCGCCGCCGTCCGAACCACCTGGAAGGCCCCGATGCGCGGGTCGCACTCGGCGATCCGCGCGAGGG